>Ga0182738_1000682_pt1 | contig 45308 bp, 40 predicted proteins | sample eDN5th30CBELigMG_FD_128876 | JGI IMG/M metagenome (GOLD analysis project Ga0182738, IMG submission 128876) | Enriched Miracle-Growth compost microbial communities from Emeryville, California, USA - eDNA 5th pass 30_C BE-Lig MG (version 2)... ... | reverse complement strand
GAGACTTCGAGGACGATCACCGGCTCGCCCTTGTAGCCGGATGCCGCGAGCTCGGCCTTCGCCGCCGCCATGTCGAACGTGTTGCCGCTGGCGCCGGCATCGGTCGTGAGCGGCGTGCCGCACATCCAGAACGAGGAGCATGATTTCGCGCGGTACTGCTCGGGCACGCCGATCGCCGTCAATGTCGCGTCCTGGTCGACCAGCTTCCACAGCACCTTGCGGACGGCCGGATTGTCGAACGGCAGAAAGGCGTGGTTGAGCCGGAAATTGCCCTGGAACTGGTGAATGCCGCCCAGCCCCATCAGCGTCACGCTCCTGTCCTTCTCGAGGATCGGCAGCATGTCGAACGGCAGGTACTGCATGTAATCGATCTCGCCCGCCAGCAGCGCGTTGGCACCGGTCGACTGGTCGGGCATGACGCGGAGGGTGAGCTGGTCGATCTTGACCTTCTTGCCGCCGGCCAGAAAATCGGGCGGCTCGTCGCGCGGCTTGTAGTCGGGATTGCGCTCGAGCAGCATCGTGTTGCCCGGCCGCCATTGATCCTTGACGAAGCGGAACGGCCCCGAGCCGATCGGTTCGGGAATGCGCTGGTTCGCGGGCGTTGCGGCGATGCGCGCCGGCATGATCACGGGCAGCGGTGCGTTGGGCTTGCCCAGCACGTCAAGCATCAGCGGGAAGGGTTGCTTCAGCACGAACTCGAAAGTCCTGGCGTCCTTCGCCTCGAGCGACGCCGTATCGGCCATCAGCATCTTGCCCAGCGTGTCGCGCGCCGACCAGCGCTTCAGCGAGGCGACGCAATCGGCGGCCGTGACCGGGCTGCCGTCGTGGAACCTGAGACCGTCGCGCAATGCAAAGGTCCAGGTCAATTTGTCGGCGCTGGTCTGGAAGCTGTCGACCATCTGCGGCTTGATCTCGCCTTTCTCGTTCATGGCGAACAACATGTCGAAGACGTGCAGGCCGAAAGTGCGGGTGATCGTCGCCGTGATGTAGTGCGGATCGAAGATCGTGACCTCGGACTCGAGCACCACCGTCAGCGCCCTGGCGGCGCGCGCCTCGCGCGGCCGGATGAGGGACGCTGCCGCCAAGGCCACGCCGCCCGCCAACGTCGTACGCCGACCAAACCCGCCCATATGCCATCCTCTCCCGGGGAAAGGCGTATCGTAGCCCGGCTCGAGTCGTCAGGCCGCATAAATGCGTCGGCCTTTCGCGCCGTGTTGCGATCTGAAGCCTGGGCCCCCTGCCGGTCGTGACGGCGCAACGAAGGCCTCATGCCAGCCCTGCGGCCGATGCCGGTCTTGGTAAATCCGTCGCTTCGGCCAGTGGAAAAGGGCGGCCCTTCAAAGTCAGCCAGGGATCACAACGGCGTCATCGGCAGGCAGCTCACCTTGTCGACGAACATGTCGACACGTGGACCGCGCACCGCCAAGCCGAGCCGCTCGCCAGGGCCAGCGGTCGGCACCATCGCGCGAATCGATTCGACCTTCTGCCCATGGTTGGTGAAATGGCAGTCGACGATCGGATCGATCGAGCCGGCGCTGTTGTTGGTGACATAGAGGATCGCAATCCAGCGCCTGGTCGGCACCGCCTGCAGCGACGGGGCGTCGAGCGTCATGACCGGCACCGACGGGCCCGCCGTGATCGGCACCGTGCCCATGAGGGTGGCGCGCGGATGCTGGACGATCATGCCTGGAACGCTTGCGGTCTGACCGCGGGGGTTGAACTCGCGGTTCACCGGATGATTGGGATCGGTCGGCTGGCGGGCGTCCCCGGAATCCCATGCGGGGGTCCAGACCTTCCCGGTCCGCGTATCGGTGAGCTGCCCTGTCGCGCCGCTGGCGGCCACGTTCTGTGCCGCAGCGGGGCCTGCAAGGCCGGTCGCGATCAGGCAGCCCAACGCCAGGGAAGCGGCGGATGAGACTTTCATCATCGTCGCGGCCTACATTGTCTTGTACTTGTGCTCCCAGCCGCTGACCTGGGCCTCGGCCTGTTCGTGGCTGATGCCGTAGCGGGTCTGGATCTTGCCGACGAGCTGGTCCCGGCGGCCCTCTATCTCCATGAGATCATCGTCGGTGAGCTTGCCCCATTGTTCCTTCACCGCACCTTTGGTCTGCGTCCAGCTGCCCTTGATCTTCTCCCAGATCGCCCCTGCGTCGGTGTCGGTGGTCGTCGTGGTGGTAGTGCTCGACTGGGCGTGGACGACGAGCGGTGCGGCAGCAACCGAAAGTACGGTGCAAGCGGCAAGAATGGCGATGGAACGCATGTTATCTCCGTTGTTTCGACAGGCGCGGGTCGTGCGCCGCATGGTCGGATAACGGGTGCGAATGCCCCAGGTTGCCGACACCGCGGCCTGACCGGCTAGCGGGGCTACGCCTCCGACCGACAAGGCCTGTTTTCGTCGCCCGACGAGAGCGTGCGCCGGGTCATTCTCATGGGACCGCGCGCATCCTGCGCGCTCATGCACGCCCATGAAGGGGCTCGATCATGAGCGCGCAGGATGCGCGCGGTCCAATGATCATGATCGGGCAAGGCTACGCCTCGGCCGAACCGGGCGGGTCCAGCCTGTGTTGGCGTTGGAAATCTGACGCGATTTGCATGCAGTTCGGCGACTCAAGCAGACTGGCGACGGGCTTGGAGTCTGTCGTACGCGCCCATCCTCATCGTCGGGAGCGAGGCTACGCATTCGATGCAGTTCGATGGACTCAAGCGGCGCTAGGACCACAGCGATCTGAGCACCCACACGAAAGGAACCACGACGAGGAGCGCGACATACAGATCGAGCAACTCTCCGTCGAGCGGACCCTGGCGATCCTGATGCACTTCGCGGGCCTGGCCTTCGATGGAACTGCCGTCGGTCTCCAATCGGGACTGCGAGGGAGAAGCGATCACGCGAGAACTGATCATGATGGCGCCCTTGTGTTCGATGCCCTTGTGTTCGATCCGGTGCAGAAAGAACGCCACCCCGGGACATCCGGTTGCAAGGAATACGGCGCCTAAGTGGCACTGGCTTTTCGGGCTACCTCGTCAAGTGCCTGCTGGAGGTCGATCGAGGAGTAGGGTTTCCCGATGAAGCGGAGGTCACCCGGCTCCGCGCTGCTCTTGCCGTAGCCGCTGGCAATGATCACCGGAAGGTTGGGAAACCGCCCCTGGACCTCGGCCGCCAGTTGCTCGCCGGTCATTCCCGGGAGGCCGAGGTCGGTAAGCAACAGGTCGAAATCGCCGCCCTTGCCGAGGATTTCCAGAGCCTGTTCCCCGCTGCCGACAGCGGCGACCATGCAGCCGATGCGCTCGAGCATGTCGACGGTCGACATCCGCAGCACCACTTCGTCTTCCACGAACAGCACCCGCCGCGGCTGGCCCGTCCGCGACGACGGCCCCGGCGTCCGCTCCGTTGCGACGGCAGCGCCCGGGCGGTGCCGTGCCGCCAGGACCGCCCTGACCCGACCGGCCAGCTCGTCGCTGCGATAGGGCTTCGCGATCATCGGGAATTCCGATCCGTCCGGCTTGGGGATCAGGTCGCGGGCATAGCCGGAGGTCAGCAGCACGCCGATGCCCGGCCGCCGTTCCCGCGCGATCTTCGTCAGCTGGACCGCAGAGATCGTGCCCGGCATGACGATGTCGGTGAACAGCAGGTCGAAGGCCGAATCCTTCTCCAGCAGGTCGGCCGCGAGATCGGGATTCTCCGCCGCGACGACGCGGTAGCCCCAGCCCTCCAACATGTCGACCACCGCGCGCCGCACTTCCTCGTTATCCTCCACCACCAGTATCCGTTCGTTGCCCGACGCCGGATGCGGGGGCTCGGCTTCCGATTCGGCGACGGCATCGAGCGTGCGCGGCAGGTAGAGCTTCACGCTGGTGCCCTGCCCGAGCGCGCTGTCGATGCGGATGTGACCGTTGGACTGGCGCACGAAGCCGTAGACCATGCTGAGCCCGAGCCCGGTGCCGCGGCCCTCCAGCTTGGTCGTGAAGAAGGGGTCGAAGGCATGGGCGACGACGTCTGCCGGCATGCCCGTGCCGGTATCGGCGACGGCGACCAGCACATAGGCGCCGGGCACCACCTCGGGGTGCAATGCGGCATAGCGCCGGTCGAGGGTGGCGTTCGACACCTCGATCCGCACCGTGCCGCCGTCGGGCATCGCATCGCGGGCGTTGAGCGCCAGGTTCAGGATGGCGTTCTCGAGCTGGCTGGGGTCGATCCTGGCGTTCCAGGCATCCTGCGCGACGACGAACTCGAGCACCACGCGCTCGCCCAGCGCATGGCGCAACAGCTCGCCCATGTCCGTCGCAAGGCGCGCTATGCTGACCGGCTGCGGCGCGAGCGGCTGGCGACGGGCGAAGGCCAGGAGCTGCTGAGTCAGGCGGGCGCCGCGGTCGGCCGCGGCCGACGCGCTGTGCAGGCGCCCAAGCGTCTCCGGGCTGGTTTCCGCGCCCGCCCTGATCAGGTCCAGGTTGGCCTGGATGACCTGCAGGATGTTGTTGAAGTCGTGCGCCATGCCGCCGGTCAGCTGGCCGACCGCTTCCATCTTCTGGCCCTGGCGCAGGGCCGCGTCGTCGCGCAGCTTGTCGGTCACGTCGACGCAGCGCACCACCGCGCCGCCGCCCGACATCTCGCCACGCGAGACCTCGTAATCGCGACCCTCATAGGATACCCGCGCCGTGCTCTGCTTCTCCTTCTGCGGCTCGCCGAGGCGCAACGGCTGCAGCAGGGCCCGGGTCGCCGGAAAACGCTCCGACAGCAGCTGGTCCCGGGTCGGCGGCGCTTCGCGCCCGGATGTCCACGATGCCAGGCTGGCAAAGGCCTCGTTCCAGGCGACGACCCTGCCCGCGGCGTCGAGCACGAAGATCGGGTCGTGCAGCGTCTCGAGCGTGGTCTGCAGCAGCCGGGTACGGGCGGAAAGCTCGGCTTGCGCCGTCTCCAGCCGCGAGCTGCCGCGCACGATCAGGAACATGCCGACGACCAGGCAGACGAAGGCGCCGCCGAGCACCAGCAGTCCGGCCGCGTCGGCCTGCTCCTGCTCGGAGCGCAGCGCGGCGAGCCGGCTCGACAGCAGCAGGGTCTGCCCCTCGATGAAGGCGTCGGCGACCTGCCGGATGCGGGCGGTCGTGCCCCGTCCGGCGTTGCGCGGCAGCGTGGCGTCGCGCCCGTAGAGCCGGTGAGCAACGATGGCGGCGTTGAGCTCGCCAAGCTTCTCCGCGGTGGCCGAGCGAAACTCGGCGATCTGGCCCAGCGCGCCGGAGTCGTCGGCCGAGGCGGCTTCGAGCTGGCGCACTATAGGATCGAACCGCAGCCGCGCGCGCTCGTAGGGCTCGAGATTGGCGATGTCATTGGTGAGCAGGTAGGCGCGCTGGCCGATCTCCGCGTCCTGCAGCGCGATCAGCGCCTGACGCATCAGCGAGATCGTCTCGTAGTTGTTGGAGACGAGGCGCTGCTGCTTGGCGGCCGAGTTATAGTGCACGAATGTCAGCATCGCACCGGTCGCCACCAGCACGACGATCGTCAGTCCGACGACCAGGCCGATCGAACGGGCGGTGCGCATCCTAGGCCTGACCCGGCTCGTCGTCGCGCGGCAGCGGGAAGGCCACCACGACCCGAGTGCCGCCGCCTTCCCGCGCCGAGATCCTGGCTTCGCCGCCCAGCTGCATGGCCAGGCCGCTCATCAGGGTCAGGCCGAAGCTGCCGCGTGCGCCGTTGCCGACCACGGCACGGGAGGTCTCCACGCCGTTGTCCTCGATCACGAGCTCGGCTTCGCCGCTTTGCTTCTCGACGGCCTCGATGCGGATCTCGGGTACCGCAACGCCGCTGAAATCGCGATTGAGGGCGCGCCCGACCGCCTCGGTCACGATCAGGCCGACAGGAATCGCGATGTCCGGCCCGACCGCCATGATCGGCGCGCGGATCTGGTAACGCGGCGTCGGCCGCTCGATGCCCGGCCGCGCGACGGAGATCTGGCGGACCAGGTCGCTGATGAACTGCTGGAAATCGACCAGCGACCAGCTCGAGCGCTCGTAAAGATGCCGATGCAGGATGGAAAGCGTGAGCACGCGGTTCTGCGCGTCGCCGAAAAAGCGCCGGATGCGCGGCGAGCGGATCTCGCCGGCCTGCAGGTTGAGCAGGCTCGAGATCATCTGCAGGTTGTTCTTCACGCGATGATGGATCTCGCGCAGCATGTGATCGCGCTGCTCGAGTCCCGCCTTCAGCTCCTGCTCCCGGCTGGCGATCGCGGCCGCCATCTCGCCGACCCGGGCGCCGACCGAGACCATTTCCGGCGTCCAGGACCGCACCGGCGTCAGCGTGACGTTTTCCCCGCCCGCGACGCGGCCGGCAAAGTCCTGGATATGGCGCAGCGGCCGCACGCACCAGCGGTCCGCCCCCCACCAGATCCCCGTCATGACGGCAAGCACCGCCAGGAGAATGATCGCGAACTCGCCCCAGTCGAGCAGGAACGCCGCGAAGCTGCGATCCGTCGGAATGGCACCGATGGCGTAGAGCGCTTCTCCACCGAGCGGCCGAACATGAAAATTGTAGGCCACACCGTTCTGGCCGTAATCGGTGAAGGAGGATTCCCCCGACGCAATGACCGCGGCGATCCGCGACGCAATCGGCAAGGCCGACGTAGCCCGCGTGTCGCCGCCCAGCAGGCCGCCGGCGTGATCAACCAGGGCGACGCCTGCCGGGCCTGCCGACTGCGGCGATCCGACCTGCTCGGCAAGGCTGCGCATCGACAGGCCAAGCGCGCACATGCCGCCGAACTGGCCATCGCGCAGGACCGGGACCCCGATCGGGAGGACGGTTTGCTGGGTCACGCGGCTGGCGACATTGGCGCCCACCGCGAGAGCGCGGGAATTCCGGACGAGGCGAAAGACCTCGCGGTCCGAGAAATTCATGCCTCTTACCGCGGGCACGCTGCCGCAACGGGCGATTCCCTGCGCGTCCACCGCGAGCGCGGCCGAATAGTCGGACGAGAATTTCTGCAAGAGCTGCGAGAGGTAGGTATCGCAGCGTTGCTCATCCTCCGGCGTGGCGGTCGGTCCGAGCGCGCGCTGCACGGCGTCGTGCGCGCAGGCAGCGACAAGGAGCCGGCGCGACCCTTCCATCAGCTCACGGTATCGGCCGGCGGCAAAGCCGGAGACCGCCGAGGCCGCCTCCGCATGACGCCCCTGCGCATCGCGCGCGTCATCGAACGCCCGCCATCCGGAGATCGCCATCACCGGCAGAAGCGCCAGCGCCGCGACCGCGACCAGCTTGGTGCGCAGCGACCAGAACGCCATGACGGAAAGATGCCTCAGGCGCTAGATCGAGACCGTATCCAGCGCCTGGGCGATCGCCGCACGCAGCAGGTCCGGGTCGAACGGCTTGGAGATGACGAAGGCGGGCTCGAGCTGCGTGCCGGTCAGCAGCCGCTCCGGATAGCCGGTGACGAAGATCACCGGCACGGTCATCGCCTGCATGATCTCCTTGACCGCCGAGATGCCGCTGTCGGAGCCACGCAGCTGGATGTCGGCGAGAACGAGATGGGGCGAATGCTTCCTGGCGAGGTCGACGGCAGCCTTCTCGGTCGCGGCGATGCCGACGACCTCATGGCCAGCATTTCGCACGATATCGGCGACATCGAGCGCAATCACGGCCTCGTCCTCGATGACCAGCACGCGCACCGACGCCACGCGCTGCAGCTCGCGCCGCGCTTCGAGCAGGCTTCGCTCGGCCTTTTCGACGTCGATGCCGAGAATTTGCGCCGCATCCGAAACCGTGAATCCCTCGAGCACGGTCAGCAGGAGGACCTGGCGCTGCAACGGCGCCATCTCGGTGAGGGAGTCCTTGAGGCGGCCGCTCACGCCGGCGCCTTCAGCCGGCTGGTCGAGGCTGCCGAAGGGCTGCTGCAGGCGATGGAACAGAGTGAAGACGCCAAGCTTGGTGTCTTCCGCGCCCTCGATCAGGTCGGGCTGGGCGACCGCGACTTCGGCGCATAGCCGCACCCACTCGTCGCCACGCTGCTGCGACCCGGTCACCGCGCGTGCATAGCGACGCAAGAACGGCAGCGTCTTGGTGATGGCCTCGGAAAGTTTCTTATTTGCCGGCCCGTTTGACACAGCTGCCCCCTTGCTCGCTCGGCGTTGCTCGCTCGAAGCGTCGCATCCTACAACACGAATAGCTATGAATCGAACTCCCGGCCCGCAAGGGCCGGGAGCCGAAGAACTCGAAGCGTCTTGCCTCGCGTTAGCCTAGTAATAGCGCGGCCGCTCCGGCGTCGTCGCGGCGCCGACCACGGCACCCGCCGCGCCGCCGACCACCGCACCGGCAATCGGCGCTCCGACCGTCGAACCCACGACAGCGCCCGTGCCGGCACCGATTGCACCGCCGGTCAGCGCGCGGTCCGTCGGATTGTTCCCGCATGCCGCTGTGAGAAGCATCAGCGCCGCCACGGGGACGACATTCTTGAACGACATCGTTATCTCCTCTTCGAAACCTAGTGTAGCCAGCCCAGAGCCCACATCAGCAGAAGCACGGGGATCGGAACCCCCAGAAGCCACAAGACCGCGGCGCGTCCCATATGCCTGCTCCCGTATCAAGTCACCGACCTAACGTGGAGCGCCATGTTCGGTTCCGCGCCGGTATTGCCCGATCACTTTTGCGGCAGCACCCCGGCGCGCCGGAGCCCGGGCCGACCGGGCGCCGGGCGGGAGGGAAGCAAGTCCTAAAGGCCGCCGGCCCAGGTCTTTACCTGCTTCTCGGCCTCGTCCTTGGCCACGCCGTAGCGCTCCTGGATGCGGCCGACGAGCTGCTCCTGCTTGCCGTCGATGACCGTGATGTCGTCCTCGGTCAGCTTGCCCCATTGCTCCTTCACCTTGCCGGTGAACTGCTTCCAGTTTCCTTCGACACGATCCCAGTTCATGGTGCTCTCCTCTTCGATGTTGCATGGCGTGTGCCATCGGTAACCTGCTCAACGCGGCCGCCGGCAGCCGGTTGCCCGCCCGATTTTCCTTTGCCGGCACGGAGCGAACGCCCACATAGAACGTAACCTCACCGCATTGCCGCTTGCGTTACCGGAGCAGTCGTTTCGATGTTGAAGGACGATATCGTCGCGTTGCTGCCGGACCTGCGTGCGTTTGCGCGCTTCATGTGCCGCGAGCGCGAGGCGGCCGACGATCTCGTGCAGAACACCATCCTCTCGGCGCTCGACAAGCAGGAGCAGTTCGAAGCCGGCACCAACCTGAAGGGCTGGATGTTCACCATCATGCGCAACCGCTTCTATTCGGACCTGCGTGCGCAGCGGCGGCGGCCGACCACGATCGAGGACGTCGAGACGATGCCCGTTCCGGCGGTGGACAATCCGGAGGCGGCGCTCGAGCTCAGGGAGCTGTCGTCGGCGCTGTGGAAGCTCAGCCCGCAGTCGCGCGAGGCGCTGATCCTCGTCGGTGCCGGCGGCTTCTCCTACGAAGAGGCGGCGCAGCTATGCGACTGCTCGGTCGGCACGCTGAAGGCGCGGGTTTCACGCGCACGCAAGCTCCTCTCCGATCAGCTGCGGTAAAGACCAGCGTAATCAAGGCGTTAAGAAATAATTCGCCGAATGTAACCTTTCGCGACCAGCGGCATTAGTTGGGCAAGACACCTGCTTCCCCCGCTGCTGGAGACATACATGGCCCTCGCCATCGAGAAGAAGACGACGACCGGAACCGATCGGAACGAGATCAACGATTTCCATGAGCAGCTCAAGGCCATCCTGCCCCGCCTCCGTGTCTACGCGCTGTCCCTGACGCGCGACCGGGATGCCGCCGAAGATCTGGTGCACGACACCGTCATAAAGGCTCTTACCGGCCGGGAAAGCTTCGAGCCGGGTACCAACCTCTCCGCCTGGGTGTTCCGTATCCAGCGCAACGAGTTCATTTCAGGCCTGCGCCGGATGCGTCCCACCGTGCCGGTGGACACGGCGATCGCCGAGTCGCTGTCTCACCAGCCGCATCAGGAGAGCCGCCTCGTCATGCGCGAGTTCATGTCCGCTTTTTCGAAGCTGGCATCGACACAGCGCGAGGCATTGCTTCTCGCCGTGCTCGAAGGCCAGTCCTACGAGGTGATTGCCGCCCATACGAACGTCTCCGTCGGCACGGTGAAGAGCCGGATTTCGCGCGCGCGCGACACGCTCGAGCGACTGCTGCTCGAAGGCGAGATCAAGGGCGACAGCCACGAGCGTCCCCTTCGTGCCGACCGCCGGTCGACGAGGTCCGATGCTTCGCGCTCGGCCCCGTCGCTCGACCGCTGAACGCCTTGATCGATCCTCGTGGACGAGTGAAATAAACATGGGCATTCTCACGAGGAGAGATCAATGCCTCGGACAGGGTTCCGCGGAATTCTCCTCGTTCCGCGCGCAGTATGCCATGGCGAATGACAACAAGCCTCCAAGAGACCGGGCCGAAACTTCGGCCCGGGAGAAAGACATGAAGGCTCCGGCTGAACGGCCGTTCGACATGTGGCTGCACAAGCAGCTGCACGCGATGTACGACGAGATCGCGGCCGAACCCCTCCCCGAGGATTTGATAAACCTGATCGAAAGCGACGCCGGGAAGAAGGACCCGCCTCCCGGAAAGGAGTAACCGCCTGTGCCGGGATGCGGCCGTTCGAGAATGGACGGCCAAGATCGGCGACGAAGGTTCTCCTTCCTCCCGGCAGTCACGGACCGGTAGACCGACCGTGCGGCGGGCGAGCCCGTTATCGATTTCCTCGAGTTCTCTCTCCCGAGGCCACGAAAAATGGCGGCATCCTCGCGGTTGCCGCCATTTCCCGGTTCGCTGCCTGCCGGTCAGCCCGGCCGGCCTGCATGCGACCTGGACAATCCAACGGGGCAAACGCCTTGAGGTTCCCTTCCCCTCCGCTATACAGGCCGAAAGCTGAGGGGAAACGCACATGAAGCTTTTCGATCTTTCGGGCCGGGTCGCCGTCATCACCGGCGGCAATGGCGGTATCGGGCTCGGAATGGCCAAGGGCATGGCCTCGGCAGGCGCCACGATCGTCGTTGCCGGACGCGACGCCGCGAAGAACACTGCCGCCGTCGACGCCATCCGTTCGGCCGGCGGCGAGGCAAGCGCGATTCCGGTCGACGTTCTCGTGGAAGAATCGTGCCGCGCCCTGATCACCGACACCATGAAGGCCCATGGGCGGGTCGACATTCTCGTGAACAACGCCGGCATGAGCATCCGCAAGCAGCCCGAGGATTACGAGCTTGCCGAATGGCACACCGTGCTCGACAGCAACCTGACGAGCGCCTTCCTGTGCAGCCAGGCCGCGTATCCGGCGATGAAGAAGAGCGGCGCCGGCAAGATCATCAACATCGGCTCGATGATGTCGATCTTCGGCGCGCCCTTTGCGACCGCCTATGCGGCGAGCAAGGGAGGCATGGTGCAGATGACCAAATCTCTGGCAACCGCCTGGGCCAAGGACGGCATCCAGGTCAATGCGATCCTGCCCGGCTGGATCGATACTGCCCTGACCCGGCGCGCGCGCGAGCAGGTCGACGGTCTGCACGAGTCGGTGCTGAAGCGCACCCCGGCCGCGCGCTGGGGCGTGCCCGACGACTTTGCCGGCATCGCGGTATTCCTGGCCGCGCCGGCTTCCGATTTCGTAACCGGCGCAGCGATTGCGGTCGACGGCGGCTACTCGTCGCTCGCCTGATCCGCGGCGCCCGCCATGACCGCGGGAGCAGCAGAAGTAATTGCCCGTTGTTCAGGCTGCTGTTGCTCAGTTCAACCCTATCGACGCAGCAACCCACAGGCCGCCGGCCGCAATGGCCGGTCCATAGGGAACGACGCCCGGCAGGTGCGACCGCGGGGTGGCGCCGTCCGCTACAGCCGCCTGGCCCACGGGCATGCCGGCCAGAACGGCAATGCCCAGAACGCCGCCGACGACGGCGGTGATTGCCAGAAAATCGAAGATCCGGGTCACACCGGCGAACAGACTGGCTGCAGCCAGCAATTTAACGTCCCCGCCGCCCAGCGCGCCCGCTGCGAAGGCTGCCACGCCGACCGCGAAGATCGGCACGGTGCACGCCACGGCCATGGCGACCGAAGACACCGGCAGCCGGCCAGACACAACGCCAGCGCTCGAGGAGATCGCGAACAGGGTGACGATGGCGAGCGGGAAGCGGTTGGCTATACGCATGGTGCTCAAATCCTGCACCGCTGCTCCGACCAGCAGGACGGCGAAGAGCATGAGGCAGGCGACCTGAATGACGGCAACCATCGATATCCGATCCCAATTCGACCAGGCACCGCCATGCAGCGCCGCAAAGACTCTCCCGATCGCCGCCACGGCGAACTAGACATTGACAAGAAAAGCGACGGCCGCCCTCTGGGCGGCCGCCTCTTCGTTCTTCAAGATTATCAAGTCAATGAACCGGCGGCATTGGCCAGCACATTGTTCACTTTGGACCCGACGCTGCGCATCGAGGCGATCGCGGCCACCGCGATCAACGATACGATGAGCGTGTATTCGATGGCGCTGGCGCCGCGTACGTCCCTGGCCAGGCGACGAAAGATCGACAGCATTGATATCTCCACAAGTACGTTCAGTCGGCTAAACGCGACTTTCCTTCTTTTTCCTAGACTTAAGGAGTGTACTTAATGTCGAAACTAAGATCAATGGTCGCTTGCCACGCTGCGTAGCGGCACGACGTCAGTCGGCGAAACCTGCTGGCGGTCGCGTGCCGCCTGGCGCCGGTAGCTCAGCCAGCTGTAGGGAATCAGAGCCAGATAGATCAATCCCAGCAGGGACAGCCCGATCCAGGGCGAACTGGCGATCACCCCCATCGTCAGCGCCGCAACCAGCAGCGACGGCACCACCAGATGGCGCGGGATGCGGCCCTTCTTGAAGGAAAAGGTCGGGATGCGGCTCACCATGAGACCACCCACCAGCACCAGGGCCGCTCCGGCGAGGAGAGGATGGCGCGGCCACGCGGCTTGCGCCTCGAAGCTCAGCACGAGGGGAATCAAGGCCAGGAGAGCTCCAGCGGGCGCCGGAACGCCCGTGAAATAGGAGTTCGTCCAGGCCGGCGGCGGCGTATCGGCCAGCAGCGCCGTATTGAAGCGCGCCAGCCGGAGCGCCGAGCAGATCGGGAACATCAGCGTGACCACCCAGCCCAGCGCTCCGCCGTCCTGCAGGGACGCAAGATACAGGACCAGCGCCGGCGTGACGCCGAAACAGAGGAAATCCGACAGCGAATCCAGCTCGGCGCCGAACTGGCTGGTGACGCCGAGCCGACGGGCGACACGGCCGTCGAGCGCATCGAAGATTGCCGCGACGATGATGGCGATGACGGCGAGACGGAACTGGCCCTGCAGCGCGAAACGGATTGCCGTCAGGCCCGAGCACAGCGCTGCCAGCGTGATCACGTTCGGAATCAGCCGGTTTATAGAGAATCCCCGCAGCCCGCGCCGCTTGCGGAAGTCATCGTCCATGACAGATGTCCTCTTCCAGACAGTCGTCCCAGCTAGAACTCGACCGCTGCGCGTGCGGTTGCATTCGTTGCATCGAGCTCGGCGATAACCGTCTCGCCGCCGATCATGCGCTGGCCCGGCGCCACCAGCAGGCGTGCGCCGGCCGGCAGATAGAGGTCCGTGCGGCTGCCGAAACGGATATGTCCGAAGCGCTCGCCCGCCAGGAGAGGCTGGCCCGGCTTGACGTAGCAGACGATGCGGCGCGCCACCCAGCCGGCGATCTGCACGAAGCCCACCATCACGCCGTCGTTACGGCGCAGCGCGATCGCCATGCGCTCGTTTTCGTCGCTCGCCTTGTCGGCGGCGGCGTTGAGGAACTTGCCCGGCCGGTAAGCCACGACATCGACGGTCCCGGCGCAAGGCGCACGGTTGATATGGACGTCGAACACGCTCAGGAAGATCGACACGCGCGTCAGCGGCTGCTCGCCCAGCCCGAGCTCGGCGGGAGGCACTGCCTGGACCACCATCTGGACCAGCCCGTCGGCTGGCGCGATCAGCAGGCCGTCGTCCTGCGGCACGCCGCGTGACGGATCGCGAAAGAAGTAGATCGACCACAGGGTCAGGATGAACAGCGGCCAGAACAGCCATGCCGCGCCGGTCAGCGCGGCAAGAAACGTGACGCCGGCAAAGATCGCGATGAAGCGCCACCCGTCCTGCAGGACAGGAACGAAGAAATTCGCCATCATCACTTGACCTTGGGCAGGCTGAATACTTGGCCAGGATAGATCAGATCCGGATTGCGGATCTGGTTCTTGTTGGCTTCGAAGATCATGGTGTAGCGCCAACCCTCGCCATAATGGGCGCGCGCAATGTTCCACAAGTTGTCGCCGCGCACCACGTGCAGCCGGCGGGTATTGTCGCCCGCGACTGCGGCGACGGCGAGGCGGGCGAACGGCAATTCGAGGCGGGAAACCGGCTTGCCGTCCTGCGCGAGCCGATCGAGTCTGAGCGTGTGCTGTCCTTCCCCGACCGGATCGGCGGGCGCGACCTTCCAGCGGCCGTCGCGATCGGCCTTGCCCTCGGCCACCACCTTGTCGTCGACATAGACCCGTACTGTCGCACCGGGGGTCGCCTGGCCGGTGATCGTGGTCTGGCCATGCTGGTCGTAGTCCATCGTCGAGATCTGCAGGTCGGCCGATTTCGGCACGCCGGCCGGCGATGGCGACTGCATCAGGGTTGCGGCGCCGGATGGGGGCACGAGCAGGACCATCGTCTCGTCCCGGCCGGTGCCGCGGCTGGCGGCCGCCCCCGGGGGTGCGGCATTCCCTGCGCGCGCCGCAGGAGCAGGCACGACGGCAACGACGACCTGCTCGGAGGTGACCGGGGCGCGCCCTTCGATGTGATGGACGGCGCGCAGCTCATGCTGACCGGACGCAAGCGGCGGATCCTGCAGCAGGATCACCCATTCGCCGCGCGCATCCGCCTCGCTCCGCGCGATTTCCTTGCCGCCGTCGAGCAGGACGACCTTCGAGTTGGGCGCCGCGCGGCCGGCGATCACTGCCCGGCCATCCGTCCCGATGTGCGCGACATCGAAGCTCGGCGCCATGACCGCCGCTGCTGGCGGGGGTGTCGGCGCTGGCGGGGCCACCGGGGCTGGGGAGGCCGCCGGGGCCGGGACCGCGGCCGGGTCGCGGGGGGTCGCCGGAGCGCGTGCAGGGACCGACGCCGCAGCTGCGACGGGAGCTGCCGCCGTTGCGGCTGCAAGCGCAGGAGGCTTGCCGTCGGCGGGTACGGGCGACGGCGTTGCCGGTGGCCCGGGCGACACGGACGCCGCAGCCGATGCCGCCATTGCCGCAGGCTTGGTGGCGTCGATTGCCGCCTGATCGTTCTTCTTGCCGCGCCAGGCGACGCCGACGGCTGCGGCAATTACCGCCGCACCGACCGCCACCAGCACCAGGACCGTACGTGCCATGCAACTCCCACTGGTGCGACGACCAACCGCTATTGGCGTCGCGCTCCGCCCTGGCGAAATGATACCATGGCGTTCCGCCGCGGAAAGGCGTCGAACGACCTTTAACAGCCATTAAATCAGTGTGTATGCCGTGCCTGAAGCCGTATCCGTCGTCCTGCCCTCCTCGATCTGCGTTTTCTGCGGCGCCCGCTTCGGCTCCGTCCCCGGCACCCGGGAACTGGCCGCGAACCTGGGTGAACTGCTGGCGCGGCAGAGAATGACCCTGGTTTACGGCGGCGGCGGTGTCGGCCTGATGGGGGTGCTCGCCAATTCCGCCCTGAGGGCAGGCGGCAAGGTGGTCGGCGTGATTCCGCGCTTCCTGCTCCAGCGCGAGGCCGGTCATCCGGCGCTGACCGAAACGGTGGTCGTGGAGAACATGCACGAGCGCAAGCTCCAGATGTTCGAGCGCTGCGATGCGATCGTGGTGCTGCCCGGCGGCCTCGGCACCCTCGAGGAGTTCTTCGAGATCCTGTCCTGGCGCACGCTCGGCCTGCACACCAAGCCGATCGTGATCGTCGATCTCGACGGCTACTGGCAACCCCTGGCCGGCCTGCTGCGCTCCTGCGTGGAAGGCGGTTTCGCAGAACGCACGCACCTCGACGTCGTGGCCTTCATCGAAACCCTCGACCAGCTCCTGCCGACCCTCATGGCAATGCCGCGCGCCGCCATGGCGGAAAAGGAACTGGACCGGCTCTGAGCGGCTGCATCGGCGGATCGGCCGGCCGTCTCCGCAGCCGGCAGTTCCCCTCGTTCGGCATCGAGCGTGGCGCCTCGCACCCTGCTTGAGGGGTCAAGCTGCATCTGAATGCGTCAAGTTTCTGGTGCACACCAGCATCCGCCGTCGTCCTCCGTGTCTGATCGTTCGATGAGGGTCTCGCTGCGCTCGGAGTTTGTGAATTCTTGCTTTCAGAGCGTGTGTGCTCGGGGCGCGCCACTCATGGGCGCCAACTTTGGTTCGCCGGGAGCGCGGCGTCGCTAGCCTGCTTGAGTCGCCGAACGGCATGCAAACGCGTCAGATTTCCAACGTCAGACCAGGCAGGACCCGCCCGGTCGGGCCGAGGCGTAGCCGTGCCCGATCATGATCATTGGACCGCGCGCATCCTGCGCGCTCATGATCGAGCGCCTTCATCGGCGCGTATGAGCGCGCAGGATGCGCGCGGTCCAATGAGGATGGCGAAAACATGTCCTGTCGGTCCGAGGCGTAGCCTCGCCAGGAAGTGCTTCCCGCGATGGATGACGATCATTCATCAGAAGAATGATCGAGCGCGTGAAGGAACGCCTGCCCCGGCTATATGAAGCGGCACCTGCGCGCTCGCGCGCTCACGGCGGCGGACCGACATGCGCGGGATCACGTCGGTCCTCGAAAGGTCCAATTGCCACCGGCAATGCTTCAGGCCTGGCGCTTGGAAAACGATGGGCCGAGTGCCCTGCTGACGTCGCCGTACCGGCGATTGCCTTTCCCTCGTGGCGGTGCAACAAGACGGGCCATAATCAGCAATTGATCAACTCAGCCGAACCCAAAGCGGCGCACGGAGGTGCAGGTATGTCGGATCTCGAAATCGTCTGGACGAAGGTCGATGAAGCGCCCGGGCTTGCAACGTTTTCCCTGCTGCCGATCGTCGAGGCCTTCGTCGGGACGGCCGGCGTGAAGATGAAGCTGAAGGACATTTCGCTGACCGGCCGCATCATCGCCAACTTCCCCGAGAAGCTGAAGCCCGAGCAGAAGATCAACGACGAGCTCGCCGAGCTCGGCAAGCTGGCGATGCGTCCCGAGGCCAACATCATCAAGCTGCCCAACATCTCCGCGTCGATCCCCCAACTGAAGGCGGCGATCAAGGAGCTGCAGGGCAAGGGCTACGACGTGCCGAACTATCCGGACAGCGACGCGACGCCGGCGGACAAGGAGATCCGCGCGCGCTACGGCAAGGTGCTCGGCAGCGCCGTCAATCCGGTGCTGCGCGAAGGCAATTCCGACCGCCGCGCCGCCGGCGCCGTCAAGGCGTACGCGCGCAGCCATCCGCACAAGATGGGCGCCTGGAGCAAGGACTCGAAGACGCACGTGGCGCACATGTCGGGCAGCGATTTCTACGGCTCGGAAGTCGCGACGACCGTTGCGGCGCCGACCAATGCCCGTATCGAATTGGTCGGCGGCGACGGCGCCGTCACGGTGCTGAAGGCGAAGACGCCGCTCAAGGCGGGCGAGATCATCGACTGCTCGGTGATGAACCGCACGGCATTGCGCGCCTTCTTCGCCGCGCAGATCGACGCCGCGAAGAAGGACGGCATCCTGTTCTCGCTGCACGTCAAGACGACCATGATGAAGATCTCCGATCCCATCCTGTTCGGTCACTGCGTCTCCGTCTTCTTCGCCGACGTGTTCGAGAAGCATGGCGAGACGCTGAAGCGCCTGGGCGTCGATGCCGATAACGGCGTGGGCGACATGCTGACCCGGATCGAGACATTGCCGGAGGCCGAAAAGGCGGCCATCAAGGCCGATATCCAGGCCGCGTACGCGAAGCAGCCCGGCCTGGCCATGGTCAATTCCGACAAGGGCATCACCAACCTGCACGTGCCGAGCGACGTGATCATCGATGCATCGATGCCGGCGATGATCCGCGAATCGGGAAAGATGTGGGGCCCCGACGGCAAGCTGCACGACGTGCTCGCCGCAATCCCCGATCGTTGCTATTCGACGCTGTATCAGGCGGTCATCGAGGACTGCAAGGCGCATGGCGCCTTCGATCCGAAGACGATGGGCTCGGTTCCGAACGTCGGATTGATGGCGCAGCAGGCCGAGGAGTACGGCTCGCACGACAAGACGTTCGAGGTCGCCGCCGCCGGCACGGTGCGCGTGGTCGCCGATGACGGCACGGTCCTGATGTCGCAGCCGGTCGAGGCCGGTGACGTGTTCCGGATGTGCCAGGTCAAGGACGAGCCGATCCGGGACTGGGTCAAGCTCGGCGTGCGTCGCGCGCGCCTGACCAACACCCCGGCCGTGTTCTGGCTCGACGCCAAGCGCGCGCATGACGCGCAGCTCATCGCCAAGGTCGAGAAATACCTGAAGAGCGAGGACACGTCGGGCCTGGACATCCGCATCCTGGCGCCGGTCGAGGCCATGAAGTTCTCGCTCGATCGCATTCGCAAGGGGCTCGACACCATCTCGGTCACCGGCAACGTGCTGCGCGACTACCTGACCGATCTCTTCCCGATCATGGAGCTCGGCACGTCGGCCAAGATGCTCTCGATCGTTCCGCTGCTGGCGGGCGGCGGGCTGTTCGAGACCGGGGCCGGCGGTTCGGCGCCCAAGCACGTCGAGCAGTTCCAGCACGAAGGCTATCTGCGCTGGGATTCGCTGGGCGAATTCCTGGCGCTCGGCGCGTCGCTGGAACATCTGGCGCAGACGACGGGGAACGAGGACGTGAAGGTGCTGGCCGAGACGCTCGACGAGGCCAACGGCAAGATCCTCGAGGACAACCGTTCGCCGGCCCGAAAGGTCGGCGAGCTGGACAATCGCGGCAGCCACTTCTACCTGGCGAAGTACTGGGCAGAGGCGCTGGCGCGGCGCGACAACAGCACGCCTCTGTCGGCCCGCTTCAAGCCGGTGGCGGAAGCCTTGAAGGCCAACGAGGCCAAGATCAATGCCGAGCTGATCGCCGCGCAGGGCAAGCCAGTGGATACCGGCGGCTATTACCTGCCCGACCAGGCCAAGACGTCGGCAGGCATGCGGCCGAGCAAGACGTTGAACGAGGCGCTCGCCGCTCTTTGACGCATCGCGGGGAGCCGCTCCGGGAGACCAGAACGACTCGCCTGGCTCCTTCCCGTCGTCCCGAGCGCAGCGAAGGACCTCACGTCAGCCCGCGGTAGGTGTCTGATCGTTGGGTGAGATCCTTCGCTACGCTCAGGATGACATGGATGGCGCAGCTTCGTCCGAACGTCGCGCGCATTGAATTCCGGGACCCGAAAGGAAGCAGGATGCCGAAGATCACGGTCAGGAATCCCGTCGTCGAGATGGATGGCGACGAGATGACCCGCATCATCTGGAAGTTCATCAAGGACAAGCTGATCCTTCCGTACCTCGACATCGACCTGAAGTACTACGACCTCGGCATCGAACATCGCGACCAGACCAACGACCAGGTGACCGTCGACTCGGCCAGGGCGACGCAGCAGTACGGCGTCGCCGTGAAGTGCGCCACCATCACGCCGGACGAGGGCCGCGTGAAGGAATTCAAGCTCAAGGAGATGTGGCGGTCGCCCAACGGCACGATCCGCAACATCATCGGCGGCACCATCTTCCGCGAGCCGATCGTCTGCCGAAACGTGCCGCGGCTGGTGCCGGGCTGGACCCATCCGATCGTTATCGGCCGCCATGCCTTCGGCGACCAGTATCGCGCCACCGACTTCGTCGTGCCGGGCAAGGGCAAGCTCACGATCAAGTTCGAGGGGGAGGACGGCAGCAGGATCGAGCACGAGGTGTTCGACTTCCCGGGCGGCGGCGTGGCGCTCGCCATGTACAACACCGACGAGTCGATCATCGGCTTCGCGCGCAGCTCCTTCAACTACGGCCTGATGCGCGGCTGGCCGGTCTACCTGTCGACCAAGAACACCATCCTCAAGCGCTACGACGGGCGCTTCAAGGACCTGTTCCAGGAGGTGTTCGACAACGAATTCGCCGACAGGTTCAAGGCCAAGAAGATCGTCTACGAACACCGCCTGATCGACGACATGGTCGCCTCGGCGCTGAAATGGCACGGCGAGTTCGTGTGGGCCTGCAAGAACTACGACGGCGACGTGCAGTCCGACACCGTGGCCCAGGGTTTCGGCTCGCTTGGCCTGATGACCTCGGTGCTGATGACGCCGGACGGCAAGACGGTCGAGTCCGAGGCCGCGCACGGCACGGTGACGCGCCATTATCGCGAGCACCAGAAGGGCAATCCGACCTCGACCAACCCGATCGCCTCGATCTTCGCCTGGACGCAGGGCCTCAAATATCGCGGCACGTTCGACGGCACGCCGGACGTGATGAAGTTCGCCGACGCGCTCGAAAAGGTCTGCGTCGAGACCGTCGAGAGCGGCAAGATGACCAAGGATCTCGCGATCCTGATCGATCCGGGCCAGCCCTACCTCAACACCCAGGACTTTCTGGAGACGCTCGACGCCAACCTCAAGGCCAAGATGGCTTCGTGGTAGTGGGCGGCGCCGACGGCTGCCGCAGCGGCTGGGTGATCTGCCGGCGCGACGCCGACGGCACGCTCGATATCGCCGTCGTGAAGACCCTCGCGGAAGCCTGCGAGGGTCTTTCGATTCTGGCCGTCGACATGCCGATCGGCTTCGTCGACATGCCGCGTCCCGGCCGGGCCTGCGAGCGCGAGGCGCGCGCCCTGCTGCCGGGCAAGGCGAGCTCGGTCTTCCCGACGCCCTGCCGTCCGGTCCTCGCCTGCACGACCCACGCCGAAGCCAATGCGCTCAGCCGGACGATGGGCATCGGCATCAATCAGCAGACGTTCCATCTCTTTCCCAAGATGCGGGAGGTGGATGCGCTGATGCGCGGCAACCGCGCACTTCATCGTGTCGTCTACGAAGCGCACCCCGAACTCGCCTTCGCCCGCATGAACGGCGGCAAGCCGGTCCTCAGCAAGAAGCGGCAGTCCGACGGCTACGCCGAGCGCCGCGGGCTCCTGGCGAAGCACGGCCTCGAGCCGGGGATCGAACGCCTGTCGGGCGCAGCGCGTGACGACATCCTCGATGCGATCGCCGTCTGCCGCACCGCAATGCTGATCGCCGCCGGCACCGCGACCCGCCTCGGTCCCGCCGACGAGCGGGACCGCCACGGCCTGCCGATGAATATCTGGTTCTGACGAGGTGAAGGGCCTCGGCATCCCCATCGGCACGACATGCTCGACGTCCTCGCACGCTACTCCGGCCTGACGCCGGCTGCCTGCAGCACCGGCCCCCAGATCGGCGCCTGCACGGCGGTCCACTTGCCGAGTTCCTCGGGCGTGCCGCCCATGGCGACGAAGCCGCGCTTGCACAGGTCCTCGCGCATCTCCGGCGTCGCCACGGACGCGTTGAGGGCGGCATTGAGCTTGGCGATCACCGGGGCCGGCGTTCCCGGCGTCGCGATCAGGGTGTAGACGATGGTGCCGTCGACATCGCCGAAGCCCAGCTCCTTGAAGGTCGGGATGTCGGGCGCCGACTGGGCGCGCTCCGGCGCTGCCATGCCGTAGGCCTTGAGCTTGCCGTTCTGCAGGTGCTGCGCGACCGAGGTCACGCTCGACATGCCGAGCTTCACATGGCCGCCCAGCATGTCGGTCACCAGCGGGCCGGTGCCGCGGAACGGCACATGCGTCAGCTTGATCTTGTTCAGCATCGCGTAGCGCTCGGTCGACAGATGCATCGGCGTGCTGATCCCGGCCGTGCCGTACTGCACGTCGCCCGGCGCCTTGCGCGCCGCCTCGGTGATCGCCGCGAGATCCTTCCAGGGCGCGTCGGCGCTGCCGACGAGCACCGACTCCTGCTTGGCGACGAAGCCGATCGGCACGAAGGTCGCCGGATCGAAGCTCAGCCGCGCAATCAGATAGGGCAGCAGCATCTGGTTGTTGCTGCTGAATCCCACCGTGTAGCCGTCGGGGGCCGCCTTGGCGACGATCTCGTGGCCGATGCTGCCGCCGCCGCCACCGCGATTGTCGATCACCACCGTCTGGCCGATCGCCTTCTGGAACGGCTCCTGGATCGCGCGCGCCAGCGCGTCGGTGCCACCGCCCGGCGGGAAGGGCACGACGATGTGGATCGGTTGCGACGGGAAAGTCTGTGCGGCCGCGGGAGCGGCGACAGCGCCGGCTGCCAACGCCCCGAGGAGCGCCTGACGACGCTGAATCATAGCTTCCTCCCAATTTTGGGGGAGGCTAGCGCCCTTCAGGCCGTCGCGCACCTGTCGACATATGAGTTCGGCCGGCGTTCAGATCATGCCGAGCGCGTGCTTGTAGACGTCGAGCAACTGCTCCTGCTCGTCGCGCTCCGCCGCGTCCATCTTCCGGATCGAAATGATCTTGCGCATCGTCTTGACGTCGTACCCGACGCCCTTGGCCTCGGTATAGACGTCGCGAATGTCGCCGCCGATCGCCTTGCGCTCTTCCTCCAGCTTCTCGATACGCTCCACGAAGCTCTTCAGCCGATCGGCCGAGATCGGGCCCGCCTTGACCTTCTTCGAAACAGGGCTTCCGTCCGGCATGTCCAACACTCCTTGATCGCGTGGGTGCGGACCATAGAAGCGAGCGGTGCATCCACTCAATGACGGGACGCGAAGAATGACGGGGATAACGGGGAGGGAGTTCGGCGTGCACGCGCCCGTCAAGCCCTCTTTTCATTCTCCTCTCCCCCTATCGGGGGAGAGGAATACGATGAGAGACGAGCGGCTGCTCAGTGCTTGTGTCCGGCCTGGTCGAAGGCCTTCTTCTGGTCGCCCGAGGCTTCCTTCTGATACTTCGCCTTCCACTCCTCGTACGGCATGCCGTAGACGACCTCGCGCGCCTTGGGATCGGGGATCTCGATGCCCTGCTTGCCCGCCTCCTCGCGATACCAGCGCGACAGGCAGTTGCGGCAGAAGCCGGCCAGGTTCATCAGGTCGATGTTCTGCACGTCCGTGCGCTCCTGCAGATGCTCGACCAGGCGGCGGAAGGCGGCGGCTTCGAGTTCGGTGCGGGTCTTGTCATCCATGGGACCAATCTCCTTGCGCCGGATATAGGCTCAGGCCAGCGCCGCCGCAACGGCGGCCCGGATGGGCTCGGCAAGCTTGCGGCCCCACTTCCGGGCGTCGTCCGGCCTGCCCATCAGGTCCTGCCGGACTTCCAGCGAGCAGTGCGGCAAGGCCCGCGGCCGGGCATGGGCGGTCAGGGTATATTCGTACGGCTCGCGCGCCGAGTAGGGCTCGTTGTCGCCGACGACGAGCGAGGCATCCTTGCGCAGCTCGGCCAGCAGCGGCTCCGGCAGCCGCGGATCGTCGCTCCACAGCACACCGACGTGCCAGGGCCGCTCGAATCCCTTCATCTCGGGCGTGAAGCTGTGCACCACCAGCAGGCAGATCCTGCGGCCATCGGTCGTCATGCGGTCGAGCTGACGGTCGACCTCCTGGTGATAGGGCCAGAAGCAGGCATGCGCCCGCGCGTCGACCTGCTCGCTGGTGAGGCCCTTGTTGGCCGGCACGACGACGGTGTCGCTGATCTCGGGGGTCGAGCCCTCGCCTCCCGGCCAGCGATTGCAGTCGATCACGAGGCGCGAGTAGCCGGACGCGACCAGCGGTGCGTCGAGGATGTTCGACAGCTCGATCGCCGCATCGAGCCCGCCGATATCCCAGCCGACATGGCGCGACAGCTCCTCCTCGGTGATGCCGAGGTTGCCCAGGGCTTGCGGGACAGCCTTGCTGGCGTGGTCGCAGAGCAGCAGCAGCGGTGCCTCGCCGGTCGCGTTGTGCACGGTGAAGGGCGGCGGATCGCCCCGCCCGAGCAATGGTTGCATCACGCCCCTATAGTGGGAAGATGCCGCAAATGAAAGATGCTGCCGCCCGCGCCCTGCTGCGCGACCTGTTCGACGCTGCCCTGTCCGCCGCCCGGCCCGCCACCTGCCTCGCGCCCTATATCGACGAGCTCCAGCGGCCGAAAGGCAGAACCGTCGTGATCGGCGCCGGCAAGGCGAGTGCCGCGATGGCGCGGGCGCTGGAGGATCGCTGGCCGCATCCGCTCGAAGGGCTGGTCGTCACGCGCTATGGCTATGGGGAGACCTGCAAGCGCATCGAGATCGTCGAAGCCGCCCACCCCGTGCCCGACGAGAAGGGCCGCGCCGCCGCCGGCCGCATGCTCGAGAAGGTGAAGGGCCTGTCGCCCGACGATCTGCTGCTGTGCCTGGTCTCCGGCGGCGCGTCCGCCCTGCTCGCCCTCCCCGCGCCGGGACTGACGCTCGCCGACAAGCAGGAGGTCAACCGCGCGCTGCTGAAGTCGGGCGCGCATATCGGCGAGATGAACACCGTCCGCAAGCACCTCTCGGCGATCAAGGGCGGCCGGCTCGCGATCGCCGCACAGCCGGCGCGTGTCCTGTCATGGCTGATCTCCGACGTGCCCAACGACGATCCGGGCGTGATCGGCTCCGGACCGACGGTGGCGGATGCGACCACCTTCGCCGACGCCCTGGCGGTGTTGGCGAAGTTCAGGATCGAGCCGCCCCCTGCCGTACGCGCCCACCTCGAAGCCGGCGCCGCCGGCAGGATCGAGGAGACGCCGAAACCGGGCGACCCGCGCCTTGCAAGAGTCGAGACGGTCATGGTCGCGACGCCGAGGCGCTCGCTCGAGGCAGCGGCCGCGGTTGCGCGTGGCAAGGGATTGGACGTCGTCATGCTCGGCGACAATCTCGAAGGCGAGGCGCGCGTGCTGGGCGCCGCGCACGCGAAGATGGCGATCGAGACCGCGCAACGCAGCAAGCGGCCCACGGTCATCCTCTCCGGCGGAGAGACCACGGTGACGGTGCGCGGCAAGGGCCGTGGCGGCCGCAACGTCGAATATCTGCTGGCCGAGGCCCTCGCCGCCGGCGGCGCGCCCGGTATCTGGGGCCTGTCGGCCGACACCGACGGCGTCGACGGCGCAGAGGACATCGCCGGCGCGATCTTCACGCCCGACACGCTCGCCCGCGCCCGCGCCAAGGGCCGCGACCCGCAGGCCATGCTGGACGACAACGACGGCCACGGCTTCTTCGAAATGCTGGGCGACAGCCTCGTCACCGGTCCGACCCGCACCAACGTCAACGACTTCAGGGCGACGCTGATTGTCCCATAGCTCCCGTCGTCCCGAGCGGTAGCCGAGGGACCTCTTCATGTCGGCAGCAGTCCACGAACAGGTCCCTCCACCGCGCCTCGCTACGCTCGGCTCCGGTCGGGACGACGGGGGTTATTCTCCGTCGAACAACAAGGAGAGTTCGATGACGACCTATCCCGGCTCCTGCCATTGCGGCGCCATCCAGATCAGGTTCGATTCGCCGAAAGAGCCGGCCGCGATGCGGCCCGGCCGCTGTTCCTGCACCTTCTGCCGCCGCCATGGCGCACGGACCATGGGCGACGGCCCCGCCTCGTCGGTCGAGTTCCGCGCCGCGCCCGGCACCGTGTCCCGCTATCGCTTCGGCCTCGGCATCACGGACTACCTGGTCTGCAGCAAGTGCGGCGCCTATGTCGGCGCAGTCATGGAGGACGAAGGACGCCTGATCGCCACCCTCAACGTCAATGCGCTGGATATCCGCGATTCCTTCGATCCGGCACCGCCGCTCCACGTCTATGACGGCGAGGACGAGCAGCGCCGCCGCAGCCGGCGTCGAAAGTTCTGGATGCCCGCGACGCTGATCGCCTAACGTCCGCCATGGCCATTCTCGGAATCATCGCCGACGACTTCACCGGCGCGACCGACATCGCGGGCATGCTGGTCAAGGGCGGCATGCGCACCATCCAGACCATCGGCGTGCCGCCCGAGGGTACGATCCCCGATGACGTCGATGCCGTGGTCGTCGCGCTCAAGACGCGCTCGATCGCGGCCGGGGATGCGGTCGCGCAGTCGCTCGCGGCGCTGAAGGCGTTGCAGGCGGCGGGCTGCGTGCGGTTCTTCTTCAAATACTGCTCGACCTTCGACTCGACGGATCAGGGCAACATCGGTCCCGTGGGCGACGCCCTGCTCGATGCGCTAGACGGGAAACAGGCGATCTACTGCCCCGCATTTCCCGAGAACGGCCGGACCATTTTCTTCGGACATCTGTTCGTCGGCGACCTGCTGCTGTCCGACACGCACATGCGCCACCACCCGCTCAATCCGATGACCGATTCGAGCCTGGTGCGCGTGCTGGCCCGGCAGACCCGGCACAAGGTCGGCCTCGTCGCGCTGAAGCAGGTTCAGGCCGGCTCGGCCACCCTGCGCGCCGCCCTCGACAGGCTGGCCGCCGACGGCGTGCGCCACGTGATCGTCGATGCCGTGGCCGACACCGATCTCGGCATCATCGGCGAGGCGGTCGGCGACGACGTGCTCGTCACCGGCGGCTCGGGCGTGGCGCTCGGCCTGCCCGCCGCCTATCGCCGGCGCGGCCTGATGGAGCACAAGTCGGGCGCCGATACGCTGCCCAGGGTCGGCGGCGGCTCGGCGGTGCTGGCAGGCTCCTGCTCGGCGGCCACGTTGGGCCAGATCGCCAATTTCAAAGGCGCGCATCTCGCCCTCGATACCGATGCGATCTGCCGCGGCGAACCGGTCGGCGAGAAGGCGCTGGCCTGGGCCAGGGACAAGCTCGGCAATGGCCCGATCCTGGTTTCGGCAAGCGACAGGCCGGAAGCGGTCAAGGCGCTGCAGGCGAAATACGGCATCGAGAAGTCGAGCCATGCGATCGAGAGCACCATGGCGACGCTGGCCAAGGGTCTCGTCACGGCAGGCGTCGGCCGCCTCGTCGTCGCCGGTGGCGAGACCTCCGGCGCGGTGGTGGGGGCGCTCGACGTGACGGCATTGCGCATCGGGCCGGAGATCGATCCCGGCGTACCGTGGACGGCATCGGTGGGTGCCAAACCGCTGCTGCTCGCGCTGAAGTCCGGCAACTTCGGCGCACCCGACTTCTTCACCAAGGCGTTCGACAGGCTATGAGCACCGAAGCGAAATCACGCGAGGCGATATGCGCGCTGGGCGCCAAGCTCGCCGCGCGCGGGCTCTGTCCCGGCACCTCGGGCAACATCAGCGTGCGGATCGCCGACGGCTGGCTGATGACGCCGACCAATTCCTCGCTGGGCGAGCTCGACCCGGCGCAGCTCTCCAGGCTCGACGCCAACGGCAAGCATGTCGGCGGCGATCCGCCGACCAAGGAGGCGCTGCTGCATCGCTCGGTCTACGACGTGCGGCCGAAGGACGGTGCCATCGTGCACCTCCATTCGACCCACGCGGTGGCGATCTCCTGCCTCGATCCGTCGTGCCATCACAATGCCGAGACGACGCTGCCGCCGATTACGCCCTACTTCGTGATGCGCGTGGGCAAGCTGCCGCTGGTGCCCTACTTCAAGCCGGGCGATCCCAGGCTCGCCGATGCGATCCGCGAATATGCCAGGGGCCATCGCGCCGTGCTGCTGGCCAATCATGGCCCGGTCGTCGCCGGCACGTCCCTGTCGGCCGCCTCGGCGTCGATCGAGGAGCTCGAGGAAACCGCCAAGCTCCACCTGCTGCTGCAGGGCCTCAAGACCCGCACCCTCTCCGACTTCCAGGTCCGCGAGATCGAGGAAGCGTTTCCGTCGTGAGCCCCTGTCGTCCTGAGCGAAGGGAAGGACCTCACGCTGGCCACATCATCGCTGGTCGTTCCGTCAGGACCTTCGCTTCGCCCAGGACGACAATTGGCGCCGTTTCGTCATCCTGACAGGGGAACAACAATGCCCAAGCTCGCCGCCAACCTCTCCTGGATCTACCAGGAAGTGCCGTTCCTGCAGCGCTTCGGCGCCGCCGCCGCCAATGGCTTCAAGGCCGTCGAGATCCTGTTCCCCTACGAGGCGCCGGCCGCCGAGATCGCCGCCGAACTCAAGAAGCACAAGCTGACGCAGGCGCTGTTCAACCTGCCGCCGGGCGACGCCAGCAAGGGCGAGCGCGGACTGGCCGCCCTGCCCGGCCGCGAGGAAGAGTTCGCCGCCGCGCTCGACAAGGCGCTCGACTACGCCGAGGTGCTCGAGTGCCGCACCCTGCACGTCATGTCGGGCATGATCGCACCGGGCGCCGACACCGCCGCGATGCACAGGACTTTCGTTTCCAACCTGAAGATGGTCTGCGACCGCACCGCGAAGAGAGATCTCACGATCGTCCTCGAACCGATCAACCATCGCGATATTCCCGGCTATTTCACCAACACGACCGGGCAGGTGAAGCAGGTCATCGAGGAAGTGGGCGCGCCGCATCTCAAGCTGCAGCTCGACCTCTATCACCTGCAGGTCACCGAGGGCGACCTGCAGAAGCGCACCGAGCGGCTGTTCCCCATCACCGCGCACGTGCAGATCGCCGGCAATCCGGACCGCAACGAGCCGGACGTCGGCGAGGCCAATCACCTCTACCTGCTCGATGTGCTCGACCGGCTCGGATACGATGGCTACGTCGGCCTCGAATACAAACCCAAGACAACGACCGTCGCCGGCCTCGGCTGGGCGAAGCGGTACGGGATCCATCCATGAGCGACAAGAACACCCCCGCCGTCGCCTTCATCGGCCTGGGCTCGATGGGCCTCGGCATGGCGAAGAACCTGCTGAAGCACGGCCACAAGGTGGTCGGCGTCGATCCGAGCGACGACGCACGCGCCGCCTTCACCGAAGCAGGCGGCACCGCCGCAGCGAACCCGGCCGAAGCGGCCGGTACCGCCGATGTGGTGATCGTCGCCGTCGTCAACGACAAGCAGGTCGAGACGGTGCTGTTCGGGGAGAACGGCGCCGTATCGGCGCTGCGCAAGGACGGTGTCGTCATGCAATGCGCCACCGTGCCCGCCACCTACTCGCGCGCGCTCGCCGATCGGCTCGCCACGACCGGCCATGCGCTGCTCGACGCGCCGATGTCGGGCGGCCGTGCGCGCGCCGAATCGGGCGAGCTCACCTTCATGGCGTCGGGCGCGCCCACCAGCTTCGCGGCGACCGAGAGCATTCTCGCCGCCACATCGGCCAAGGTGTTCCGCCTCGGCGACGCGCCAGGCATCGGCTCGCTGGTGAAGACGGTGAACCAGCTCCTGGCCGGCGTGCATATCGCGACCGCGGCCGAAGCGGTCGCGCTGGCGGCCAAGGCCGGCGCCGACACGCGCGTCGTCTACGAGGTAATCTCGGCCAGCGCCGGCAATTCCTGGATGTTCGGCAATCGCGTGCCGCACATGCTGGACGACGACTATTCACCGCTCTCCGCGGTCGAGATCTTCGTCAAGGATCTCGGGCTGGTGCTGAACACCGGTCACGAATTGCGGTTGCCGCTGCCGATGGCCGCGGCGGCGCACCAGCTCTTCCTGGCCGCGGCCGGCGCCGGCTGGGGCCGCCTCGACGACGCTGCCGTCGTGAAGGTCTACGAGCAGGCCGGCGGCTTCGAGGTGTCATCCCCGAAGCGCTGACCTGCTCCCAATCGCTACTCTGTCAGCCGTGAGCGGCGAGCACCATGCCCAGGTCGGCAACGTGCGACGGCGAGGTCTGCGCCGTCACCAGCGTCCCGCCATTGCCGTCGCTCGAGAAGGCGAACTGGCTCGCCGCATACTGCCCCAGCAGCTGGATCGTGGCGGTGTGCGCGCCGTCGCCGATGACCAGTTGGTCGCTGGCCTCGTCGTAGTAGCTCTTTCCTTCGACGAAGCCGATATCCGTCACGTCTATCGTGTCGTCGGCGCCGAGTCCGGCCACGGTTCCGGCAAACCGCGAGGAATGGCCCAGCACCAGTTGGGCGATCCCGTCGTCGGTGAAGGAGACCTGGGTGGTCGTGTCCTCGGTCGCGCTGCCCTGCAGGTCCATGACCGAAGCGTCGCCGGAGAGGACGGCGAGGCCTCCCTGGACGGCGCCACGCACCTCGACCTCGCCGCCGCCCTGCGCCACGAGACGGCCGCCGGCATTGATCGCGCTACCGCCGACCGCCACCATTCCGCCCTCGTCGGCGACGATCCAGCTCTTGTTGCCGCCTCCGGTCGCGGTGAAGGTGATGTCCAGAAGGCTTCCCTCGCCGGTGGCCGTCATCTTCCCGCGATTGACCTCGACCAGCATGTCGATCGCGCCGCCGGCCTTCGCCTCGACCGTCCCGTCGTTTTCCAGGCCGACTGCCGTCATCCCGATCGTGCTGTTCAGGCCGGTTGCGCGGATCGTGCCGCTGGTGTTGGCCACGGTGGCGGCCGCCTCGATCGTGCCGCCCGAGGCGGCCTGGATCAGGCCGCCGTCGTTGATCACGGCGCCCGTGATCCCGATAAAGCCGACACCGCTCGCTTTCACGTCGCCGATATTGTTCAGGCTGCCGATCAGGACTGTACCGGAGCCGGACAGGATGTCGCCCGACTTCAGATTGTTCACCTGGCCTGCGATGCTCATTTTCGAGCCGGCCACCGAAGCGCCGATCGTGCCGCTGTTGACGATCGCATTGCCGCCGGTGTCGATGGACATCGACGCGGTGCTCGAGGCCGCGGTCGTGATCGTGCCCGCGTTGACGAGGCTGACGGTGCCGCCGGCGATCCGGGAAGTCCCCGAGCCCGAGATGAAGCCGGCATTCTTCAGGGTCGCGGCGGATCCGCCGCCGAGGATGCTGCCGTTGTCGAGGCTGGTCTGCGTGTTGCCGGTCAAGGTGACCGTTCCGTCCACCAGCATCGAGGTGCGGGCGATGCCGATCCGGCCGCCGTCCACGACGGAATTGCCGAGCTGGATGTGCGCATTCGCGCCGATAGCGCTGAGCTCGGCCGACTTGTCGGCGCCGATCCGGCTGTCGGTCACCACCAGCGATCCGTTGGTGACACTGACGTCGGAACTCTCGCCCAGCGTCATCGTCACATTGTGCAGGCTGGCCTGGCCCCCCGCAAAGACCTGCAACGCGGCAAGATAGCCGAGATGGATCTGCCCTCCGGTCACGCTGGCGCCGCTGTCGAGCAGGATCTTCGAGCCCTGGTCCGACGCCAGCAGATCGCCCGCCTTCTGCACGACTGCCTTGTGGAGTTGAATGACACCGCCGCCGGTCGCCGACACGGCGCCGGAGTTGACCAGGTCGCCGCGATAGTCGAGCAGCGAGCCGCTCCCGTCGACCTGCATGGCTCCCAGGTTGTTGACCGCGTCGTTGAACCGCGCGGTGCCGCCCAAGGCGAGCAGGCTGCCCAGGTTCTTGAGGTCGCTCCCCAGGTTGAGGGTGGCGCCGGCCTTCGCGAGCATGGTGCCGTAGTTCGCCACCGTGTTGTCGCCGGTGGAGATGTCGATCGTTTTGCCAGCAGCCGCCGTGATCTGGCTCATGTTGGTCACCGTCAGCATCGCGTCGCCGATCCTTCCGCCGCCATCGATCGTCGCCAAGCTGGTCAATTTCGCCGCCGTGCCGCCGCTGACGATCTGGCCGCTGCCGTCGAGCGTGATCGAGGCCTTGAGGACCGTGCTGGCGTCGATCTCCAGCGTGCCGTCGAGTGCGACGGCGCTGTGGAGACGGCTGCCACTCGCCAACGCCAGCGTCGAGCCCTTCTCGACATTGACCACGCCGGTAGGGCCGACGATATCGGCGTCGGCGAGAACGAGCCGGGTCCGATCGGCGACATCGATCGTGTTCCGGTTGTGGACGCGCACGCCGCTGAGCATCGCCGTGCCGCCGGTAGTTCTCAGCGCGGCATCAAGGCCGACGTAGATATCCCCACCGCTGATCGTGGCGCCCTCGGCGATATCGATCGTCGAGCCGGGGCCGGCCACCAGGATGCTGCCGGTCGAACTCTGCGCGAAGGTACCGCCGGTGACGAAGTCGGCACCCTTGACGACCCGCACGAGGCCGGCGTTGACGTTGGCGTTCGTCCCCGTCGTCGTCGTGAACGTGCTGTCCTGGATTTCGAGCGTCGCGGTGCTGCCGGTCGCGACGCTCTTGACCGTGGTGTCCTGCAAGACCCTGACTTTGTAGGTCGTGGCTGGATCGGTCGTGTCGACCGCGGCGATCAGCGCATTGTCGGCAGCGCCCGGCGCATATGCGCCCGTCGGTGCCCATTTGGCGACATCCTGCCAGTTGCCATTGACCGCCTGGTCCCATCTGAGCGCGCCGACGAAGCTCAGCGCCACGTGGTTGCCGTCCTGCAGCCTGACCTGCGTCGCGCTGAAATCGTCGCTGCTGTAGCTGCCGGAGAAATTGAGGGTCGCATAGGCCTCGCCCACTCCCGCGAGCACGGTCAGCGTGCCACCGGTGTGGGTGACGTTCTCCGTCCACACGGTAGTGAACTCGTCCGCCAGGACGTTCGTCTTGCCGAAGACGTAGGAATCGCCGGTGGCGAAGCCGGAGATCGTGCCTGCCGGCACGAGGTCCGGCCCAAGGATGGTGCCCTGGCCGACATAGCGGAAGCTGCCGAGATATTGCCGCACGTCCGACATGTCGATCGTGCCGCCATTGGTCACGAGGGCCTGGCCGCTGCCCGCGATCGAGCCGTTGACGTAGATCGTCAGCGTGCTGTCGTCGGCTTCGAGGACGCCATCGTTGACCAGGCGATCGATCCTGATCGTCAGATCGTTGCTGCCCTTGGCTTCGATCAGGCTCCCGCTCCGGTTGACCAGCGTTGAATTGACGTCGGGGGCGGCCTCGGTGATTTCACCGGCGCCCGAGATCGTGCCCGACGCATTGGTGAGCCGCGTGATCAGCAGCCGGTTGTTGTCCGAGTCGGACAGCGTGATCGCGCTGCCGTCCGACAGCGTCACGCCCGACCGGACCAGATTCAGCGTCGTCGTCTCGGTGCCGCCGTCGAGCGAGATCCTCACGTCGCCGAGGGCCCCCGGCCCGTCGAGTTCGACGCTCGAGCCGTTGCTGATGGCGATCGTCGTGCCGGCAGCGATCTTGTCCGGATCCAGCACGGTCACGTCCGTGGCCGCCTCGACGGCGATCACGCCGCCGTTGCTGCTGGACAGGGTACCGCCGTAAAGCTTCGTTCCAGCGAACGAGGTCACCTGGCCGGCGCCGTCAGCCTGGACGATGCCGTCGCTGGAAATGACCGAGCGGCCAAAGACGGCAGCATCGATGCTGCCGTAGTTCTCGATCACCCCACTACCACTGGACGAATCGTGCGGCACGTTGATCACGACATTCGAGATCGTGCCCGTGTTGTCGACATCCCTGGCCTCGATCCTGCCCCCCGAGATCATGCCCGCGTTGGTCAGCTTGCCGGAGCCGGCAGCCGTCGAGCCGACATCGATATCGACGCTTCCGGAGATGCTGGCGCCTTTCTGGTTCACGAGGTTGGCTGCCTGGAGGGTTCCCGTTCCCGTGATCTGCTCGTCGACGTTGGTCAGCGTCGACGAGGAAACGAGTTCTCCACTCAGGACGAGCTTGCCCTTGCCCTTCAGCGTCACGTCATGGCCGAATGCCAGCCGGCCGCCGATCGTCGCGGCCGCAATCGTGGAACTGCCGGCGCCGGAAACGTCCAGCAGGCTTCCGGCCTGCACGAACAATGTGCCGGTGCTGTTGAAATCGACGTTCTTCAGGACATTCTGGCCGGTCGTGACGAGACCTGTCCTGATACCGTCGAGCTTCAGCGTACCGCCTTCGATTTCGGTGTCAAGGAGGTGAATCGTGCCGCCGCCGGAAGCGAGGATCTCGCCTTCCGTGTTCTTCATATCGACCGCGTCGAATATCACGTTGCCGATGTCCGTGGCTTCGATGACCGCCTTGCCGCCGAGAGCGGTACTCTCGTTGACGACGGCGACGTGCGATATCTCGATCTTCGAGTTGTTCACGGCCTGCATGGTCGAATTGTTGACGAGCTTGCCGCCGCCAGCGGGATCGGCGGCTTGCACGATCAATCCGGCACTCCCGGACGCTTCGATCAGGCCATTGACGTTCTTGAAGGACTCCCCGCTACCGAGATCGAAGACCAGGGCATTGTCCTCTCCGGTCGCCTTGATGGTGCCCTTCGTAGTGTCCTGGCCGTTGACGAACGACATCGTCCCGGCGCCCATGGCGCCGGCACCGGTGATCGTGCCTCTGTTCGTGAAGACGACCCCTTCCGCCGAAGCCTTCACTGCATTCAAAGCGGAGTCCGACAGCGCGAGCGTCGACTGCTGCAGCAGGTACGTGCCGCCAAACACCGTCGAGCGGCCGAGAATCAGCTCGGAAGAATGAAAGGAGAAATGTCCTTGCAGAGCGGTCTTCTGTTCACCGCCAGCCAGGTTCAGCACCGAGCCGTTGGTCAAGTTGATGTCGGAGGTGCTGCTGAACGTGCTTCCGATCGTCAACGTGGCCTTCGAGCCGATCGTGACGACACCGGAGGTCAAGATCTCGCCGATATAGGCGTTTGCATTCGCTTCGACGGTGACGCTGCCCATCGCATTCAGGTTGGAGCGCAGGCTTCCGCTGCCTTCGAACACGATTCCTGCACTGGCGCCCAGGGTGGTCTTGTTCGCGCTTGCATCGCCGTCGACCACGACGGTCCCGCCGCTGATGGAAGCGGTATCGCCGCTGGTGGGCTGGCCATGGGGGTCCCACGTGTAGATGTTGGACCAATAGCCGCCCCTGCTCGTGCTGTAGTTCGTCATATCGAAGCCTCCGCCATCGCTATCGCGGCCGGATTCCTGCAGCGGCTGGGCGAATGCTCCGCCAGTCCCGATCCCGTAGCCGAATTTCGTTTCTCTGTGGGTCGACCCTCAGGCGCCCCGTACACGGCGGCATGTGACAGAAAGCTCCGCTCTTCCACCACTCGGGAATCTGGAAATTCCTGGAATTCCAGTTACAGTCGAATGGAAGATCGCATGCAGTTGCATCGCGTAGTTCGGGTACGCCTGTTTCAGGCAAGAGTGCGTTACGAGGGGTTGTGCGGTATCAGGATTTTGATGCCAAGCTGCGGATGACCGCATCGGTGCTTGGATGCGCCGGCCGGAAGGACCTCGTCGCCCGTTTCCATGCCGTCAACAGATCGAGCCAGTGCGATATCGATCGGCTGCATAAATGGCTGCAGGGACGCTCCCTGCCCCGTTCATCGGAGGTGCTCACCGATTGGGGCAAGGTGCTGGGCACCAGCCGCAGCGGGGATTGGCTGGCAGGCTGCTCGCTCGCCGACTTCGCCGCCGAGGTCGCGAGGTTGTTCGATTGGGATATCGACGAACTGCTGACCCGCCAGGCTTTCGCCGGGCGCGGCTCGAGCACGGCGCGACCGCCTTCCGCGGCCGAGCCGCGCATGAGCGGTGTACGGTATCTGTGCGGCACCTACGCCTGCTACTCGGTGGCCTGGTCGCCCTATGCGCGCGGCAAGCTCGTTCGCGGCAGCCTTGCGATCGTTCCGGGCCGCGGCGCATCGCTCGTCGCCACCTACTCGGAAACGCTGATGGGCAAGCCCGTCCGGGTCAGCGGCGCGCCGACGGTCGCGCGTCGCACGCTGCACATGACGCTCGCCGAGGCCGGCGGCGAGATTCCGATCTTCTTCTCCCTCTTCCTGCCGCGGCCCCCGGCCGGCGTGATGAGCGGCATCATGGCCGGCGCCACGTTCCTGTCGCTTGAGCCCGAGCCGTCGGCGTCGCGGATCGTCATGGTGCGCACCCTGAACGACGCCTCGCTCGACGACAGCAACCGCTACATGACGGCGACACCGGCCGCGATGGCCGAAGACCTCGCGGACCTCGGGCTCGTGCTCGATCCGCCCGACAACGCCACCAGGCTGATCCACGATTTCCTCGTTGGGCACAACGTCGATCGTGTCGATCCCGGTCTCCAGGCAGCGCTTTCGACGGCGTTCGATCCCGCTCATCTTCAGGCTATGGACAAGGGCCGCGGGTAGACGCCTTCAAAGTGACATCCGGAAGGCGCTAGACTGGGACATGCTTCGTCAGCGCTTTACCAAGATCGTGGCCACGCTCGGGCCGGCCACCTCCAGCCCGGAACGGCTGGAGGAACTGTTCGAGGCGGGTACCGATGTCTTCCGCCTCAACTTCAGCCACGGCACGCCTGACGACCACAGGCAACGCGTCGAGCTGCTCCGCGCGCTGGAGAAGCAGTACAGGCATCCGATCGCCATCCTGATGGACCTTCAGGGCCCCAAGCTGCGGCTGGGCGCGATGGCGAAAGGGCCGATCGAGCTGAAGAAGGGCCAGCATCTTCAGTTCGACATGGACAAGGCGCCGGGTACCATCAAGCGCGTCCCGTTGCCCCATCCCGAGATTTTCCGGGCCGCCAGGCCCGACGGCGTGCTGCTGATCGACGACGGCAAGGTGCGGCTGCGCATCGTCTCGCACACCGACCACACGATCGACGCGGTCGTCGAGGTCCCGGGCACGATCAGCGACCGCAAGGGCGTCAACCTGCCCAACCTGGTGCTGCCGTTGTCGCCGATGACGCCCAAGGATCGCCGCGACCTCGACTACGGCCTGTCGCTCGGTATCGACTGGGTGGCGCTGTCCTTCGTCCAGCATGCCAATGACATTGCCGAGCTGAAGAAGCTGGTCGCCGGCCGCGCCGCGGTGATGGCCAAGCTCGAGAAGCCCGCCGCGATCGAGCATCTCGACGAGATCATCGAGCAGAGCGACGGCATCATGGTCGCGCGCGGCGATCTCGGCGTCGAAATGCCGCCCGAGGCCGTGCCGCCGTTGCAGAAGCGCATCCTCGCCGCCTGCCGCGTGCTCGGACGACCCGCCATCGTCGCGACCCAGATGCTCGAGTCGATGGTCCATTCGCCGACGCCGACGCGCGCCGAGGCGTCGGACGTGGCGACCGCGGTCTACGACGGCGCCGATGCGGTCATGCTCTCGGCGGAGTCGGCATCGGGCGACTATCCGATCGAAGCGGTCACCATCATGGACCGCATCCTTCGGAGCGTTGAGGCCGACCCTCTCTACCGCCGCCTGATGGATGCCAACCGGCGCGAACCCGAGGCGACCACCGCCGATGCGATCAGCGCCGCGGCCCGCCAATGCGCCCACACGCTCAGTGCCGCGGCGATCGTCACATACACCAACACCGGCTCGACCACGCTCCGTGCCGCGCGCGAACGGCCGGACGTTCGCATCCTCTGCCTGACGCCCAACCTCGACACGGCGCGGCGCATGACGCTGGCCTGGGGCGTCCATCCGGTGCAGACCGAGGACGCGCACAATTTCGCCGATATGGTCGCCCGCGCCGTCCGTGTCGCCCGCCAGCAGAAGCTCGCCAAGGCCGGCGAGCGGCTGGTCATCACCGCCGGCGTGCCGTTCGGCACACCAGGGGCCACGAATATCCTTAGAATTGCCTACGTTTGAGACGAGATAGCCGGGGGATGGGGCGAGAGGTTCCCCCGTAACATTCTCAGTAGCAGCGTTATGAGGCGATCGTGACCAGCCCTCAGACCAAGACCGGCGCCACCTATCGCCCCCGACGGGCAGCCCTGAACTGGGTCGATTATCTCGTCATTGCGCTCACTGCAGCGGTGTTCTTCGGCGTCCTGGCCGTCAACCAGACGACCGCAGCGCGCGCGCAATCCCTGTCTACCCTCATCCCCGCCTCCGAGCTTCCGTCGCAGGACGCGCGGATGGGCAGTGCGTCCGGCATGCTCAAGGCGAGAATTGGCCTGGCCCTCGCCGGCCGGTAAGCCGCTTCCGTGCGAAGGAATCCCTTCGGCCTCAACCGGCTCGATCTGGTGGTGGTCGCCGCCTGCGGCGTCATCTTCACTGCCGCCATCGCCTCGCTCGGCCGCCATGGTCCGCCGTCCGGACCGCCGACCGAGCACACCATCCGGAAGCTGGCCGGCGAGCTCGGCGTTACCGCCGACCAGCTCCGCCGCGCTGCCGAGATCGTCCCGCCGCCGGCGCGCGGCGAGCACCTCTCGCCGGAGCGGCGCGACAGGGCGCGCCACAGGCTCGCAGCCGTCCTGAACATCCCGGTCGAACGGCTCGACACGGTGATGCGGCGGCGTACCCAGGCTGAGGGCTGACGTTCGTCATTTTGCTCGGCTGCCGCGATGCCGCGACCGACGACCTCCAATCCTGTCGCGCTACTGGAGCAACTTTTGCCATTCGCAGCTTGAATTTCGCACATGAGAACGACCGGTCGATTCGACCTATTCAGACGTATTTTCGCTATATGAAGAAATCAATGTGAGCTCAGCTCTTCGGGCGCTTGTCGATCACCCGTCGGGCCTTGCCCATCGAGCGTTCGATGCCACCCGGCTCGACGACCTCGATCGACGCGGACAGGCCACACATGCCCTTCAGCCGCTGCACCAGCGCGCCGGCCGACGCCGGGCGCGCCTCGTGCGCCGCTTCCGGCCGCGCCTCCACGCGGACCAGCAGGTCGTCGAGCGCGCCGGTCCGGCTCAGCTCGATCACGTAGTGGCCGCTGAGCGCGGGGTCGCGCAGGATCTGTTCCTCGACCTGGCTCGGGAACAGGTTCACGCCGCGCACGATCAGCATGTCGTCGCTGCGGCCGGTGATCTTGGCCATGCGCCGCATCGCCGTGCGCGAGCCGGGCATCAGCCGCGTCAGATCGCGCGTGCGATAGCGGATCACCGGCATGGCCTCTTTGGTGAGCGAGGTGAGCACCAGTTCGCCCGGTTCGCCGTCCGGCACCGGTACGCCGGTCTCTGGATCGACGATCTCGGGATAGAAGTGATCTTCCCACACCGTCGGCCCGTCCTTGGTCTCGACGAACTCGCAGGCCACGCCCGGCCCCATCACCTCGCTGAGGCCGTAGATATCGGCTGCATCGATGCCGAGCCGCCGCTCGATCTCCTGGCGCATACCCTCTGTCCACGGCTCGGCGCCGAAGATGCCGATGCGCATCGCGGTGCTGCGCGGGTCGATGCCCTGGCGCTCGAACTCGTCGGCGATCGCCAGCATGTAGCTCGGCGTCATCAGCACGACACGCGCGCCGAACTCGCGGATGAGCTGGACCTGCCGCTCGCCGAAGCCGCCCGACATCGGCACCACCGTGCAGCCGAGCCGCTCGGCGCCGTAGTGCGCGCCCAGCCCGCCGGTGAACAGACCGTAGCCGTAGGCATTATGGATGATGTCGCCCGGCCGCGCACCGCCGGCATGGAGCGAGCGCGCCATCAGCTCGGCCCAGGTCGCGATGTCGCCGGCCGAATAGCCGACCACCGTCGGCCGGCCCGTCGTGCCGCTGGACGCATGGATGCGGACGCACTTCTCGCGCGGGATGGCGAACATGCCGAAAGGATAGGCGTCGCGCAGATCGCTCTTGGCGGTGAAGGGAAAGCGCCGCAGATCGTCGAGCGAATGAAGGTCGTCGGGATGCACGCCCGCCGCCTCGCATTTGGCGCGGTACGGCGCCTGATGATCGTAGGCCTGGCGTAGAGCGTGCCCGAGGCGCGCGAGCTGCAGGGCACGCAAGGCGTCGAGCGACAGATCGAATTCGGAAAGCATGGCCTAGTTCTGCTGCTGATGCTGATGGGGACTCCGTCCGAAACGCCGGTAGGCATAGCCGAGGCCAAGCAGCGCCGCACCGAGGCCGAGGAAGGAGAAGACGCGCAGCAGGCCCTCCAGGCCCGCCATGTCGATCAGGAACACCTTGGCCACCACGAGGCAGACCAGCGCCATGCCGGCATGGCGCAGCGCCGGCATGGCGCGCCAGAAGCCGAGCGCCAGCAGCGCCACGCCGAACAGCAGCCAGATGATCGAATAGGTGTAGAGTTCCAGCCCCTCGGCGCCGAGCCCGCGCCGCTCGAAGCCCGGATCGAAGAGATGGCGGACCTCGAGCGAGACATAGACGAAGACCAGCACCCCGGCAGTGATCTCCGCCAGCAGGTTGACAGCTTGGCTGCGCTCGATATCCGTCCAGCGCCGCGCGACGTAGGCGAGCACGGCCGGCAACGCATAGGCGAGCAGCAAGCCGTTGGCGATCGGCAGGGTGCCGACATCGGCTGGCTCGAAGACCGGATTGGCGGCCAGCACCTGGATCACCAGCACCGTCGCTGCCGCGAGGCCGCCGCTGATCCGCCATGCCCAGAGGGCGACGGGATCGTGCCGCAGCCGTGCGATCCACAAGGCGGCCAGCGCGAAGGCGCCCCACACCGCGACATGGACCGAGCGTTCGAGGAAGGCGGCGTCCGGCGCATCCATGTCGCCAGGCCGGAACAGGATGCGCACCTCCAGCGTGACCATCACGAAGGCGAGCAGCACGGCGCCAGCCTGCACGGCGCGCCGCAGGCGCTCGTCGGCCAGGAAGCGCGTGGCCACCGCGAGGGCGACGATCGATATGGCGTAACCCCAGAAGACGCGGCCGTACTGCAGCACCTCCGGATTGAGCACGAACCGGATGATGACGACGGCGAGCAGCGGCCAGCAGAGCTGGCGCATCGCCACGAGATCGAGCGACGCGGCGATGTAGGCGACGGCGGCAAGCTCGATCGCGTAGGCCACCGTGATCCATTCGCGGCTCAGTTCCATCGGGATCGCCGCGGCGATGAAGAACGACACGCCCGCAGCGAGGAAGCCCAGCGCCTCGGTCGCACCGGTCATGCGCGTACGCCAATGCACCAGCCGCTCGGCGGCGACCAGGAACGGTGCGGCCAGCCCGATGCTGATCAGGCCCCACGGCGTGCCGGGTGCAACCGTGCGCAGGACCCACCAGCAGAACAGGAAATGCGCCAGGGCGGCCGAGACGGACAGCGCCGCCCAGAAGCCGGGCCGCGCCGCGTTCCACATCAGCGCGAAGGCGCCGGCCGCGTAGAGGCCGCCGTAGAAGATCGCCAGCCAGGCGAAGCGCGCGGTGTCGAACCCCTCGCCCGCATTATCGAACCACCACAGCCCGAGCGTCGCCAGCGACAGGACCGGCGCCATTGCGGCGACATGCTGGAAGCGCGGCGTCCAGCGGCCGAGCGCATAGAGCCCGATGCCGTGCACGGCGAGCGCCAGCCAGCCCACCTCGTGCCGGCCGCCGTCGAACAGGACGACCGCCCCGATCAGGGCACCGGTCGCGGCCAGCGCCGTCCATACCAGCGCGGCCACATCGAGCGGCGGGTTCTCGCTCTCGTCGAGGCGGCGCCAGGTCGCCCACACGAACAGGCCCGCGATCGCAACAAGGAACAGACATACCCACGACAGGCCTTCGACGTCGGCAGCCATCCAGGCGACGGTCCACAGCGCGCTGCCGGCGAGCACGCCCCAGCCGAGCGGCCACCATCCGCGATGGCGGATCACTGTCAGCGTGCCGGCGGCGATCGCGAGCAGGTAGCCGAACAGCACCGGCGTGTTGGGCGTCTCGCTGCCGATGATGGCGGGGCTCGCGAAGCCGCCGACGAAGGCCAGCGCGGCGACGAGGATGCCGTGCCGCAACGACACGCCGATCGCAAACGCGGTCAACGCCATCGCGCCGCCGCCCGCCGCGACCTTGGAAATCATCCCGTAGAGTGCGACCGCCGAGAACAGCGCGCCATAGAGCGCCGCGATGCCAGCCGCGGCCAGTGCCTGCGCCACCCGTTCGTCGCGCGGCTTCACTTTCTCGGCGCCGCCGATCAGCGCAAAGCCGAACAGGGCCGCCAGGATCACCCGTACCTCGGGCGATAGATAGCCCTCCTCGATCGAGTAGCGGACCAGGAAGATCGCCGACAGAGCGAGCGTGACGGCGCCGATCCAGATGAAGGCACGCGAGCCGAGCCGGTGCTCCCAGCCGACGGCGAGCGGCGCGACTGTCAACGGCGGCTGGGCCTCGAAGACCGGCACCGGCGGCGGCGGCGCATCGGTGGTCTCGAACGGTGGCGGCAATTCCGCCGCGACCGGTTCTGGTGCTGCCGGTTGCAGAGCGGGAGCCTGCTCGAGCGCTGGCTCAGGCGCGGGAGACCGCGAAGCGACGACACCCTGCTCGATCTGCCTGCGCAGAGCCGCCAGCTCCCCGGCAAGCCGCAGATTCTCGGCCCGAACGTTACCGCTGCGCACCAATGCCACGAGGGCGACGATCGGCGTGCCGATTGCCCATGCGATCCCGAACAGGATCATCAGGACTTCTTCCACGCCCGCTCCCGTGCCCTGGCCTCGAAGCCTCCGGCGCTACTCCGCCGCGACCCGCTGGGCCGCGTTGACGAAGTCGGCGCGGCGGTCCTTGGCGACCTGCCCGCGCTTCACCACCAGTCGGTGGTTCTCCTTGCGCGCCGCCCGCTTGATGTCGGCGAGCGGATCGCCGTCGCAGATCACGAAGTCGGCCGAGTTGCCTTCCTTGATGCGGCCCTGGTCGGGCAGGCGCATCAGGTCGGCGGCGCTGGCCGTCGAAAAGAACAGCGAATCGCGGGTCGAGATGCCGATCTCGCACATGAACTCGAGTTCGCGCGCGTTCTCGCCATGGCGGTTGTGCGGCGTGCCGGCATCGGTGCCCATCGCGATGCGGCCGCCTGCCTTGTAGTACATCTTGATCGAGGCGATGTGGCGGTCGAACACGCGGCGCGCCTTCTCGATGACGTAGTCGGGGATCGAGCGGTCGCCGTCGTCGTATCCTTTCAGGATGTTCTTCACGGCGGCCAGCGTCGGCACCAGCCATACGCCGCGCTCCTTCATCTCCTTCACGCACTCGTCGGTCATGAAGATGCCGTGCTCGATCGAGTCGATGCCGCCGCGCACGGCGTTGAGGATGCCGAGCGCCCCTTGGGCGTGGCTGGCGCAGCATTTGTGGAAGCGATGCGCCTCGCTGATGCCGGCCTTCATCTCCTCGGCCGAGTAGTGCGCATCCTCGGGGTTCACGCCCGGCGTCATCACGCCGCCCGTCGCCATGATCTTGACCAGGTCGGAGCCGGCATGGATCTGCTCACGCACCGCCTTGACGACTTCGTCGGTGCCGTCGGCGATCCGGCCGGTGCGATTGCCGTGGCCGCCGGTCATGCAGATCATGCGACCTGCGCAACGCATTGTCGGTCCGAGGAAGCGGCCCTGGTTGTAGGCGTCCCGGATCGCGAACTCGATATAGTCCTTGCCGCCGCAGTCGCGCACCGCGGTGATGCCGCCTTCGAGCGTCGCACGCATGAACTCCATGCCCCGCACGGTGAGCTGGGCGGGACTGAGCCGGTCCTGCACCACGCCCGGATTGCCTTCGGCGCCGGAGAGCGAATGGACGTGGCAATCGATCAGGCCCGGGATCAGCGTGCCGCCCGCGGTGTCGACCGTGTCGCCGGAAAAGCCGACGAACTCGCCTGCCGGCGCGACCTTCCGGATCTTGCCGCCTTCCTCCAGGACCGCCTGTCCATCGAGCACCTTTTCGCCGTCGAACAGACGGCCGCCGACATACAACGTCGCCATCGGAATATCCTCCACTCTGCGGCGGGCAATATCGTCCGGCGGTGCGCCCGTCGCAACCCGCGGCCTCCTGCCGTCTCCCCTTCGCGGGTTCCCGGCTTTCGCCCGGGAGGAAGCTTACTACCGGCCTGCCGTGCGCTGGCTGCAGCCAAGCGGGTCGTCCGACACCTCGCCGCCGGCCTCGGCCTTCTGCCGCTCGATCTCGGCGTCGAGGCCCGCGATGTGCGGGTTCCATTTCCGCGCCAGCTCGAAGGCGGCCGCGGCGCGGGCGTGCTCGCCCATCTGTGCGCGGATCATGCCGAGACCGGAATAGGCGCCGAAATGACGCGGCTCGCGTTTCACGGTTTCGCAGATGTCGGCGATCGAGGCGGGGAAATCGCCGAGCAGCCAGTAGAGGGTGGCGCGCTTGTTCCAGGCTTCGGGCAGCTCGGGGGCCACTTCGATCAGCCGGGTGAAAGTCGCCAATGCGTTCTGCAGTTCCTGCTGCTGCATCTCGGCGATGCCGCGCATCATGAGCTCGCGCTGGGCAGGATCGGGCACCATCGTCCATTGCTCCCAGATGCCCTGCTCCAGCGCCTGCGCGGCAAGGGGATCGGTCGCGACTTTGAGCTTTTCGAACAGGGTATCGAGCATGGTCTGGCTTCCTGCGTTGCCTGCCAGCATCAGCCCGAGCAATGCGGCAAGACAAGCGCGAACGAGGATCACCGCAGTGCCGCAGGCTTCGGCCCGCCCGTCGCCCAGTCGAGCAGCTCGACGGTGTGCACGACAGGAATGCCTGTTCCCGATCCGATGTTGCCGACGCAGCCGAAATTGCCCGAAGCGATCACATCGGGCTTCACGCTCTCGATGTTTGCCACCTTGCGGTCGCGCAGGCGGCGCGACAGCTCGGGTTGCAACACCTGGTAGGTGCCGGCCCAGCCGCAGCACAAATGTCCCTCGGGCACTTCCTTCACGATATAGCCCGCCTCGCGTAGAAGCCTTCGAGGCTGCTCGTTGACCTTTTGGCCATGCTGCATGGAACATGCCGAATGATAGGCAACGGTCAGGGGCCGCACGGTCACAGTCGCCAGGCCGACGTCCGCCATGAGCTCGCTGACGTCCTTCGCAAGCGAGGCGACCCTGGCGGCCTTGTCCTTCCAGTCCGGATCGTCGGCGAGCATGTGGCCATAATCCTTGACCGTCGTGCCGCAACCCGAGGCATTGATCACGATGGCATCGAACTCCTGGGCGAGCCAGGCATCGATGTTGCGCCTGGCCAGTTCGAGCGCCTGCCTGTTGTCGCCGATATGCTGGACCGACGAGCCGCAGCAGCCCGATCCTGCGACGTTCACGACCTCGACGCCATGCCGCGTCAGCAGGCGCACCGTCGCCTCGTTGACCTCCGGCGCCAGCACCTGCTGGCCGCAGCCGGGCATCAGCGCCACGCGCCTGACGCGCTTGCCGACGGCGGGAAAGGTCTGCGGCCGGTCGACGGGCGAGGCGTCCGGAATGACGGCGGGAACGGCGTCGATCATCGCCTTGATCCGGCGCAGGAAGGTCGCGCCGCCCGGATCGCTGCTGCGCGCCGGCAGCGCCGCCGCCAGCGGCTTGGCCAGCCACCCCAGCACGGTGGCCCAGCGGAACAGGCGCGGCCGCGGCATCAGCACGCCGAGCAGCCGGCGCAGCAGCCGGTCGGCCAGCGGCCGCCGGTAGGTGTCCTCGATGTGGTGCCGGCCATGATCGACCAGATGCATGTAGTTCACGCCCGACGGGCAGGTCGTCATGCACGACAGGCACGACAGGCAGCGGTCGATGTGGCGCACTTCCTGGTGGGTCGGCGCCCGGCTGCCCTCGAGCATCGCCTTGATGAGATAGATGCGCCCGCGCGGCGAATCGCGCTCGTCGCCCAGCAGCACGAAGGTCGGGCAGGTGGCGGTGCAGAAGCCGCAATGCACGCACTTGCGCAGGATCTTCTCGGACCGCGCGGTCTCGGGGTCCGCGAGCTGGACG
>Ga0182738_1000681_pt1 | contig 45314 bp, 31 predicted proteins | sample eDN5th30CBELigMG_FD_128876 | JGI IMG/M metagenome (GOLD analysis project Ga0182738, IMG submission 128876) | Enriched Miracle-Growth compost microbial communities from Emeryville, California, USA - eDNA 5th pass 30_C BE-Lig MG (version 2)... ... | reverse complement strand
TGCTACTCAACTCGCACACACGTTTCAGGTGAAGCGTGTTCAGTATCCAAGTTGCGATCACGCCGCATGAAAACCACGTTTCTTCGCGTTGTACCTGTACATCCTCGCTGGTTTAAGGTCTAGAAAGCGTGATCTTATTCGCGGCTTAGCAGGAGCTTCACCCTCCCGGGACTTGATCTGGTCTGGAAAAGGCGAAGGCCCTGCACCGCTGGCCGCCACGCTTCATCTTCGAGTAAACTCATCTTCGCCATGCCCTCTCTGCCGTCGATACGAGTTGATGACAAACCGTAACATCGCAGATGGCTGCGGCTGATGCCTTCATCAAACGGTATTTGAGAAACGGTATTGGAGCTGAATTGGAGCTGAATTGGAGCTGGAGCAAGTTGCTCTGGCCGGGACCCACGCAGCACGCGTTGCGACTGATGAGAAACTGTTCGCCGCGTGGTAAAATGCGGTTGATACAGGGTTAATGCGTTTTAAACACCTGGGAAGCAGCATGAAGATTTCTCTTGTCCAGATGGATGTTCGCCTGGGAGCAGTGGAACAGAACCTCCAGGCGATGCTGGATCAGCTGGCTGTCACCCGGAATCACTCCGCCGGGCTCACCATTTTTCCGGAATGCGCTCTGACGGGATATTGCTTCGAGTCTCGTGAAGAGGCCCGGCGATCTGCCCAGTCGATCCCCGGACCCGCCACGGATCGCTTTCAATCGCTGCTGAGAAGTGTGGGTGGATTTGCGGTGTTCGGAATGCTCGAAGCGGACGGCGAACGGCTTTACAACGCAGCTGTGCTGATGGGGCCGGAGGGTGTCATAGGAAGTTATCGCAAGATCCATCTTCCCTGTCTGGGTGTGGACGCGTTCGCTGATTTTGGAGATCGACCTTTTGCGGTCTATGATGTCGACGGTGTGCGGGTGGGGCTGGGGATCTGCTATGACTCTGCATTTCCGGAGGCAGCCCGTGTTCTGGCGCTGCAAGGGGCGGACCTTATCGTTCTTCCCACGAATTTTCCGTCCGGGGCAGCGGCCATGGTCGATCATGTTCTCCGCACCCGGGCCATGGAAAACAATGTGTACTTTGCAGCCTGCAATCGCATTGGCACGGAACGGGGATTTCAATTTATCGGTCAAAGTCAGGTTGCCGATCCCACCGGCTTCTGGCTGGCACGCAGCTCCGGGGATCAGCCCGAAATTTTGTATGCGGAGATCGATCCGGAATTTGCCCGCACAAAGCATGTGATACGTGTTCCGGGGAAACATTCCATCGACCGCATAGCGGATCGACGTCCTGAAATGTACGAAATCCTCACTGCATCACACAATTTGCCTCGTCCGGGCCGAGAGTCTTCGTCTTGCAGTTCTCAGGCAGCTGCGGCACAAAACAATCATCAATCAGACATATAAAAAAGGAGAGTTGTCAATCCTGCCAATGCTGGGGAATCCCGGAATGGGCTTGCGAAGAATTCTCCAGATAATCAGAGTGTGAGAGTACTTCCAGAAATCAATATCAGCGATTGACCTATGACTGAAAAAACTTTTGATGTGATTGTCATCGGCACGGGCCCTGGCGGAGAGGGAGCCGCCATGCAGGCGACCAAGCTGGGAAAATCCGTCGCTGTCATCGAGCGGCATAGTTCGATTGGCGGAGGATGCACACACTGGGGCACAATTCCCAGCAAGGCGCTCCGCTTCGCCATCTTTCAGGTCACACAACTCTTTCATAGTAAAATCTATCGGGAGAATTCCCCGAACAGCCTGCCCGATTTTCCCGTCCTGCGGCGCAGCGCCAGTTCCGTGATTGAAAAACAGGTCGATATGCGGAACAGCTTTTATGAGCGCAATGATGTTCCCGTTTTCTTCGGCCATGCAGTTTTTGTTGATGCCAATACCGTGGAAGTGCGTGACGAATATGGGGGCAAACGACGCCTGAATGCCAGCATGTTTGTGATTGCCACCGGTTCGCGTCCTTATCGTCCCGCAGATATCGACTTTAATCATCCTCTCATCTGCGATAGTGATACAATTCTCAACCTGAGCCATACCCCGAAGTCCATCGCAATCTATGGAGCGGGAGTGATTGGCTGCGAGTATGCATCCATGTTTCGAAACCTGGATGTCAAAGTCAATTTAGTAAATACACGAGGGAAACTACTGGAGTTTCTGGATGACGAAATTATTGATGCGTTGAGTTATCACCTGCGCGAGCGCGGGTGCCTGATTCGTCATAACGAAGCTTATGAAAAAGTGGAGCCCGGAGACGATGGAGTCGTGCTGCACCTGAAATCCGGCAAGCAGATTAAAACCGACGTCCTGTTCTGGGCGGCCGGCCGGACCGGGAACACCGAAAATATCGGTCTCGAAACGCTGGATATCACCTTGGATAAACGTGGTTATATTCAGACGAATGAAGACTTCCAGACATCCGTTCCACATATCTATGCAGTGGGGGATGTCGTCGGGATTCCATCGCTGGCCAGCGCAGCGTATGTTCAAGGGCGGTACGCTGCCCATCACGGAATTAATGGAAGCTGCGAACGGGCCATGATTCGTGAGATCCCGACTGGAATTTATACATCACCGGAGATCAGCTCCATTGGTCGAACGGAACGGGAACTCACTTCCGATGGAATTCCCTATGAAGTTGGGCATTCCATGTTTAAGAGCCTCGCCCGCGCTCAAATTACCGGCCAGACGACAGGCATGCTGAAAATCCTGTTTCATCGAGAGACATTACAGATTCTGGGAATTCACTGTTTTGGAGCGTCTGCCTCGGAAATTATTCATATTGGTCAGGCGATTATGTCGCAGCCGGGTGAAAATAATACACTCCGCTATTTTGTGAACTCGACATTTAACTATCCAACCATGGCGGAAGCCTATCGAGTGGCCGCACTCAACGGACTGAACCGACTTTTTTAAACGACAAGCCGAATTCTAGAGCAAGTTGCTCTGGCCTGGGCTCGCGCAGCACGCGTTTCGACTGGTGAAATGCAACTCGCCGCGTGGCGGGACGCGGTCTATGCGGAGTTCATGCGCTCTATTATAGAGCGCATTCACCCCGTCTGGTCTGGACCGATTCATCGTTTCGCTATCGTCTGCGACGAAACGATGAATCGTTGGATTCTCTCTGCGGGTGGCCACGCGTACGGCGGACGATATGGAAGTTACGCACTCTAGCTGAAGTCGTTTTACTTTCGCTGGAAACGGCAGAGTATGATGGGTTCTCACCGGTGGGGCCGGTGGATTATTTCCGCTTTAACCAGTCGATTCCGGACATTTCCGCCAAGGCCAGCATCAGGGCATGCGTGCCGTTTCGTCCCCACCCTTGTGCTTTGACTGATTGATAAAGCTGCTCTGCCAGGGCCAGGCCGGGCAGAGACAGTCCCATGCGTCGGCTTTCCGAAAGGGCAATGCCCATATCCTTAATGAAATGTTCGACCATGAATCCCGGATCGAAATTATTATTCATCATCCGGGGGCCCAGATTCGACAAAGACCAGCTGCCGGCTGCACCGGTGGAAACAGATTTCATCACCGTTTCCAGGTCCAGCCCTGCCTGATAGCCATACAGCAATGCTTCGCAAACTCCGATCATCATTGTTGAAATCAGGGTTTGGTTCACCATTTTGGTATGTTGTCCAGCCCCTGCCGATCCTTGATGCACGATGGTTTTGCCCATGGCTTCCCAGCATGGTTGCAATGCGTCCACGACTTCTTTGTTGCCACCAATCATGATCGAGAGACGGGCTTCCCGGGCTCCCACATCTCCTCCGGAAACGGGAGCATCGACGGCGTAGACCTGTTTTTTTTGGGCAGCTTCAGCGATTTCAACAGCCAGTGAAGGTTCGCTGGTGGTCATGTCGACCAGAATGGTGCCTGCCTTTGCCCCCGCCAGCGCCCCCTGCTCTCCTAAAAAGACCTCGCGAACATCTTTGGGAAAACCGACGATGGCAAAGACTACGTCAGACTGTTCGGCAACCTCCCGGGGAGTCTCCGCCCATGTTGCTCCCTGGTCGAGCAGTTGTCGGGCCTTGTCCGGGGATCGATTCGAAACCGTGGCGGTGAACCCTTTGGACATGAGATGGCCGCACATGCTGGCTCCCATCACCCCGGTGCCAATCCAGCCAATTTTCGTTGTTCCAGGAACAATTTGTGGTACAGACATGATCTCAGACTTTCTTTAGTGCCGCGAACAAAACGTCCCGGACAAGGAAAATTTCCTTTCCGCGAGCAAGTTCAGGGAAAGCTTTGGGGGACCTTCTAAGTGCCGCGAACAAAACGTCCCGGACAAGGAACGTTTCCTTTCCGCGAGCAAGTTCGCTGCAAGTTTTGTCAGGACTTCTAAAAACAGTAGACAAAATAATTGGGAACAAATGGAGTTGTGGGGTGCCTGCGCGGGAGTCACTCCAAATGTGAAGCTGAAACATTACGGAGCATATTGGTCCAGCAGTTGTGCAAATTCTTCCCGCAACTCCGGCATGGCTCCCTGTCGCGCCGCCACCATCCCGCCGACACGATTGGCAAACTCTCCGGAGAGTGCGAGCGGCCAGTTTCGCAGTTGGGCAGCAATCAGTCCGGCGGTGAAGGCATCTCCTGCCCCCACCGTATCGGCCACCTTAACAGGTCTGCCGGGAATGTCATGTGTTTCGGTGCGAGTGACAATCAGGCAGCCGCGCGCCCCACGAGTCACACAGACGATTCGCGGGCCGAACAGAAAGGAGATGTTGCGGGCAAACTCCGTTTCATCCTCCGGCAGTCCCAGTAGCGGCCCCAGAATTCGCACCTCTTCATCATTGAGTTTGACGATATTGGCCAGTCGTAACGATTGTTGAATCCATCCAGCCTGATAGTAATTCTGACGCAAATTCACATCGTAGACCCGCAGGCATTCCGGCTCTGTCAGGCTCACAGCAGCTTGAATGGCTTCACGGGAAGTGCGTGTGCGCTGTGCCAGCGTTCCAAAACAAACAGCTGCGGCCCGCTGCATGGCGGAACGCAGGGGATCGTTCAGTTCCAGGAAGTCCCAGGCAGCCTGTTCATGAATCTGATACTGCGGAATTCCATCGGTCAGTTTGACAGTCACACGTCCTGTGGGGTGTTCCGGGTCGTGTTGCACTGCGGAAAGATCCAGTCCTTTAGCGGTGAGGACGTTCAGGAGTTCATCACCTTCGGCATCTGCACCAATCCGAGTGGCCATCAGCCCCTGACAGCCAAGTTGGTTTGCCTGAAAAGCCACATTGGCGGGGGCTCCGCCGGCACGTTTCCCATCTGGAAAATCGTCCCAGAGAAGTTCGCCCAGACCAATGACTACGGGAGACTGCGTTGTCGACATATTCCATACGATTTTCAAGTTGGATCGCTCACAGACACTCAGGCATCAACCTGCCTCTGGTGGCAACGTAACAGAGTTGAGCAATCACGAAAACCTTACCGGTGATTTCCTGAAAACGGCCATGAATACAGTCACATCCTCACGCTTCGGGAATTCACGGTGATTTTGAAAACCGACCTCGATCTGACAGCAGTGGCCCGGTGACGGTACGTTCCTTCGAGAGCATCTTGCTCTCATTTTATGACGGTTCTATGACGGTTTCTAACTCTCGGAGGCTTCAAATTTCATCCCGGCCAGCTCATCCGGGCTGCGAAATAGAGACCAGCGATCACCGGGCAGACCGTAAAATCGACTGGCAATCTGTGAAGCCACGGTTGGCTCGTTGAGCCCGGAACAATCACGGATCGCAACATAAGAAATCTGGGTCCCGAAATCACGGATGACTTCCGCATAGAGATCGGCATCCCGTTCGCCGGAATCACCGATCAAGATAAATCGCCGCTGGGGAAACTGCCGGAGCAACCCGCGAACGGAAGCCAGTTTGGTACGGTAGGAAGTCTCTTTCTTCCGGTCCGTTCTGAGGTCGCGCAGCCGGATGTGTCGCAGATGCATGGTGCCGACCGGAAATCCGTCCGTGTCGATCCAGTCCACCAGCGGACGATACAGAGGCCATGGGCTGGCAGAGACATAATGAAAGCTGACCCCCCGCGCGGCCCAGTTCTGATACAACTCGGGCATGCCATGAATCGATTGAAATTCCCGGGTAAACGTGTTTGCTAAAAGCTCTTTGCGGTTTCCGACATTAGACACCTTGATGGTGTCGTCGACATCGGAAATCACAGAAATCCCTTGCGGGGCGATCAGTTCAATTTCTCCCGCAAAGAGTCGCTGGTCATTTTCCGGCAAATGAGCACAAAACTGCACAAAACTGCGTCCGAACACATCCTTCTGAATAGCAGATGCCAGCTCTGCAGCCTGAACAGTAATGGTGGTTTCGAAATACCCGTTGGGAAGCGTTTCTGGAAGTTGAAAGGCTCTTTCCGCAATGGCGATGGGAACGGATTTTCCCTTACGCGTGTCCTGCAGAAACAAGTGTGCACGGTCTAGAAATCGACGGCGGGTCTCGGTCGCTTTTTCCGGTTTGACCACACGTTTGAAGAGTTGCAGCAACGCCCGTTTACGGAATCGTCCATTCGCGGGCGAAAAGATGCTTCCCCGAATCTGCAAATGCCAGCAGTCTCCCGCAGAGCTGTAGTTCCCGCAACTACGATAAAACAGGACCATCTCCTCCGGCTTGACGGGCCGGGAAGCAGCGTTCTGATCTTCAGTAACAGGGTGACGAGCCATTTGTGCTGCGAATGTTTCAATTCTTCTCACGTGACGAACATTTCGAGACGCTTGAAGCTCATTGGAGATGGCCGGAACAAACCGGTCACGCTGGGAAAAATTGTTTTGGGAGAAGAGAAGATCAGTCTTCCAGACGGGGAGTGCGTCGCGAAATCTTGACTCCTGATCGCTGTTGTTTGTCGCGCAATCGTCTTTCTATCACACCTTTGGGAACTCTGGTTTTCCGTCGCTGCCGGGGAGGCTGGACCACCTTCAACACCATGGCCCGCACACGGTTCAGACAATCGTTCAAATTCTGTTCGCGATCACGATATCGCTGACAGTCCATGCGCAGTACGCCTGTTTTGGTCAAACGTCCCTTTTCTCTTTCCCGCAACCGCATCAACACATCTTCCGGAATTGATTGGCACTTGTTCAAATCCCATGCAAGTTGAACCTGCGAATTCACCTTGTTGACGTTCTGTCCCCCTGGACCGGAACTGCGAACGTAAGAAAAGTGAAACTCCGCCAGTGGAATACTGATTGACGGCGAAACATCCAGATGTGTGGGCCGGTCTGTCATAATACCAACATCAAGAGCACATTCACCCCGTATGGGTCGCGTTCCGTCACGCGGCGGACAGCTTTGCGTCAATTGAAAATGTGCTGCATGAACCTTGACCAGAGCAACTTGCTCTAAAACTCATCTCTTTGCCATTCTCGACCACGCCGACAGTTCCCCACCCTTACCCATCTTCATCGAGGATCATTTTTGCAATACTCGTCTGAAGTCTGATCGGACTGGGCCAAGGGAAAAGAGGAGCAGGAAAAGCGTCAAGTACGGTCTTTCCTCTATTCTCTATCCTTATCTCCCTTTTATGTCGCTTTGGATCAAGTTTTCAAACGTGGAAGTGCGGAAATACTGTCACTTCCAAACTTCAATCATCGTCAATTCGCTGCAGGGCTTCAATACCTCGTCACTTGGCTCGCAGGATTGGCGCGAACATCTCGAACATTGGTGGGAAATCTGGTGGAAGTGTGGAGTGCGGACTTCCAATTTTGCGAAACCGACCTGAATGAGACATCTCGTCTCCTGCGAGTCTGGTCGGTTTGCGTCGAGTTGGTCTGTTGTCGCTTGAATCGTGTCAGCCACCGCGTCAGAATGCGATTTTCCGAATCACATCAAAATTCATTCCCCGGTAAGGACTGTCGCTGGCACTCATAGGATCAATACACAAGCTGGAAGCTGTTCGTTGGGCGGGGCGATGCTGAGGCTCGAGCAAGTTGCTCTGGACTGGGCTCGCGCGGCGCGGTTTCGGCTGATGAAAGATAATTCACCGCGTGGCGGAACGCGGTCTATGCAGGGTTGATGCGCTCTCATTGGCTTACCGGGGATCAATAATGTGAATCCATCTTCTGGCCGACACATGTCGGTGAGATTCCTGAATTCGAACCGTTCGGCAACGTCTTTCAATTTCAAGAGAAACAGACCAAGGGGATTGCGGCGATGGAAATTCTACCTGGCCAGACAGTCGGGATCGATCTGGGAACGACCTATTCGTCTATTGCTCAGCTCAATGCACAGGGGCACCCCATTTCACTTCCAAATGCTGATGGAAAGGTGATTACGCCTTCGGTGGTGATTCTGGGCGATGGGAACAAGATGATTGTGGGGCCTTCCTTCGAACGGATGTCGCTGGAGAATCCGCGAAATATCGTGGAAGCGATCAAGCGGCAGATGGGGAACAAGGACTTCGCCATCGTTCACAATGGCAAAAAATTCACTCCAGAATTTATTTCCGCCATGATCCTGATGAAGTTGAAACAGGATGCGGAGAAGGTGGTCGGCGAGATCCAGAATGCAGTGATCACCGTGCCGTACTACTTCAACGATGTGCGACGTAAAGCGACTCAGGATGCTGGGAAAATCGCGAAACTCAACGTAATTGACATTATTAACGAGCCCACGGCAGCCACCCTGGCCTACGCCTGGCAAAAAGGACAACTCGGCCGCCCGGATGCCTTCACCGGTGAAAAGACCATTATGGTCTACGACCTGGGGGGAGGAACATTTGACGTCACCGTCGTGCGCTACAACGCGACCAACTTCCGCGTTTTGGCCACAGATGGAGACGTGATGCTGGGCGGGCTCGACTGGAGCCGCCGGATGGTGGATTACCTGGCAGAACAGTTTCACAAGAAATATGGTGAAGACCCTCGGGAAGACCCCGAAACATTGATGCAGATCACCCAGGAATGCGAGCAGGCCAAACGTGATTTGAGCGGCCGGGCTCAAGTTTCGGTCAACATCTACTATAAAGGGAAGAACCTGGCTTCGGCGATTACTCGCGGTGATTTCGAGCGGCTGACAGGAGACCTGATGCAGCGGACCCGTGACACCACGGAACTGGTCATGGCGCAGGCTGGAGTTGCTCCCGGGGAACTGGATGAACTGGTGCTGGTGGGGGGGTCAACGCATATGCCGGTGGTGGAAACCATGTTGCGGGAAGTCACTGGAAAAACACCTTCGCGGGAAATCAATCCGGAAGAAGCGGTTTCCATGGGGGCGGCCATTCATGCTGCCATTCTGGAAGCACGAGCCACCGGCGGTGGGGGTCGAATGGGGCAGGCGGTGCTCAATCGGCTCCGATCAGTGACGGCTACGGATGTGAATTCCCATTCTTTGGGAGTGAAAATCACCGATCCCAACAACCGGTCGCGAAAAATCAATCACATCATGATCCCCAAGAACACCACGATCCCGTTTGAGGTGTCACAGAAATTCGTCACCAATTCCGCCAACCAGCAGCGGATTCATATTTCCGTTCTGGAAGGTGATGCGCTGGATCCGGACGCCTGCACCACGATTGGTGATTTCCGGATTATGAGCCTGCCTCCCGACCTGCCTGCCGGCTCTCCCGTTGAAGTGACATATCAGTATGATAAGAATGGGCGAATTCACGCCCATGCCAGAGAACTGACGACCAATATCGAGGCCAAGACCGAAATTGTCCGCGACTCGGGATTGTCGGAAGTGAACGTGCATGCCTTCGAGGTCCTGGCGTCGGAATATTCGGTGGAATAGAGCAAGTCGATCTCGTTCGGGTTCACGCAGCGTGCGTTTCGATTGACGAAACGCTGTAATTCGCTGCCTCATCGTGACTTCACTTATTGGTATCAGCAGTAAAGCAAACCTATGGACTTCTACAAGGCATGGCTGGGGATTCCGGAAGGACCTCGTCCACCAGACCACTATGAATTATTGCGTGTGGTTCGCTTTGAAGATAATACAGACAAGATTCGTGCCAACTATAAAAAGCTGAATACACACGTACGCAAGTATGCCACCGGCCAGTACTCGGTGCAGTCGCAGGAACTGCTCAACGAGCTGGCCAAAGCGATGCTGTGCCTGACAGATGCCGAACGCAAACGTGACTACGATGAATCTCTGGGGCGTGAAGTTCCCGCCGAGAAAGACGATTTTGGTCGCCAGCCCATTCTCGATGTGCTGTGCCGTCAAGGAGACATTTCGCGCGAACAGTCTCGTGAAGTTGAGGAGTTTGCCGAACGCCGAGGGCTCTCACATCGCGATGCCGTCGTACAGATGAAACTGGTGGATGCGGAAAAGGCAGCCCGGGCACTTGCCACGCAACTTGGTTTTCCCTATGTCGAGTTGGAAGACATGCTGCCGGAGGATGACACGCTGGACCTGGTGCCCCGGCAAATGGTCAAGCAGCATTCCTTCATTCCACTTTTCATTGATGATGGTCAATTGCTGGTGGCGACGGTGGATCAGCTGGACCATGAACTGGAGGACGAACTCCGTTTGCGCTACGATGCCCCGGTTCGAACGGTGATTGCTGCCCCACGTGCCATCAATCAGGCGGTCGCCAAGTATTACGCACCGGGGACTCGAGACGAAGCGAAAGTCTCCACCGCAGTCAAGACTCCCGGAAAACCGGCCGCCAAATCCAACGGCAATAAGTCGGCCAGCAAGGGGAAAACTCCCGCCGCCGCGAAGATGTCCTATACCGAACTCCCTCCCGAGGAGCAGCAGAAACGCAAGCAACTGGGCATGATCTTCATCTGCTGGAGTATCATCGTGCCGATGCTGCCGCAGCTTCTCAGATCGGCGAGTCCGATGCTGGCCGCTCAGATCCCGATCGGGTTGTGGTTGAACGTGGCCTTCGCGATTGTGATTTGCGGTGCCACCAGTTGGTGGGTGACTCAGAAGTACTGGAAGTAGAACTTTAAAAATCAGGGCAGGTCTTCACGCAAGTCCGACAACGGAGGACGTTTTGCGATGACGCGCCCTAAACCAGGCCCTGACAGGGCACCTGACAGGGCAGTAGAGAACTTGTCTTTGTCCGGATCTGTGCGGCATGTGTTTCAATGGATGATGTCCCTCTGTTGAGACAAAACATTTGCCCGCGTGGTGCTCCGGATGCGATATCGTTACTGAAAAGAGTCTCTCGTGACCACTGCAACACTCCTGGTCATTCAAGGTCCGGAACAAGGGCGTAAATACGATCTGACACACGAACCGATGCACCTGGGACGCAGCGGTCAAAATGAGATTCGGATTCTGGATACGGAAGTCTCACGTCGACATGCCCTGGTTTCTTATCGTGACGGGTACTGGGAAATTCGTGATCTGAAAAGTTCGAATGGCACATATTTGAACGGTCAGGCCATTTCGACAGCCCGGATTGCTTCCGGCGATCAGATGCAGATTGGACGGACAATCCTGCTGTTCACGCATGAACAGCCTTCAGGCGATCGAACCGTGGTCGAGCGGATCAATCTGGTCGCCAATACTTCGTTTGACGATCAATCGCGAATCGTGGGACAGGCTCGGCCCACAGAACAGGCCGCGCTGACCGGCTGGACGCAGGCTGGAGCCAATCTCCAGTTGCTGTATCAGATTACAGAAGAAGTTGTCCGCCCGACGACATCTCTGGATGACCTGCTGCAGCGTATCCTCGACCTCACACTCGAAGCTGTGGGTGCGGATCGCGGATGTATGCTGGTGGCGAATTCGAAGACGGATCACATCGAACCGCGTGTGGTCGGGCATCGTCATGGCGTGAATGTGGATGAACGGATGCCGATTTCCACAAGCATCGTGGAACATGTCATTCAGAAAGGACAGGGCGTCCGGACATCCGACGCCCAGCACGACAGCCGATTCGATACCGGTCAAAGCATTATGAAAGCCGGCATTCGAGAAGCCATGTGTGTCCCCATGCGGGGCCGGTACGAATTGATGGGGGTGATGTATGTCGATACCACCCGTTCCTCGCTGGGACCTCTCTCCAATGCGGATGGAAATCGTTTTAGCGATCCACTGCTCAGGCTGCTGCTGGCGATTGGCAGGCAATCCGCACTGGCCATCGAGAATTCGCGTTATCAGGATGCACTGGTCACTTCAGAACGTCTGGCAGGCGTGGGCCAGACCATCGCGATTATGAGCCACCATATCAAAAACATTCTGCAGGGAGTGCGGGGAGGCGGATATCTGATCGATTCCGGACTCAAGCAGAACAACGAAGAGATGATCCGCAAAGGCTGGGGCGTGGTCGATCGGAATCAGGAACGGATCTACAACCTGGTGATGGACATGCTGACTTTCAGCAAGGAACGCGAACCACAAATGAAAATGTCCCGCTTGCAGGGAGTGCTGAATGAAGTCACCGAACTCATGCAGCCACGCTTTGCCGATGCCGGAATTCAACTGATTCTCACAGAAGCGACTCCCGTTCCCAAATCACAGTTTGACCCGGAAGGACTGCACCGGGCCATCCTTAACATGCTGACCAATGCCATTGATGCACTGGATGAATGCGAAAACCCGAAAGTTGAGATTCGGTACGGGCTGGATCGAACCCGGGAACAGGTCTGGGTGGAAATCGAGGACAATGGACGGGGGATCGAAAAAGCAGAGTTACCGCGATTGTTCCAGTTGTTCGAATCCAGTAAGGGCTTCAAAGGGACCGGTCTGGGGTTGGCGGTGAGCCAGAAAATTCTGCAGGAGCATGGAGGAGCAATTACATTTCGCACGCGCGAAGGGGTGGGAACCTGCTTCCGACTGGAATGGCCTTTCATTCTGGATGAAGGAGAAAGCACCGACGGCATGAATGCTTTGCCATAGAGCAAGTTGTCTAATTGAGATCGCGTTCACTCCATATCGTCCGCGTTCCGCCACGCGGCGAGTTGCGTTTCATCAGTCGAAACGCGCACTGACTGGGCTCGGGCCAGAGCAACTTACTCGAAATGGACCGGTTGAAAGGCCTTGGATCAAAGTCTTCCCGGTTTGGAGTATACTGGTCTGTATGATTCATCCTGACCATCTTTGCCAACCACATCGCCGAGGGCACAAAACACCGTGAGCGAAAACCCTTTTCTACAGACCTGTCAGGTTCTCTGCAGGATTTTGATACCGGGACGTGGAGCCTCGAAATGCTTTACGGTTTTTTCGTTCTGTCTCTTGATATTCTGCACGTTGTGGTTCGTCGGGTTGCCTGAAAGAGCCTGGGGACGGGCGGGCGGAGGGGAAAATTTTGGCGGAGGTGGAGGAGGCGGTGGTGGTGGATTCGGTGGCGGGGGATTCAGCGGGGGAGGAGGAGGCTTTGACGGAATCGGATTCCCTCGAAATGGAGAATATACCGGGAACGGAGAAGGACTGAATCTCTCTCCGCCAGTCATTTTCATCATCGTAGTGGTCATTATTATTCTGCTGGCCATTGGATCGCAGCAGGCTCAGCAGCAACATATGACACAAACGATTCGACGTGGACGGCAACGTCAAAACGAACGTGAGCAAAACGAAGCCCTGCAGCAGTTGCAGCAACGGGACCCGGGCTTTTCCGCACAGGCATTTCTACAGCGGGTGCAGATGGCATTTGAAAAGATTCAAGCGGCCTGGAGTCAACAAGACTTAACAGCCGTCCGCCCTTTTATCAGTGATGGAATTTATGAACGCTTTTCACTACAGACGGGAATGCAGCAGGCAGCCGGATTTCGCAATGTGATGGAGCAGATTCAGATACTGAATACAAATATTCTCGCACTCTATTCAACAACGCAGTTCGACACGATTCATATCAGGATACAGGCTTCGGCCACAGATTATGATGCCGATCTCAAATCTGGCCGCAAGATTTCCGGCACCGAACATTCCGGACCGTTTGTGGAAATCTGGTCGTTCTGCCGCAGGCTGGGAGTGCAAACCCTGAATGCGAAAGAAGGCGGCATTGAAGGAAACTGCCCACGTTGCGGTGCGCTGCTGAAAATCACTGATCAGGCGCAATGCCAAAGTTGCGGAGCGCAAGTGAATTCCGGGGAATATGACTGGGTTCTGTCCGAGATTACTCAGGAATCGGAATGGCAGCTTCCCGGACCGGAACAGCAACTGCCCGGAATGAAAGAACTGACAGAACGCGATCCGGGGTTCAACCTTCAGCATCTTGAAGATCGCGTTTCCGTCATGTTCTGGAGGATGCGGGCAGCTGAGTTTTATCGCGAGGAAAAATATGCTGCTCCGGTGCTGACACCAGAATTTCGAGAGAAATTCATCAAGTCAATGCAATCGAATTCCCGCTATTGGAAAGAGCCGGCTGTCGGTCAGGTCGAACTGCTGAATGCGGGCACCGCAGCCGGGATGGACCAGCTTCAAATCATGGTGCGATGGTCCGGAACATTGATCGATAAAGTGGGGGGACGTGAAACCGTTTTGCGGGAACAGACAATTTATACTCAGCTTTATACGCTGATACGCGATGCAAACGTATTAACAAATCCGGTCAATACATTTACATCTGCCGGTTGTCCCAGTTGCGGAGCCCCCATCAACGTGGATGAATCGGGAGGCTGCAGCTACTGCGGCGCCACGCTCACAAATGGAAAGTTTGACTGGGTGCTGCAATCCGTGGAAAGATTTTCTCCGGAGATGGCTCAAACGCATCTCGTCAATACGGCCACGCTTCGCCAGGCGACGCCAAATGTCATGCCAAAGGTCCGCACGGAATTACCTCTTTCAATTCTTGCGAGTGTCATGCTGGCGGATGGCCAGCTGGATGATCGCGAACTGGCTGCTCTGCAAAAACTCGCAGCACGAGGCAATCTCAGTTCGACGCAACTGGAACAGATTCTACAGCAGGCACGGGTCAAGGAGATTTCCATTCCTGTTCCAGAAACGCCGCTGCAGGCGAAATCATACCTGGTACAACTTGTCCAGGCCGTACTGACGGATGGACAGATCACGCGAGAAGAATCGCGGTTGATGAACACCTTTGCACAGCGAATGCACCTTTCCGATGCCGAGGTCCAGTTGACGATTCGCCAGGAACGCGCCCGCGCGTATCAGGCCGCTAAAGTGGAACTGGGCCATTAGGGCGCATTCACTCCACGTCGACCGCGTGGCGGAACGCGGCCTATGCGGGGTGAATGCGCTATAGCCTAGATATTCCCACAGGATGCAATTGCTCATTAAAACGATCGGTGCTCATCGAGTTACACACTGACATCGAAATAGATCTCCCTGGAATATATAACCATGAAATACGAACCATCAAAACCACATCCGCAAGGCTATGGATTGAAATTCTGTTTTTATTTATTTGCAGCTGTCGGATTTTGTGGAAGATTGAATGTCGATCTTCCGCGCCATTCCGAGTAACCGTTCAAGCGAAACTCCAGGTGGAAGCTCGCCGCTGGAAATGCTGAGCAAAAGCGTCGCGTTAGCGTTAGAGTTCGGCGGCGATGCTGGAAGTGGTTGTATACGGATTCCTCGACAGTCCCACTGGGCAACGGGCTTGTCGTGGCAAAATAAACAGCATTGGATGCTGCAATGGGAGGCCATGGCGATTGCGTCTAAAGTTGAGTGCCGAGCAGGACTTTCTCCAGGCAGGCATCGTTCCAGCCAGCTCTTAATCGTTTGTTCTTCACCCCCGCCTGGGCAGTCTTCTCGTTCTTCAGCAGGTTCAGGACCGTTTGAGGCAGCAGGCTGCAATTCGTGTCGGCGTGTCCTTGATGCACCCGACTCTGGTCTTCGCCAAACGTCACGTCCAACGGCCAGTGCAGGCTGTTCTCGATCGACCTATGACCACGCACCGATGGAACCCTTCTTTGCGACATTGAAGAAAGAACTGGTTCACCACGAGCAGTATCAAACCAGAGCCGAGGCTCGTCACAGCCTCTTCGAAGACATCGAAGTCTTTGACACCGTGTCCGAAGACACTCAGCCTTGAACTATCAATCACCAACCGAGTGCGCCAAAGCCGCATAACCCTCACTCAGCGCCCACTATTTCTGGAGAACTCCAACATTCCCAAATCAGGCCAGCGCAGCGTCCGTTTCGACTGATGAATCGAAACTCGCCATGTGGCGGAACACGGTCGATCCGGTGTGAATGCGCTCTCCAACTTGGAAGTACTGCCTAAGTTTCATCATTGCATGCGTGCTCTCCCCATAACCATTTGGCCAGCCAGCTGGACCGCAGGCCGGGTTGCAGCAGGTCTGCATTCATTCCATAGCGTTTGAGAATGTTGGCAGCAGCCAGATAGCCGCTGCGGACAGCCCCTTCCATTGTGGCAGGCCAGCCTGTTTTCGTCCAATCTCCAGCCAGTTGCAGATTGGGAAGAGCGCTTTGCTGCGCGGGGCGATAACGATCGATGCCGGGAGTGGCGGAGAAAACCGCTCTCCGCTCGGTAATCATCCGTTGGTGAAGCAATTTCGCAGAGGAAACGTCCGGCCAGATGGTCGCCAGTTCACCCACAACTTTTTCGATGACTTCTGTCTGCGTCCGCTCCGCCAATTGATGACTGGCACTAATCACAACCTGGTAAAGATATCCCGGACCATGTGGCGTTTCAGATTTCCCGCGGGAGAACAGCCACTGCCCCAGACGATCCACCAGAACGGCATGCGGCAGGTTGATAACTGGTCGATCAAACCACAAATGCACACTGGTGATTGGAGCGGTTTCCAGATGATCGATCTGTTCCGCCAGCGGCTGCAAAATGGGATGTGTGGAAATGAGTGCTCCCAATTGATGCTGGGGAACTGCCAGAACGAATTCCTCCGCGCGGATTTCTCGTCCATTCTGCAGAATGACACTATCCATCTGCTGGCCGGAGGAGACCAGGGTTGTGACCCGGGACTGCTGTTGAACTTCCACTCCCAGTTGTTGCAGAGCATGGATGGCGCGCTGAGAATAGAGCTCGTCCAGGCTGACCAGAGGGATTTCAATCTTCCATCCGTTGCGATTTGTCAGGAATCCATCCACAAAGACTTTCTGAGCATACGCAGCGTCGATTCTTTCCAGCGATTCACTCAATGCGCTGATCAGGACGACTTCCCAGACGTTTCGAATGACCTGGTCAGACTGTCTCTGTTCTTTCAGCCAGGCGTGGAAATTTCGTCCGCGCAGATTTGCTCGAGAAGTGGCAGCCAGGGCGCGGACCGCACGGGCAAAATGAAATTTGTCCATCAAGGACAAGTAGGGAAGTTTCCAGAAGGCACGACTCAGGTGCAGTGGCGCCGGAAACGGATCTGCCTGAAATCTTGTGCAGGTTCCTGCCGGAGAAATGAAATACAGGACGTCTTCTGTGCGAAAGGCATCTTCAATCTGCAGCATGGAGCACAAATGTTTCAGATTCGTACAACATCCCATGCTGACATGCTGGCAATTATCGATGAGTGCCCCGGATTCGGCATCGACATAGGACGTGGCCCGGCCTCCCAGAAATTTGCGGGATTCCAGCAATGTCACCTTGAAACCGGCCTGTCCCAGTGCCGCCGCCGCCGCCAGCCCAGCCAGCCCTCCTCCAACCACGACAACAGCAGGAAGAGGGGGCACGTTGGATGCTGCAGACACGGATCAGTAATTTTTCTAGTGCTTTGTGAACTCTAAAAAATCGGATAGACCGAAACGTAAAGTCCGACAACTGAGGACACTTCGCGATGAGGCACCCTGAAACCAAATCGAGTGGAGGAAACACTTCCAGTTTGACGATTCCGCAGCTGACAGCAAGTTGCCCTGGCCTGAGCATGCGATGAAAGTATTGGACTGATTGGTTGCTGGAGCCCGCATGGCAGGCAGTATCCGGCCTGCAGGAGCTGAATGTGCTCTAACTCAATGGTTCCAAGACTGGTTCCAAGACTCTGAAACGTCAAGACATCGAATCGCTGTCAAAGTTGGAATACCTCGAAACGCTTTCTCTATCCTGAAATTACTTTTGTCGAGGTTCGGTGGCATCCCCACTCAATCAGGAATCAGGAGTTCACTCTTCCGGCTCGTGTATCGCCGGGCCGAAATCACGCCAAACTCAATAATATGTGATGACAATATGTGACGTCAGACGTCATGATCTCCGCTTGCGCCAAGCAGGAAAGCTCGTCCATACTTCAGATGCGACCGCATCAGCTGGGCCACTTCGGTTCGTTGACCTTGTTGCACCGCTGCGACGATCTCGATGTGATCTTCAGTGCTCTTCATGAGTCTTCCCGGAACCAACCGATTGATCCGCAGAATCGAGCGGTGCAGCTTGTCGAAACATCGATCGAGCCATCCCATCATCTCTCGATTATCCAGGAAACTGGCAAGCATCTTATGAAATTCAATGTCGAGGCGTGTGGACTCGACGGCGTTTCCGCTCTTGCTGTAAATCTGCTGCGAGTCCAGATTCTCCTGAAGCTGAGAGATCTGTATTGAGGAAATCGATCGGGCTGCCAGCTCCGAGACGACAAACGGTTCCAGCGAATTGCGAATTTCAAAAAGCTCCCCGACATCGCGAGCGGAAAGCTCCTTAATCAAAATTCCCTTTTGCGGAGAAACAGCCACCAGCCCTTGCTGTTCCAGCAGTTCCAGGGCAGCACGAATGGGTGTCTTGCTCATGCCGAGCCGTTCGACAAGGTGACGTTCGGAAACCGAACTCTCTGCCTCCAGCACTCCTGTCTGGATAAGCATCTTAAGTTCCTCGTAAGCACGATCCTTCAGCAGCACTCGCTGGGAATGGTTGCGTGTTGAAGAAGGAGCGGACGACATGGCGGAACCTGGAGGTAAATCAAACAAGTCAGAAGTTGGTAAAGTTAGAATTGAGACAGCCTTTTATCATAAAGCAGGAATTGAAATGTTCACAGAATCCAGCACGATTTTGCACTGGCATATTTCTGAAATCTTAGTACGATCTTAGCAGGCATTCAATATCGATCCCGCGAAAATGACGCCGTTTTGGTTCTGTCCTCAAGCCGAGCCCCCAAAGACATGTCCGCCCCTCTTACAGTCGCACTGCTCGGCGCCGGATTCTGGGCGCAATACCAGCTCTCTGCATGGTACGAAATTCCCGGGGTGCGGTGTGTCGGAATTGTTGACCCTAACCACGAGGCGGCGCAACGACTTGCGGATCGATTTGCAATCCCGGTTGTCGCAGCCTCCCTGGAAGAGTTGTTGCGATCCGTTCGTCCCGACTTTGTCGATATCGTCGCCAGTGTGAACGCTCATGGAGAACTCGTTCAGCAGGCCTGCGAGGCAGGACTGGATGTCGTCTGCCAGAAGCCGCTGACGTACGACCTGGCAGAGGCCCGCGGTCTCGTAGAACTCGCCATGAACACGAAGGTGCAGTTCTTCGTTCATGAAAACTGGCGGTGGCAACGGCCGCTGCGACAGCTGAGAACAATTCTGCAATCCCGACCGATTGGCCAAATCTTCCGCGCCAGCATCTTTTATAACAATGCTTTCCCGGTGTTCCAAAATCAGCCAGAGCTCAAGCAATACGAAAGGTTCATTTTGCAGGACATGGGGACACATCTCTTCGATGTGATTCGCAACCTGTTCGGAGAGGCAGAGGAGATTTTTTGTCGGACGATGCGAACTCGGAGCGACATTCGGGGCGAAGATGTCGCCACGGTCTGCCTTGCGATGTCCGCTGGGATGACTGTGAATTGTCAAATGAGTTATGCAAGCAAATTCGCCGAAGATTGTTTTCCGCAAACACTGGTCACAATTGAGGGGACATCTGGATCGATTCTCCTGGAACGTGACTTCTTGATCACGGTGACCACCCCCCAGGGTGTTTCCCGGGAACGGTATCCTCCACATCCCTACAGTTGGTCCGATCCACGCTACTTGCTTGTTCACAGCAGTATCGTCGACTGTCAACGGCACCTGGCCGAGTGCTTGCGCACGCAACAATCGGCCGAGACCAGTGCTGCAGACAATCTGCGCACACTGGAAATTGTCGATGCTGCCTATCGTTCTTCCAGCAGTCAATTGCCGGTGCCCATTGCCCGCTAACCCTAATCAAGATAAGGAATGAATATCGAGAATGAGTACAACCATCACAGTCATCGGAGCTGGCGGCAAGATGGGGCGTCGTCTTGCAGACAATTTTTTGAAAACCCATTTTCACGTCCACTATGTGGAAACATCAGCGGAACGGAAGGCTTTACTCCAGCAACGGGGCGTTCGATGTTCAACTGCCGCTGAATCGGTCCCTGTCTCGGATGTCGTCATTCTCGCTGTCCCTGATGTTGTTCTGGGCTCGATCGCCAGCGAAATCGTGCCGGAAATGCGACCAGGCTCTTTGCTGATGACCCTGGATCCCGCTGCTCCTCTCGACGGGCAATTGCCGCGGCGCACGGATATCAGCTGCGTCATTGCACATCCATGCCATCCTTCAGTGTTTAACTGGGAACCGACGGAATTGGCTTTTCGTGATTTTTACGGCGGCATTTCCGCAAAGCAGTCCATCGTTGTCGCGTTGATGTGGGGGACGGAAGCGGCCTATGAACTGGGTGTCGCCATTGCCGGCGCAATGTATGCACCCATCGACCGCATACACCGGGTCACGCTGGAACAGATGTCGATGCTGGAACCTGCGCTCGTCGAAACGCTCGCGCAGACTTGCATGGAAGCAGTGAAGGAAGGATACGACAGGCTGGTTGAGTCCGGCGTGCCGGCGGAGGCCGTGCGGGACTTCGTGCTGGGACATCTCCGTATTCAGATTGCGGTGTTGTTCAGCGAAGTGAACGGTACGTTTTCCGATGCCGCCTATAAAATCAGCAAGCGAGCCAAACAGGTGCTCTTCCGCGAAGACTGGCAGAGAATCTTTGACATGGACAATATCCGTGAACAAGTCAAAGACATCACCGGTTCCAATGGCAAGCATCATGAGCCAGCTGTCTGAATGCAGACCATGTTGCACAGTATGTACACATTGGACACTTTGTGCAGCTTGTACGGTATGCCGGCTGCGAAGGGCCATGCGGAGGAGCCAGTGCGATGAAGTATGGCCTTTCCAGCTATGCGTATGGCTGGGCGATCGGTTTTGGAGATGATCGCCCTGCCCGGCCACTCACTGCCTTCAACCTGCTGGAACGAGCGGCCTCTCTGGGGGCTGAAGTCGTGCAAATTGCCGACAATCTTCCGCTGGAAAAATTTTCCAGGACGCAGCTGCGGGAATTGCGTGATTTTGCCGGAGAACTGAACATTAGTATCGAGGTGGGAGCCCGACGACTTTCCAGCGAACGTATGGAACAGTACGCCGAGATCGCAGATTTGTTCGGTTCACCGATCGTGCGATTTGTGATTGACGACATGGATTATCATCCCTCCATGCAGCAGATTCGGGAGATTCTCAGGACTGGACTGCCGCAAATGGGAGAAATTGTCCTGGCAATCGAGAATCATGATCGCTTTTCCGCAGTTCAAATGAAGGCATTCGTGGAAGAATCCGCCGCTACCAACATTGGCATCTGTCTGGATACTGCAAACTCGTTCGGAGCGGGGGAAGGAATTGAGACCGTCTTGCAGCACCTCGCTCCAATCACCGTCAATCTGCATTTGAAAGATATTGTCATTCGCCGGGTGAAAAGTCTGATGGGGTTCACGATCGAAGGTCGGCCTGCCGGAGAAGGACAACTCGATTTGCCGGCCATTGTCAGGCAGGTACAGCGTCATCGGCGTTGTGCCTCCGCATTACTGGAAGTCTGGACGCCTCCGGCTCAAACACTTGAGGAGACTGTGCGGATGGAAGCGGATTGGGTAGATCGCAGCTGGAAATATTTGAATGGCCTCTCGCATGAGGGATTATCATGAAGGTGCGAACCTCTGAGAGTTTGATCCGGCTGACGGTTCGGAGTGTGCTGGGACTGAGCCTCATCATTCCAGTCTTCGGGATCATTGGATGCAGGTCCGACGCGACCTCCACGCCCAGCCGCCCAGTGATCGGAATCTGCTTCGAAACATTGCAGACGGAGTTTTGGGTTGCAGGACTTAAGGCATTGAAGGATGCCTGTGCTGCGAATGGCTATGATACCATCGAATCCGTGGCGAACGGTGATGCCAACCGTCAGTTGCAGCACACGAAAAACATGGTGACACGGGGGGTCGCCGGGATCATTCTTGTTCCGATCGATGGCAGGAGTTGCGGACCGATGATCCGGGTGGCGAATTCTGCAAAAATCCCGATCGTGTTGTTCAATCGTCCGGCGGAGGTGGAACACGTGCACTTTGTCGCAGTCACTGCTGAGAACGAACAGCTCTCGAAGGAAACGACCGAATATCTCATCCAGCAGATTGAAGCGACTCGAAAATCGGTAAAAGCCATGGTTCTGGTCGGTGACCTGGGTGACCAAAACGCCATTGAACGCCGTAACGGCTTTCTGGCCGCCATTGCCCAGCCTGCGAATGAACAGCGGCCCCAGATCGACGTGGTGGCGGAAGTTCCCACCGAGTGGAATCTGGAAAAGGCACGGGCAGGCGTTACCAACGCACTGCAGGCTCATCCCGATATCGGCTTGATCTTCTGCAGTTCGGACTGTCTGCTTCCCGGGATCGTGAGCGCGTTGCAGTCAGCGGGGAAATACTATCCCACCGGAGATCCGCGACACGTCTTGCTGGGGGGCTTTGATGGCGATACCACTGCCTATCAGTTACTCAAAGAAGGCTATCTGGACGCAACGGGGGTTCAGAACGTCTTTCTGGAGGCGGAACTGGCCGTGCAAGCCATTACCGATCAGCGGGCCGGGAAAGATGTCCCGAACCGGCTGGCCGATCCCGGGTTTGTCATCCATTCAGGAAATCTTGCGGCCAGATCGAAAGAGATGTGGGGCGCGACAGTGGCCCCATAACAGTGGCCCCATAACAGGATTGTCGGCGAGGGGCAGGAATGTTGCTGTTTGAACGCGGAATGCACCGCGTCGATGCAATAGCTGCGAATAACAGTATCTTTGCAGATGGGCAAGACATCACAAAAGGTCTTTCGGTATGCTGCCTGTGTTCAGATTCCAACATACCTCTTCGCTGAGTCTGCTGCTGTGTCTGCTGACCTGTGTGATCGGCGCACCACTGACGCCGGGCTTCGCTTCATCGGGAAACGTGCTGAACATCTTGGGCATGGCAGCTCCCCTGCTGATTCTCGCGCTGGGACAGATGCTGGTCATGATCAGCGCCGGAATTGATCTTTCCGGAACGGCGATCATGGCAGTGGCTTCCATCTGGGGAGCCCAACTCATGCAACCAGGTCTCACTCCTCTGCCTGCAGGTCCATGGCTTGTGCCGCTGGTCGTCGTCGCGATGCCTTGCATTGGCGGAGCGTTCGGAGCTGCAAATGGCGCTCTGATTTCATGGGGAAGAATTCCGCCCTTTCTGGCAACACTGATCAGCATGGTCTTTTTGTATGGCCTGGCTGCCTGGTGGACCCGGTCCGCCAGCATAGGCAATCTCCCCACGGAGTTCATTGCCCTGGGAAGCCAGCCGTGGATCGTTTTTCCCGTTGCCGCGACCATTGCAATTCTGGTCGACCGGATTCTCCGCCGGACTCTTTACGGCAGGTGGCTGTATGCATTGGGTAGTAACCCCGAGACTGCGTGGGTATCCGGGGTGGCAGTACAGCAGACCGTCTTTGTCACATATGCCGGCGCGGGCTTTCTCGCGGGAACAGCCGCCATTCTCTTCACCGCTCAGCTGGAAACCGGCTCGCCGGTATTAGGCAAAAATTTGATGCTCGACGTCATTGGCGCGGTCGTGATCGGCGGCACCAGCTTGTTTGGAGGGGTTGGACGAGTCTCCTGGACCGTGGGGGGAGTCCTTTTTCTGGTACTCCTGGAAAACATTTTGAGTCTGCATAATCTGTCGCATTTCGTTGTCATGATGGCCAAGGGCGCATTGATCCTGGCCGCGTGTCTGCTCGATTCCCTGCGAAGGCAAAGGAAGTCGCAATGACACCCGGGCTGACAATTCGTGGACTGGAAAAATCTTTTCACACGATCCCTGTTCTCAAATCGCTCGATCTGGATGTTGCGCCGGGTGAGATTCTCGGGCTGGTCGGAGAGAATGGCGCCGGAAAATCCACACTCATGAATATCCTGGGAGGACATCTCCACGCCGATGCCGGAGCAATCATGCTCGACGGCGAACCCTACCGGCCAGACTCTGCGCGTGCGGCTCTTCGCTGTGGGCTGGGACTGGTTCACCAGGAACTCGAACTCTTTCCCAATCTCTCTGTGGCGGAGAATCTGCTCATCGCAGGATTTCCCACGTTTGCCGGCTGCATCCGACGCCGGCAGGTCGAACAAACTGCCGCCAGGCTTCTCCAGCAAGTCGGACTGGAATGCTCACCTCGGACTTTGCTCGGGCACCTCTCTGCTGGACAACAGCAACTGGTCGAATTCGCTCGCGTTCTCGCCACGGACTTCCGCATCCTGCTGCTCGATGAACCAACAACGTCGCTCAGCCGGCGCGAGACCGATACCCTTTACGCCACAATCCACGCACTGGCACAGGCTGGAAAAGGCATCATTCTGATCTCTCATCAGATCAACGATGTCCTGACGCACTGTGATCGAATTTCCATTTTGAGAGATGGCCGCCTGGTGCATCAAGGACCGACTCAGGAGATCGACGTCGAGATGGTCATTCAGAAGATGACCGGCCGCACAGTGACACAGCTATTTCCCCAGCGTGATCGTTCCAAGGGTGCCCATGTGGGCCGAGTGCTGTTGGATGTTCAGTCGATCAGTCAACCTCGAACCCTGTCTTCCATCTCATTTCAGATACACTCCGGTGAAATCGTAGGGCTGTTTGGGTTAGTCGGTGCGGGGCGTTCGGAACTGGCTCGAGTTCTACTGGGTCTGGACCGCTGCAAAGAGGGGCGGGTGCTCCTGGAGGGGCAACCTGTCACTGGATCACCGCGTCGACGAATTCAACAAGGACTGGGTCTGGTGACGGAAAGTCGCCGGGCAGATGGAATTCTGGCGGAGATGTCTGTTTCGGAAAACCTCTCCCTGGTGGCTTTACCACGTTTCTGTCGACCGGTCACCGGATCAATTCGCCAGCCGGAACTCGATCGTGTGGTGAGCATCACGCGACAACAACTGAGTCTGCAATCGCGACTGAACGACCAGCAGCCAATGGTCACTCTGAGCGGAGGAAATCAGCAGAAAATCGTCGTGGGCAAGTGGCTGATCAACGATCCGAAGGTCCTGATTCTGGATGAGCCGTCGCGAGGAATCGATGTCGGGGCAAAAGCCGATTTGTATCAACTGGTGCAACGGTTCGCAGATCAAGGACGAGGAGTCCTGGCGATCTCTTCTGACCTCGAAGAGCTGATCGGTATTTGTGATCGCATTCTGGTGATGAGTCTGGGACATCTGACAGGTGAGTTTCAGGCAGATGAGTTTCAGCGCGAACTTATCGCAAAGGCGGCTTTTGCCATGCAGCTCAGCGAACCCAGCCACAGGAGCCGGAAGTGACCACGAAAGCCCGGCTGCTGCTACGATGTCTCAACCAGGGAGCCTGGGGGCTTCTGCTGCTCGTGTGGGCCATCTTCACGATCCTGAATCCAGCATTCGGGACTGTGGACAATTTGACAAACCTGCTCATCCAATCGTCTTCGACAATTCTTTTAGCGACAGGGATGACGTTTGTTTTGTTGACGGGAGGAGTGGATCTGTCAATCGGAGCAATCATGCTCGTCTCCGCTGCAGTATTGGGAAAACTCGCCGTTGCTGGTGTGTCCCTGCCGGTAATTCTCCTGCTGGTATTGCTGACTGCTGTCGGTTTTGGCGTGATCAATGGGTTTTTGATTGCCGTCCTGGACGTGATTCCGTTTGTCGCCACGCTCGCCACGCTGTCCATTGGTCGAGGTCTCGGTTTGTGGCTTACGAATACCCACGCCATTCATCTTCCGGGCATTTATCTGACGCTGGGAAGCCAGCGAATCGGAGGAGTGCCGGTCCCGATCATCGTTGCTCTGGTCTGTGCGGTCTGTGCCCAGCTCCTGATTTCCGGTACCCCGTTTGGACGATACCTTCTGGCCACCGGGTTTCGCCGGATCACAGCTGAACGAGTTGGAATTCCCACGCGACGCGTGTTGTTTACCACGTATTGCCTCTCGGGACTGTTCGCTGGGATTGGAGCGCTGGTGTCGCTCACGCAACTGGGATCGGTCTCTCCGACCTTTGGGCTCAATCGCGAGTTCACATCGATTGCCGCAGCGGTCATCGGTGGAACCAGCCTGTCCGGAGGACGAGGGACGGTCATCCCCGGCGCCATTCTCGGTGCGTTATTGATCCAGAGCATTGAGAACGGTCTGGTCATCATGAATGCCGATCCCTACCTGTACCCGCTGGCGGCGAGCGCCGTCATCCTGTCCGCGGTCTTGCTGGATGGGCTGCGAACGCGCATGATTGCTGAACTGCAGCGTCGCCCCATTTTTCACGATCATGCTACCGAATGAAGATGGACAGCCACGTGAAGGGACAGCCACGTGAAGACAGACTCCCAAGATCAATTCCCGAATACAGAGGCCACGATTGAGCTTCGTGCCGGACTGCTCGTCGCCGACTTCCAGGTGCGGTCGGGAAGCTTGCGCAATTTGCGAGTCGGCGAGCATCTCGCGTGGCGGGAACTCGCGGTGCTGGTGCGAAATGATTGCTGGGATACAATTGCGCCCAGCATCTCGGACTTGAGCCTCCACCAGGACGCGGAATCGTTTGAGTTGGCATTCCGTTGCGAACATCGTCAGGACGATCTCCATTTTGAATGGAACGGAAGAATCCGCGGTGATGCCCCCGGACGAATCACTTATGCCTTTGAAGGACGCGCCTGCTCAGAATTTCGATCGAATCGCATTGGCTTTTGTCTGCTGCATGCGGCGGAAAAATGTGCCGGGAAACCAACACTGCAGCACCGCACCGATGGTTCCGTCATTTCCGGCAGTTTCCCGGACCTCATCGAACCACAAATTCTGGGACGATTCTCGATGTGTCGCCTTCAAAAATTTGCGCACGAGATTTCCGACACGTTCTGGGGCGAAGCGGAATTTGCGGGAGAGATCTTTGAAACGGAAGACCAGCGGAACTGGACCGATTCCAGTTTCAAAACTTATGGCACCCCCTTGGAACTTCCACATCCTGTCACCTTGCTTCGCGGTGAAGAACGTGCCCAGCAAGTGACGCTGTCGTTGATCGGCCCTGCTGGGCAATCAAATGGCGATGCCATACGATCTCAGAATTTTGCTCCGGCCAAAACAACAAGGCCTGTCATCCTATCCCGCACAGGATCTTGCCATCGCTGGCAGGCACCGGAATTTGGATTGCAGTTGCCAAGTCTTCGCAATCCGATGCCAGACGAAGAACAAAGGGGAATTCAGAAACTCTGCGATGAACTGCAAGTGGCGCACTTGCGCTACGATTTGTGGGTTTCGCCGGACCCCGTATTATTCGATCACACAATCCAGGAGTTGCTGCGTGCGGCGGAACTTGTCCGTCTGGCCAATGTTGGCCTGGAACTTGCCCTGCGACTGCCGGCCGGTTCAGGAAGCACGGATCACCGATGGGAACATCTGTTCGGTCAGATCCGAGGGCATCTCAGCCGGGTCCTGCTGTTTCAGCGAGGAGCTGCCATCACAGATCGCCATGATGCAGGTGCTGTTGTGGCAGCAAGCCACGCTTGGGGAATTCCTCTTGGCGGCGGAAGTGATCTCCATTTTTGCGAACTGAACCGCGCCCTCGCTCTGGGCGAGCTGACAGCCGACGACGTCGATTTTTTTGCCTGGGCGATCACTCCGCAGGTTCATGCGTTTGATGATCAATCAATCCTGGAAACCCCTTTGTCACTCGCCGCTCAGATCAAGACAGCGAACGTTTTTTCTCAAGGGAAACCGCTTTTCATCACCCCGGTGACGTTGAAGCCCCGTTTCAACGCCAAAATTCTGGAGCTTCAAACACATAACGAATCCCCTCAATCGCCGAGTGACTTTCGACAGACACAACCATTCACTGCTGCATGGAGTATGGCGGTCTGGCATGCCTTGGCGACGGCCGGCGTGCAGGGAATCACATGGTTTGAGCCGTTTGGACCACGTGGGATCGCATTACTTCAGGCTTCTGAAAACCAGGAGCTCAGCTATTCTCCGGTGGGACAGGTGATGAAAGACCTGGCCAGCCAGCGTGCCGTCTGGGTGGAATCGCTTCAGACGACATCTGCGGATGTTTCGGCTGTGCTGCTGAACACGCCGCAAGGTTTGACCTTGTGTGCGACCAATACTTCGGCGGTTTCACAGTCCATTCTGATTGAACTTGACACCGACACCACAGACGCCCAACAAACCATGAGGCATGAACAGACTTTCACGTTGGCCCTTGCGCCATTTCAGACACTTTTCGAACTTCTCCACTCATCACACCATGTAAAATAAAAACCGCTCTATTCCAGGTTCGTCTCCAAGTTCATCAGTTGTTTTATGAAGTCTGGAACCTGAAAGTTTTTTAGGATGTCTTGCAAGGTTTTTCTTTGTCCCCTTTCAAAACCTTGTGATTTCCGGCGTCATGAAGCCACGCTCCCGGACGGATGCTGTGCAATTGGACCTCTTCAAAGCTCAGTTCTCTGGAACGGAGTAACCATAGGCCAGGGCGATTGCCTGACAAAACGAAAATTTATAAAGCTTGTGGTAAAACTTAAGGATCAGATGCCGGGGATCAGAAAAATGAACCGACAAGACTGGGAGAGAGCGCATGACTCTCGCATAGCTCGCATAGACTCTCGCATAGCTCGCATAGACCGTATCCCGCCACGCGGCGAGTTGTCTTTTATCAGTCGAAACGCGCGCTGCGCGGGCCAAAGCAACTTGCTCTCTCTTACGTTGCTCCTGTTCTTCACGATCCATCCGCTGATGGCCGCCGAGCCCAGCCAGTGGATCGGTCAACAGTTCTCTGCCGAAGACACTTTGCAGACGGGAGAAGAATCAGATCCGGATGCCCGCGAATGCCTGCAAGGGTTAAGCTGGAAACCGGTCAGCTTTCAGGTTGCTGTAGAAGCTCCGCTGGCCGCCGACCGGGGAGAGGCCACGATCCGCTTTCCATCACCATTGTCTCCGCGCGATGATGAATCGGCCAATGTCGTGATGGAATGGTATGCCGCTCGCCATGCCGAAGCCCTGCTGGCGACCGCTCCCGCTGTTGTTGTGGTTCATGAATCAGGACGAAACATGACCGTGGGCCGCATGATTGCCCAAGGGTTTTCTCAGCGGGGAATTCATGCTTTCCTTGTTCAACTCCCCGGTTATGGAGCACGTCGCTGGCAGCAAAAACAGGTGGATGCCGTCAGACTGAAGTCGATTCCGCAGGGAGTCGGTGATGTTCGACGTGCCAGAGATGCTGTGGCGGCACTGCCCGGGGTAGAACGTAATCGAATTTCGCTGCAGGGAACGAGTCTGGGAGGATTCATTGCATCGACGGCAGCGGGACTGGACCATGGCTATGCCAATGTCTTTCTGCTGCTGTCCGGGGGAGATGTGTTCACCGTGCTGCAAAATGGCGATCGCGATGCGGCCAAGTGGCGTCAGAATGCCAAAGATGCAGGGCTGGATGAAGAGGCATTACGCGAACTGGTCTGGCAGATTGAACCAAATCGACTGGCCCATCGTGTCAATCCGGAGCGGACATGGTTGTACTCCGGAGTGTTTGATACCATTGTTCCCATCGCCAATGCACGCTCTTTTGCCACCGCTGCCAAACTTTCGGAATCACACCATGTCTTGATGCCAGTCGATCATTTTGCCGGAATTCTGTTGCTGCCGGCAGTTCTGGATCAAATGGCGGCAGTCATGCAGCAGGCCCCTCCTGCAAACTGATCGCAGTCCTTTCCAGACTGTTCAACGGGCTGCTACTGGAGATTTGCGAAAAAAATCTTGACCTGCTGAAGTCCAAAGACCGCTGTTTCAGCTTTTTGCCCGTCCCTGCACGACAAATCACGTTGACGCAATTGCGAATCGATCGTTCCCTTCACACAATATGACTGGTGGGAAATTGCGGGAGATCATGTGCTGCTCCTGGATGATACTGGCTCGACTTAATGCTGAATTTGAAATTGAAAGCCATCTGTGGACGAAATCGAGAATGATCGGGACCGACTGAAAAGCCAGTTGCAGGACCTTTCTGAACAGTCTGAAGCACTGTTCCTGGCATGCAGATTCCGTTCGGCACTGCGATCGACCAGAGAAGTTGTCCGGGCTGCGCGGGCACACGGCCAGGTGATTCAATATATGTATGGGCTGTTCGACCTGATGCGAATGGGACACGGCCTGCTCGATCCCCAGATGACCCGGCAGGCTGCGGTGGAACTGGTTGTTTTGTTGCAGGATGAAGAACAGGCCCGCCGCATTCAACCCGATCTGGATGACGCGGTTTACAATTGGGTTTGCAACTGGATGTCCAGCTGCGCCTATGACAATCTGGCAGAGGCCACGGGCGTGATGTCCGGCTATAATTCTCCCGGCATGCACGAATGTATTAACGAGGGAATTCAGGTTTGCCGCCAGACTGGAAAGACCGAATGCATCAAATGTTTTCGCGAATATGCAGCAGATGTCTATCAGGCCGGCGATGATCTGGCCATGGTGCGGCATCAGTGTCAGGCACTGCTGGAGTACCGCGGCGATGAGACCCAGCGGGATCGTCGCTGGTCCGCTTATCAGCATCTGGGCTGGGTCAATCTGATGGAAGGCCGGCTGGTCAAGGCGGAAGCGGAAGCCCAGAAGGCGGTGGAGTTTTCTGCTGCCGAACAGGTCTATCAGCAGCTGCGATCCGGTTCCCTGAGTCGATTGCGACTCAATGAAATCCACCTGCTGCTCGGTCAGACCGAACACCTTGGCACTCCCCTTCTGCCGGATGATTTCGAGACGAGCGAATGGCCGAAACTGGAATTGGAACTGGCAAAAGTGGAAGCTCTGCAGGCAGCCTGCGCCGGGCAATTCGAATCTGCAATCGAAATTCTCGCGGAATGGGATCGCCGGCTCACCGAACTGGGATGTTTGAATGAATGGTTTGAAGTTCGCCTGCGACTGGTGGCAGCCTATCTGCTGGCAGGCAACCGTTCCCGGGCCGAAGCTCTGTCAAAAGGTCTGGAAGCCAAAGCCCAGGAAGCCCAGGACCATCTGACATTGCGAAGATGGAAACGTCTGATGGCGCCAGGAGCACAAAATTCTCCGATCCCCACGCTGGCCGCATTGGACGCTGGCCCATTCGGAACTGGCCCGCGTGGAACCAATGCCGATCCGGATCTGGATGACCTGGACGACTTTGAAGAGGACGAGCCACAACAGGACGATGTCATCGAGGCGCCGACGCCACTCTCCGGCGTCCTGAGTGATTATATGCAGCAGATCATCGATGCAGGCGACGATGAAACTGCCCGGCGTGCCATTCTCGAATCGATCCTGGAACACACTCCCGATGAAGTGGCCGAAGCGGGAGACGGAGCCTATTTAGTCCATCTTTCCCGGTTCGTGGCCACGGGCACAGAAGATGCCGAACGGATCTGGGAATGGGCCTGTCGCATGCGCAGCCGGTTTTCAGACGATGCCGTCATGTTGAACGTTGTCGCTTCGCTGGGACATTTTTTCCGCTCCAGCGACCCGGAAACATTTCATGACCGCATTCCCCTGGCAGACCTGGAACGCTGGATTCGTTTATCTCTTTCGTTGAATCACAACCATCCCCGCAACTATGCCCGCGCCGGCATCTTCTTTCTGGAAGAAGGTCTGGCAGGAGACGCGGAACAGTGTTTTTCCAGAGCGTTTCGTCTGGATCGAACTGATGGAACCGTGGCCCATCAGCTGGCGGATCTCTATCGGGAGACGGACCGCCCCCGCGACGCACTGGCCGTTCTGGATATCTGCCTGCGGAAAGGAACTACAGACGAAAACGTCGCCTGGGAAGCCGCCATGACGGCACTGCAACTCAGCCAGTACGATATGCTGTTGACCTATCTGAAACGTTATGGAGAACTGGCCGATAAAGAACAGACCTGGCTGCATTATTATCGCGGCCTGGCGCTGTTTCACCTGGAACGTTATGAGGAGTGCCTGAAGGAACTGGATCTCGAACTGGAGTTCAAACCTCCCGGACTGATGCATCTGCATGTCATCCGGTTGTGCGCGTACGATCGCCTTGGAAAAAAGGACGAAGCGCGTGCCGAGTTGGACGAATTTATGAAACTCCGCTTTACGGAAGTGGAATATCTTTCCCTGCATGGGCTGGTGCGATTGGCCGAATCCTTATGCGAAACCATTGAGAACTGGCCCGCCGCCGACTCCTGGCGACAACGAGTCTTCATGCGACTGCTGCGCGCCGGTCTGATTTCTGACAGCTATTTTCAGCTCCTCAGACAAAGCCATCCCGAGGTCGAATCCGTCCAGTTTTATCGAGTGCAATTGCTGCAGCCGCTGGATGAAGCCTGGCCGGGATCGGAAGGATGTCTGGCAGGCCAGCAAGGCTGGGAAAGCTATCTCATCGACTGGGGCGTTCTGGCCGAATCCGAAGCGGCTGCGGTGGAACTTGCCGTGGAATTTCAGAATCAATGCGAAACCGCCGCAGCTCAAGTTGTCGATGTCATTTCGGGCGATGAATCGTTTCGGACCCAGCCAGGAGTGGTCTGGCAGGGATATCGACGTGATGAGTCGGAAACGTCATCAGACTGAAACAGTTATCAAACTGAAACGCCCCTGCCCGAAAGTTGAGCTGTGATCGATTACCAGGTTCTGTCAACTTTAAAAATTCGAATCGGTCTTAACGCAAAGTCCGACAACGGCGGGACGTTTCGCTATGATAGACTCTAAAACTGAGCCCTGACCTGGACCGCATTCATCCCGCATTGTCCGTCGTACGCGTGATACTCGCAGAGAGAATCCAACAATTGATCGGTCCATGCGGGGTGAATGCGTTCCAGTACCAATGAAAATGTGGAAATGTGAAGAGGATCGAGAAAGGCATGAATGGCGAGTTTTTCTCTCTTCCCTTGATATCACTTTGGATTAAGCTTCCAGACTTGGAAGCATTGTCATAGTTCCTGTCTTCCCTGGTCGCCCAAGAAATCTGGATCAATGTCCAAAAACGACGACAAAATAGCCGAACCTCCCAAAGCTGTCGTGAAGCCTGTTGAAGTTTCCGCCACAAAGGTCAAGCCCAAGGAAAGTATGCGGGATACGATCGAATCGATCCTGTTTGCGTTTGTGCTGGCCTTTTTGTTCCGCACCTTCGAAGCGGAAGCGTTCGTCATCCCGACAGGGTCAATGGCCCCTACGTTGTACGGACGACATAAAGAATCAAATTGCACGGCGTGTGGGTTTCATATTGTCGTCGGCGCCAGTCAGGAAGTGATTGCTGATACGGGATACCTCACGGAAGGGGCACGAATCCGATCCGCCATCTGTCCTAATTGCGGATTTCAGAATGATCAGTTGTATCATGCGCTGGCCTTTAACGGGGATCGGATTCTCGTCAACAAGTATCCTTATGAATTTGGGGAGCCGCACCGCTGGGATGTTTTCGTCTTCAAATATCCGGAAGGTCCGCAGACCAACTACATCAAACGTCTTGTCGGCCTGCCCAATGAAACATTGCGAATTCGTGGGGGAAATCTTTACCGCGTCGAAAATAATGCTGAACACATTCTGCGCAAGCCTCCCGAGAAGCAACGCCTGCTGCAGATTCCGGTTTATGATGATGACAAGTTTCCAGCTGGTTTAGTGGCCGCCGGCTGGCCGGAACGCTGGGCGGGAGTGGTCCCCGGGGAAGTGGGATTGATTCCTGGCTGGGAAGAGACCCCGTCCGGCTGGCAGAGTGATTCAAAATCTCGCACCTATTCCATCACCCAGGAACGCAGCACCAGCCTGGCCTGGCTGCGATACCGGCATTTCTTCGCAATGCCTCGCGACTGGAGTGACGTGGCCAATCAGACACCAGTCCAGCCGCAAGCTCGCCTGATCGGAGATTTCTGTGGATACAATGCCACAATCGGAGAAAACGACATGGACTTCGGCCGTGTCGATTACGGCCCGTACTGGGTTCCCGATCTGACTCTCAGCTGTACGATCAAAATCAACAGCGTCGCCGATCGACCGGAACTGCTGCTGGAATTGTGTGAAGGGGTCTCCTGGTATCGTTGCCGGATTGACGTAAAAACAGGTGAAGTTGTTCTGGAAGAGATCAATTCCCAGCTCAATCAACATGCTACAGAACTGGCTCGCGGCAAAACCCCGATTCGTCAGGCAGGCACCTACCGGCTGGCGTTTGCGAATGTGGATGATCGACTTTGCCTCTGGGTGAATGATCGCCTGGTCGATTTCAAAGACGGAGCACTTCTTTCGAGTTCCGGCGCCACTGGAAATCCTTTCCCCACAGACCGCGATCTGACTCCCGTTGGTATTGGTGCCACGGGACTGGATGCCACCGTTTCTCATTTGCTGCTGGAACGGGATATGTATTATCGAGTGGGATACCCCGGGCGCCGCTATGACCATCTGGATCATGAGCTGGCCCGTTCCATCCATGATCCAGCCGCCTGGACCGAAGTTTTTTCCCGCAATGCGGAAATGCTGGAAGAACGAACAATGGAAATTGGTCCAGATCATTTCCTGGCCTTTGGAGACAACAGTCCGCAAAGTAACGACAGCCGCATGTGGAGCCTGGATGAATCGACGGTTCCCCGGCGCTATCTGGTGGGAAAAGCTTTCTGGATTTATTGGCCGCACGGGATTCCTTTTATGAATCACGGGCGAGGTTTCACCGTCACTTATCACTACGAGCAGCCGGACCCCCGTTCACCACAAGGAAATCGGCCGGTCAAGGTTGAAGATTATCCACGCTATACGATTCCGTTTTATCCGCAGTTCAGCCGAATGAAACGTATCCGATAACGCCTGCTCCTTTTTCTCCGCCAAAACAGTTTGAAACTGCTGGAGTGAAAAACAATCCCCTGCTCAGTGGCGGTCGTGCGCCAGGTTTGAGAATATCAGGGATGAAAAAATACTGCAATTCCACCACGGAGTCAGTATAACATCGTACCTGAAGCAAATTTCGATTATGCTGACCCAGACGATTGATAGGATTGACAATTGAAAAATTCGGAGAGGTTGAATCGCAGGGTTGAAGACGGGGAGATATTTTCGTAATGGCGGGCCAGCAATCAGCGGTCTGACCATCTTGTCCTGACAGGTTTTCGAATTGTCATAGCAGACTCGTGCCGTATTACGGCTTCGTTTCAGGATGTGTCATCGCAAAACGTCCTCCGTTGTCGGACTTTGCGTTAAGACCTGCCCAATTTTTTAAAGTTGACAAAGCACGAGAGCGCATGCACCCCGCATCGACCGCGTTCCACCATGCGACGAGTTGCGTTTCATCAGTCGAATCGCGCGCTGCGCGGGGCACAGGCCGGAGCAACTTGCTCGAACAAAACAGTTGTTATTTTCTTTCCCCTTGTCTGTTTACGTCAACTTACATCAACTTTACGACACCCTGGATCAAGCTCCCAAACCCGGAAGCATTGTCCTGGAAGCACTGTCACAGCACCACGCGATCAAATCGCCGGATCAAAAGATATGCCGCTCGTTTTGATAATAGATGACGATCGTTCCGTGCTCCATCTGGTCCAGCGATCACTGGAGAAAATCAATATTGATGTTCTCTCTGCTTCGTCAGCGGATGAAGGACTGAAGCTGGTGCAGGAACGCCATCCGGATGTGGTCCTGCTGGACATTCTGATGCCGCGCATGTCGGGGCTGGAAGTCTTCAGTAGAATCCACAACCTGGATCGCCGCCTGCCGGTCATTTTCATTACCGCCGATGCCGGGAGTGAAACGGCCATCGAAGCCATGCAACTGGGAGCCTACGATTATCTGGCCAAGCCGCTCGAACTGGCCAAATTGAACAATCTGGTCTTAAAAGCCCTGGAAACCCGGCGGCTCATGAGTGTCCCGGTGGCCGTGCCGGTTCGCGAAGAAGAACGGCCCAACTCTCCAAACGGAGACCTGTTTATTGGTCGCAGCCCCGGCATGCTGGAAGTCTTCAAGTCGATTGGCCGCGTTTCCAAGCAGAATGTCACGGTGCTGATTCGCGGAGAAAGTGGCACCGGAAAGGAACTGGTCGCCCGTGCACTCTATCAGTTCAGCAATCGTGCCAATAAACCGTTTATGGCTGTGAACTGTGCTGCCTTGCCGGACACCTTGCTGGAGTCCGAGCTGTTCGGACATGAGAAAGGCTCGTTCACCGGAGCTGAACGGCGACGTATCGGAAAATTTGAACAATGTAACGGGGGCACCCTGTTTCTGGATGAAGTGGGAGATATGTCCCCTCTCACGCAGGGCAAAGTCCTTCGACTCCTCCAGGAACAGCGATTCGAACGTGTCGGCGGCAACGATACCATCGAAACCGATGCCCGATTGATTGCTGCCACCAATCGGCCGCTGGAACAGATGGTGGAAGCCGGTACTTTCCGGGGCGACCTGTTTTATCGATTGAATGTCGTCACGATCACACTTCCGCCGTTGCGGGAACGACTGGCGGACGTGCCGCTGTTGTTGCAGTATTTCCTCACACGCATTCGCAAGGAACTCAGCAAGCCGGAAATCGAAGGGATCTCGTCAGAAGCGATTGAGATTCTGCAAAGTTACCAGTGGCCTGGGAATATTCGTGAATTGCAAAGCGTCGTTCACCAATGCGTTCTGAAAGCGACCGGCCCGGTGATCGTTCCCGATTTCCTGCCGAAATCCGTGTTTGAACCGCAAGCTGCGGACGCGGAATCAATTTCGAATGGAGCGGCTCCGCCAACTTCCTCAGGGACAGCCCGCGAGAGCACCGAGTCTGCTACGGGCGCGAACTCGCAGACGGATGGAACGGAATTCCACCCGGGAATTCAACTTCAGGATTTTGTGGAAGCCCGACTGCAATGTGGAACCACCAATCTCTATGCGGAAGCCATCGATGTCATGGAACGCTATCTGTTTACCCGGGTCCTGCAGGCCACGGGTGGAAATCAGACCAAGACCTCGGAGATTCTGGGCATCACGCGCGGGAAAGTTCGAGACCGGATTGCCGCCTTCAATATCACGCTGGGGAAAAAAGTCTCCATCGAAGGGGAATAAACGCATTCACCCCACATGAACCATGTTCCGCCACACTGCGAGTTGCGTTTCATCAATCGAAACGTACGATGCACGGGTCCAGGCCGGAGCAACTTGCTCTAAGTGGCTCTTGGCAGGCTGTTTTCGGTCGACAAATGAACGAAAATTGTCCATGCTCACGTCTCAAATTTGAGTAATTTCGGCTCGTGCTGTGTCCGCAGAGTGCTGGTGCCCAGCCGCGAATTGACAAATAGAGCGCATTCACACCGTATTGGCCGCATTCCGCCACGCGGCGAGTTGCCTTTCATTAGTCAAACATGAGCTGCGCGGGCCCAGGTCAGAGCAACTTGCTCTAAACTGCGGACGACGTCAAAGTTTCCTGGTCTGAAAAGATCATCAAAGCAGTCAGTCGGTCCAGTTTGTACATTCCATCCGGAGAGGAAAGAAAATGGCTCATACATATCCCAAGCTCCACAATGCGATGTGGCCCGGTCTGGTTGGCAAAGAAGCAGGGACCGAGAATCCCCCCATTTCACTGGACCGGATGCTGGAACTGACCGCCGGTGCCGAAGTCAACGGCGTAAAATTCGACGGTATCGATTATTTCCTGTTTCATCCCCATACCGATCCGGATGCCAGTGACGATGAAATCAAAGCCATCGCCGATAAAGTGGCGGGTTATGGTTTTACGATCGGCTCGCTGGTCGCCCCCATCTGGCCGGGAACGGTGGGTGATTCCGCCATGGGGGATGCCGCTGCCCAGAAGAAATTTGTGCTGGCTGTGGAGAAAGCCTGCCGGATTGCACGCATCTTTAACGAGCACGGAGTGCGTCAATACGGCGTGATTCGGATCGATTCCGCTGCGGGATCTGCGGGCTGGTATGACGATCCCGAAGGGAACACCAGGAAAATTGCCCAGACCTTCCGGGCCGCCGCCCAGGTGGCCGCCGATCATGGGGAACGTCTGGCCGCCGAAGGAGAAATCTGCTGGGCCGGGATGCACTCCTGGAAAAACATGGTCAATCTGCTGGAAGAAGTCGGCATGCCCGAAACTGTTGGTTTTCAGGCCGATTTAGCTCACACTTATCTGTATCTGCTGGGATATAACGCTCCCGAACATACTTTGCTGAAACCGGGATATTCCGAAGCGGAATTCTGGGCAGCGTACCAGACCATGACCGATGCCCTGCGTCCGTGGACGATCGACTTCCATGTGGCCCAGAACGATGGAACCGTCCACGGCACCGGCAGCCATGATAAAACAGGAAAACACTGCCCGGCCGATGATCCCAACGGTAAACTCGATATCGTGAAATGTGCCGGATATTGGCTGGAAGGTTCAGAAGAACGTGGCATTGAGCACATTTGCTGGGATGGCTGCATGTTTCCCAATACGATGCTGGAAGCGTCCCAAACCTGGAACACCATTCTCGCCACGATGATCAAGGTTCGTGATGCTCACGGCTGGGAAGAAGCGGCCTGCTGAAGCTTTACGGTGCATATGGGAAGAGCTGGGCTTGTCAGAACTCTCGCAGATGGGGATTATTAAAGAATCGTCATTCAATCATTCGAACTCATTTTCTCCACATCAGTTCAGGAATCGTTCATGAGTCAGCCATCCGCAAAAGAATCAGCCTGCCCGGATTGCGGTGAAATGGTGCGTGTGAATTCATTACGCTGCTGGAACTGTGGCGCATTTATGAATTCTGAACTGGAACAACGGTACATGGTCATGCAGGCCAATCCGGGACCGGTGATCCTCAGCGAAGTTCCAGCATCCGAAATGTCGTTCATGGATGAACCGGGGAACGATGAGGATGAAGGTGGTTTTCGTCTGAATTCATCCGTGCACTCCAGCCAGTCTGTCAGCGAACTTCTGCAGGAAGAAAGTTCTCCGGCTGTGTCGGATGATCCAGATGATGATTTTCCCGGTGGTCCGGTCGAGTCGGAAGCGGAGAAATCAGTCGTAGAAAAGAGTTCGAGACGGGCCGCTGCCGTGGAAGAGAATGCAGTCCCCCATTCCGTGGCCACCGGCGGGGATGCCCTGCTGGATATTGCCATTCAGGAAGAACGCGAACACCGTAAACGCAACAAGGGGCGAAGAACGACCGGTCCGGTGATGACGGTTGGCGGCGGGCTGATTATTTACTGCCCGTATGGCTGCCGGGTGGAAGTGAAAGAACAGCATCGTGGAATGACCGGAAAGTGTCCGCGCTGCAGTGCCCCGTTCATTGTTCCGATCGATCCACCTCGATACAAAAAGTCGGCGGCGGCCACCACAGACGCTGCCGCTGCTGCTTCTCCCTCCACGGAGAAATTCAAAACCTGGCTGGCAGATGTGCATCTGCACATGATCGAACCCGAAAAATTGAAACTGAAGGCGGACAGCCTGCTGAAAGAGTTTGTCGACGCCGATCTGGGCTTCTCTCCCGAGCAACTTGTCGTCGCCATCCTCACAAAGAAATCGGGAGGAGGGGGACTCTTCAGCAAAGGGGGCGAGAAAAAAGAAACCATTCGCGAAAACATGATCGCCCATCTCAAAGGGGAGAAGTCGATCGACGAACTGGCTGTTGCGGAAAAGTTTGTCTTCACCGCAGACGAAGCACATCAGATCCGGGTGATTCAGCCCGCTGCCAGTCGGGGAGCCTCTCTGTTTCATGGTATTCCCGTTTTCGGCGTGGGACGAATTGCCATCCAATTACCGCTGAACGACAAGATGACGCAACCCACGTATCTTTCTTTTGGGATTACGGAGTTCTGGAAATTTTCCAAGGCAATGGAAGAGACCTTTGGAATCTCCGATCTCGGGGCTGAGGAAGGTGTCCCGATGGAAGCCAGGATGACTGTCGACAAGTGCCACTTTTCGGACATGCTCGTCAAGTCGTTAGAAGACATCGAAATGTTTCAGGCCGACCCGACAGCTCAACTGGATGTGGTAGCGTATCGTTGTGGTGCGTGCCGAACGGTTGTCAGTGAACCAGCTCGGAACAAAGAGAAGCTGGGCGGCAAGTCGCCCAAAGGGATCGCCAAAGCGAAATGCCCCAAGTGCGGTCAGAAGATGGGCGAACATCTGCTGTACGCACTCAAGCAGGATGTTCCCGAACCAAGTATGAACGAAGCGGCCGGGGCGACATAGAACCAGTTCTGTTCTTTGAGCTCAGGAAATCGACGCGTGACGACGAACGATCTCCCGGGCACTGCGCAATCCATCGACGGCAGCGGTAATGATCCCGCCGGCATAACCGGCCCCTTCACCCACTGGGAAGAGCCCCTCGATGCCGGGAGTCTGCCGGGTTGTTTCATGACGCTCCATGCGCAGCGGCGCGCTGCCGCGCATCTCAGGCCCCAGCAAGGTGGCATCCTTCAAAAACTTCCCTTTCCATTTCTCATCCATCATGGGCAGCCCCTGTTGAATTGCGTTGACAATCACCGGCGGCAGCACTTCGCGCAGATCGCAACTGACAGTTCCACGTAAATAGGAACTCGGGTAATTCCGTTCACCGATCAAGGCACGTCCGCTTAAAAAATGCCGGGCCTGCTGAATGGGAGCACGATAAAGACCATCGCCAATCTCAAAAGCCCGGGCTTCGAATCTCTTCTGCAACTCGACTCCGGCCAGCGGATGCTGACTGCCAAAAAATTCCGGTTCGAGTGTGACCATCAGACCGCTATTGGCAAATTGTGTGTCATGACGGGAATTGCTCATGCCGTTTGTGCAGAAATATCCCGGTTCTGAGATGCTGGGAATCACGTATCCCCCCGCACACATGCAGAACGAATATAAGTCCCGTTCGGACTTGGCGATCAGGCTGTAATCGGCGGCTCCCAGAATGTCCAGATATTCCGCACGCCCATATTTCCAGCTGTTGACGTTGGCCTGGGGATGTTCAATGCGCAAGCCCAGCTGAAAGGCTTTGGGACGCATCGGCAACCCCATGTGAAATAACATTTCATAGGTGTCGCGAGCACTATGGCCAATCCCCAGGACGACATGATTGGTGGGGATGAAGCCGCTCGAGGTGCCAATGCCCGTCACCCGACCATCCGAGTGCTGAATACTCTCCAACCGGCAGGCAAAACGATACTCTCCTCCAAGAGATTCGATCTTTCGGCGATAATTGCGGCAAATCATCGGCAACTTGTTGCTTCCCAGGTGCGGCCGATGTTCGTACAAAATGGATTCCCGTCCACCGCAGGCCACAAATGATTGCAGCACCCAGTCCACATCCGGACCGGTGAGACGGCAGGTCAATTTGCCGTCTGAAAAGCAGCCGGCTCCCCCTTCTCCAAAGAGATAGTTGTTTTCCGGGTCATGGGGAGCCTGATGGGAATCAAACGCACGAATGGCCGGAACGCGTTCTTTAACCGGATATCCACGATCAATGATCAGCGGCCGGTAACCGCGAATCGCCAGATAATAGCCCGCCAGCAGACCCGCGGGCCCGGCCCCCACCACAACCGGACGTAGCGGCAATGGTTCGGAACCACAAGGGGGATCATCGAACTTCGCCGGAACAAACGATTCGACATCTTTTTTTTTGCGAATCCGCTGGGCCAGTTGAGGATCGTCCGGCAATGTGACAGCAATGCTATAGACAAATCGCAAGTCATGTTTCGATCTGGCATCCAGGCTTTTGCGAAGAATCCGCCAGGCCCCCAGTTGATCTGGTCGCAGCCCCAGTTTCTGCCCGAGATGTCTTGTCAGTTGGGCTTCCGCAACTTCCACGGGAAGTCTCAAATTTGTCAGTCGAACCTGCATGGGGGTAATAACAGTTTCAGCAAAAGGGGAGAAATATGGGGGAAGGGGATAGGAAATAGGGGAAAGAAGAAAACGTCAATGCGGGTCTTTCTCCGATTGCTTTGTCACGATGAGAAAACTCAGCCCTGACAGGGGCACTATCCCCGACTCCGGGCATCCACTGCGGTTTTCCGATACAGGTCAATAATCGTGGTCACCATCTGGTCAAGTTGAAAATGCTGCATGATATGTTGCCGGGCCGCTGCCCCTAATTGCTGAGCCTCGGCAGGATGGGCCAGCAGATACTCCATTCGTTCTGCGAGGGCCACGTCATCAGATGGCGGAACCAGCAGGCCGGTTGTCCCATCGATCACCACGCTGAAGACACCTCCGGAGTCCGTGGCAATCACTGGCAGGCCATGGGCCATGGCATCCAGCATAATCGAACCCAGTCCCTGCTTCAGAGCGGGCAGGACAAAGAGATCCATGGCCCGGAGTGCCGCATCAAAATCCAGCAGGTTCGGAAGAATCGAAACGGCATGTGAAATTTTGAGATCTTCAGCCATTCGCCGCAAAGTCTGCTCTTCCGGACCGGAGCCCGCAATCAGGAACATCGTTTGCGGATACTTACTCAAAACACGTGCTGCCGCCTTCAAAAAATGCGTCAAGCCCTTGCCGGCTTCCAGTGGTCCAGCAGTTCCGATCACTGGAAAGTGTCCGGGCTCAAAAGGGGGGCAGAATTCTGTATCGGGGGGCAGGAATACGCCTGTTGGAATCACAACCACCTGATCCGGCGACAGGTGCGTGCGATCCAGTAATTCCGAACGCACAGATTCACTGACGGCAATCACTCCCCGGCACCAGTCCCGGTCGACGATGAACCGTTCGCGATCCCGCAGATAATCGTGCACCGTGACCACATAAGGGCGTTCGAGTCGCCGGGCCAGCCAACTCCCCGCAGCATGCAGGCTGCGATGTTGAATATCAATCAGGTCGGGAGGCGTCTCCTGCAGGTCCGTGGCCAGAAACTGGCAGGCGATTCTTCCCAGCAACGAAAAATGCAGATAGCGAGAGACTCGTTTATCAATTTTCCCCCAGGCTTGTGAGGGCTCACGCACCGGTTCCGTGGAAACAATCTTCAACCCGACCCTTCGGGCCAGCAGACGATCCGCCAGTGCCAACGCACGGTTAGAACTGCCACGCAGCTGGACCGATCCCAGCAACAGCAGTACGTCCAGGCGCTCTGGAGAATCAGATTGCATCAAGTCTTTTACATTCTCTTTGAAGGCCGGTCGAGAACCGTTTATTGCCGCAGCACACGTGGTTTGGCCATAATTTCACTGAGAAGAATGGCATCTCGGATGGAATTTCGCGACCGCATGAGTTGAGCCAGTCTTCTGGCGGGTGTTTCCGCAGCAGTCGTTGTCCCTGCCATGGCCCGTTCTCCAAATGTTCCCCCGGAGGCTGTCTGAAAGGCTCCCAGATGGGCGGAGACACCAGCGGCAATCTGAGGAGCCAGATCTTTTCTGACAGCTGCTCCAATCCGCTGCCGTTCCTCTCCAATCTGATGAGGCGGAAGTGCTGCGGAGGCTGTTGCCGAATCAATCTGCGCATAGGGGGACGGCCTGCCTAATGGGGCGTGCTCTTTGTGTACAGGCTTTGCCGAGGCGGGTTTGGCAGCGGGCGGCGGAGCACGACGGATTTGCCGGGCAGGTTGTGCTGCGGGACGATTTCCCCCCTTGGGCTCTTCCCAGTTGCCGACGGGGGTACGCTGGCGCTTTTCGACCGGGGGAGCACGACGCGGGGTTTGAGGGCGCGGTCGTTCGATGACTTCCACCCCATCCGAACTCAATGGAGATCCTGGAGCCGGCGCTTGTGGATTGGACTGTTGTGACTGGGACAGGAACTTTTCGATTTCGCTTTGAATGGTTTTGGGATCCTGCGGCGGACGAGGAGGGACAGCCTTACGTTGTGGCGGCCCCCCTTGTTTCTGCTGTCCCGCCAGATTGACGATCCAGCCAATGAACGCCACGATCATAAAGATGACGCCCACAAACGATTCGAAATCTGCCAGAATCCAAGGGAAATGTACGGCGATCATGACTGATTATTTCGTGCTGATCGAGGCTCTGAGTTGCCTCGAAATCACTTCCCGGCGTCCTGTTGTTTATAAAAAGCTGCTCATGGGTCTCGGCAGCCAAATATTCTGTTGGTCACCTACGATTTGCGACCATTCCTCTCATTTCTTGCCACTCGGAGAGACTTCATCTCCCACACCCGCAATGGCAGACCGCATGCTGGTATCGGCCTGAACGTTCTTCAGTTCATAATAATCCAGTAAACCGATTTTCCCATTCCGAAACGAGTTGGCAATGGCCATGGGGACTTCGGCTTCGGCCAGCACCACTTTGGCTCGATTTTCTGTGGTTTTCGCGACCATTTCCTGTTCACGGGCGGCAGCTCCGGCGCGACGCTGTTCCGCGCGGGCCTGTGCCACGCGAACATCCGCTTCGGCCTGATCCGCCTGCAACCGAGCACCGATGTTGTCCCCCACGTCAATATCCGCAATGTCAATCGAGACAATTTCAAATGCGGTTTCTGCTTCCAGTCCCTGATTGAGCACGGTTTGTGAGATTCGATCCGGATTTTCCAGCACGATCTTATATGACGAGGTCGAACCGATCGCCTGTACGATCCCTTGCCCCACACGGGCGACCACTGTTTCTTCGGTCGCCCCGCCGATGAGCTGCTTCAGGTTGGTACGAACCGTCACGCGGGCCCGAGCTTTCAACTGAATGCCATCTCCCGCCACGGCGTCCAGCGTCCCGGCAGATTTTCGTGGATCGGGACAGTCAATCACCTTGGGATAAACACTGGTCCGTACCGCATCCAAAACGTCCCGACCTGCCAGGTCGATGGCCTGGGCCACTTGCCAGTCCAGGTCAATTCCGGCCCGATGCGCAGCCACCAGGGCGCGAATCACATTGGGAACGTTTCCCCCCGCCATGTAATGGGCCTGCAGTGCCTGATTCGTCACGTTGTAACGTTCCGTTAATCCAGACTGCACCGCCATAATTTTACAGCGGACAATGATGGCGGGGTTCACCTTTTTGATGGTCATCCAGAACAGATCGAACAATCCGATGCCCGTGCGAGTCATCTGGCATTGAATCCACAGTCCAAAAAATCGTGCGAAAATCGCCATAACGATCAGCATGAAAATCACGCCGACCATCATCGCCAGAATCCAGATTCCACCCAAATTGTTCATGTTTTCACCTTGCAGTTCCGCTGCGAGCACAATTCCAGAGTACACCGAAATCGCATCTCAACATTCGACGTCCTTTGTACTTGTGTTCTTTTTTCAAGTCAAGGAGAAGGGCCGTTTATGCCAGGGAATGGGTGCAGGTCAGCTTTTGCATGCGGGGTGGTGGTCCTGAAAAGGTCAATAGGAGAAATCGTCGATTTGTGGGAAGATGGGGTGGGTCAGGGGGACTGGTCAAGTCACTTTCTCATTCC
>Ga0182738_1000679_pt1 | contig 45327 bp, 37 predicted proteins | sample eDN5th30CBELigMG_FD_128876 | JGI IMG/M metagenome (GOLD analysis project Ga0182738, IMG submission 128876) | Enriched Miracle-Growth compost microbial communities from Emeryville, California, USA - eDNA 5th pass 30_C BE-Lig MG (version 2)... ... | reverse complement strand
CGCCGGCCGTGACTACATCATCACTGGCCAGTGGTGGATCTACACCTTCCCCGGCATCGCCATCATGCTGACGGTGCTCTCGATCAACGTCGTCGGCGACTGGCTGCGCGACTTCCTCGACCCGCGCTTGCGGTTGTAGTCTGCGGAGCGCGATGAGAACGAAACGGCCGGAGCATCTGCTGCTCCGGCCGTTTCGCGTGTGTCGACCGAGCGATTGACACAGCCCACGGTGGGTGAGCCGCCTGATTCCTTCTACGGACAGGACCTTGGCCTGTCCGCCGGGGGTGAGTGTACCGGCACTCTGAACCGCGCAGCTCTGCGGAGAGAAGCTGCCGCAGGTCTTGCATCAGATACCCCCCAGGGGTATAATCACCGCAGAACTCGGCCATCGAAGCGCGGTGGTCATGCAGCATGGAGGATCAGGATGACGGCGACTGCGCCCGATCAGACAACCAGCGAACCAGAGAAGACAGCCGATATCAGCTTCCCGGTCGAGGGCATGTTCTGCGCATCCTGTGTCCGGCGGGTTGAGCGCGCACTGGAGAAGGTGCCGGGCGTGGCCGGCGCGAACGTCAACCTCGCGACCGAGCGTGCGTCGGTGTCGTATGACCCGGCGGCGGTATCGCTGGCCGATCTGCGCGGCGCGGTCGAGAAGGCCGGTTATGGCATTCCCGCTGAGGAGTTCACTTTCGATGTCGAGGGCATGACCTGCGCATCCTGCGTCCGGCGCGTCGAACGCGCGCTGGAGAAGGTGCCCGGCGTCCAGCAGGCAAACGTCAACCTGGCGACGGAGCAGGCCAGCGTGCGGCTGTTGCCGGGATCGACCAGTCGTGACGACCTCGTCCGCGCGATCGAGAAGGCCGGATACGGCGTCCGCGCCCCGGCTGAGACGAGCGACATCGAGGACGCTGAGGCGGCCGCCGAAGCGCGCCAGCAGCGTGACTTGCTGATGATGAAGATCAAGATCGTCGCCTCGCTGGCGGTGAGCGCGATCCTGATGCTGCTGATGTTCTGGCCGTCGTGGCTGATCGCTCGGCCATACGACGAGATGAAGGACATCTTCCTGCTCAGCTTCATCCTGGCAACGCCGATCCAGTTCTGGGCCGGCGCGCAGTTCTACCGCCAGGCCTGGGCGGCAGCAAAGCACTTTCAGACCAACATGTCGACGCTCGTCGTCCTCGGCACACTGGCAGCCTGGGGCTACAGCACATTCGCCACGTTCTTCCCGCACGTCATCGAGAACTCCGGGCTGATGGCCGAGGTGTACTTCGATAGCGCCACGATCATCATCGGCCTGATCCTGCTCGGCAAGTACATGGAAATGCGCGCCAAGGCGCAGACGACCGGCGCGATCAAGTCGCTGATGGGCCTGGCGGCCCGCACCGCGCGTGTCATTCGTGGCGACCAGGAAGTCGATATCCCGGTCGAGCAGGTCGTCGTTGGCGACGTCATCCGCGTGCGCCCCGGCGAGAAGGTGCCGACCGACGGAGTCATCCTCGACGGTCGCTCGGCGCTCGATGAGAGCATGCTGACTGGCGAGAGCCTGCCGGTTGAGAAGACGACTGACGACGAGGTGATCGGCGCGACCGTCAACCGCACAGGCTCATTCACCTTCCGCGCAACCCGCGTCGGCAAGGACACGGCGCTAGCCCAGATCGTCCGCCTCGTCAGCGAGGCGCAGGGCTCGAAGGCTCCGATCCAGCGGCTTGCCGATCAGATCTCGATGTACTTCGTGCCGGCCATCATCGTGCTTGCGCTGGCGACCTTCGGCATCTGGCTGGCTGTCGGCCCCGAGCCGACGTTCAACCGCGCCCTGACGGCGATGATCGCCGTCCTCATCATCGCCTGCCCGTGCGCGATGGGTCTGGCGACACCGACCGCGATCATGGTTGGCACCGGTGTTGGCGCGGAGCACGGCGTCCTGATCCGCGGCGGCGAGGCGCTGGAGCAGGCCCACAAGGTCGGCGCGATCGTCCTCGACAAGACGGGCACGATCACCCGCGGCAAGCCGGCGCTGACCGACCTCATCCCGATCGGCGACTTCGATCGCGACGAGCTGCTGCGGCTGGCAGCCTCGGCTGAGCAGGGCTCGGAGCATCCCCTCGGTGAGGCGATTGTGCTGGCTGCCAAGGAGCGCGGTCTGGCGCTGGCGAGCGTCGGCGGCTTCGAAGCGATCGCCGGGCACGGTATCCGTGCGACGATCGACGGACGCGAGCTGCTGCTGGGCAACGCCAAGCTGATGCGCGAGCGCAATATCGATGCTGCTTCGCAGTCCGCTCAGGCGGAGAAGCTGGCCGGACTCGGCAAAACGCCGATGTACGTGGCTGTCGATGGTCAGCTGGCCGGACTCGTCGCTGTCGCCGACACGATCAAGCCGGAGTCACCCAAGGCGATCGAGCAGCTTGAGGCACTCGGCCTCGAAGTCTGGATGCTGACCGGCGATAACCGCGCGACCGCCGAGGCGGTGGCTGCGCAGGTCGGCATCGCACCGGAGCGTGTCCTGGCCGACGTGCTGCCGGGCGAGAAGGCCGACAAGGTTCGCGAGTTGCAGTCCCGCGGTATGGCGGTCGCGATGGTTGGCGACGGTATCAACGACGCACCGGCGCTGGCGCAGTCCGATCTCGGCATTGCGATCGGCACCGGCACCGACGTCGCCATGGAAGCTAGCGATGTCACGCTCGTCGGCGGTGATCTGCGCGGCGTCGTGACGGCCATCGCTCTGTCGCGCAAGACCGTCCAGACTATCAAGCAGAACCTGTTCTGGGCCTTCGCCTACAACGTCGTCCTGATCCCGGTCGCTGCCGGTGCGCTCTACCCGTGGATCGGTGAGATGCTCAGCCCGGCGCTGGCAGCTGGCGCGATGGCCATCTCCAGCGTCAGTGTCGTCACCAACTCGCTGCGGCTACGCAAGTTCGCCGTCCCGGAGGATCCGCGCGAGATCGCCCACCCGCCGCTGCGCCGTCGTCTGGCCGAGGTGAGCTACCTTCTCGCCTTCGCCCTGATCGGCTTCGGGATTGGCGCAGCGTTCTTCTGGTACCAGACTACGACCGACAACCACGCTGCCGCAGAGGAGATGCCCGAGCATCCGACCACCCAGATTCGCGAGAAGAGCGAAGTGGCAACGTGGGACGTCTCGATCTCCTGAGCGGCCAGAATCCGAAGCACGACAGCACCCCTCGAGCGACGACTGCTCCCCGAGCGGTGCTGTCGTTGTGCCGCCGCCGAGATCCGCCAGACTGGCCTCGCCCTGACGCTTGAAGTCGAACCAATCCCCACAATGTCGATTCTGGAAGCACAGAACCGACTACTCTTATGAAGGCGTTCGCGTCAAGTGACGAGATCGGGAAAAAGGAGTTTCTGTCAGATATCGAAAGCCGTTGCCGAACCGCATAACAAGAGAGAAGCTCGCATTGAGTACACAGGACATTCGCGTGGGCGTGCCAACCGTCGTTGATCGTGCCGAGTGGCAGACGCAGGTCGCTGAGCTGCGCAAGCGCGAGAAAGCCCACACTCGTGAAGGCGACGCGATCGCTGCTGCGCGACGCAGGCTGCCGATGGTCGAAGTTGACCCAGCGACCCCGCTCATTGGAGCGAGCGGCGAGATCACCCTGCTCGATGCCTTCGAGGGCCACTCGCAGCTCTTCGCGTCATACACCATGTGGCATACCGGCAAGCCCGCCGCCGAGCAGTGCGTCGGCTGCACCTTCAATAACGCGCACGTGCTGGAGCTCGACTATTTGCACTCGCGCGATGTCACCTTCGCCGTGTTCTGCGAAGGGCCGTTTGCCGAGAGCGACCGCTACCGTGAGTTCATGGGCTGGCAGATGCCGTGGTACTCCGTGCCCAAGGAATCGGCTGACCGCCTCATCGCAGGGCGCCACTTCGGGATGAAGTGCTGCTATCTGCGGGTTGGCGATCAGGTCTTCGAGACGTACTGGACGACCGGCCGCGGCTGCGAGGCGATGGGCAACTCGTACGGCATGCTGGATCGAACGGTCTACGGTCGGCAGGAATCCTGGGAGGACTCGCCCGAGGGCTGGCCGCAGCCGTTCGACACCAACATCCCCGGCGATGCGTTCCGGATGAATGGTCGCCCGATCCCGCAGTGGTCGCGTATCGCCGTCGGCCGGTCCGACGACCTCGGAACGTCATGAGCGACTCACGGTGTAGCGACTCACGGTGTAGCGAAGCTGCGGACTAATTGAGGCGCGAAAGCGCTGACGCACGCTGATTCACAGGAGCCAGCCCCGCCGGTTATGATCGCGGCGGGGCTGGTGCGTCCTCCATGTCCGGCGACCTGAGAGGCGGACGATGATCGAGCTCGATCCGCGAGTGCTGGCAGAGATTGTCCTGCGGACTGCCGTTGTCTACATCGTGCTGCTTCTGCTCCTCCGGCTGGCCGGCAAGCGTGAACTTGGGCAGATGAGCATCTTCGACCTCGTCGTCGTGCTGATCGTGGCCAACGCCGTCCAGAACGCGATGGTCGGACCGGACACATCGCTCACCGGCGGACTGCTGGCTGCCGCCTCCCTGATTGCGCTGAACTGGCTGATTGACCGTCTCGGCATCCGCTACGCCTGGCTCGGGCGACGCCTCAGCAGCGAGCCAACGATGCTCATCTGGAATGGCACGTTGCAGGCCGACCGCATGCGCCGCGAAGGCGTCACGCTGGCCGAGCTGGAGATGGCTGCCCGCGAGCACGGCGTCGAAACCCTCGACCACGTCAAGCTCGCCGTCCTCGAGCCCGACGGCACCATCAGCATCGTCTCGAAAGCTGCTACGACGCACCACACGCGGCATCGGGTCCGAGGCAGGAAACCCCGCCAATAAGCTCCCCCTCTCCCAGAATTGGGCGGGAGCCCTCTGGGCAGCGGTTGGGGGGTGAGGGCTGCCCGTCCCTCACTCCACCGGCACAACCCCGAGTGGCAGGTCGCTCATGACGCCGTCGTTCTTGTGTGGCTGGTTGGCGCGTTCGGCGTCCTGCTGGGCGAGGATGCGGCGCTTGGCGGTGACGATCGCTTCGTCGGCGCTCCAGTAGAACGCGTCGTGGCCGAGCGCGTCGACCAGACCCGTGCGCTCGAAGACGCGGCGTACCTGTGGCTGCAGCCCGGTGATGAGCAGCAGCCCGCCCTGCTCGCGCTGGACGTTGGCGAAGTGCTCCAGCGCATGCACGCAGGAGACATCGACCATCGGCACGCCGCGCATCGACAGCACGAGCACTCGGGACGGCGGGAGCGCTTCCAGCGTCTCGGTTAACTGTGAGACAGCGCCGAAGTAGAGTGCCCCGGCAACGTAGACGACGCGCATGCCCTCGACCTCGCGCTGGATCGTGTGGCCGGCCTGGCGCACACGTTCCCAGTCGACTTCGGTCGGGACGATCGACAGGCGCGAGACCTGGCCGAGGAAGACCAGCAGGGAGACGCCAACGCCGAGCAGAATCGCCTGCGTCAGGTCGAGTGCGACCGTCGCGGCCATCGTGACCAGCATGACCCCGGTCGCGCTCTTCAGTCGGCGCCGGACGTAGAAGTCGATGACGTGCCACTCGTTCATGCGCCAGGCGGTCACCATCAGGACGCCGGCCAGCGCCGCCAGCGGGATGTGGCTGATGACGTTGCCCAGCACCAGCGCGCCGGCCAGCAGCGCGAACGAGTGGACGAAGCTGACCATGCGAGTGATGCCGCCGGCGCGGACACCGACCGAGATGCGCGCGATCGCCGCCGTTGCCGGCACACCGCCGAGGAACGGGATGACGATGTTGCCGACGCCCTGCGCGACCAGCTCCTGATTGACTGCCAGCTTCGTGCCGGTCATCCGACCGGCGACGACGCCGGCCAGCAGGCTCTCAATCGAGCCGAGCGCGGCGATGGCGATGGCCGGGCCGATCAGGTCGCTCATCATGGCCGTATCCGGCAGCGCCAACGCCAGACGATCGTCGAGGATGATGCTGCGCGGGATTGCGCCGATCGTCTCGACCGGCCAGCCGAGCGACCAGGCCAGAGCCGTGGCGATGGCGATGCCGAGTAGTGCCGCCGGGACACGCTGGACACGGTGGACGCGCGGCAGCAGCACCATTGTCGCGGCGACGATGCCGGTCGCCACGATCGCGTGAGTGCTGACTGATGGCAGCGGATTTGTCAGATAGCCCCAGATTTTCAGCGCCGAGGTATCTGCCTCCGCGGTATGAATGCCGAGCGCGTTGTCGATCTGGCCGATGAAGATGATCAGCGCGATGCCGCTGGTGAAGCCAGTGATGACCGGCGCGGGGATGAAGTTGATGATCCGGCCGAGCTTGAAGACGCCCAGGGCCAGGATGATCAGGCCGGCCATGACGCCGGCGACCCAGATGCCCTCCAACCCGTGCTTCTGGCTGACGAGGATCAGGACGGCCGACATCGCGCCGGTCGGGCCGCTGATCTGGTAGGGAGCGCCAGAGAGCGCACCGATCAGGAAGCCGGCGACGATTGCGGTGATGAGTCCAGCGGCTGCGGTCGAGCCACTGGCGACGCCGAAGGCCAGCGCCAGCGGCAAGGCCACGGCGGCGACCGTCAGGCCGGCGATGACGTCCATTTGCGCGTGCGCGCGAGTATAGCCCCTGAACTCGGCACGCCACAATCGGACGAGGACAGGTGTACGTGAGAGCACGCCCACTACCCCTACTCGTAATGCGTCACAATCGACAAACTAACCCCGTGCGCCCGGAGTTCGTGCCCATGCCGACGCCTCGTCGGAACCGGACGCGCCATTGCGCCGCGATATGCAGGTATGTGGATGTTAGCATATAGCGACGATCCCTGCGGCCCGAAACCTCGCTGTTCAGGCTCGCTCGTCGCCGAGTGCGCTGCGGATCAGGGCTTCTTTGCCCTGGTTGTAGGTGATGTTGTTGAGCGCGCCATCGGCGATGACGGTGCGCTTGCGCTCGACGTAGGTGGCCAGCAGATCGGGATCGGCGCGGAGTCGGTCGCGAAAGCCGATCAGCGTCGCGGCCTCCTCGGCATCCTCGGCGAGAACGTGGACATGCAGCCGGAACGACTCGCCGTCGTAGGCGAACATGCCGACCCGCATTGGTCGCTCTTCCGGGAACGAGTCGAGGCCGCGCTGGCGCTGAAAGCCGAGCTTGTCGAGCGCGCCCCGCGCTGCGGCGAGCCGTCCCGGCTTGTAGCGCAGCAGGAGATCGACAATCCCCTTGCCGTGACATCCGGGGACGGCTGTACTGCCGATGTGCTCGACCGTAGCGTCCAGCATCTCGTGCGTGATCAGTTTCGCGACCAGCGCGGCAACGACGGGACAGCGAGGGTCCCACAGGTGAAAGAGCTCGTCCATCTGGCTGTAGTCCAGGTAGTCGTATTCACCTATCGGTGAGTCACTCGGCATCCCGTCTCCTTGCTCGTATCAGGCCGGGTCGAGCCGCTGGGTTGATTCGGCATTGGCGTCGACGGCTGCCTTGCTGTAATGCATCGGGTGCATCTTCACCGCGCTCCAGAACTCGGCCTGGTCGGCGTAGTGCGGGCTGCCGGAATGGCCGGATGCGCCGAGCGGCGAAACCCATCGCGACATATCCCAGTTGCCCAGATCGAAGCCATAGCGGGCGACTGATGTGCCGTTGATGTTGTAGCTCTGGCCGGGGAACGTCCCGGCTGCCTGTGGCGTATCGCCGTCGCCACCCAGCGTGACCGACGGCGGGTTGAGCAGATCGACATCCTCGGGGAACAGGCCGGCCAGCGGATGGGTCGGATTCGTGCGATGCAGCCGCTCCCAGCGCCAGTCGTCGATGTTGTCGCCGAGATCTGCTTGCAGTGCGGCGATCGCATTATGGAATGCCTCGGTCAGGACGTCGGCCCAGGTCTCACCCTCGGCGAGGAGCGACGTATCGTCGTCGCGGAGCATGGTCGGCACCTGCCCCCAGAGACGCGCCGCCGGCCCCAATACAGCCGGTTCGCCGACAAACGGGTTTGGCGTGAGTGCCTGCGCGGCCGGTCGCTCCACCACCAGACGGTTCAGGTGCTCGCGGGTGACTGCGTAGATCGCCGGCTCTACCAGCTCCTTGTCCATCACGCCATCCCAGGCCACCAGACGATCCCGCGCGGCCGCAACCTGCGGGTCGTCGAACGTCAGGCCGGCCAGCGCGTCGCTGAACCAGTGGCTCGGGATCGACTGGCGCTCGGCGTGGATCGACTCCATGTCGTCGATGGTCGCGTTCTGCAGTGCTTCGAGGCGAGCGATGACGCGCATGGCGCGGTAGGGCGGGGCGTAGTCATGCGAGAGGTAGTGCGGGTACTCGTCACCGACGACGCGGTTGTTGGCCGTCGCGATCCAGCCGGTCTCCGGATTGCGCGAGCGCGGCAGCTCCTCGAACGGGATGTCGCCCTGCCACTCGTAGTCGTCGTTCCAGCCCGGCACCGGTACCCAGCCGTTCGCACGGTTGCGGATCGGCACGCGACCGCGATGCAGATAGCCGATCGTCCCGTGGACGTCCGCCATCGTCATGCTGTTGCACGGGTCGACCCAGTCGCGCATCGCTTCGTCCAGCTCCTCGACGGACCTGGCCAGCATCTGCGGTACGAGGCACTGGAAGCCCGGATTCGGATGGTCGAGCGCCGAATAGTGCAGCGCAATCGCGTATCCCGAGCTTGCGTGGCCGATGACAACCGGGCCGTGGCGAGTGACGACAACGTCGACCTCCACCGGATCGCCGCCGCGTACGTCGATCGTCTCGCGACGGGTCGTGGCGGCGTGCCATTCGTCGTTGACGGCGTATTCCAGTTGTCCGTTCTCGGTGCGGAATTTCTCGACATACAGATCCTGATAGTCGGCTGCGGCGTGGGTGATGCACCAGGCGACGCTGTCGTTGTGGCCGAAGTGGGGGAAGCCGGGGATGCCGGCGAACGAGTAGCCGATGACGTCCGTCTCGGGGCAGGTCAGGTGGTTCTGGTAGTAGACGTTCGGCACGTCGAGGAAGCGATGCGGATCCCCCGCGACGAGCGGCTTGCCGGATTCGGTGCGGCTGCCACTGACGGCCCAGTTGTTCGATCCGGCTGCCTCTGGCAGGCGCGAGAGGGCCTCCGTTCCGGGCATTAATTCGGCGAGATCGGCGATGGCGTCGGCGTACTCCGCGCCGGGCGGCACGATCAGGACGCCCTCGTTGCCGGAGCGGACGCCGAGCGTCGGCACCGCCTCCGGGCCGAGCGCCGCCAGGACGCGTGCGCGCCACAGCTTCGATCCCCAGGTACCCATCAGGACGTGGCGCACCTTGAAGATCGCGCCAGAGTCCCACGGATTCCACGGCTGTGGTTTGATGTCGAGCATGTCCATCTCGACCGGCAGCGTCTTTGTTGTGTTGATGAAGGCGTTGACGCCGGCTGCGTAGGCGTCGAGCATCGAGCGCGTTGCGTCGTCGAAGGCATCGTAATCGGCGCGGGCACTATCGACGAGATCGAGCTTGCGCATCAGCGTATCGCTGGCCAGCAGGGACGCGCCCGCCAGTGTTGCGCCGCGTCCCGCTGCCCGGGTGCGGTCGAACTCCATCTGCCAGAGACGATCCTGAGCGTGAGCGAAACCCTGGCCGAAGAACGCATCGCGCAGGCTGGCCGCGCGAATATGCGGGATGCCGAGCTTGTCGCGTACGATCTCAACCGGCTTGTCGATACCGGAGACGCTGACTGTCCCGCTCGTGTCGGGCAGCGCACCTGCAAGACGCTGCTGATCGATCGTGCTGGCCATCTGGAATATCCCCTCCCTGGCGCGTGTCCTTGCGGCGAGTGCCGTTGGTGTCGTTCCGCGCATCTTACCGCCAAGCACTGTGGCGTGGTGCGCGAGATTCGCGGCATGGCTCATGCTCGCGGCTATACACTTGTACAGAATGCTGGGCGTGCGTTGATTGCCCGGCCGGAGCGGGGATGGGAATACCTGCCACATGCGTCTGGCAATGTTGCGCACTTTCGGCCTGCTGCTCGTGCTCTTCAGCGCTGCCTGCAGCTCGCTACCCGACAATGCGACGGACGTCCCCACCGGCGAAGCGACAACGCCGGCTCAGGTTGGCGTACCCGAGGCCACGACGCCACCCGCTCCGATCGAGCCAACCAGCACGCCGATCGACAATCCCGCGCCGATCGCTCCGATCGCGACCAGCATCCCGCCACCCGCGCCGATTCAGTCGTCACCAACCAGCCCCGCCGAACCGACGAGTGCTGCTCCCCTCGAATCGTCAGCCACTGCCACCGCCCTCGTCGCCAGCCCGACGGCCACGATGCCGCCGCCCGGTAGTTCGTTGCGGATCGAGCAGTGGGGCTATAGCCAGGCCGAGGCGTATGCCGAGGTCAGTTGGGGGTTTCTCATCTCGAACCAGGACCGCACGAACGCGATGTTCGACACCGCCTATGTTCTAACCTTTCTCAATGAAACAGGCGAGACGGTCAAGGTCGATGAGGGTTACATCGACGTCCTGCTGCCCGGCGTGGAGATCGGCGTCGGCGGATCGACGTTCCTGGCTGAGGGCGCAATCGCGCGGTCGATGCGGGTCGATGTACGGCCCGGCCGGCTGGAGCCGCTCTCGATCACGCCGACCATCGCCGTTGACGACGTCGCCTACTTCGAGCGCTCGCAGTTCCCGATCGCGACCGGCGCTATCAGTGCAGACTTCGATCTGCCGCTGCTGGATCTTCGCGTCTATGCGGTCGGCTTCGGACGCGACGGTGAGATTATCGGTGGCGGCAACACTTATCTGCCGTTTGTGTCGCCCGATGACCCGGTAGGCGTCGAGGTCTCAATCTCCAGCGTCGGACAGCCATCGCGAATCGAGCTCTATCCGGTGATCACGGCCTCAACCATTCACGCGGATACGCTCGCTCGCGAGGGCGATGAGTCCTCCGCGGTTGCGGTTGTCGATCAGGGCTGGTCGGTTGTGGCCGGCAGCGGGGAGATCGGCTGGGGCTTCATTCTTCATAATGAGAGCGACGATCTTGCGGTCGAGCCGGTCCTCTATCAGGTGACGGCCTGGTCGGCGGACGGGACTGTGCTGGCGACGAACGCATCGTATCTGGCCGTGCTGCTGCCGGATGAGGAGCTTGGCGTCGGCGGCTCGTTTTTCGCACCGGAGGGTGAGAAGCCGGCCCGCGTTGATGTGCAGGCGCTGGGTCGATCTGTCGCGCCGATCGAGGTTGAGGCAGGCGTGCTGGCGACGAGCGAGGTGCGCTACGTGCCGGATTCGTTCACGCCGCGCGTGGCCGGGCAGGTGACCAACAATCTGGATCTCGATCTGGATTCCGTCGCGGTGTTCGCCATTGCCTACGACGCGAACGATGCCATCATTGGCGGTGGGCTGGCCTATGTCGATTCCGTGCCGGCCCAGGGTGCGGCACCGGTCGAGGTCGCACTCGCCGTCGGCAGTGAGCCGAAGCGCGTTGTCCTGTTCGCGACCGTCTCATCTGCTAGCCAGCTACCATAAACAGGTTGAGTGAGGAGGGATGTGCAATGCACGGTGAATACAAAACACCGGGAGGCAAGCTCGTCGTGGTCGATTTTGAAGTCCGCGAGGGCAAGATTGCCGAGCCGATGGTGTCTGGCGACTTCTTCCTGTATCCGGAAGAGTCGCTGGAGCACATCGTTGGGTCGCTCGTTGGTCTGTCGATAGATTCCAGCGAGGAGCAGATCGCGGAGGTCGTCGCGGCCGCGGTGCCGGAGGGGACAGAGATGCTCGGCTTCTCGCCCGAGGCCATCGCGATTGCGATTCGGAGGGGACTGGCATGAGCAGGACTGAGCAGCACTACCCGCGCGAGGCGGACGCACGCTGGCGGGATTACGAGTGGGAGATCATCCCAACGTCGCCTATGCCACCGGCGATGAACATCGCGCTCGACGAGGTGCTGACCCGTCGCGTCGGCGCTGGCGATCGCCGTCCGACGCTGCGCTTCTGGGGTTGGGACTCGCCGGTCATCGTCATCGGTCGGTTCCAGTCGGTTCGCAACGAAGTGCAGATCGAGAACGCGGCCGAGCACGGCGTGCAGGTCGTCCGGCGCATCACCGGCGGCGGTGCGATGTTCACCTTGCCAGGCCTCGATATTACCTACTCGATCTATGCCCCGCCGGATCTGGTCAAGGGCCTGTCCTTCCCGGAGTCCTATGCGTTTCTGGATAGCTGGGTTGTCGATACCTACCGCGAGCTGGGCATCGATGCCTGGTATGCACCGCTGAACGACATCACTTCCAGCGGCGGCAAGATCGGCGGAGCAGCGCAGGCACGTCGGTTCGGGGCGGTGCTGCACCACACGATGACCTCCTACGACATGGATCCGACGCTGATGACGCAGGTCCTGCGCATCGGGATGGAGAAGCTGTCCGATAAGGGCTTGCGCAGCGCCGACAAGCGGGTTGGTCCGCTGCGGCAACAGACGAGCTTGCCGCGCGAGGCGTTCTTCCATGCACTGACGGAGCGCTTCATGGATCTGACCGGTGGTGAGCTTGGCGAGATCAGCAACCTCGAGCATCAGGCCGCCGTCGAGCTGGTTCGCTCGAAGTTCTCGACGGAAGAGTGGACATACCTCCTGCCGTAGATTCGCGCTCATGGCACATCACGTGCGCCCAGGGCCATGTACTCGAATCGCTACGTCGAGGAGAGAGGAATTGGCACCATGAGCGAGGATCTGGACCGCATTCGAGAGCAGGAGCCCGATCGTCGGCGCAAAGATACAGCCGGCACGGCTGCCGGGATGACGCTTGCTATCACCGCTGTGGCGATCATCCTGGCTGCCGCAGCGATCCTGTACTGGCTCCTCTAGGCAAGCCTGATGGGGGGATAACCCTACCTCGAAACTTCCAGCCAGCGGCGTTCTGAAATCGTCGGTCAGTCGTCAGAATACAGGCATGACCGTTACGATCCGGAATGGGCGATGGGCCCACGCCGCCGGCTGGAAGGAACCCCGAGATGGCCAATGTCCTGGAGTCGAGTGCGTCGCCCCGACATATCCAGTGGAACAACCCGTTACGATTACTCTTCTCGAGTGAGACCTGGATCTCATTCGGCTTTATTCTGCTGAACTTTGTCCTCGGACTGTTCTGGTTCGTTGTTCTGGTGACCCTGATCTCGACCGGTCTCGCGACCGTGATCACGCTCGTGGGTATTCCGCTGCTGGCCGGTACGATGCTCCTCTGGATCTGGGGGGCGCGGGTTGAGCGCATGCGGTTCAACTCCATGCTCGGCGAGCGGATCATGGACCCCTACGCGCCGCTGCCGGACGGTGGGCTGTGGGACAAGCTGAAGACCCGCCTGCGCGATCAGCATGTCTGGATGGACCTGCTGTATCTCTTCATCCTCTTTCCGATCGGACTCATCCAGTTCGTTATCGCGATCGTCTGGACATCAGTAGCCTTCTCGATGATCGCCGCGCCGTCCTGGTTCTGGGTAAACGACGCAACGGGTGACTGGACGATTAATACGTTGCCGGAGGCGATCGGTGTTGCGCTGGTCGGCATTCCGGTCCTCCTTGCGCTCCCGTACATCCTGATCGGCATGGTGCGTGCGCACGCCTGGCTGGCGCGGCATCTGCTCGGCTCCGACATCGAGTCGATCCTGACCGAGCGCGTCGGTCAGCTGACCGAGAGCCGCTCGCGAGCGGTGAACGCGTCGGTCGATGAGCTGCGGCGGATCGAGCGCGATCTGCACGATGGCGCGCAGCAGCGACTCGTGCGGCTGGCGATGGACCTCGGCAGGGCCAAGGAGAAGATGGACAGTGACCCGGAGGGCGCAAAGGCGCTGGTGAGCGACGCTCACGACGAGGCCAAGCTGGCGATGCGCGAGATCCGTGACCTGGTGCGCGGCATCCACCCGGCTGTACTGACGGATCGTGGCCTCGACGCAGCGATCTCGGCCCTCGCCGGCCGTACGGGGATCCCGGTCACGGTCGAGACGGACCTGCCCGAGCGGCTACCGGACGCGATCGAATCGACCGCCTACTTCGTCGTCGCTGAGGCGCTGACGAACGTTGCGCGGCACAGCGGCGCAACGAGCGCGTCAGTCACGGCGCGTGTCGCGAATGGTGTACTTCTGCTGGATGTCGTCGATAATGGGCATGGCGGCGCAGTCACGACGCCGAGTGGCGGATTGGCCGGTCTTGCCGACCGTGTGGCCGGCGTCGATGGCACCCTGACCGTCGACAGCCCGGTCGGCGGACCAACGCGGATACACCTGGAGTTGCCGTGCGGATAGTCATCGCCGAGGATTCGGTGCTGTTACGCGAAGGGCTCAATCGACTCGTGGCCGATGCCGGTCATGATGTCGTCGCGAGCGTCGCCAGCGGGCCGGAACTCGTCGAGGCGATCGACCGCGAACGGCCGGACGTCTCTATCGTTGACGTCCGCATGCCGCCCACATTTCGAGACGAAGGCTTGCGCGCCGCAATTGCGGCGCGCGACCGCGTTCCACTCACCCCGATCCTCATCCTCTCCCAGTACGTCGAGGAGCGTTACGCCGGCGAGCTGCTTGAGAGCGGCGCAGCCGGCGTTGGCTATCTGTTGAAGGACCGCGTTGCCGACGTCAGCGAATTCATGCTGGCGTTACAGCAGGTTGCCTCCGGCGGGACGGTGCTGGACCCCGAGGTCGTCTCCCAGCTCGTCACCCGTCGCCGCCGCGATGACCGCCTCGCCGACCTGACACCCCGCGAGCAGGAGGTGTTGGCGCTGATTGCCGAAGGCCAGTCGAACACCGCCATAGCCGACCGCCTGTTCATCGGCGAGGGCACCGTCGAGAAGCACATCAGCAACATCTTCAGCAAGCTCGCCCTCGATGACGCCGTCACCCAGCACCGACGCGTACTGGCGGTTCTCGCCTATCTTCGCGGGTAGATATACAAGCACGCTTGGGCGAAAGAGACGCCTGCAAATCTCCCGTACGGACAGGACCCGGCCTGTCCTCGCCGTGAGGCGATCCTGCACCTGGATGCTGGCGGTCCTGGCGTATCACCACCGCATCGGCCCCGGCGTGTAGGGGCGTATCGCATACGCCCGTTTCAACCTCGATTCGTTCGTCCGGCAGCCACGGTATCCGGGTGCGAATGCTGGATTCTCGTGTTTCTGGCCAGGCGTATGCGATACGCTCCTACATGTCCACGGCCTCATACTGGGTTCGAGTGTCCAGAGCGCCAATGCTCGTGCGGGGGGATCGCCTCACGGCGAGGACAGGCCGGGTCCTGTCCGTACGGGAGATTTGCTCACAGTCTCTCCCTATCAGTGCCGCTCGTTTTCGAAGCGCTGTCACAGCTCTGTCTCCCCCACCATTACAGCAGTCCACACCCGCCGAGTAGGGTTATCCCCACCCGCCGTTTGGAAGCCTGCCCCGTCGAGGAAGCCGCCTCGCAAGCCTAGTCTGAGTGGCGTGCGTAGGGCCGATCGTAGCCCGCTTCGTCACAGAGATATGGAGGCACCAATGGCGGTACCATCGACGCGTGGGGTGGCACGATGGAGTGCCCGACGGCCCTGGCTGGTTGTCGGATTCTGGTTGCTACTGGTCATCATCGCTGGCGCGGCATCCGGTATGCTGCCGAGCCCAACGACCAGCGATGACGGATTCACCAGCGAGCCCGAGTCGCTCAAAGGAGACCGGCTCATTGAGCAGCGTCTCAGGGGGGCGGAGCCGCAAACCGAGACGGTTGTCATCACGAGCGATAGCCTGACGATTGACGATCCGGCGTTCCAGCAGGTCGTCCAGGACACGTCCGTGGCGTTGCGGGCGCTGGATGGCACAGTCGCGAGCGTCACCAATGTCTTTGATCTCGAAGCTGCGGGCGACCCAACGGCGGGTCAGCTCGTCTCGGAAGATCGCATGACGACGATCCTGCCGGTCGTGATGGCTGGTGACAGCGACGCGCTAGCGGATCGTGGCGAGGAATACGTCAGCACAATCGAGGCGCAGCGGACGGCCGACGTCAACGTGTTATCCGTCGGCAACCTGAGTGGTGATGTGGCCTACGGCGCTATCGCTGACCGTGACCTGGCTCGCGCGGAGCTGTTCGGTTTGCCGATCGCGCTCCTCGTCCTCGTCGTCGTATTCGGCGCGCTGCTGGCTGCCGGTGTTCCGCTGGTCGTCGCGCTAGGATCGATCGCCGTCGCAACCGGTCTGGCGACGCTGCTAGGCCAGTGGCATCCGCTCTCTGACATCACCTTCAATCTCATTGTCATGATCGGGCTGGCGGTCGGGATCGACTACGCGCTGTTCATCGTCGAACGCTATCGCGAGGAACGACGACATGGGCACGAGCGCCGCCTCGCGATCGAGAATGCTGGCGGAACAGCGACGAAGGCGGTCGTCTGCTCCGGCCTGACGGTCGTGATCGCACTGATGGGCATGTTCATTATCCCGGTGTCGGTCTTCCGTGGCCTGGCGGTTGGAGCCGCGCTGGTCGTGCTGGTGTCGATTGCCACATCGATGACGCTGATTCCGGCGCTGCTATCGCTGCTCGGCGACCGCATCGACTGGCCGCGCAAGCGCCACTACGACGATCCGCTGCGTGTCGCGATCCAGCGCAAGATCGATAGCGAGACGATCCACGCCGGGTTCTGGGGCCGCGTCACGAAGACGGTGATGAAGCATCGGGTGGCGAGTGTCATCCTTGCCGCCGGCCTCCTGCTCGCCCTGGCATTCCCGTACCTCGATCTGCAGACCGGCGAAGTCGGGCTGGACACGCTGCCCGAAAGCGACGTGAAGCAGGGCTATCTCATCCTCAGCGAGAAGTTCTACGCCGGTGTCATCGCGCCGGTCGAGATCGTGATCGATGGCAACGCCAACGATCCGGCTGTCCAGAGTGGCGTCAATAAGCTCATCGCGAGCTTGGGGGAGAACGACATCTTCGGCCCGGCTGCGACTGAGACCAATGCTGCCGGAGACTTGACCGTCCTCTCCGTGCCGCTGGCGATAGACGCCAATCTGCCCGCCGGCGAAAAGGTCATCGAGCAGCTGCGCAATGAGACGATCCCGACGGCGTTCGCCGACGTCGACGTGAACACCTATGTCACTGGCGAGGCGGCATTCAATCACGACTTCAACGTTCTGCTCGCTGATTACACGCCGATCGTCTTCGCCTTCGTCCTCGGCCTCAGCTTCCTGGTGCTGTTGCTCGCCTTCCGCTCGATCATTGTGCCGATCAAGGCGATCCTGATGAATCTGCTGTCGGTTGGCGCGGCTTACGGCGCGATGGTCCTGGTCTTCCAGAAGGGCATCGGCAACGAGCTGTTCGGCTTTGGACAATCGCCGGTGATCGAGTCGTGGATTCCGGTCTTCCTGTTCTGCATCCTCTTCGGACTGTCGATGGACTACCACGTCTTCCTCTTGAGCCGGATCCGCGAGCACTACGACCGCACCGGCAACAACAGTGAATCCGTGGCAGTCGGGCTACAGTCGACCGCGCGGATCATCACCGGCGCTGCGCTCATCATGGTCGCCGTCTTCGGGGCGTTCGCGGCCGGCAGCCTGATCGAGATGCAGCAGATGGGCTTCGGACTGGCCGTCGCGATCCTGCTCGACGCGACGATTGTCCGCTCAGTGCTGGTGCCGTCGAGCATGGCGCTGCTTGGCAATGCCAACTGGTATCTGCCGCGTTGGTTGCGCTGGCTGCCGGATCTACGGATCGAGGGACAGGTGGCGGATGCTGCGCCGGTCGTCGAGACACCGACGCCCACGCCGCTGCCACGGCAAGCAGCCTGACCAACTACGTCGGGCAACGAGCGGCACACACGCAGCGACGGCCGGAGCATTGCTCCGGCCGTCGCCACATCTACAGGTACAGAATTAGCGCTTCTTCATGTCCTCGGCCGAAGCGGTGACAGTGTTCAGTGCCTCGCGAACCTCGTCCACCGCGCCAAGCAGCATCGTTTTGGCGTTGTCCGGCAGGCCCGAATCGCCAATGGCCTTACTAATCGGCTGCATCGCCTTATCCACCCTGGATTGCGAGCGGCCCTTACGCAGCATCAGAATGATGCCGACGATCGCGACTGGCAGCAGTACTGGCAGCCAGCTCGGCATGCCGGAAGATTCATCGTTCATATCGATGGTTGTCCTTTCGTTCTCAATCCCTGTATCCGCTAAATCCAAATGCACGATGCGTACCGAGGCTCCTCGTCAGGCGATCTATACTTGCTGTCAAGACGGTCGAAAAGGGTGGAGTCAGGATGATTCTTCCGATCTACCACGCCGGAAAATTCAGTTGGGATGAGGCGCTTGTCCTGGTGCTGGTGATGGCTGCGGTGCCACTTATCGCCTGGTATCGCGGGCGGAACGAAAGCGACGAACCGGAGGACGCGCCACCGCAGCCACCGCAATCCGGCGCGCCGGACGATTCGGCTGTATAAGCGTTCGGCACAACGCGAGCCGGTGACAACGGTCGCCCGCCGCCACCGACTCGGTGATGTCAGACGCCGTCGATATCTTCGTCGAGGAGTTCGTCAAGCGGCTCATCGCCCCGCTCATAGAGCTCACGGCACTCCGCACAGATGTGGACCGGGCCGTCGCGATCGGTGTATTGACGGCCGTCGAACACGAACTCGACCTCCACTTGCCGGCCACAGAGATCGCAGGTCGGCACCGTCTCGCCGGTGATCTCGCGCATCTGCTCCAACAGCTCATAGTCAGTCATCGTCTGCTCCTTTCATTGCAGTGCTAGGCGATGACATCCGCGTTCTCCAGCAGCCAGGCTCCGAGGAACGCCCGGCTGTGTCTCACGATTGCCCGCACGTTCTCTGCCGCGATACCTTCGGCGCTGGCGATTTCCTCAACGTCCCAGCCGTCGACGACGCGCAGCAGGAAGACTTCACGCCAACGCTCCGGGAGCTTGCCGAGCAGCCTGTCCAGAACGACAGCTTCCTCATCGCCGATGATGATCTCGTCTGGCGGATATGCCGTCGGATCAGCCAGCACCGCGATCAGCCGCAGTGCGCGATCCGGCCATTCTCCGACGGTCTGGACCGGCTGCTGGAGAGAGACTTCCTGCCGGTTCAGTCGCTCCTGCTCCAGCAGTGCAGTCCGCACTTCGCGCCGCGCGATACGGCGCAGCCATGTGTAGAACGCGCGAGCCTGTGGCGCATCGGCAGCCTGATCGACAGCGTGTAAATAGATTGTCGCAACAACATCGTCGATCGGCATATCGGTGACATCGAAGCCATCCAGATCTGCCCAGCGGCGCACCTCATGTTGCACAAAGCGACGCAGCGGGCCGAAGAACGGTAGTCCGGCTTCGATCACGTCGTTGCGACGGCGCGCTAGTTCGCGCGATGCGTCATCAACGCTGAGATCGTTGGTGTATTCCGTCAACGCCCGCGCGAGCTGCCGACGGGCAGCCTCGTAGTGAAACGTCGGATCATCTGGCTGAAGTACTGGTGGCTGATAGGTTGTCTCGACATTCATCGTCCTGCTCCTTCGCCTCGCAGGTTTCATTCTCTGTTTGAACTGTAGTCCGCTCCACGTCTCACCCCCGTGTCTTATCCCCGAAGTCCGTAACAATACCGTGACAAGGTCGGGCCGCTTGTCGTGCCGTCGATTCACAGCGATACTGGCACTCCTAGAACACAGATACAGGCTGAAAAAGGAGCAGGTCATATGGCCGAGGGATCTGGCGGACGAGTTCGGCAGCGCAGCGGCGCGGCGGTCGTTGAGGCGTTGCGCGCAGAAGGTGTGGACGTTGTCTTTGGCCTGGTTGGCTCGCACGTCATCGAGGTCTATGACGCGCTGGTAGACGCGCCGGACATCCGCCACATCACCGTCAAGCATGAGGGCACAGCCAGCGGCATGGCCGATGCCTACGGACGGCTGACCGGCAAGCCCGGCGTCGTGCTGGTGACGGCCGGCCCGGGCGCGACCAATTCGCTGACTGGCGTCGCGCAGGCGTACATGGCGGCGTCACCGCTCGTGCACATCTCCGGTGCTGTGCCGCGGAACGCGCCTTATGAGTCGTTTCACGGCGTCGATCAGGAGGATTTCCTCGTCCGCGTCTTCGCTGAGGTCACCAAGTGGAGCGTCTCGATCCAGCGGCCTGAGGATATCCCCAGCGTGATGGCAAAGGCATTCGCCATCGCCCGCAGCGGTCGGCCGGGGCCGGTCCACGTCGAGATCCCGCAGGACGTCCTGCTGGCCGGCGAGACCGAGATGGATGTCTACCAGCCGCTCGATCTGCCGGAGACGAAGCTGGGCGACGCCGACCTGAGCGCAATCATCGAGCGCGTGCGGGCTAGCCAGAACCCGGTGATCTGGGCCGGCAAGGGAGTGCGCTCCACGTTCGCGCAGGAAGAGCTGGTCGAGCTGGCCGAGTTGCTGGAAGCACCGGTGCTGCTCTCCGGCGATGCCGCCGGCGGCATTCCTGACACGCACCCGCTGGCAGTCGGGCAGCTCAACCTCTACGACCGCACACCGTTGCACAAGCAGCTCGCCGCCGAAGCAGACCTGATCGTCGCTGTTGGTGAGCGCGGCGGGACCGGCCACGCCGAAGCGCTGTTCGCCTCGACGGAAGCGCCGGTCGTCGGCATCTGGCTGGGCAACGAAGGCGAGCAGGCCGACAAGCGCTCCGCAGGCGGTGCCGTGGCCGACATTCGCCCGGCGCTGAACCAGCTCATCGAAGGACTCGGCGACCAGCAACGGCAGGTGAACGACGACCTGCGCGCCCGCATTGCGCGCGGCAAGACCGACGTGCGTGCTGCCGTTCAGCGGCAGATCCAGGCCGAGCACGGTGACGACCGACCCATGCACTACGGTGTCGCGCTCGCGGCACTGGCCGAAAGCGTCGACGACGATACGATCATTCTCGGCGACATCGGTTCACATAATCAGTGGACACGGATGCTCGTCGAGACGCGCAATCGCGACACGTTTACACCAGAAGGCTACTGGGGCGCGATGGGCTTCGGCCTGCCGGCCGCGATGGCTGCCAAGCTCGTCCATCCCGACAAGAAGGTACTGACCGTCACCGGCGACGGCTGCTTCCTGATGGCCAGCGCCGACTTCGCCACCGCCGTCGAGCAGCGTCTGAACCCGGTGGTCGTCATCCTGAACGACCGCCAATACGGCATGATCGTCGGCATGCAGCAGGGCATGTACGGTCGCAAGAGCGAGACGGCCCTGGATGGTCCTGACTTCGTCGCCTTCGCCCGCTCCTTCGGTGGCGACGGCATGCGCGTCGAAAGCCCGGACCAGATGGCCGAGGCGCTTGCGCGTGGCCTGGCCAGCGACACCATCTTCGTCATTGACGCGATCTGCGACTACAAGCACGCGCCGGCCAACCTGAACGCGATATCGGCAACGCTGGAGGAGGCTGCCGCACCAGTGACCGACTGATCCCGCGCGGGATCACTTGCTCCTCTTCGCGATCTGCGAGCGGAATGCAGGCGGCGGCACTGGCGCTGCCGCCTGCGAACCGCTATTATGGGCGGGCTATTCGGCGTGAATTGCCGCTGGAGCGTGAAGGATGACGCTGGCCTCGAAGGCCGTCGCGGGTCTGACCGGCGACTGGTTTGTCTGGAAATACACGAGAACGCACAACCGACCGCTGTCCTGAAACCGAGGCGCAGAGGACAGCGGGATGGCGCGTCTACCAGACACCATCCCTGCGTGAGCACGTGGGAGCGTTATTCGCATGCTCGAGTCATCGACCGTCTCGTCGACTGGTGTCGGCGCGGCGTCAATTCGCAGGTTCTATCTCTATCAACTCATCACTCGCACCGAATTCACCGGCGGTATCTGGATTCTCTACCTGACCAGCCGTGGCTTTTCGCTGCCGCAGATCGGCTTGGCTGAGTCTGCGTTTCACCTTGCGCCGGTGCTGCTTGAGCTGCCGTCAGGCTCGTTTGCCGACCTGATTGGCCGACGCTGGTCGCTCGCCATCGGCGCGTTGCTGATTGCCACCTCGGCGACGCTGCTGTTTGCAGCGCCGTCGTTCTGGGTGGTGTTGCTAGCCATGTTCGTGAACGGCGCATCCTACAGCTTCCGCTCCGGTGCCGATCAGGCCTATCTCTTCGATGCGTTGGGTGAGGAGCGCCACAGCTTCACCGGCATCCTCGGCAAGCTGCTTGGCGCAACGTACATTGTCGGCGGCGCAACGCTCTGGATCGGCGCGGCACTGTCGGACATCTCCTATGCCTGGCCATACGCGCTGGCAATTGGCACAGGTCTCGCGGGAGCATGGCTGGCCGCTGGCCTGACCGAGCCTCCGCGCCGAGCTGCTGGCGAGCAGCGCCACTCAGCATTCCAGCATCTGCGTGATGTGCGCGACGCGTTGCGGCAACGACCGCGCGTCGCGTCGATGCTTGTCTTCTCGGGCGGCTTCTGGGCGGCTGGCACCATCGCCTATCTCTATTTACAAGCGGCGTTCTCAGATCGTGGCCTGACGAACTCGACTATTGGGCTCATCATCGGCGGCGCTCTGGTCGTCAATGCTGCCGGTGCGGCGTTCGCCGGCCGGGCCGAACGGTACGGCTCGTTCCGGCGGCAACTGGTCGTGCTCGGCATCCTGACCAGCCTGGGTGTCATCGGGTTGGCCTCCGGCTCTATCTGGCTGGCCGTCGGCGCTTACATCGCGTCGAATGTCCTCTATGGATTGCTCGAACCACTCATGTACGCATGGTTCAACCGGCAGTTGCCGTCCGAGCAACGGGCGACGCTGCTCTCAGCTGACTCGTGGATCTTCTCACTGACGATGATCGTCGCCTTCCCGCTCGGTGGCTGGTTCGCCGAGCGGGCGGGCTGGGCAGCGCTATTCCTCGTCTGCGGCGGCGTCAAGCTCGCGCTGACGCTCCTCGTCTACGTTGCTGCCCAGGCGGTCGATCGGCGCAATCGGATGGCGGCCTGAGCGTCAGGCCCGCCGCCCCTCCGTCTCGCCAACTGCGTCGCGAGCGTTCAGCACTTCCAGCGGGACGCTCGCAAGGACGACCGCGCCGGCCGGCCCGCCGAAAGTGAGATCGACGGCGGCCGAGAAGAGGATGTAGGCGTCGTCGGGCGTCAGACCGCGCTCCTCGGTCAGGTAGTTGAACATCTGGTCGCAGGCGTGGCGACGAGCGGAGCGATAGTTGCCGGACTCGGCCAGCCCGATCGTGTAGAGCCGGTCGGGCGTCTCGACGCGCGGCATCTGCAGGTCGAGTCCCTTGCGTACGCTCAGGCGCACGGTCGCCGCCCCGGCGCACTCGATCGACACGCTCGTCGCTTCGCCGTCACCCATCGCCGCGTGCAGATCGCCGAGCGAGAAGAGTCCGCCGCGCACCTGCGCCGGAAAGATGATCGTGCTGCCGGGCCGCACCTGCTTCAGGTCGTAGTTGCCGGCCCACGGGAACGGCGGCGCGAGCGTCGAGGTCGCGCCGCGTGCCGGGGCCAGCCCGAGGCAGCCGATCATCGGATCGACTGGCACCGACAGCGCCTCGTTCACCCAGACGCGGCCATCGCGGATCGGCACCCGCCGCAGCATCGGCTGGCGAATGTTGTCGGACAGCATGCCGAAGCCGGGGATGTTGGCATTCCAGCCCCAGTCCAGTGTCTCAATCTCCAGGATTTCGACGGCGACCGCATCGCCCGGCTGGACGCCCTCGATGTAGATGGGGCCGGTGACGGCATTGATCGCGCGCGTATCGACCGCATCAACCCAGCCATCACCAGCCGCCAGCAGGCGCTCAGCCGGCTGCGGCGAAGTCTCCATCCGCACCGTCTCACCGGGGCGGACGCGCAGCACCGGCTCCACGTCCGCGCGGAACTCGAATGTATGTCGCTCAGACCCGACTGTCTGCATCCTGGCCATCCTCCCAGCGCACACCGACACACCGCTACGCTGATGGTACGATGCCGGGACGTCGTTGTGGAATGGAGCGAGGTCGATGAGCGAGCGAGCCGAGGTCGTTATCATCGGTGGCGGGATTATGGGCACCAGTCTGGCCTATGCATTGACTCAGTTGGGCGTGCGCGATGTGCTGCTCCTGGAGCGGCGGGTCATCGCCTCCGGCGCGAGCGGTAAGACCGGCGCGCTGCTCCGCCAGCACTACACCAACGTGCCCGAAGCGACGCTGGCCCATCGCTCGTTGCAGATGTTCGCCAACTGGTCGGACGCTGTCGGCGGCGACTGTGGGTTCGCCCGCACCGGCTCGATCGTCACCGTCGCAACGAGCGGCGAGGATGCGGTGAACATCGAGCGCATGCAGCGAGTTGTCGCGATGCAGCGCGAGATCGGCATCCAGTCTGAGGTCATCTCACCGGATCAGCTCTTCGAATTGCAGCCATTTGACCGCGCCGACGACATTGCCGCCGCGATCTACGAGCGCGACTCCGGCTATGTCGATGCGGTCGCGGCAACGCGCAGCATGGCTGAGGCGGCCATACGCGGCGGCGCGCGCATTCGTGAGGGTTGCACCGTCACGACGCTCCGGAGTGATGGCGGGCGCGTGACCGGCGTCGAGACCGACGCCGGCCCGATCGCGGCCGGGACGGTCGTCTGCGCAGCCGGTGCCTGGTCGGTCCCGTTGCTGGCCGGCATCGGGCTGGATGTGCCGGTCGAGGCGCAGCGTGTGCAGGTCGTCGTCCTCAACCGTCCGCTGGAGATGCCGACCGATGGCACGATGACCTACGTCGACACTGCCGCCGGGTTCTTCTGTCGCAACTGGGGGCCGGGCCGGACATTTGCCGGTGTCGGCGGCGGCGAGTTCCACGACATCGTCGATCCGTTCAGCTTCGACGAGCGCTCCGCGCCGGGCTTCGGCGAGGTCGTCAAGTCGTACATCGCTCGCCGCATGCCGGCAATGGAACGCGCCCACGAGCTGTTCGGCTACGCCGGCATCTACGACATGACGCCCGACACGCACCCGATCCTTAGCAGTGCCGACGGCCTCGACGGTCTCTACCTGATGCTCGGCTTCAGTGGAGCAGGCTTCAAGAAAGGCCCAGCCATCGGCGAATCACTCGCCCACCTCATCGTCCACGGCCACGGCAACCCCGTCGATCTGACGCCGTTCCGCCTTTCCCGCTTTGGCGATGGCACATGGGAACAGCCGTGGAGCGAGAACGAATACAGCTTCTCGACGGATTTCGGTCATAAGTTCTGACGCCTTCCCCATCTGGGCGCGTCAGTCCTTATATGGGTCGCGGATGTCGGCCCCGGCCATGACGACGATCAGCGGTCGGAGGCGGTGGATGATGTCGATGGTGTCGCCCTGTTCCACCAGAACCTCGTCGAGCCTGCGGTAGACGTGCGGGCTCTCGTCCACCTCGCCACCCCGGACGATGACGCCCTTCCGTTTCGTCCACTCGGACATCATCTGCCGCGTGATGGCACCACGCTTCCGCTGCGTCCGTTCGCCAGTCCGGCGGTCAACCCTGACCCGCGATCCCTTTGCCTGCGTTCTGGACATGACCCGGCCCGCGCCGTGGATGGTGGAGTAGAGCGCGGCCTTTTGCAGGTCGGAGTCGGCGTGCGACCCTTGCAGGATCACCGCGTCGTCGCCCATCGATCCGCCGACAAATCCCTGTTGCCCAGGGAAGGCCGGCGTCGCGCCCTTGCGGACGACGATGAGGTCCCGGCCAAAGTGGCGTTCCCGCCAGGCGTAGTTGTGATGGTTGTGGACGGTGAGACGGGCGCGGGTGCCGAGGATGCCCTCGACCACGCGTTCAGCGACCCACTCACGGCCTGCGTAGGCATACTGGCCGGCGAGCTCCATCATCGTCCAGTAGCGTCCGCCGAGCTCGCTGTCCAGATCCAGCAGCGCTTCAGTCTCCGGCACTCGCTCGCCCCAGGGTCGTCCGGCTGCCAGCGACATGAAGCCCGAGGCGATGGTATGCCCCAGTCCGCGGCTGCCGAAGTGGACGCCTACCCACAGCGTGTTGTCCTCGTCGGCAAAGACATCCACGTAGTGATTCCCTGAGCCGATCGTGCCAATCTGCGCCCGCGCCCGCTCCCGCAGCGGCTCGCGCACGGTGCCGGGCAGCGCGTCCCAGGCAGACAATGCGAAGAGTGGATGCTCCACCGGGCCATCAGGCGTGGTCCGGCCGATGCCGAACTCCAGGTCGCTTGCGATTTGGTCGGCGATGCCAGCCAGGTCCGACTGCTGGATGCTCTGGCCGACGACGAGGTCGGTCTGGATCGCCAGGTTGCCACAGGCGATGTCATAGCCGACGCCCGCGACCGAGACCTGGTTGTCGTAGGCGGCGACGCCGCCGATCGGCATGATGTAGCCGAGGTGTCCATCCGCCATCAATGCCGTGAACACGGCGCGACTATCGACGTCGGCGAGTTGGGCGAGGGTCTGCTCGTCGTGGTTTCCGAAGATAGCGAGTGTCGTCATTGGCTCTCTTGTCCTCCTCACGCAAGGGCAGTCGTGGTCGTGGGCTGATTACCGGCGTGCCGGCCAAGCCGAGCTCCCGTGAGGTCTATCGATGGGCGATGTGGTACGGGCAGCGGTGATGGTCCGGCGGGGTGATGATCTGTGCTGGCTCGTGACAGCAGGGTTGGCGGCCACTGACATAGCGTTGAGCGTCTTGCGAAATTATACGCAATTTGTGCAGCCGCGATTCGCTGTGCTCAGCGGATTACCGGATTTACTCCTCCGGCTTCACAGCAGTCACCCGCACCCGCCCACTGCGTCCTACCAGCGCGCCGACCGCAGCGAGCGGGGTCGCGGCGATGATGAGCAGGGGATGCAGGCGTCGGAGGAGCGGTTCGGCGGCGGGGAGACGGTCGCGGGCGAAGAGGCGGAGCGCCCAGGCCCATTCGAGGCCGACCGCTTCGTGGCGAACGTCTGCCACAGTCAGGCCAGCGCGTGCGAGTGCGTTCCGCAGTGTCGAGACGCCGAACGTCGTCAGGTGGCGCGGGGCGTCGTAGCCGATCCAGTAGCTCCGCAGTAGCCGCGCTTCGATCGATTCGACGTTCGGCAGCCAGAGGATCAGCGCGCCACCCGGACGCAGCACGCGCGCGACCTCGGCCAGCGTCGCCGCCGGGTCGGGGACGTGCTCGATCGTGTGCGAGAGGATGACCGTGTCGAACGCGGCATCCGCGAAGGCGGCATCCTGCAGATCGCCGATGCGCACGTCCAGGCCGCGCGCGCGGGCAACTTCGGCGGCGTCGTGGCCGGTTTCGACGCCGGTGACGTTCGGATTACCGGTGTCACGGATGGCCAGCAGCAGGTCGCCGGTCGCGCAGCCGACATCCAGTACCGCTCGTGGTGCAGCCAGGTAGCGCTGGAGCTTCCGAACCGAGCGTCGCTCCAGCCAGCTCTTCGCCCTGCCTGACAACCCTGAACGCTCGTGCGGCGTGTAGCCACGTCCGTAGGCGACGTCGAGCGTTGCGGCGTCCGGCTGTGGATGGAGGCGCAGCAGGCCGCAGCCTGAGCAGCGAACGAGCGGGAAGACCGCGTCCGTCGTCACGAACATGCGGTCGGTCAGAGTGAGGTGCGGCGTGCAGTCACCGGACGCGCAGACCGGGCAGCGGAACGCAGCGTCAATCATCGGCCACCCCCGCCAACGCCTTCGTAGAGACAGCGCTGGCGCTGTCCTCGCCGTGAGGCGACACCCCCGATTTGCGACGGTCGCACGCAGCCGAATGAACCGGCGTCCACACCTTTCGTACGGACAGGACCCGGCCTGTCCTCGCCGTGCGGCGACGCCCCCGCGTGGATGAATGCAGTCTCGACGCATCGCCACCGTGCAGGCTCCGGCATGTAGGGGCGTATCGCATACGCCCGTTTCAACCTCGATCCGTTCGGCCGCCATCCCACCCGCACGGGTGCCCATATTGGATGGGCGTGTTTCTGGACGGGCGAATGCGATACGCCCCTACATGTCGACAACCTCAACGCCAGATCGTGCGTTCGGCGCGGGAGGGTCGCCTCACGGCGAGGACAGGCTAGGTCCTGTCCGTACGGAAGAGATGTGCTCGTCGCCAATCTTCGAGAGGCTGCACAACCGTGAGGGGAGGGGACAGCGCCAGCGCTGTCCCTACGAAGGAGGGGGTAGCGTCGCTGACTAATCATGCGCCGATTGGTCGTGGCGCAGGACGCGGCGGATGGAGTAGTCGGTCGAGCGGCCGGCGGCGGCGGATGAGATGTGCGCGTGGTGCGCGATCATTTCGCCGAGCAGGCCGAAGACGATGAACTGCGTGCCGACGATGATGAGCAGCACGCCGAGCGTCAGTAGTGGTCGGTGGCCGATCGGCTGGCCGAGCACGAGCTTGGCGAACGCCAGATAGGCGTCGATCAGGAAGCCCAGGCCGAAGGTGATGACACCGATCAGGCCGAACAGATGCAGCGGTCGGCGCGTGTACTGCGACAGGAACAGCACCGTCAGCAGATCGAAGAAGCCGCGGAAGAAGCGCGCCGCGCCGAACTTCGAATGGCCGTAACGCCGCGGGCGATGTGGCACGGCCACCTCGGCGACACGAAAACCACGGACGTGGGCCAGCACCGGGATGTAGCGGTGCAGCTCGCCGTAGAGCGTCAGTTCGTCCAGCACCTCGTCGCGGTAGGCCTTGAAGCCGCAGTTGAAATCGTGCAGCTCGACGCCGGTCATCACCCGCACCACTCGATTGAATAGCGCAGATGGAACCGTCTTCGACGCAGGGTCCTGCCGGTCGGCCTTCCAGCCGGAGACGAGGTCGGCTTCGTCGTTCAGGATCGGTGCAAGGAGCGACGGGATCTCCGCCGGAACATCCTGCAGGTCGGCATCCATCGTGACGACCAGCTTGCCGGTCGCGGCCTGGAAGCCGGCCGCCAGCGCCGCCGACTTGCCGAAGTTGCGCCGGAACTGGATGACCTGCACACGTGGGTCGGACTCGAACAGGCGCTGCAGGATGCGGGCCGACCCATCGGTCGAGCCATCATCAACGTAGATGATCTCTGCGGGTCCGGCCAGATCGAGCGCGGCCAACGCGACAGTGATCTCGGTGTGCAGCTGCGGCAGGCTCTCAACTTCGTTGAGCAGCGGGACGACGACGCTGAGTGCGGCGCGTCCCGGCTCCGGGGTAATCGTGGCTAGCTGCGAATCGGTTGTCGCCGACGCGCTCATCGATGCTCCTGCTGTGCTGCGTTAGACGTTGAACAGGAAGTGGGCGATATCACCATCTTGCATGATGTAGGCTCGCCCTTCCAACCGGAGCTTGCCGGCCTTCTTCGCCTCGGCCATGCTGCCGGTCGCCAGCAGGTCGTCGTAGGCGACGATTTCGGCGCGGATGAAGCCGCGCGCGATATCGGAGTGGATCTCGCCGGCCGCCTCGACAGCGCTCGCGCCGCGCCGGATGGTCCAGGCGCGATCCTCGTCCGGGCCGACGGTGAAGAACGAGATCAGCCCAAGCAGATCGTAGGACAGCCGGATGACGCGGTCGAGGCTCGATTCGCTGATGCCGAGGTCGGCCATGAACAGCTCGGCATCTTCTGCGTCGAGCTGGGAGATCTCCATTTCGATCTGACCGGCCAGCGCGTGGATCTCGACGCCCGGTCGGCCCTGCTGCTCGCGGGCGCTGGCGACCAGCTCGTCGGACGGCTCACCGAGCTGGTTTTCGCCGACGTTGAACAGCACCAGCAGCGGCTTCTGCGTCAGGAAGCCGAAGCCGCGCAGCAGCCGCTCTTCCTCTTCGTCAAGCTCAACCTCGCGAATCGGCGTGCCGTCTTCGAGTGCCGCCTTGCAGCGCACCAGCGCCTCGCGTTCGCGCTCGTACTGTTCCTTCTCATTGCCGCGCAGCTTGCCGACAGTCTGGTCGATGCGATCGATGCGCTTCTCAATGATGCCGAGGTCGGAGAAGGTGAACTCCAGCAGCAGCGTCTCGAGGTCGCGGAGTGGGTCGACGGTCGTTTCCGGGTGCGGCACATTGTCGTCCTCGAAGGCGCGGACGACAAGGACGAGCGCATTCGCCTGGGCAAGCTGGCCAAGCAACTGGCCACCCATGCCCGATTCGCCGACACCCTTGGCTAGCCCAGCGACATCGAGGTACTGCACGTCGGCCGGCACGATCCGCTTCGGATTGAACAGCGGGGTGAGTGCGTCCAGGCGCGGATCCGGCACCTTCACAGTCGCCAGGTTTGCCTCGCCCTCGGCGGTCGAGAATCCGCCGGTGACCGCCTCGGAGCGGGTGAGTGCATTGAACACCGTTGTCTTACCGCTCTGCGGCAGCCCGACAATGACCAGTCTCAGCATCGACGCTCGTTCCTCCAGCTAGCCACCTGCGCCGCCCTCCGACGCTCGACCCTGTGTTGTACCGTACCTGAAGTCCTGAGGCCAATCGACATGTGCTCGGTCGGCTGTAGAATCAGCCATCGTGGGCAGATTCGGCACTGGATACAGGGAGTAGATCACGCTGGCGTTGCGTCGACTGGAACTCGTGCTGATCGGGATGCTCATCGCGGCGATTGTCGCGGCAGTACTCCCGAGACCTGCGTCTGCTCATCCGCTGGGGAATTTCACCACCAATCGCTATAGCCGGATCGAGCTGTCGACAGAGAGCGTTTCGATCGCGTATGTGCTCGATTACGCCGAGGTTCCGACGTTTCAGGAAATGCGCTTTCTCGATCCCGACAGCGACGGCACGGTCAGCGCTGCTGAGAAGCAGGCCTGGCTGGATGAGCGTGTGCCGGTCATCATCAAAGGTTTGCGCCTGACGATCGGCAACGACGTGCTGCCACTAGCCGAAACGCGTCGATCCGCCGAACTGCTGCCCGGTCAGGGCGGCTTGCAGATTCTGCGGCTGGAACTCGACCTGACTGCGCAGCTGCCTGAAGGCTGGGCCAGCAACGGGCGGAGTGGCTACATCGACCGCAACTATCAGGATCGGCTTGGCTGGCGCGAGATCGTTGTCCAGGGTGGCGACGGTGTGGCGATCAAGGAGTCGTCCGTCTCGGCGGTCGATACGTCTGATGAACTCCGCAACTATCCCGAAGACATGCTGGCCAGTCCGCTCCACGACGCCGAGGCGACATTCACGATCGCACCCGGCCCGGCTGGCACGGCGCAGCAATCTGCGGCGGAGAATGCAGCGCGAGTCGAGGCGACGGATCGTGGTGGTCGCGCGACGGACCGGGTGGCGTCGCTCATCACCGCACGCGAATTGACGCCGTGGGTCATTGTCGTCTCGATCCTGTTGGCGATGTTCTGGGGTGCCGTCCACGCGCTGTCTCCCGGGCACGGCAAGACGGTTGTGGCTGCCTACCTAATCGGCGCGCGCGGCACTGCGAGACATGCTGTGTTCCTCGGCTTGACGGTGACGATCACCCACACCGCTGGCGTATTTGCGCTCGGACTGGTGACCCTGTATCTGTCGCACTTCATTCTGCCAGAGACGCTTTTCCCGTGGCTCAGCGTCATTTCCGGCCTGCTGGTCGTCGCGATCGGGCTGACGCTCTTTGTCCAGCGAATACGCGGACGCGATGGACATCATCACCACCATCATCATGCGCACGACCATGAGCACGATCACGATCACGATCACGATCACGATCACGATCATGCCCACGCCCATCATCACGATCATGGGCATCACCATCACGACCACGGGCCGCACGGCCATTCACATCTGCCGCCCGGCGTGGACGGTACACCGGTGACCTGGCGCAGCCTGCTGGCGCTTGGCGTGAGCGGCGGACTGATCCCCTGTCCGTCGGCACTGGTGCTGCTGCTGGGCGCGATCTCGCTCGACCGGCTTGGTTTCGGTATGGTGCTGGTTGTGGCGTTCTCAGTTGGGCTGGCGGCTGTCCTGACGGCGATCGGCCTGCTGCTGGTCTACGCTCGCCGCATCTTCGACCGCTTTTCGCTCACCCCCGGAGTGCCCCGCCTGCTACCAGCGTTCAGCGCGCTCATCGTGGCGCTGGTTGGAGCCGGCATCGTTCTCCGCGCGCTGGAGCAGGCCGGGGTGATGTAGCGTCGTCTATCCGCCAATGATCCGCGCGTACGCCTCCGGGTCGGTCGCGCCTTCCGTGACGATGATGAGGGCGGTGGCGTCGGGTGTTGCGCCAAGACGTTCCCGGTGCTGGGCGGCATCGGGGCCGGTGAGCAGATCGAGGAGTCCGGCCAGTCCGGCCGCGCCGGTCTCCCCGGCGACGATGTCATCGGCAGCCAGCAAGCGCATCGCTTCGCGCGCGCGCTCGTCGACGACGGAGACGAACTGATCAATGCCACGCGACATAATTGGCCAGGCCAGCATCGACGGCTCGCCGCAATTCAGGCCAGCCATGATCGAATCGTGTGGACCGGGAACAGAGACGATCTCGCCAGCTTCCATCGAGGTGATCGTCCCGGCGGCGTGCGCGGGCTCTACGCCGACGATGCGCGGGTGCGACGCACCCGGGCGGCGGAAGTGCGAGACGACGGCGGCCGCCAGGGCTCCAACGCCGATTTGGGCGGCGACGATGTCAGGCGACGCGATGTTGCGTTCGGCAAGCGCGTCATCGACTTCCCAGAGAATGGTTGAGTAGCCGTCAATCACCCAGGCTGGCACGTCCTGATAGCCGGGCCACGAGGTGTCGGAGATGACGAGGTGCTGGTCGTCGGCGTCTTCGGCCGACAGTGCAACCGCTTCGTCGTATGTACCGTGGACGACGCGGACTTCAGCGCCCTCGCCTGCAATCGCGTCGCGCCGTGCCTGAACCATGTCGCCCGGCACATAGATACGCGATGAGAGGCCGAGCAACGCAGCCATACGCGCGACGGCGCGACCGTGATTGCCGTCAGTTGCGGCGACCAGCGTGAGGTTGCCGAGCGGTGCGATCTGGTGGGCGATGTCGTCGAGTGATTGCCAGCGAGCGAAGCCGCCCAGACGCGCTTCGAGCGCGCGATAGATCGCCCACGACGCGCCGAGGATCTTGAACGCCGGTAGACCGAGGCGGCTCGACTCGTCCTTCACCAGCAGACGGCCGATGCCCAGCGCCGCTGCGGCGTGCGGTGCCTCGGCCAGCCGCGAAGGCGCATAGCCTGCCAGCGCGCGATGAAACGCCAGGGGGTCGCGGCTCGGAGACTCGCTGAACTCCGCGACGACATTCGTATTCACATAGGTCCGTGGTGTCTGCAAATTCGGGGACACTGCTACGCTCCGATTGTCATTCTCTGGGGAGGGCGATACCACAGTGCTGCCTCGCCCTCTCGACGCTCATATGGTCGCATAGATCGTCCGGCATGAACCAATCGCGCCCTCCGTGCAACAGAGTAAGTGAGATGGATGACCAAGACCTGATAGCAAGCATTGCCGGTGGAGATCACATAGCTCTGCGGACGCTCTTCGAGCGCCACGCCGGCTGGCTGGCTGCCCGACTTCGCGCGCATCTGCCTGCCCATGCCGTCGAGGATGTTCTGCAGGAGACGTTTCTCGCCATCTGGCGTGGCGCAGGCACCTATCGCGCATCAGGGCAGGTTGGAGGATGGATATGGGGCATCGCGGCTCGGCAAGCGGCGCTCTGGGCGCGCAAGCACAGCCGACCGCTGCCTGATCTGGAACTGCATGGGACTGAGGACATGGCGACACAGTCCGCCTTACGCGTCGATCTCCAGCGTGCATTTGCCCGACTGGATACCGATCACGGCGATCTGGCGCGCATGGTCCTGATCGAGGATCGCTCGACCGCCGATGCCGCGCAGCGTATGGGCATCCCGGAAGGGACGGTCAAGAGCCGGATGCACCGCATCCGTCGTCTGCTGCGCGCCGCGCTGGAAGGAGGCTCGTCGTGAGCGATCACGTTCCGCCTGATGTCGACTTCGGACGAGTCTGGGCGGAGGTTGCCGGGGAGATCTGGTCGCCGCCAACCGGCGCTGGTGAGCGGGGCCTGGCCTGGCTGCTCGGCTCGCCGGCCTTCGCGCGTGTCATCGTGACGACGCCGTCGCTGGTCGTGTCATGGCTGCTGGCCAGCGTCGTCGTATTGGGCGTCGGGGTTGTTGTGACGGCGCAGACGGGTGAACCGTGGATTGCGCTGCTCGCGCCGGTACTGGCGGGCGTTGGCATCGCGTTCGCCTACGGCCCGGGCGTCGATCCGGCCTGGGAGCTGAGCCGCTCGATGGCAATCAGCGAGCGGACAGTGCTGCTCTCTCGCGTCGTCGCTGTCTTTGCGGTGAACGCACTGCTCGGACTGCTCGCGTCGTTTGTCGTTGGTGACGCGTTGACGCTGACACTGCACTGGCTTGTGCCGATGGCGATGCTCTCGGCGTTGGGTCTGGCGGCCGCTTCGGCCAGCGGATCAGCGCCGGTCGGCGCGGCGGCCGTGGTGCTCGGCTGGGCGTTGATCGTTCTCGGTGGATCCGTCTCACTCGGCGGCATGGCTGCCGTCCAGGATGCGCGGCTGATGCCGATCTACAGTGCGCTGGCGGTGGTGCTGGCCAGTGTAGCGCTGGCGCTCTCGAATCGAAAGGTAACGGGATGGTGATGAACGCGACGCTGAGCGTCGATGCGCGCGGTTTGACGCAGCGCCTCGGCCGCACGACGATCCTGAACGGGGTCGACCTGCAGATCTCCGGCGGTGTCTTCGGCCTGCTCGGCCCGAACGGCGCTGGCAAGACGACGCTACTGCGCACGTTTGCGACTGTCCTGTCACCAGCGAGTGGCGACCTGCGCCTGCTCGGCTACGATCCGCGCCGCGGTGCTGAGCGCACGGCGATCCGTCGGCGGCTCGGCTATCTGCCGCAGCACCTCGGCTACTATCCCGGCTTCACGGTCTTCGAATTCGTCGAGTACTTCGCTCTGCTCAAGGAGATGCCGTCCGCAGAAATTCGTCCGGCTGTCGCGCGGGCGATCGAGCGGGTCGGACTGGCGGATCGGGCAAAAGCAAAGCTGAAGACGCTCTCCGGCGGCATGCTGCGGCGCGTCGGCATCGCCCAGGCGATCGTGAACGACCCGGACCTGCTGCTGCTCGACGAGCCAACTGCCGGACTCGATCCCGAGCAGCGTGTGCTGTTCCGTGCGTTACTGCGCGAGATCGGTCAAACCGGCACGGTCATCATCAGCACGCATCTGATCGAGGATGTCGCCGCCGCCTGCAATCGAGTCGCCCTGCTGGATGGCGGGCGGATCGTCTTTCGCGGCACGCCTGATGACCTCAGCTCGTTTGCGGAAGGCGGGGTCGGCGATTCAGCGCTGGAGCGCGGCTACACCCGTGTGCTGACCGGAGCGCGCGGATGACGACGCTACGACTGTTCGCCATCGAGGCACGCCACAACGCGGCCCTACTGCTCGTGCCGATCATCCTGCTGTTTGCCTGGTACATGCTCGACTCGCAGCTCTGGGAGCCGTACCTCTGGTCGAGCACCAACGAGCTGCTGCGCAAGTCGGTCGCCCCGCTGGCGGCACCAGCCACTGCCGGTGCGGGCGCCTGGATGGCCGGACGCAATCGTCGGCGCTCAATCTCCGATCTGCTGGCCACGACGCCGCTACCCGCCATGCGTCGCCACCTCACGCTTGTGGCAGGGACGATCGTCTGGGCAGTGCTGGGCTATCTGCTCGTTGCGGGCTATATGTTTGCCCGGACTGCCCCGAACGCGACCTGGAGCGGGCCGGAGATGTGGCCGATTGCGACCGCCGTCGCTGCGCTGCTGGCGCACGCTGCGTGGGGGTATCTGGCTGGTTATCGCATTCCTTCGCGATTTACTGCGCCACTTGCCGGCGTTGTCGCTTTCGTCGTGCAACTGTATCTGTCCGGCAGCATGACCGTCCAGACAGACGGTACGCGGACCTCAACCTGGCTGGCGCGCCTGGCAGTGAGCGACTTCACTCCGCGGGTCGCTGCCTGGCAGGCGTTGTTTTACGCTGGACTGACCGGAGTCGGCCTCGCCGCCCTTTGGCTGATGCTGCGACGCGATGTGTTGCGCGGACTGTTGCTGACCGTCGCGGTTACGTCGGTTGTTGCTGGCGTCATCGGAGTCTGGGCCGCGACGCCGCGCTGGGACTGGGCTAACAATCGCCTGGTCGATGGCTGGGGTAATACGATCTCGGCCGAGGAGTACATTGCACCCGAGCCGGTTTGTCGAGGCGAGGAGGTTGTTGTCTGCGTTCATCCTCAATTCCAGCCGTGGCTGGATCGCGCGGTCGCCGATGCTGAATACCTCGTCGCGCCACTGCAAGGCTTGCCGGGCATTGCGTCGCCAATTGAGTGTCGCAAAATCGGCTTTGGCACTGGACGTCATGACGGCACCCGCATTGTCCTTGATGGTTGCGTCGAGCATCTCGTCGCGGATGCATCCGCGCTGGGGCAGTACGGCCGGATCGAGAACGAAGCGCAGCAGGCGATCAGCGTCTGGCTGTTGAACCGGATCGGCGGCCACACGATGTGCGGCATGTCTGTCCATCCCGGTATGGGCTTCCCCAGCGCGGCGGCCTGTGACGCGGGCGAGCGCTTCGCCGCACTCCCCGAGACTGAGCAGCAATTCTGGCTCGAAGCGCACTATGCCGATCTACGCGCCGGTATGCTGACGCTGGCTGATTTGCCATGAGGCTGGCTGTGCTGTTTCTGCGCACGCGGCTGGTGGGTCCAGCGCTGGTCTGGCTGGTAGTGGCTGCGTTGCTCGCCTGGTTCTGCCTCGTGCGCTACGACGATTTGCCGCTGGATCTGGCGGCGTTGGCGTTGCCGCTGCTTCCGGCTGTCGTGATCGGCGTCACGGCCCGGTCGCCGTTCGGCGATGTCGAGGAGGTTGCCAGCCAACCGCTGCCGCTCTTCCGCTTGCTCTATCTGGCCGGGTTGCTGGTCATCGGTATCGCCCTGCTGATCGGCGCGGCGAGCGTCGCCGGGATCGACCTGCGGCTGGCACTGGTGCGCACGTTGGTGGGTTACACGGGGCTGGCGCTGCTGTGCGGCCGGATTCTCGGTCACCGGCTCGCCTGGCTCGCGCCGCTTGCCTATGCAGCGGCCACGCTCTACCTCAACGCCGCCAGCCGCTGGGCGTGGCCCAAGCAGGTGCCGGTTGAGGGCTGGTCGCTGTTTTGTGGGCTGTCGCTGGGTGCGCTCGGTCTGCTTGCCGCCGCACAGGCAACGCCGCGTGACGAACCCGACGAGCTGTAGACGGGCTGGTCGCGGCATGGTGAGTACATCGACGAGCATGAAGTGTCCGGTCGGCAGTTGGCCCTTCCCCTGTTTCGCTCAGCGAAACAGATCGTCCCCATCCTTGGCGGGACAAGCAGGAAACGGATTCTTCACTTCGTTCAGAATGACAGAGGATGGGGAGGCTGCCAATCTGACACATTGGTGTTGACAACTCATCGAGTAGTCGACGGTAGTGAATTTGTCAGGAGCGGCAGCCCGCCCCGAAACCTGTCATCTCGAGGCCGCAGCCGAGGCATCTCCCACCCGTCCGGGTCGATCCAACGCGGGGGCGATCTATTGCGTGCGCGCTCGGAATGACAGCCACCGGAAGTGACTGCCGCACCCACGTCCCTGCTACGTCAGGCGAGTTGCTGTCGTGAGTCCTATGCGCTGCGGATGTCCTTGACGACCTCGCCGCCCTTCATCACGAAGGCGATGTTGTTCGTGTCCTCCAGCGAGCGGATGTCGGCCAGCGGGTCGGTGCGGGTGATGACGACGTCACCGTACTTGCCGACTTCGAGCGTGCCGACGCGATCCTCCCAGCCGAGGCATTCGGCCGCGACCTTCGTCGTCGCCACCAGCGACTCCATCGGCGACATACCGGCGTCGCACATCAGGCCGAGCTCACGGAGGTTCGTGCCGTGCGGCATGACGGCGGCATCGGTGCCCATCGCGATCTTCACACCGGCCTTGTAGGCGCGGGCGATGCTGTCCTTGTGTGCCTGGACCGACTCACGCGCCTTGCGCAGCGCATACTCCGGTGCGGCGTTGCCCTGCTCGACCGACTCAAGAACGCCGAGCGGCGCGACCAGCGTCGGCACGAGGAACGTACCGTGCTCCAGCATCAGCTCGATCGCTTCGTCGTCCAGATAGATGCCGTGCTCAATCGAGTGGATGCCGGCCAGGACGGCATTCTTGATGCCTTCCGCGCCCTGCGCGTGCGACATGACCTTGAGGCCGCCATGGAAGCGGGCCTCCTCTACCATGATCTTCAGCTCTTCGATCGAGAACTGGGTGAAGTTCGGATGATCGGTCGGGCTGCCGACGCCGCCGGTCGAGCAGACCTTGATGACTTCAGCTCCGGCGCGCAGGACCTCGCGAACCTTCTTGCGTACCTCCTCGGGTCCGTCGCAGATGCCACTTGGGTTGCCTGGGTACGGCGGCATCATCTGGATGTCGTTGCCGGAGAGCATCCAGCCGTCACCATGCCCACCGGTCGTTGAGAGGACGCTGATGCTGATCTGCATTCGTGGACCAGTGATGAGGCCGGTCTCAACCGCCATCTTGATGCCCGCGTCAGCGCCACCCGCATCGCGGATCGTCGTAATGCCGACATCCAGCGTCTTGCGCATGTAGCCGATCGTCTCGTAGAAGCGATAGGAGAATGGCGTCGTCAACAGGCTGGCGAGGTTCATCCCTTCGCCGGTGATGTGAACGTGGGTGTCGATCAGCCCCGGCAGAATCGTGCCGCCGCCAGCATCGACCTCGACCGCGCCGTCCGGCACGCTGAAGCTGCCGTCCGCGCCAACCGCGCTGACCTTGCCGTCCTCGACGAGGACCGCGCCGTTGGCAACCGGATCCGCGCCGGTGCCGTCAATCAGCTGACCATTCCGAATGATCTGTGCCGTCATTCCACTGCCCTTTCGCGGCCACCTTCGGCAGCCTGTCAATCTGCGAGATTTCATTGCGGGAGACAGTATCCATCATCGCTGCACGTCAGCGCAGTGGCGACGGGAACGCGGTTTCGCCGTACCATAGCGCCCACGGGCCGGTGAGCGGATATGGGGAGTGGGCTGTGGACGTCGAAACGGAGCGAACGTTTGGCCGTCAGATCGCGGCACTTGCGGCGGAGCACCCGGACAAACCGGCGCTCATCTTCGCTGCAACTGCTGGCTTTGAGATGGCAGTCAGCTGGTGGGAGTACGAGAAGGCGACGAACCGACTGGCGCGGTATCTCATTGATCGCGGTGTTACGGCCGGGTCGATGGTCGTGATCGGTCTGTGGAATTCGGTCGAGCATGTGGTGCTGACGACCGCCGCCTGGAAGCTCGGCGCGCTGGTTCTCCCACTTCGTGCGGCATTGCCGGCTCACGAGCGCGACCAGATCCTCGCCCTGGCGCAGCCGGCGCTAGTGTGCGCAGAGTGGGATGACATCGACTGGCCGACGATGAGCCGGAGTGAAACCATCCTGACGTACGCGTACGACGACCAGCCACTCGACATCGATCCGCCGCACCCGGGCAAGGCGATCGCCTCCGGTGGCTCGACGGGTCGCTCCAAGATCATTACCGATCCGACCTGGAACCCGGTTGAGTACTCCGCGCGGGGCAGCAAGCTCGGCGCGCGGCATGGGTCGGTGCAGTTGCTTGCCGCGCCGCTCTATCACAACTCGCCGTTCCTCAGTGCGTACGGCGGACTGGCCGACGACCATGTGCTGGTCATCATGGAGCGCTTCGACGCCGACCGGGCGCTCGACCTGATCGAGAAGTACAAGGTCAATTACGCCTACATGCCGCCGATTATCCTGCGGCGCATCTACCTGCGGCCCGGCATCGAGGAGCGCGATCTCTCCAGCATCGAGGGCATTCAGTCGTCCGCCGCACCATGTCCCGAGTGGCTGAAACGCGCCTGGATCGACCTCATCGGCGCGGAGAAGGTCTACGAGGTCTACGGATCGACGGAGGGGATCGGCGCGACGATCATCCGCGGCGACGAGTGGCTGGCGCATCCCGGCAGCGTCGGGCGATCGTCGGGCAGCGAGATCCGGATTCAGGATGCCGACGGGCGCGCGCTGCTTCCTGGTGAGGTTGGCGAGATCTTCATGCGCCCTGCCTCCGGTGAGGTGACTTATCGCTACATTGGCGCGGAGCCGAAGTCGACCGCTGATGGCTTTCAGTCGGTCGGCGATCTCGGCTGGCTGGACGACGATGGCTACCTCTACATTGCCGACCGTCGCACCGACCTGATCATTACCGGCGGCGCGAACGTCTATCCGGCCGAGGTCGAGGCCGTCCTCGGCACGCATCCGCTGGTGGACGATGTCGCCGTAATCGGCGTGCCGGACGAGGACTGGGGCCGCCGCGTCCACGCCGTCGTCCAGCCACGCGACCCGGCGAGCCCGCCGACGCCCGAGGCGCTCGACCAGCATGCGCGCAACGATCTGACGTCCTACAAGGTGCCGAAGACCTACGAGTTTCTCCCTGCCTTGCCGCGCAACGAGGCCGGCAAGATCCGCCGCTCCGACCTGGTCAGGGAGCGCGAATCGGGCTGGACATCGGCGATGGTCAGGCCGAAGCGGGAGTAGAGGGAGGCTACGCGGGTGCGGCAGCCGACCCCGCGATTTCCCCTGCGTTTGACTTAGCCGGACGGGTGGGAGATCTCTCACTGCGGTTCGAGATGACAGGACAACAGGGTGGCTGCCGATCCAGCGAATCGACATTGCCATCAATGGCGAGTAGTTCGAGCCGACAGCCACCCCCTGCCCTATGTCATTTCGAGGCCGCAGCCGAGGAATCTCCCACCCATTTGAGGCAGTCGGGCGGGGAGGGACGGATTCTTCACTCCGTTCAGTATGTCGAGCGCAGTGAATCTGTCAGGCGAGTGAGCCGCCGCCAATCTCTCCGTAGGGACATGACCCGGCTTGTCCATCGCCGTGAGGCGATCACTCCCTCGCCAATCGATCACTGTGAGAAACGGCAGCAAGCAGTGTGGCGGCGTGGCATCAGCGGAGGGGGGTCGCCTCACGGCGATGACAGCGCCAGAGCTGTCCCTACGCAAGGTCCAAAATCACTGCGCTCGACTATTGAGGCGTAGAGTCTGCTCCACGATCTTGCCGCAGCAACGTCACCTCAACCTCGCGCCCCTCAACAATCGCGCGGGCAAGTTCCTGCATCTGCGTCGGGAGGGCTGGGCACGTCAGCCCGGCGACTCTCTTCAGCGCGGTGCTGAGCACGGGCGGGCGGTAGCGAGGGTTGTGGGCGTCGCTGGCGAGCAGGTGGACGAGGCCGGCACGGAGCAATGCCTCGGCGGCGACGCGGTCGGGGTCTGAATCGTGATAGAGCAGCGACTGAGCGTTAGTCTGCACCGGCACTCCGAGCCTGACGACCTCGGCGATCGCAGCGGGGCGGCGCTGGACGAACGGGTAACGCTCGGCGTGGGCCAGGATGGGCCGGGCCCCGGCGATTCTCAGTCTTTCCATCACGCCGAGAACGAGCGGTAGCGGCCACTCATCGTGCAGCGGTAGCTCCAGCAGCAGCCACGGGCCGTCGTTGATTGTCTGCAGCTCGCCCGCACGGAATGCGCGATCCAGTCCGGACGTAATCCGCACCTCGCTGCCCGGCAGGATCGTGATCGGTAGCCCTGCTGACTGCGCAGCGCATTGCAGTTGCTGTGTCGCGAGGGGAATATCTGTCCCACGGGCATGATGGCTGTGCGGCGTGGCGACGAGTGTCGCGATGCCGTCGGCGACAGCCAGCCGCAGCATCGCCAGCGCATCGTCGATTGTCATCGGACCGTCATCCACGCCTGGAAGAATATGTGTGTGCAGATCGATCAACCGTGATCCTCGTCGTGGTGTTGCGCGATGCCACGCGCGCCATCGGCGATGTGACGTAAGGGGCGACGAATGGCGAGCATTCGCTCCGGCAGGCTCAGAATACTTTCGATTAGCGTCGCGATTGTCGCGCTGCTGGTCATCTGTGCCCTGCTTGTCGAGGATCACTTCGCCGACCGCTACGCGAATCGCCAACGACCGCGACTGTACTACGAAGCATTTGAGCATGACCTGCTGACTGGCCACCACGGGACGTTCGTCGTCGCTCACAACGCCGGCGACAGCGTCATTGCAGCGCGTGATGCGATGAGCCACGGGGCTGACATCATTGAGATCGATGTCATTCCCTATGCCGGCGGCCTCTACGCCGGCCACTCCGAGCCGAAGGGGCGGTTTGCCGAACGCTGGTTCCGCGGCTCGACTGTGCGCGATGTCCTCGATGCAACGACCGATGCCGCGGCGATTCAGTTCGACCTGAAATCCTCTGCAGACTGGTACCTTGACGAGGTCGCCGCGCTGCTGAATGACGAGGCGTACGCCGATAAGATCTTCCTGGTGTCGTCACGCAATCCGGCAACGCTGGAAGTGCTGGCCGAGCGTGCGCCGCACGCGCTGCGGGCGCTCAGTATCGGCGAGACATACGAGCTGATGGTGTTGCTGGCCGACGAGAAGCTGGCCAACATGCTCGATGGCGTGACGATCCGCGAGACACTCCTCGATGCCGGGTTGGTTGAGTGGCTCCGCGAACAGCGCCTCTTCATCAACGCCTGGGTCGTCAACGACGTCCGCCGCGCGAACGACCTGATCGCGCTTGGCGTCGGCGCAGTGACGACCGACAACCTCGCCCTGATGCAGGCCATCGGCCAGCCGCACCAGCGCGACTACGATCTGGCCGGCATGATGCGTCCGGGGATTGAGTAGCCAGCCGTGGCGTGATGATGCCGCGAACAATGCTGAGTTCGCGGCATCCGTAGGTCAGCTCATCATCGACGATGTCGTCCGCAGTGCGGCGAGGTAGTCAGCGGTTGCAGTATCGCTGATTTTCGGGCCCTACCAGTAGCGCATCGCGTCAGCGAACAGGCCGGCCAGGTCCTCTTCGGAAGCCGGGCGCGGCGAGAGCTTGGTAACGCGGTGCTGCGGAATCGTACCGGCCACCAGCGCCGGGATGTCATCGCCCTCAAAGCCGACGGCTGCGAGCCCGTTCGGGACGCCGGTGCGACGCATCAGGTCGATCATCGCGTTGGCGAGGATGTTGCCCGCATCCTCGTCGGCAGCGCCTTGGGTGTCGGTACCCATCAGCCGGGCAGCCAGCAGGTGGCGCTGTGGGTTGGCAACGCTCGTCCAGCGGAAGACGGCCGGGGCGTTCAGGATCACCGACATGCCGTGTGGAATGATCGGATGGCCGACGTCGTAGCCGTCTGGCTGGTATTCACGAACCATGCCCGAGACGGGGTAGGACATGCCGTGTGGCAAGTGGACTCCGGCGTTACCGAAGCCGATGCCGGCGAACGCCGAGGCCAGCATCATCTGGCCGCGTGCTTCGTCGTCCTCAGGCGTCTCGACGGCGCGGATGATGTTGCTCGCAACCATCTCAATCGCCTTCGATGCCCACAGGTCTGAGATCGGGTTCGAGCCCTGATAGGCAGGGCGCATCGCCAGGCTCTCGGGAGCCGGCCGTTCGTTGTACGGGAGTGCGGTTAGCGACTCGACGGCGTGCGAGAGGACGTCGAAGCCGGAGCAGGCCGCCACCATCGGCGGCATCGAGCGCGTGTTGTCGGGATCGACGATGCCCATCACCGGACGCAGGGCGCGATGGGCGATGCCGGTCTTGGCGTGCATCTGCTCGTAGTCGAAGATCGCGACGCCGGTCGTCTCGCTGCCGGTTCCGGCGGTCGTCGGGATCGCGATCAGCGGTTTCACAGGCCCCGGCACCGGTGTCGCGCGCCCGATTGGCGCGTTGACGTACTCCAGCAGGTCGGCCGGCCAGGTCGCGTACAGGTTCGCCACCTTGGCGGTGTCGATGCTGGACCCACCACCGACGCCGACATAGCCGTCGAACTGGCCCTCAGTCGCGAAGGCGATCGCGTCGAGGAATGACGCGTCAGTTGGCTCGACGCGCGTCTGGTCGTACAGCACGGCGTCGATGCCGGCATCACGCAGCGAGTCCATTGTCGTCTGCACCGGTGCGCTATCGGCCAGTCGTGGGTCGGTGACGACCATGACACGCTTCGCGCCGAGACGTCGCATCTCCTCGCCGACCTCGCTCGTTGCGCCCGGACCGTACTTGATGCTGGACGTGTCCATCGTGAAGACGGTTTCGTAGGCAGTCATCTCCCCATCCATTCCTCGAATATCGGTATCTTGTGCCGCACAAGGGTATGGTAGGGGTCACTATACGACCTGACGAGAGTTGATAGTTGGCACCGAACCGAAGACTACGCGCTCTGGGCAGAGCACTCCGTTGTTCGTCAGCGTGAGATCGTCGGATCGTTGAGGTCGGCAGCCTTCACCCTGTCCTGTCATTTGGAGCGCGCACGCGAGAAATCTCCCCTGTGTTGGTCTGCATCCAACGGGTGGGAGATCTCTCACTGCGGTTCAAGATGACAGGACAAGGTGCGGTCTGTTAGCGCCAACTTGTTCGCCACTTTGGCGCTGACAGTCCACTCAAAATGACTTTCTGCCAGGCCGACTGCCGACCGGGCTCCCCATGCTGAATAGAGCACTGAGGAGCCCGGTTCGCTGACCCGTTGCCCGGTTCGCCGCTCTAGTCCTCGGCGTAGTACTCCTGGCCGAGGTGCGTGATCTGGTCTTCGCCCATCATCCAGCGCAGCGTGTTCTTGAGCTTGGTCTGCTGGATGAAGATGTCGTGCTCCGGGTAGACAGATTCGGCGTGCTGCGGGCTCTTGAAGTAGAACGACAGCCACTCCTGGATGCCCTTCATGCCGGCGCGCTTGGCGAGGTCGAGGAACAGCGCGAGGTCGAGCAGCAGCGGCGCGGCGAGGATCGAATCGCGGCAGAGGAAGTCGACCTTGATCTGCATGCGATAGCCGAGCCAGCCGAAGAAGTCGATGTTGTCCCAACCCTCTTTGTTGTCACCGGCGGGCGGATAGTAGTTGATCCGTACCTTGTGATAGACGTCGCCGTAGAGCTCGGGATACAGCTCGGGCTGCAGGATGTGCTCGAGGACACCGAGCTTTGATTCCTCTTTGGACTTGAAGCTCTCCGGGTCGTCGAGCACCTCGCCGTCGCGGTTGCCGAGGATGTTCGTTGAGTACCAGCCGTTCAGGCCGAGCATGCGCGCCTTCAGCATCGGCGCGAGGACGGTCTTGATCAGCGTCTGACCGGTCTTGAAGTCCTTGCCGCAGATCGGCACGTCCTGCTGGATCGCCAGATCGACGAGCGCAGGAATGTCGGATGTCAGGTTCGGCGCGCCGTTGGCGAACGGGATGCCTTCCTGGAGTGCGGCGTAGGCGTAGAGCATCGAGGGGGCAATGGTCTGGTCGTTGTCCCCGAGGGCAGCCTGGAAGGCTTCGAGGTCGACGTGATCGGGACCCTGCTCCATGAAGATTTCGGTCGAGGCGCACCAGATCATGACCAGCCGGTCGCAGTTGTTTGCCGCCTTGAAGGCGCGGATATCGGCGCGAATCTGCTCGGCCATGTCCATTTTCGAGCCCTGGATGACGTTCGGCCCATCAAGGCGCTTGACATAGAACTGGTCGAAGGCAGCCGGCATCGGGGTGATCGACTTCAGGTAGTCGGCAATCGGCTCGATGTGCTCGTGGCGGTCGAGCACGCCGCACTTCAATGCG
>Ga0182738_1000678_pt1 | contig 45334 bp, 44 predicted proteins | sample eDN5th30CBELigMG_FD_128876 | JGI IMG/M metagenome (GOLD analysis project Ga0182738, IMG submission 128876) | Enriched Miracle-Growth compost microbial communities from Emeryville, California, USA - eDNA 5th pass 30_C BE-Lig MG (version 2)... ... | reverse complement strand
GAGGTCGACAGCATGGGGTTCGATTCGCTCGACCGGCGCTACATGTCGACCATCGCCGTGTCGTTTGGCGGCGGGCCGGGCGGCATCGAGACGATCGCGGCCGCCCTGTCCGAACCGCGCGACGCGATCGAGGAGATCGTCGAGCCCTATTTGATCCAGCAGGGCTTCGTGCAGCGCACGCCGCGCGGCCGGATGCTGACACCGCACGCGTTCCGCCATCTCGGCCTCGCCGTTCCGAACAGCGCCATCGTCGAGGCGCCGATGCTCGATCTCGACGGCTAGATTGCATAAGTCACGCCGGGAACGCGCGAAAACGCACTCCGGCGCGTCGGGGCCGCATGAGAAGGAGCCAGCATCGCATGAGCCAGGACGGCATCCAGGACGACTATCCCCACCTCGCCGGACGGCACACGCCGGAGGGCCATGTGCTGCCGGTGCGGATCTATTTCGAGGACACCGACTTTTCCGGCGTCGTCTATCACGGCTCCTATGTCCGCTTTCTGGAGCGCGGCCGCAGCGATTATGTGCGCCTGCTCGGCGTGCATCACAGCGAGCTGCATGCCGGCGAGACGGGCGAGTCGATCGCCTTCGCCGTGCACCGCATGGAGATCGACTTCAAGCGGCCTGCGCGCATCGACGACGTCGTCGAGGTGCTGACCCGGCCCCGGGAAGTGCGCGGGGCGCGGATCCTGCTGTCGCAGACCATTCGTCGCGGTTCGGAGATCCTGATCGAGGCGGTCGTTACGGTGGTGCTGGTCAATGCGGCGGGCCGGGCGCAGCGAATCCCGGAGAGCCTCGCGCAGCGCTTCGCGGCGGCCCCGAAATAACCATTGCTTAACCATGCCGGCGCTATAGAGAAGGCGTCGCGACAGCATGGGCGAGCTGGCCAAAACGCCCTCAAATGAACAAATTTGAGGGCGAGACAGCCAGTCGGATTGTTGTATCCGGCCCGATGCTTGCAAGGACTTGTTCCAAGGCTGGGATCGTCGCCAGGTACCGCGTCCTGTCCTCGCCGGCTGCGAGATGCGAGTGATCAACTCCGAGAGGTTGTAAAGCGAATGAATCCGGTCGACGTGGGCCAGGTAGCGCTCGACGCGCCGGCAAGTCTGTCGCTTTTGTCCCTGTTCTGGCAGGCGCACATCGTCGTCAAGCTGGTGATGCTCGGACTGCTCGTCTCCTCGATCTGGAGCTGGGCCATCATCATCGACAAGGTGCTGCTGTTCGGACGCGTCCGTCGCCAGATGGATCGCTTCGAGAAGGTGTTCTGGTCCGGCCAGTCGCTGGAAGAACTTTACCGCTCGATCTCGACCCGTCCCGCGACCTCGATGGCCGCGCTCTTCGTCGCCGCGATGCGCGAATGGAAGCGCTCGTTCGAATCCGGCGCCCGGTCGCCGATGGGCCTGCAGATGCGCATCGACAAGGTGCTCGACGTGACGCTGTCGCGCGAAGCGGAGCGGCTGGAGAGCCGCTTGCTGTTCCTCGCCACCGTCGGCGCCGCCGGTCCCTTCATCGGCCTGTTCGGCACGGTCTGGGGCATCATGTCCTCGTTCCAGGCCATCGCTGCCTCCAAGAACACCTCGCTGGCCGTCGTGGCGCCCGGTATCGCCGAAGCGCTGATGGCGACCGCGATCGGCCTGTTCGCCGCCATTCCCGCCGTTATCGCCTACAACAAGCTCGCAAGCTCGGCCGGCAAGATCTCGTCGCGGCTCGAGGGCTTCGCCGACGAGTTCTCCGCCATCCTGTCGCGCCAGATCGACGAGAGGGCCTGAGCCATGGGCATGTCGGTCGGCGGTCGGTCGGGAGGCGGTGGACGCGGTGGACGCCGTCGCCGGCGCACGACCGGCGTCATGAGCGAGATCAACGTCACGCCGTTCGTCGACGTCATCCTCGTGCTGCTGATCATCTTCATGGTCTCGGCGCCGCTGCTGACGGCGGGCGTTCCGCTGGACCTGCCGCAGAGCCAGGCCAAGGCCCTCACGGCCGACAAGGATCCGATTTCCGTCAGCATCAATGCCGACGGCAAGATCTTCCTGCAGGACACGGAGATCTCGCTCAACGAGATCGTGCCGAAGCTCAAGGCGATCGCGGCGGCTGGTTATGAAGAGCGCATCTTCGTGCGCGGCGACAAGACCAGCAATTACGGCGCGATCATGCAGGTGATGGGCGCCATCTCGAGCGCCGGCTATCGCAACATCGGGCTTGTCACCGAGGCGACGGACGGCTGATCCATGCGCGTCGGGCTCGCCTTTTCCGCCGTTGCCCACCTCTCGGTTCTCGCCTTGGGGCTCTTCGGGCTGCCCGACAACAAGCCGTTCGATGCGACCATGGTCGAATCGATGCCGGTCGACCTCGTGCCGATCTCGGAGCTGACCAGCCTGCAGAAGGGCAAGAAGACCGCCGAGGTCAAGAACAAGCCGTCTCCGAACAAGCCTTCCGAGAAGGAGACGCCGAAGCCGTCGCCGGCGCCGCCGAAGCCCGCGCAGCCGTCGACGCCGCCGCCTCCGCCGCCCCCGCCGCCGCAGCCCAAGTCGGAACCGACGCCGCCGGCGCCGACCCCGCCTGAGCCCACCCCCGCGCCGCCCGAGCCGACGCCGCCGGAGCCGCCCAAGCCTGCCCCGGCCGAGGTGAAGCCCGAGCCGACGCCCGAACCCGCGCCTGCGCCCAAGGAGGCCGAGGCCACGCCGCCGCAGCCCGCTCCCAAGCCGCGCGTCAAGCCGCAGCCGCCCAAGCCGGTCGAGACCGCCGAGGCGCCGAAGAAGCAGCCGGACAAGCCCGCCAAGCAGCCCTCGCAGAGCACGACGCCGTCGGACTTCGACCCCGACCGTATTGCCGCCCTGCTCGACAAGACCAAGCCGACCGGCGGCGAGACGCGCAGTCAGGAACAGGAATCGTTTGGCGCGGAAGAGGCACGCAATCCGAGCGCCACGATGACGCAGAGCGAGATCGACGCGCTGCGCGCGCAGATCCAGCGCTGCTGGAACATTCCGGTCGGCTGGACGGATCCGAAGGACGTCACCGTCACGATCCGCTTCAAGCTGAACCAGGACGGCACGGTCAATGGCATGCCGTCGATCCAGCAATATCCGGCCAGCCAGTATGGCACGGTCGCCGCGGATCGCGCGGTTGGCGCCGTGCTCCAGTGCGGCCCGTATCAGCTGCCGGTCGAGAAGTATGATCTTTGGAGCGAGGTCCAGATGCGATTCTCCCCGCAAGGATGAGATTCGCCGTCGTCACTGCTCTGCCGTTATCTTCGGCCACAACCGAACCAGCACAGAAGATTTGGATTACAGGAACAGCACCATGACGGTTCACGCCCTCGACAAAGGCGCCGCGGCCGGTCCGCGTCGCCTAACCCGGATGTCCTTCGGAGCGGCCCTTCTTTTCGCCGCTGCCTTCGTGGTGGCGACCGTGCCGTTCACCCAGCGCGCCGAAGCCCTCATCGAGCTCGACGTGACGCAGGGCAATGTCCAGCCCCTGCCGATCGCCATCCCGACCTTCATCGGCGGCACGCCGGCCGACGCGCAGCTCGCGGCCGATGTGTCCGGCGTCATCGCCGCCGACCTGAAGCGCTCGGGCCTGTTTCTGCCGCTCGACCCGGCTTCCTTCATCGAGAAGATCGGCAACGCCAACCAGACGCCGAATTTCCAGAGCTGGACGGTGATCAAGGCGCAGGCGCTCGTCACCGGTGGCGTCACCCGCCAGTCCGACGGCCGGCTGCGCGCCGAGTTCCGCCTGTGGGACATCTATGCCGGCCAGCAGATGGCCGGTCAGCAGTTCTACACGACGCCGGAGAACTGGCGTCGGGTGGCCCACATCATCGCCGACGCGATCTATGAGCGGCTGACCGGCGAACAGGGCTATTTCGACAGCCGCGTCGTCTATGTCGATGAGAGCGGCCCCAAGGACAAGCGCGTCAAGCGCCTGGCCATCATGGACCAGGATGGCGCCAACTCGCGCTATCTGACCCGCGGCAATGATCTCGTGCTGACGCCGCGCTTCAATTCTTCCGCGCAGGAAGTGGTCTACATGTCCTACGGTGCCGACCAGCCGCGGGTCTATCTGCTCAATATCGAAACCGGGCAGCGCGAGCTGGTCGGCAATTTTCCGGGCATGACCTTCGCGCCGCGCTTCTCGCCGGATGGCCAGCGCATCGTCATGAGCTTCGAGGACCAGGGCAACGCCAACATCTATGCGATGGATCTGCGTTCGCGCCGCACCACGCGGCTGACCAATTCGGCCTCGATCGACACCAGCCCGTCCTATGCGCCGGATGGCTCGCGCATCGTCTTCACCTCGGATCGTGGCGGCAGCCAGCAGATTTATGTGATGGGCGCAGACGGCTCGAACCCGCAGCGCATCTCGTTCGGCCAGGGTTCCTATTCGACCCCGGTCTGGTCGCCGCGCGGCGATCTGATCGCGTTCACGCGCCAGTCGGCCGGCGGTTTCGCCATCGGCGTGATGAAGCCGGACGGTTCCGGCGAGCGCATTCTGACCGAGGGCTTCCACAATGAAGGCCCGACCTGGTCGCCCAACGGCCGCGTGCTGATGTTCTTCCGCGACACGCCTGGCGCGAATGGCGGACCGCAGCTCTGGTCGGTCGATCTGACCGGCTATAACGAGTTCAAGGTTCCGACGCCCGCCTTCGGCTCGGATCCCGCCTGGTCGCCCTTGATCAACTGAGATCGAGTGGATAGTTTCCAAGCCGTCGGCGCCCTGCGCCGGCGGCTTTTTTCATCGCCGTGCGTATTTCGGTAATCATGTTCCCGCCCCTCGTTAGGCATGTGGGAATCCAGGCCGGGCCTCGTGTTTTCCGGTACCGTATGGCTTCCACGGCCGTGACGTTAATCTCCTCTCAACCACGTTTTTGAACCCGCGCTTAACCAACGGGCTGCTAATACCGCCTCATGTCCGAGTATGGTGGACAAGGAGTTATCTTCATGACGAATACTCACCCCATTCTGCGCGGCGCCAAGTTCGTCGTGTTCCTCGGTGCAGCGCTCGCGTTGGCGGCCTGCGCCAATAAGCCGGGTGCCGGTGGCGCTGGCGGCGCCGGTGGTTACGGCTCCGGCGGCATCGGTTCGGCGAGCCCGGGCAGCGCCCAGGATTTCGTCGTCAATGTCGGCGACCGCATCTTCTTCACGACCGACCAGACCGAAATCTCGTCGGCCAACCGCGCGACCCTCGACAAGCAGGCCCAGTGGCTGCAGCAGTATCCGCGCTACCAGGTCACGATCGAAGGCCATGCCGACGAGCGCGGCACGCGTGAATACAACATCGCGCTGGGCGCCCGTCGCGCCACCAACACCAAGAACTATCTGGTCTCGCGCGGCATCAATCCCGCCCGTATCCGCACGATCTCCTACGGCAAGGAACGGCCCGTCGCCGTCTGCAACGACATTTCCTGCTGGTCGCAGAACCGTCGTGCCGTCACGGTGCTGAACAACGCCGGCTCGTGATCGCAGTCCACCATACGGTTTGACGGAAACGGCGGCCTCTGGCCGCCGTTTCTGTTTGTGCGACGCCGCAATTTGGCCGAACTCACCCCGCCCAGATAGGCAGAAGAAGACGGTAGAGCGGCGGACCCGCGACGATCCTTCAACGGATGGGCTGATGACACAGAGAATTCCGATCCTGACCGCCGTGCTGTTCGCAGCCGGGCTGAGCTTCGCGACGACCGGCCCGGCCGATGCCGGCCTGTTCGACCGCCTGAAGCGCGGCCCGGAGGAACAGGTGCCGCCGGCAGGGGTTGGCGATGGCGGCTTTGCGCCGTCTCAGGCGACCCCGAATGACGGCCAGGCGAGCATGCGCATGGACCGCATCGAGCAGCAGATGCGCGAAATGACCGGCCAGATCGAGCAACTGACCTTCCAGGTCCGCCAGTTGCAGGAACAGCTGCAGCGCGCGCAGGGCGGCGGTGGCGCCGAGACAGGCGCGGGCAAGCGTTCCGAGGCGCCGCCGCTGCGCGCCCGGGTGCCGTCGTCCGCAGCCGCCAACGTTCCGCCCGCCGCACGCGGCGGGGATCCCATCGGTCAGGCGATCGGATCGACCGATGGCGAGATGGAGGGCAGCGTGCCGGTCGGGCAGGGCGCGCCGCCGCGCGATCTCGGCCAGATCACCCTCGATCCCAATGCGCCGATCGACCTGTCCCAGGGCAGCAGCGCCGTGCCGGGCGCCGCTCCGGGGACGGCTCCGCGCTCGACGGGCAGCGCGCGCGGTGATTATGACGCGGCCTACAGTCTCGTGCTGAAGGGCGATTACGACGTCGCGGAAGCGTCGTTCCAGCAGTTTCTCCGCCAGTATCCGGGCGATCCGCTCGCCGCCGACGCCCAGTACTGGCTCGGCGAAAGCCTCTATGCGCGCCAGGATTATCGCGGCGCCGCCGATTCCTTCCTCTCCGGCTACAAGAAGTATCCCAAGAGTGGCAAGGCGCCCGATATGCTGCTGAAGCTCGGCATGTCGCTCGCCGGCCTCAAGCAGCGCGAGGCGGCCTGCGCCACCTATGCCGAGGTGCTGAAGCAGTATCCGAAGAGCTCGAATGCCCTTGTCCAGCGGGTTAAGCAAGAACAGGCCAGTGCCAGCTGCTGATGGCTCGCTGCCGAACGACGGCGCGCGGCTCGACGAACTTTTCGCACCGTTCGCGGAGACCCGATGCCTGGCCCTTGCCGTTTCCGGCGGGGCCGATTCGCTGGCTCTGCTCCTCCTCGCCCAACGTTGGCGCGCTGCGCGCCTGAGCGGGCCCGAACTTCTTGTGCTGACCGTCGATCACGGCCTGCGCCCTGAATCGTCCGCCGAGGCCCGATTTGTCGGCGAGGTCGCGAAACGCCACGGACTTCGGTTCCAGTCCTTGCTCTGGAAGGAGCCGGCTCCCTTGAGCGGCGTCGAGGCCGCCGCCCGCGCCGCGCGCTATGCGCTGCTGCTGGACGCGGCGCGCCAGGCCGGCGCGACCCACCTTGCCACCGCCCATCACCGCGACGACCAGGCCGAGACCTTTCTCATGCGGCTGGCGCGTGGGTCCGGCGTCTACGGGCTGGCCGCCATGGCGCGCGATGTCGAGCGCGACGGCATCCGCCTCGTCCGGCCGCTGCTCGACGTGCCGCATGAGGACCTCGTCGCGGTCGTCCGCGCCGCGGGGCTCCAAGCCGTCGACGACCCGCATAATGCCGACCCCGCCTTCGACCGCGTTCGCTTTCGCCGGCTGATGCCGATCGTCGCTGCCGAAGGGCTCGACGCGGAGACACTGGCGGCTACGGCAAAACGGCTGGGCCGCGCGGCGGCGGCCCTCGACAGCTATGTCGGGCGGCTGTTCGAGCGGGCGGCGATCCTCGACGCCACCGGCGGCGTGCGGCTCGATGCCGCCGCCTGGCGCGGGGAGCCGGAGGAGGTGCGCCTGCGGGCGCTCGCCCGTATTCTGCGCGCCGCCGGCGGGGCGCCCTATGTGCCGCGGCTGGAGAGCCTGGAGGCGCTGGAGTTGGCGATGCGTCAGGCGTTGCAGGGCGGGCCATCCGGCAAGCTGGTGCGCACCCTGGCCGGGGTGCTTGTCGACCTGCGGCAGGGGGCCTTCCGCTTCCAGCGCGAGCCGGGACGCGAGGGTTTGGCCGAAATTACAGTCGAAAGCGGCTTCGTCGGCATCTGGGACGGCCGATTTGCCGTCCGGATGACGGCCGAGGGGGAGGGGGCGTTTACCATCGGCGCGCTGGGAGCCGGGGGGCGGCGACAATTTGCCGTCTGTGTGCCGAAGGGCATGCCGCGCGCCATCGAGGCGCTGCCGGCGCTGCGGCGAAATGGCGAAATCGTTGCGGTTCCGGGTCTTGGCATCACGGCGGAGGCGAGCCTCGGCGTGGGGTTCGAGGCCTCCTCGCTGGTCGCTGGGCGGATGCTGGAACCGGTCCGATCCGAGGAATGAGCCGCCGGATCTAAACCATCGCCGCATTTTCCGCGCTTTCATTGGCATAGCTCATATTGGCTTAAGCGGTCGGGCCACCTATCTTAGCTTTCAAATGAGCGGCACCTCGGCCGTAATCCTGCCCTTGAAGGGATTCTGATGAACGCGAATTTTCGCAACTTCGCAGTGTGGGTCATTATTGGCCTGCTGCTGATCGCCCTGTTCAACCTGTTTCAGAACCCGGGACCGCGCGCCGCCGGCCAGGACATTGCGTATTCGCAGTTCCTGAGCGACGTCGACAGCGGCCGAGTCAAAAGCGTGGTGATCGCCGGGCAGCAGATCTCCGGCAGCTATACTGACAATTCCAGCTTCCAGACCTTCGCGCCGAATGACGCGGATCTGGTTAAGCGCCTGGAGAACAAGAGCATCTCGATCACGGCGAAGCCGCCGACCGAAGGCGGAACCTCGCTGATCGGCGTGCTGATCTCGTGGTTCCCGATGTTCCTGATCCTCGCGGTCTGGATCTTCTTCATGCGCCAGATGCAGGGCGGCGCCGGCGGCAAGGCGATGGGCTTCGGCAAGTCCAAGGCCAAGCTGCTGACGGAAGCCCATGGCCGCGTCACCTTCGACGACGTCGCCGGTGTCGACGAAGCCAAGGAAGACCTTCAGGAGATCGTCGAGTTCTTGCGTGACCCGCAGAAGTTCCAGCGCTTGGGCGGTCGCATTCCGCGCGGCGTGCTGCTGGTCGGCCCTCCGGGTACCGGCAAGACGCTGACGGCCCGCGCCGTCGCCGGCGAAGCCAATGTGCCGTTCTTCACCATCTCGGGTTCCGACTTCGTCGAAATGTTCGTCGGTGTCGGTGCGTCCCGCGTGCGCGACATGTTCGAGCAGGCGAAGAAGAATTCGCCCTGCATCATCTTCATTGACGAAATCGACGCGGTCGGCCGTCATCGCGGCGCCGGTCTCGGCGGTGGCAATGACGAGCGCGAGCAGACGCTGAACCAGTTGCTGGTCGAGATGGATGGCTTCGAGCAGAACGAAGGCGTGATCATCATCGCGGCGACCAACCGTCCCGACGTGCTGGATCCCGCGCTGCTGCGTCCCGGCCGTTTCGATCGCCAGGTCATGATCCCGAACCCGGACGTCATCGGCCGCGAGAAGATCCTTAAGGTGCATGCCCGCAAGGTGCCGATGGCGCCGGACGTCGACCTGAAGACGCTCGCCCGCGGCACGCCCGGTTTCTCCGGCGCCGATCTGATGAACCTGGTCAATGAAGGTGCCCTGCTGGCGGCCCGCCGCAACAAGCGCATCGTCACCATGGCCGAGTTCGAGGACGCCAAGGACAAGGTGATGATGGGCGCCGAGCGCAAATCGATGGCCATGACCGCCGAAGAGAAGCGCAACACCGCCTATCACGAGGCCGGCCACGCGATCATCGCGCTGCTGCTCTCGGGCACGATCGACCCGATCCACAAGGCCACGATCATTCCGCGCGGCCGTGCGCTCGGCATGGTGATGACCCTGCCGGAATCCGATCGCTACAACTGGACCTATGAGAAGGCCAAGTCGCGCCTGATCATGCTGTTCGGCGGTCGCGAGGCGGAGATCCTGACTTTCGGTCCGGAGAAGGTGACGACCGGCGCCTCGGGCGACATCCAGATGGCTACCGGGCTCGCGCGCTCCATGGTGATGGAGTGGGGCATGTCGGAGCGTCTCGGCCGCGTGCGCTACCGTTCGAACGAGCAGGAAGTCTTCCTCGGTCATTCGGTCTCGCAATCGACCAACATTTCCGACGAGACCGCCAAGATCATCGACGAGGAAGTGCGCAAGCTGATCGAAGAGGGTGAGAGCGAGGCGCGTCGCCTGATCACGGAAAACCGGGACAAGTTCATCGCCATCGCGGAAGCGCTGCTCGAATACGAGACGCTGTCGGGCGAGGAGATCCGCAACCTCCTCGAAGGCAAGCCGCCGATCCGCGACACCGGGGACGATGTCCCGCCGTCGCGACCCTCGGTGGTGCCGACGACCCGTGGCCCCCGCCCGAAGGGCGATACCGGCCTCGAGCCGCAGCCGCAGGTCTGATCGACAGGCAATACAAAGAAAGGGCGGGACCTCGGTCCCGCCCTTTTTCTTGTCCGGTTGCCGGGCTCAGGCGGCCTTGCTGGCCGACGTGCTGATCAGCGCTTCGGAATCGGTGATCGTCGCGCCATAGATGGTGCGCAGGTATTCGATGGCCGCCTGATTGTCGACGCCGTCGAACACGCAGACGCCGTCGGTCGGGATCTCGATGCCATAGCCCCGGATGAACGCGCCATAGCTGGAGTGGCGGACGCAGCAATGCGTGTGCTGGCCGACGATGACGACGTCGGTGACGCCATAGCCCTGCAGGATTTCATGCAGGCCGGTTTCGTCAAACGCACCGTAAAAGCGCTTGGGGGAGACGATCTCGCGCGCCGCGCCGATTGGCCTCAGCGCGTCGATCACGTCGGCACCGCGCGTCCCGGCCATGGCATGCGGCCCCCAGACGGCGATCTCGGCGTCGTCGGCGCGATGCGCATCGTTGGAATAGACGACCATCCACTCCGGATTCCCGCGGGCATGATCGATCAGCCTGGCGATGACCGGCACGATCTTCGAGGCGTGCATTTCATTCTGAAGCACGCCCGAGTAGAAGTCGTTCAGCATGTCGACGATGATGAGGGCCTTCATATCCTGCTCCTGATTTGGCAAGGGAAGCCCCCCTTGCCACCTCGCCCGGTGCAGGGAAACGCACATTGCATATCCGGTTGAAATATTCGGCTCCCGAACCAATTTGCGACCGATCTCGCCGAATTGCTCAATGAAAACTGGACCTTATGGTCAAGGAAATAGAGCGGGTGAGGTGGTCTCCGCAGCGAGGGCTGGTTGCCGCGGCCGGGCCTGTAACAACTGCTTATGATTTTTGAACGGTTTCGCCGCAATGCTGGGTTAAGACTGCCGGCGATTTAGGAGACGGATTCGACGCATGGCTCGCAAATTCTTCGGTACCGACGGCATTCGTGGCAAGGCCAACACCTTCCCGATCACCCCGCAACTGGCGCTGCAGGTGGGGATCGCGGCGGGGCTGGCGTTCCGGAATGGCGGCCATCGGCACCGCGTCGTGATCGGCAAGGACACGCGCCTGTCCGGCTACATGATCGAGCCGGCGCTGACGGCGGGTTTCACGGCCGCCGGCATGGACGTCTTCCTGCTCGGTCCGATGCCGACGCCGGCTGTCGCCATGCTGACCCGCTCGCTGCGCGCCGATCTTGGCGTCATGATCTCCGCTTCGCACAATCCGTATGAGGATAACGGCATCAAGCTGTTCGGTCCGGACGGCTACAAGCTTTCCGATGAGACCGAGCGCAAGATCGAGGCGCTGATCGAAGAGGACTTGTCGGACCGTCTGGCCCAATCGCGCGATCTCGGCCGCGCCAAGCGCATTGATGGCGCGCAGGAGCGCTATGTCGAATTCGCCAAGCGGACGCTGCCGAAGACGCTGGATCTGGCCGGCCTGCGCATCGTCGTCGATTGCGCCAATGGCGCCGCCTACAAGGTTGCCCCGGACGTGCTCTGGGAACTCGGCGCCGAGGTGATCACCATCGGCGCGGAGCCGAACGGCTTCAACATCAACCTCGATGTCGGCTCGACGGCGACGGATGCTCTACGCAAGAAGGTGCACGAGGTCCGGGCGGATATCGGCATCGCGCTGGATGGCGACGCCGACCGGGTCATCATCGTCGACGAGAATGGCGAGGTCGTTGATGGCGACCAGCTGATGGCCGTCGTCGCGCAGTCCTGGGCCGAGGATGGGCTTCTGTCGCAGCCGGGAATCGTGGCCACGGTCATGTCCAATCTCGGCCTGGAGCGTTTTCTGGGCTCGATCGGCCTCAGCCTCGCGCGCACCAAGGTCGGCGACCGCTATGTCGTCGAGCATATGCGCCAGCACGGCTTCAACGTTGGCGGCGAACAGTCCGGCCACCTGATCCTGTCCGACTTCTCGACGACGGGCGACGGCCTTGTCTCGGCGCTGCAGATTCTTGCCGTCGTGCGCAAGACCGGCAAGCCGGTCAGCGAAGTCTGCCGCCGCTTCGAGCCGGTGCCGCAGATCCTCAAGAACCTGCGCTTCGGCGGCGGCAAGCCGCTGGAGAAGGCGAGCGTCAAGGCGGCCATCGCCGATGGCGAGGCCCGGCTTGGCGCCTCGGGTCGCCTGGTGATCCGGCCCTCGGGCACGGAGCCGCTGATCCGCGTCATGGCCGAGGGCGACGATCATGCCCTGGTGGAAGCCGTGGTCGACGACATCATCGGTGCGCTGAAGCAGGTCGCCTGAGCGATCGCGCCCTGTCCTCGCCAATGGCGTCCGCCGCAGGCGCATCTTGCGATGCTGTGGCGGACTCCGCTCCCATCCGGGGGTGAGGAGGTGCCCGCGGCAGGAGGAAGTGTCGAGCTCGGGAATAGCAATTTTTACGCGAAACTTATGCTTAACTTTCCGTTGCGACGGAAAGATCTGGGTTAAGCGGTGTAGTTAATCCAATGTTAAAAGGTTCGGACTGAAATTCCGTCCCATGAAAGTTTAGGGATCGCGCGCGACGTGGTCCGGCCTTCGATGGGGGATAAGGATGACCAGATCTCGAATAGCGGCCCTCGCGATTGCGGCGAGCCTTGGCTTTGGAGCTCCAGGCAGCGTGGCGATGGCAGCGGACCTGGCCTATGTCGAGCCTGTGCCGCTGGCAACCGGCGGCTGGTACCTGCGCGGCGCGATCGGCATGAGCAACCAGCGGCTCGGCAATCTCGACTACCAGTATTTCGAGACGCCCGGCTACGCGACCGAATGGATCAACAAGGGCGATTTCTCGTCCGCCCCGACCTTCAGCCTCGGCGCCGGCTATCAGTTCAACGACTGGTTCCGCGCCGATCTGACCGGCCAGTATCGCGGCAAGGCGGATTTCTCCGCGACGCAGCGCGTGACGCCGCTGCAGGGCGCGCCCTATAGCGACGACTACACCGGGCAGAAGTCGGAGTGGCTGTTCCTGGCCAATGGCTATGTCGATCTCGGCACCTATCACGGCATCACACCTTATGTCGGCGCCGGCATCGGCACGTCGCGCAACACGATTTCCGGCTTTCGCGACGTGAACACGGAAATGAATGCCGGCGGCTATGCCGGCAGCGCGTCGCAGTGGAACTTTGCCTGGGCGCTGCATGCCGGCCTGGGCTTCAAGGTGACCGAGAACCTCATTTTCGATCTCGGCTACAGCTACACCGATCTCGGCAACGCCAAGACCGCGACGGCCTACAACATCGACCCGAACTATTCGCGGCCGAACGACGGCTTCAAGTTCAAGAACATCACGTCGCATGATGTGAACTTCGGCATCCGCTACCTGTTCAACTGATCGGCTCGCCCGGCAGGCCGGAAGATCCGGCTCGCCCCGGCACGGCATTTTCAGGAAGAGCCCGCCACGGCGCCGTGGCGGGCTTTTTCGTTCAGGGCGTGGCGATCGTGCTCGGCCCCATCGCTGTCGCTAGATCCAGCCCTGCGATTTCGCCGCCTGCAGGATCGTCAGGATCACGATGAGCACGAGCAGGACCAGTTGCCCGGACGGGCGGTAGGGAGGGCGGCGCGGGGGCTTGCCGTCGATCGTCATGGGACCTCTCGAGCGCGGGTGGACGAATTTCAGCGCTACCCCATTTAGCCGCGAGAGGCCGATCGACAAAATCTCTATCCTCGTCTTGCTTTCCCTCCAGCCCAGGCGTAAACGCGTCGGCGGGACACGCCTCCCCAACGAGGCGCTGACTATCTGAGAGGATAGAAAATGGCTGACTTCGCTACGCCCGCCCGCCGGCCGGTGAACGCAAACTATTCTTCCGGCCCCTGCGCCAAGCGTCCTGGTTGGACCCTGGATGCGCTCAAGGATGCGGCCCTCGGTCGATCCCACCGGGCCAAGATCGGCAAGACCAAGCTCCAGAACGCCATCGACCTCACTCGCGACGTGCTCGGCGTGCCGGCCGACTATCGCATCGGCATCGTGCCGGCTTCCGATACGGGCGCCGTCGAGATGGTGCTGTGGTCGATGCTCGGCGCCCGCGGCGTCGACATGCTGGCCTGGGAGTCCTTCGGCGAGGGCTGGGTCACCGATGTCGTCAAGCAGCTGAAGCTGGAAGACGTCCGCACCTTTACCGCCGATTACGGCAAGCTTCCCGATCTGAACCAGGTCGATTTCGACCGCGACGTCGTCTTCACCTGGAACGGCACCACCTCGGGCGTCCGCGTTCCGAATGGCGACTGGATTGATGCCGACCGCGCCGGCCTGACCATCTGCGACGCCACCTCGGCCGCGTTCGCGCAGGATCTCGCCTGGGACAAGCTCGATGTCGTGACCTTCTCCTGGCAGAAGGTTCTCGGCGGCGAGGGCGCCCATGGCATGTTGATTCTCTCCCCCCGCGCGGTGGAGCGGCTCGAGACCTACAAGCCGGCCTGGCCGCTGCCGAAGATCTTCCGCATGACGAAGGGCGGCAAGCTCATCGACGGCATCTTCGTCGGCGAGACGATCAACACCCCGTCCATGCTCGCGGTCGAGGATTATCTCGATGCGCTCAACTGGGCCAAGTCGCTCGGTGGCTGGAAGGCCCTTCAGGCACGCGCCGACGCGAACCTTAAGATTCTGGCCGACTGGGTTGAGAAGACCAGCTGGATCGATTTCCTGCCGGTTGTCGAGAACACGCGCTCCAACACGTCGGTCTGCCTGATCATTACCGATCCGGCGATCAAGGCGCTCGACGACAAGGCGCAGGCCGCCTTCGCCAAGGCCGTCTCGACCGCGCTCGACAAGGCCGGCGTCGCCTATGACATCGGTTCCTACCGCGACGCGCCCGCCGGCCTTCGCATCTGGGCCGGTGCGACGATCGAGGCATCCGACCTCGCCATCGTCACCGAGTGGCTCGACTGGGCCTTCGCATCGCAGAAGGCCGCCCTTCAGGCCGCCTGATCTTCCAGAGGCGGGGCTTCGGCCCCGTCATCTCCAGACATTCCACTTTTCGTACCAGCGTCTCCGCCCCTCAGGCGTCATCCCCGCGGAAGCGGGGATCCATTCAGCCCAAGGCTTCGGCTGTATGGATCCCGGATCTTCGCTTCGCTCGTCCGGGATGACGGCGGCGGTAGGTAACCAGGGACATCAGCACTATGGCACCGCGCGTTCTCATTTCCGACAAGCTCTCCAAGACCGCCGTCCAGATCTTCAAGGATCGCGGCGTCGAGGTCGACTATCTGCCCGACCTCGGCAAGGACAAGGAGAAGCTGCTCGAGATCATCGGCAATTATGATGGTCTCGCCATCCGCTCCAACACCAAGGTGACCGAGAAGGTCATCGCCGCCGCGAAGAACCTTCGCGTCATCGGCCGCGCCGGCATCGGCGTCGACAATGTCGACATCCCGGCCGCGACCGCCAAGGGCATCATCGTGATGAACACGCCCTTCGGCAATTCGATCACCACCGCCGAGCACGCCATCGCGATGATCTTCGCGACCGCGCGCCAGATCCCCGAAGCCAATGCCTCGACCCAGGCCGGCAAGTGGGAGAAGAACCGCTTCATGGGCGTCGAGGTGACGGGCAAGACGCTTGGCATCATCGGCTGCGGCAATATCGGCTCGATCGTCGCCGAGCGCGGCGTCGGCCTCAAGATGCGCGTCATCGCCTTCGATCCGTTCCTGTCGCCGGAGCGCGCCATTGATCTCGGCGTCGAGAAGGTCGAGCTGGAGGAACTGTTCCGCCGCGCCGACTTCATCACCCTGCACACGCCGCTGATCGACAAGACGCGCGGCATCATCGACGCCAAGGCGATCGCGATGATGAAGGATGGCGTCCGCATCATCAATTGCGCCCGTGGCGGTCTCGTCGTCGAGAAGGATCTCGCCGAGGCGCTGAAATCCGGCAAGGTCGCCGGCGCCGGCTTCGACGTGTTCGAGGAAGAGCCCGCGACCGAGAACGTGCTGTTCGGCCTGCCCAACGTCGTCGCCACGCCGCATCTCGGCGCTTCGACCACGGAAGCGCAGGAGAATGTCGCGCTTCAGGTTGCCGAGCAGATGGCCGACTACCTGGTCAAGGGCGCGGTTTCCAACGCCTTGAACATGCCTTCCATCACGGCCGAGGAAGCGCCGCGCCTGACGCCCTTCGTCAAGCTCGCCGAGCAGCTCGGTTCGTTCGCCGGCCAACTCACCGAAACCGGGATCAAGGCGATCAAGCTCGAATATGAAGGCGAGGTCGCGGAGATGAACGTCCGCGCGCTGACCGCCGCCGCGCTCGCCGCCGTTCTGCGGCCGCAGCTCCAGACCATCAACATGGTCTCGGCCCCGGCCATCGCCAAGGAACGCGGTATCGCGGTGGAAGAGGTCCGTCGCGAGCAGCAGGGCGCCTATGAGAACTACATCCGCCTGACGGTGACGACGGAGCGCCAGGAGCGTTCGGTCGCCGGCACAGTGTTCGGCGACGTCAAGCCGCGCATCATCCAGATCAAGGGCATCAACATGGAGGCCGAGCTCGGTCCCCACATGCTCTACGTCACCAACAAGGACAAGCCGGGCTTCATCGGCCGCTTTGCAAGCCTGCTTGGCTCCGAGGGCATCAACATCGCCACCTTCAATCTCGGCCGCAAGGCTGCCGGCGAGGATGCGATCGCGCTGATCGAAGTCGACGAGGCGATCTCGGACAGCGTCATCGATCGCGTCAGCGCGCTCGAAGGCGTGGTCCAGGCCAAGCGCCTGACGTTCTGAGACCAGGCTCTATTGCCGGAATGAAGAGGGGCGACGGGCAACCGTCGCCCCTTTTTTGTCTGTGTTTTCAGCGGCTTTCGCGCAGCAAGAGCCGGCGGCTCGACCCGCCACCGCCCCGTCATCCTCGCGAAGGCGAGGATCCATGCCGCCCCGTTTTTAAGGCGTTTGACGCGGCTGGAAACCCGGCTGAATGGATCCCGGGTCTGCGCCCGGGATGACGGCGAGGGTGGGGAAGCGGGCGAGACAGCGGGAAAGACAGGAAATGAAAGCTACCGCCCGAACGACCGAATTCTGGCGAGGCTCAGCTGCGCCAGCGCGATGCCGCCAAGGATCAGCGCGTAGCCGGCGCCGTGGTACCAGCGCGGCTGTTCGCCGAGGAACAGGATGGCGATGATCGAGCCGAACACCGGCAGCAGGTGGAAGAACGGCCCGGCGCGGTTGGGGCCGATCAGGGCGACGCCGCGATTGAAGAACATGTAGGCGACGACCGACGGTATCACGACGACATAGGCGAGCACCGCGAAGGTCAGCGGCGTCGCGTGCATGACCTTGCCCGATGCGATCTCCCACAGGCAGAAGGGCAGGATCATCGCGGCCCCGGCGGGTATCGTGAAGCCCAGCATCGACAGATAGTGGATGCGCGGCCCCTTCTTCAGCAGGGCCGAATAGAAGCCGTAGCAGCTGATCGCCACCAGCATGATGATGTCGCCGATATTGAGCGTCATGTGCAGGAGAACGCCCGGATCGCCGCGGCAGATGATCAGGATGACGCCGCCAAGCGACAGGCAGACGCCGGTGATCTGCGCCGCCGTCATGCGGTCGCGGAACAGGATCAGCGACCAGAGGCCGATGACCAGCGGCGCGATCGACTGCATCAGCAGGCCGTTCAGCGCCTCGGTATATTGCAGCCCGTAATAGGCGAGCGTGTTGTAGGCGCCGATGCCGGAGGCGGCGAGCAGAAGCATCACGGCGAAGCTGCCGCGGATCGCCGGCCAGTCGCGTTTCAGATGCGGCCAGGCGAAGGGCAGGATGATCAGCGATGCCCCGGCCCAGCGCACCTGCGCCAGCGCGACCGGCGGTATGCTGCCGGCGACATAGCGGCCGAGCACGATGTTGATCGCCCAGAACAGGAAGGTGAGGGCGAGCAGCAGATAGGGCCGGTTGAACAACCAGGCGAAGGCTCGCGAAAGCAATGACATGAACTGGCCTCGGACAGCGGAACGTCTGGATAGCGCTGTCGGGCGGTCGCTGCCAAGCGCCAACGCCCCGCCGCGCGGCTGCGATGGTTGTTTGCCGGTTTGCAGCGGCGCTGCGCCGTGGCTATGCCTTCGGGCTGATGAGGATGGAGACACGGTTCATGGCGGTTCCGACCAGCAAGGCTGAGCTTGTGGAGGCGATCGAATCCAGCTTTGCCAGGCTGATGCAGGATCTCTCGATCGTGCCGTCCGACCGGACGGCCGAAAAGACGCTGGAAGGGCATGTGCGGGATATGCGGATCAGCGTGCACGATCTCGTCGCCTATCTGACGGGGTGGAACGAGCTTGTGCTGAAGTGGCATGCGCGGCGTGACGCCGGCCTGCCCGTCGATTTTCCCGAGACCGGCTATCGATGGAACCAGCTCGGTGCGCTGGCGCAGAAATTCTACGCCGACTACGAGGACGTGCCCTTCGACGAATTGCTGAGGCGTTTCGCCGATGCCAAGGCCCGTATCATTGAGCTTATCGAGCGCCGGGACGATGCCGCGCTCTATGGCGACCCCTGGTACGAGGGCTACACCATGGGCCGGATGATCCAGTTCAACACATCCTCGCCCTATGCCAACGCACGGGGACGATTGCGCAAATGGAAAAAGGAAAACGGTATCGGCTGAACCGCTGCCGTGCCGCTTTTCATGGAATTCGCGCAATTGTGGCGCGGCGATACCACAATCGCGCGTTATGCGGCAGGAAGCGCGCCGGCGGTTCCATGGGTGGCGGCGCTTCATCATGCAGGGGAAGCCCGATGGCCAAGACAATCCTCGCTCTGACGCTGGCGGTGCTGGCCGCCTCCAGTGCGACTGTGCACGCCGCCGACCTGCCGCTCGGCAGCCGGATCACCGCCGTGACCGTGCATCCGCAAGGGGCCGCCGTGCTTCGCGAGGCTGCGTTCTCGGTGCCGCCCGGCGTCAGCGTGCTGGTAGCGGATGACCTGCCGGCCGACATGGTCGCCGACAGCCTGCGGGTCGAGGGCATGGCGGCGGGCGGCGTCACCATCCGTTCGGTCGAGACGCGCGCCGCCAAGGCGGATGCGGACGCCGATCCGGCGCGCGCGGCAATCGAGGCCGAGATCGAGGCGCTGCGCGACCGGCTCGGCGCGCTCGACGACAAGCGCGCGGCGCTGGATCTGCGCGTAAAATTCATCGACCGGCTGGCCGAGAGCGTGCCGCAGGGGCTCGCCAAGGGCATGGCCGAGGGCAAGTCGATCGGCGACTGGGTCCAGACCGCCGAAGGTCTCGGCCTCGAGCGGGAGAAGATCGACCAGCAGCGCGCGGCGATCGCCATTGACCGGCGCGGCATCGAGAAGACGCTCGCGACCCGGCAGGCCGCGCTGGATGATCTTCCGGTTGCGGCACCAAAGCTGGAGGCGCGGATCGAGCTGCTGGCCAATCAGGCGGCGACCGGCAAGCTGACGCTCGGCTATCGCACGCAATCAGCGGGCTGGAGCCCGGCCTATGACATCTCGCTCGCGCTCGGCGAATCGGCGGCCGAGCCGAAGCTGGAACTGGTCCGCCGGGCCGAACTGCACCAGGAGACAGGCGAGGATTGGTCCGGCGTGGCGCTGACGCTGTCGACGACGCGGCCGGCGGAAGGCACGCAGCCGCCGGGGCTTGGCGAAAGCGTCGTGCGCTTCGCGCCGCGTTTCGCCCAGGACGAGGCGCGCGAATCGATGGCTCTGGCGCGCCCCGCGCCCGTTCCCCCGGCGCGCTCCAAGATGGAGGCCGCTGGCGGCGCCGCCGACGGGATCTTCCAGGCCGAGGCCGTGGCCGATTTCGGCGACTTCCGCGCCGAGTACCGGATAACGGATCCCGTCACGGTCGCTTCGGGGGAGGGCAGCCGATCGGTGCGGATCGCCACGGAGAAACTCGCGCCGACGCTGGAGGTGCGCGCCGTGCCGGCGGTCAGCGATGCCGCCTATCTGACGGCGCGCTTCCGCAATACGTCCGGCGCGCCCTATGTCGGCGGCCAAGCGGTGCTGTATCGCGACGGTGCTTTCGCGGGCACCGTGCCGCTTGCCTTCACCGCGCCCAATGCGGAGCTTACGCTGGGCTTCGGCATTGACGACAAGGTCGCCGTCACCCGCACGACGCTGGAGCGCAAGACCGGCGAGCGCGGGCTGATCTCGTCGGAGAAGACCGACGAGCGGCGCTATCGCATCCAGGTCGAGAATCGGCACGCCCGGCCGATCGCGATCGTGGTGCTGGACCAGCTTCCCGTATCCGAGGCCAAGACCATAACCGTGCAGGCTTTGCCGGAGGCGACGCCGCCGACCGCGCGCGCCGTGGACGGCAGGCGCGGGGTGGTGGCCTGGGGCTATGATTATGCCGCCGGCGAAACAAAGGAGATCACCCACGCCTTTGCCATCAGCTGGCCGGCCGATCAGGACGTATTCTGGGAGAATTGAGGGCCTGACATGCTCCGGCGGGGGTCGCGCCGGGCAGAGGGAGTCTATATAGTCCGCGCGCTTCGTCCTGGCGGCCTGCCGGGGCGAAGTCTATCGCGCGCCGCGCATGGCGGCACAGGCAGTGGCTGGACGTCGAAAAGGGAAGTCTCAATGGCGAATGTAGTCGTCGTCGGATCGCAATGGGGCGACGAAGGCAAGGGCAAGATTGTCGACTGGCTCTCCGAGCGCGCCGATATCGTCGTGCGCTTCCAGGGCGGACATAACGCCGGCCACACGCTCGTCATCGACGGCGTTTCCTACAAGCTCAGCCTGCTGCCGTCCGGCGTCGTGCGTCCGGGCAAGATGGGCGTCATCGGCAATGGCGTCGTCGTCGACCCGCATGCGCTGGTGGCCGAGATCGGCCGCCTGGCCGCACAGGGCGTTGCCGTCTCGCCGGACAATCTCCGCATCGCCGAGAACGCCGCGCTGATCCTGTCGCTGCACCGCGAGCTCGACGCGTTCCGCGAAAACAGCAATTCCGGCACCCGCATCGGCACCACCAAGCGCGGCATCGGCCCGGCCTACGAGGACAAGGTCGGCCGTCGCGCCATCCGCGTCATGGATCTCGCCGATCTGCCCGCACTTCGCGACAAGATCGAGCGGCTGCTGGCGCATCACAATGCGCTGCGCCGTGGTCTTGGCCAGGAAGAGATTCTGGCGGAGACGCTCTACGAAGAGCTCGCCTCGGTCGCCGACAAGGTTCTGCCGTTCATGGATTCGGTCTGGCAGCTGCTCGACCGCGAGCGCCGCGCCGGCAAGCGCATCCTGTTCGAAGGCGCGCAGGGCGCGCTGCTCGACATCGACCATGGCACCTATCCGTTCGTGACCTCGTCCAACACCGTCGCCGGCCAGGCCTCGACGGGTTCGGGCGTCGGTCCGGGCGCGGTCGGCTATGTGCTCGGCATCACCAAGGCCTATACGACGCGCGTCGGCGAGGGCCCGTTCCCGACCGAGCAGACCGGCGAGATCGGCGATTTCCTCGGCACGCGCGGCCATGAATTCGGCACCGTCACGGGCCGCAAGCGTCGCTGCGGCTGGTTCGACGCCGTGCTGGTGCGCCAGACGATCCGCACCTCCGGCATCACCGGAATCGCGCTGACGAAGCTCGATGTTCTCGACGGCCTTGAAGAAATCAAGATTTGCGTTGGATATAGGCTGGATGGTCGCGAAATCGACTATCTTCCGGCTTCGCAGGCCGCACAGGCCCGGGTCGAGCCGATCTACGAGACGCTGGAAGGTTGGAAGGATACGACCGCCGGTGCCCGTAGCTGGAACGATTTGCCGGCGCAGGCCGTAAAATATGTCCGCCACGTCGAGGAATTGATCGGCGCGCCCGTTGCGCTCCTGTCGACCAGTCCGGAACGTGACGATACAATTCTGGTTCAGGATCCGTTTCAGGACTGAGGTTGTCGATCACAGGCGCCGGTTCGGACGTGTAGTTAGTAGAATGGGACGATGACCGACTATTACGCGGTATTGAAAAAGGCGGTTTCCGGGTTCGAGAGCGAATCCGGCGACGCGCGTCGTTCAGTTTACGACAAGGCGCGCACGGCGCTGATCGGACAGCTGAAATCCATCGACCCACCGCTGACCACATCCGAGATCTCGCGCCAGCGCCTGGAACTGGAAGAGGCGATCCGCAAGGTCGAGCGCGAGGCCAGCGCCGCGCGCCCGGCTCCGGTTCGCGTCAGCGCCGCGGCGGCCGTTGCCGAGGCGCTGGCGGTTCCCGCCGAGCCGGAATCGCTGGACGAATCCGAATATGCCGACGAACTCGAGCAGGAGCTGGAAGAGGCCGTAGCGCCGTCGCCGCCGCCCGCGCCGTCCCCGGCGCCGGCAGCTGTCGCGCCGACGCCCGCCCCGCCTCCGCAGGATGTGTATTCCGACATCGATGACGGGGAGGAGCCTGAACCCGAACCCGTCTGGCACGAACCCGAACCCGAGCCGGCGCCGCCTGCGCCGCCGGTGCGGCAGCCGCCGCCAGTGCAGCCGCAATGGCCGCAGGTTTCGCCCACCAAGCCGAGCGCCTATGATCGCGCCGCGCCGCAGGGCCGTCGCGAGCCGCCCATGGTGGCCGCCGATCCGATCGACGAGCCGCGCTTCGATGTCGATGCCGATCGCGATGATGGCCGCCATTTCAGCGCCGACGCCGATTGGGCGCCCGAGCCGATGCGCGTCACGCCCATGGACAATGACGGTCTCGACGAGCCGCGCGACCGCCGGGCGTCGCGCCGCGAGCGCAACCGCGATGTGGAGCGCCCCGCCGTCTATGTCGAGCGCGCCAAGCCGTCGCGCTGGCCGACCCTCATCCTGCTGGTGCTGATCGGCCTGATGCTGGGCGGCATTGCCGCGCTCGCCTGGTCGCAGCGCGGCGTGGTCAAGGATGTCATCGGCGACCTGATTTCTTCCGCCGATACCGGCGCCAAGCCGACTCTCAGCGAGGACGCGGTGCCGACCGCATCCGCTCCCGTCAGCAGCAAGAATGCGGATCGCCTGGGCGGTGCCCCGGAAGAGGCGCCCAAGGCGGTGCGCACGGTCGAGGCGCAGCCTGCGACGGATGGCGAAGAAGCCGATCCGCTCGCCGGCGTCATGACGCCGGAGGGCACGGGCCCCGTCGCCGCGGCACCCGCAGCCAGCGAGCCCGCTCCGGCCCCGTCGAGCGCCCCGGACGCGGGCACCGCCGATGAATCGCTGGTCGCCCAAAAGGCCATTCTCTACGAACAGCCGACCGATGGCAGCCAGAACGTCAAGATCGTGAATGCCAACGTCACGTGGAAGTTCAACGCCAACTCGCCGAATGGTCCGGAAATCCAGGCCAATCTGGATGTTCCCGAGAAGAACATGAAGGTGACGCTGAACATCCGGAAGAACAACGACCCGGCGCTTCCCGCCAGCCATCTCGTCGAGATCGTCGTCGATACGCCGGCCGATTTCGCAGGCGGCGGCATCAAGTCCGTGCCGGCGCTCGTGATGAAGCCGACCGAGGAATCGCGTGGCCAGCCGCTCGACGGCGCCGCCGCCAAGGTCGCCGATGGCTTCTTCTGGATCGCCTTCTCGAACGATGCCGGTCCGCTGACCCAGAATGTCGGGCTGATGCGCGAGCGCAACTGGATCGACCTGCCGCTGGTCTACAACAATGATCAGCGTGCGATCCTTACCTTCGAGAAGGGAACTCCGGGCCAGCGGGTCTTCGACAAGGCGATGACCGCCTGGGGCAACAAGTAGCGTCTCCGGCCTCGCCAGGATGAACCCTGATCAGGATGAACCCATGAAGATCCGGCTCATCCTGCATGGCAAGGCTGCGCGCGATCCGCGCGTTCGCGAAGCGGTCGGCGCCGTCCGCGCCGACGGTCATGTCGTCGAGGTTCGCGTGACGTGGGAGGTGGGCGACGCCACCCGGTTTGCCCGTGACTCCGTCGCCGAGGCTCATCGTGGCGCCGTGGATTGCATCGTGGCCGGCGGCGGCGATGGCACGGTCAACGAGGTGTTCGCCGCTGCGCTGGCGGCGGGACCGCCCGATTCCTGCTCGTTCGGGATCCTGCCGCTCGGCACCGCCAACGATTTCGCCCATTCCACCGGCATCCCCGTCGACGACCTGACCGCCGCGCTGCGGCTGGTCGTCGAAGCGCCGGCGTCGCCAATCGATGTCGGTAGCCTGAACGGCCGCGTCTTCGTCAATCTCGTCTCGGGAGGGTTCGGGTCGCGCGTCACCGTCGAGACCGATCCCGAACTCAAGCGACGTCTGGGTGGTCTCGCCTATGTCGTCACCGGCGTGACCCGGTTTCGCGAGTTGTCCGCGAGCCAGGGCCGTTTCCGCGCCGAAAGCCTGGAGTGGCAAGGCAGCTTCCTGGCGCTTGCCATCGGCAATGGCCGCCAGGCCGGCGGCGGCATCGTGCTGTGTCCCGGGGCGCGGATCGATGATGGCCTGCTCGACCTCACCATCCTGCCGGATCTGGTCGGCGACGCCCGGCTCGATGCCTTCACGCAGATCCTGCGGCAGGGCGCGGCGGCAGTCGAAAGCCTTCAGGTCAAGACCCGCAGTTCCTGGATCGAATTCGATTCGCAGGAGGAACTGCACATCAACCTCGACGGCGAGCCTGTGAGGACGCGGCACTTCCGCGTCGAATGCCGCCCCTCCGCCCTCCGCGTCCATCTCGGTCCGACGCCGCTGAACGGCACTGCATAGCTGCTCTTCGGCCGGGGGCCTTGCACGTTCACGCATCCTCGGCCATGCTCCGGCCATTCCGAGGGGTGTTCGCGGACGCGAGCTGAGATGGCCTAGGGCCGAACCCTTCGAACCTGATCCGGGTCATGCCGGCGAAGGGACGGGAAGCTGGTTCGCGACGTCTGCTCGTCCCCCATCGCTATTGGCATGGTCTCGTCCGTATTTCGGAGGAGCGGCTTCGCCATGGCGGCAAGGGCTGAATTTGAAGCGGGAGACGGGCGGCGCGGCTGGATAGCCGGCATCGTGCGGGCTCTCGTCGTCGCCGTGGCGCTCGTCGCCATCTGGCAGGCGGTCATCCTCATCTTCGCGCCGCCGCCCTTCATGCTGCCGCCGCCCTCGCGCGTCTGGCGCGCCCTGGTCGAGCGCCCCGATCTCTGGCGGCGCGATGCCGTCACCACGCTGATCGAGACGGTCTCCGGGCTGATCACCGGCGCCCTGGCCGGCATCCTGCTGGCGCTGGTGATGACCTTCGTGCCGGCAATCCGCCGCATCCTGATGCCGCTGCTGATCGTCACCCAGGCGTTTCCGGTCTTCGCCATCGCACCCTTGCTGGTTCTCTGGTTCGGCTTCGGCATCGGCTCGAAGATCGTCATGGCGACGATTGCGATCTTCTTCCCCGTTGCTTCCGCCTTTCACGACGGCCTGGCGCGCACCGAGGCGGGGCTGATCGATCTGAGCCGGCTCTACCGGGCAAGGCGCTGGCAGGAAATCCTCTATCTCCGCGTGCCCGACGCCTTGCCGGCGCTGGCCTCTGGCCTGCGCGTCGCCGCCGTCTATGCGCCGGTCGGCGCGCTGATCGGCGAGTGGGTCGGCGCCTCGTCCGGGCTTGGTTACGCCATGCTGATGGCCAATGGCCGCGCACAGACCGACGTCGTCTTTGCCGCTCTGGTCATCCTCGCCGCCATGGCCGTGCTGGTTCGCGCCGCCGTCGAGATCGCCACCCGCCACATCGCCCCCTGGGCGCCAGAAACCCTCCGCTAACGTCCTGCTTCTGCAAAGGAAAACCCATGAAACTCATCCTTCGGCTCGCGGCTCTCGGTCTGGCGGCGGCCCTGACGATCGGCCCGGTCCAGGCGGCCGACAAGCTGACCGTGTTGCTCGACTGGTTCTACAATCCCGACCACGCGCCGCTGGTGATCGCCAAGGAAGCCGGCTTCTTCGAGAAGCATGGCCTCGATGTCGAGATGATCGCGCCGGCCGATGCCAGCGCCCCGCCGCGGCTGGTCGCCGCCGGCCAGGCCGACATCGCCATCACCTATCAGCCGGACCTGATGCTCCAGGTAAAGGAAGGCCTGCCGTTGACGCGCATCGGCACGCTGATCGAGACGCCGCTCAACGCGCTGATCGTGCTCAAGGATGGGCCGATCCGCTCGCTTGCCGATCTCAAGGGCAGGAAGGTCGGCTATTCCGTCGCCAGCCTGCAGAACGCCTATATCGGCGCGATCCTCAACTCGGTCGGCCTGAGCGAGACGGACGTCGAGATGGTCAACGTCAATTTCAACCTCTCGACGTCGCTGATGTCCGGCCAGGTGGACGCGGTGATCGACGGCTATCGCAATGTCGAACTGATCCAGCTTGGCATCGAGGGCAAGCCGGGCGTCGCCTTCTTCCCGGAGGAGCATGGCGTCCCGGCCTATGACGAACTAATCTATGTGACGCGCAACGAATTGCGCGGCGATCCACGCATGGCCCGCTTCCTCGCCGCTGTCGAGGACGCGACGATCTTCCTGACCAACCATCCGGACGAAGCGTTGGCGATGTTCGTCAAGTCGCACAAGGAACTGGACGACAGGCTGAACCGCGAGTCGTTCGCCGCGACCCTGCCGCGCTTCGCCAAGCGTCCGGCCGCGCTCGACATCGGGCGCTATGACCGGTTCGCCGCGTTCATGAAGGCGAGGGGCCTCCTGGATACGATCCCGCCGATCGACAGCTACGCGATCGCCCCGCGCTAGGCTCTTCAGAAGGGACCCGTCTCCCCGCATAGCGGGAAGGGCCTGGGTTGGCGGGCACGCTGCGCCTAATCGGGCAGGCCCGCCAGTTGCAGGCCTTCCATGTAGCGGTCCAGCGCCGGGCCGGCGAGGTTCTGGATGCCGGCGCGTACGCCGGCCAGGGTCAGGGCCGGGTTCTCGGCGAGCAACCGGCGCACGGCATGCCGTGCGAGGTTCGTCTGGCCGGAGAGGGACGCCGAGGTGGCGAGCAGACGATAGGCCCAGACCATGCCGGGGCGGCCGTGCAGCGCCTGCGCTGCCCAATGCGCCGCCTCGGCATAGTGCCCGAGCAGGAAGTGGCAGGTGGCCATGCCGGCGAAGGCATTGAACTGGATCGGATCCTCCGGGCTCAAGGCGATCGCTTTCTCGAAGCTCTCGATGCCCAGTTCCGGACCCTCCGAATAGGCCTGGGCGTAACCAAGCCGGGTCCAGGCCCAGGCGAAGGTACTGTCCAGCGCCAGGGCCCGCTCGATGAAGAGCAGCGCCCGCGACTGGTCGGTATGCAGGATGGAGAAGGTGGCGCCGATCGCGGTCATGACGAGCGGATCCGGCTCGGCCAGTTCGGCGGCCAGCTCCGCGAATTCGAGGGCCTCGGCGCGATCGCGGACGGGATCCTCGGACCAGAGATAGGTGATCTGCTGGCTGAGGCACCAGCCCTTCAGGCTGAGCGCTCCGCTGGAGCGCGGATCGATCGCCAGCGCTTTCTCGAGCAGCGCCAGGGCGGCGGCATTGTCCTCGCGCCGATGCGCCCAGAAATGCGGCATGGCCTGCAGGATCAGGTCATGTGTCTTCAGTGTCTCTGACGTCTTGCGCCTGGACCGTTCGATCTCGGCCGTGCGGATGGCGGGGCGGAGCGCGCCCGCGACCAGCGTCGCGACATCGTCCTGCAGGGCGAGCGGGTCGTGGATGGTCCCGTCCTTGCGGCCGGACCACAGATGCGCGCCCGTCTCGGCCTCGACCAGCTGCGCGGTGACGCGCAGCATCTCGCCGGACTGGCGCACGCTGCCCTCGATCACATAGCGCACGCCGAGATCGCGGCCGAGCGAGCGGACGTCGGTCGGCTTGCCCTTGTAGGTGAAGGCGGAATTGCGGGCGACGACGCGAATGTCACGCACGCGCGACAGGGTCGCGGTCATTTCCTCGACTACGCCATCGGCGAAGGATTCATGATCGGCGCGCGGGGAAAGGTCGTCGAACGGCAGCACGACCGTGAGCGGGCGGAGATCCGGCGCCTCCGCCGGCTTCAGGGCGGGAACCGCGAGGCTGCCGGGCGTCAGCGTCTGCCCCGCCGTCGGTACCCGGCGCGGCATCGGCTTGCCCTCGGGCATCCAGAACCAGGCTTCGACGGGGTAGGGGATGCTGCGTAGCGACAGGAAACCGGCCGGCTTGAACGCCGCGGCGGGCTCGCCCAGCAATTGCCAGCGCACGGAATGGGTGATGGCGATGCCACCGGGCGGCGCGGCTGTCTGCAGCCGCATCGCAAAGCCGATCGCGGCGCCGAAGCGATCATCATCGGTCAGGATCAGGTCGGCGAGCACGATCGCCGCCCGGACTTCGATCGGCGCCCGATCGCGCGCCGCATTGCGGGCGGCCATGCCGGTCTGGAAAGCCATGGTCCATTCGACCGCGTCAAGCACGCTGGGGAATTCGATCAGCCCGCCATCGCCCATCGTCTTGATGATGTGGGCGCCAAAGCGGGCAATCGTCGGGCGTACGAGATTGCGGTAGATCGAGCGGACTTCGCGGATCGCGCCGAGTTCATCCCGCTGGATCAGCTCCGAGTAGCCGACCATGTCCAGCGCAGCAATGACGGTCAGTCGACGACGCGCGCGCGCCATGGTGGTTCCCCGACACCGGATTGGATGAGTAATGCGGCCCGCCGCAGCTTACGCTGGGGCATGCGCCTATCAGCCGCATACAGCATCGCCGCGGATTTCGCAACGGTTTCGTTTGTCGGGAAAGTCGAAAGTCTCTCGCGTTGGCAGAAATGTCGCCAAACGCGGCGGACCGGCGCCTGAAGCTCAGGCGTCGGTCGCGGCGAGTTCATCCTCGCCATGATTGCGCTCGAGATCCCGAGCGCCCCTTTTGACGGCCTTCTGCACCTTTTCGAAGGCGCGGACCTCGATCTGGCGCACGCGTTCGCGGCTGACGCCGAATTCGGACGAGAGTTCCTCGAGCGTCATCGGGTCCTCGGCAAGGCGGCGCGCCTCGAAGATCCGGCGCTCGCGCTCGTTCAGGACGCCCATCGCATCGCGCAGGAGCTGGCGACGGTTGTCGGCCTCCTCCTGGTTGGCGAGGATGGTTTCCTGGTTGTCGCTGTCGTCGACGAGCCAATCCTGCCACTCGCCGCCTTCGGTGTCGGCGCGCAGCGGCGCGTTCAGCGACGCGTCGCCGCCGAGGCGACGGTTCATCGAGATGACGTCCTCGGTGGTGACTCCGAGCTTGGTGGCGATCTGCTCGACCTGATGCGGCTTCAGATCGCCTTCCTCGAGCGCCTGGATCTGGCTCTTCATCTTGCGCAGATTGAAGAACAGGCGCTTCTGGTTGGCCGTCGTGCCCATCTTGACCAGGCTCCACGACCGCAGGATGTACTCCTGGATCGAGGCCTTGATCCACCACATGGCGTAGGTCGCGAGGCGGAAGCCCTTTTCGGGCTCGAACCGCTTCACGGCCTGCATCAGGCCGACATTGCCCTCGGAGATCACTTCGCCGATCGGCAGGCCGTAGCCGCGATAGCCCATGGCGATCTTGGCGACGAGACGCAGATGGCTGGTGACCAGCCGATGCGCCGCGCTGCGGTCGTCATGTTCCTTGTAGGCCTTGGCCAACATATATTCTTCATCCGGCGCCAGCATGGGAAAGCGGCGGATGTCGTCGAGATAGCGTGAGAGTCCGGCTTCGCCGGACGCGATGACAGGAAGACTTGCTCTGGCAGCCATATGTGCCCCCTCCATTTCTTGCCGGCGTTCCCCGAAAGCCAACGCCGGTCGCGGCCATGTTGGCCCGCATGGAGATATATAGGCACGAAATACAAGTTTAACAGGACCGATCGGTTCGATCCGATCACAGTCCGTTGAATGCCTCGATCAGATGGGCCAGATCCTCCGGCGGTTCGCTTTCGAAATGCAGCGTTTCGCCGGTCGTCGGATGCTCGAAGCCGAGCAGCCAGGCATGCAGCGCCTGGCGATGGAACGAGGCGATCGCCGAGCGCGCCGGCTCCGGGATCAGACTCATCTTGGTCAGGAAGCCCTTGCCATATTCCTGGTCGCCGATCAGCGGATGCGCCATGGCGGCCATATGGACGCGGATCTGGTGCGTGCGCCCGGTTTCCAGCCGCAGGTCGATCAGGCTGGCGATCGGGTTCTTCGGGTCGCCGAAGCGGTCCTGCACCGTGTAGTGGGTGATGGCTTCCTTGCCGCCGGTCTTCAGCACGGCCATCTTCAGCCGGCTGGTCGGCGAGCGGCCGATCGGCGCATCGACGAGGCCATAGGGCAGGGACGGCACGCCCCAGACGATGGCGCGGTAGCCGCGCTCGAGCGGGCCGGTGCGGCCATGGTCGGCGAACTGGTTGGCGAGGCGCTTGTGGGCGCGGTCGTTCTTGGCCACGACCATCAGCCCGGTCGTGTCCTTGTCGAGCCGGTGCACGATGCCCGGCCGGCGCACGCCGCCAATGCCCGACAGGCTGTCGCCGCAATGGGCGATCAGCGCGTTGACCAGCGTGCCCGACCAGTTGCCGGCGGCCGGGTGCACCACGAGGCCAGCCTGCTTGTCGATGACGAGCAGGTCACTGTCCTCGTAGACGACATTGAGCGGGATCGGCTCGCCTTCGGGCTCCGGGGCGACGGCGGGCGGCACGGCGACGCGGATGACGTCGCCCGCGTTGACCGCCTTTTTGGCCTCCACTATGGTCGCGCCGCCGATGGAGACGTGGCCGGCCTCGATCAACACCTTGAGGCGGCTACGGGAAAGCTCGGCGATCGCGGTGGCCAGATAGGCGTCGAGGCGACGGCCTGCCGCGTCCGGTTCGACCACGAGGTCGACGATTTCCTCGCCGTCATCCGGAAACTGATCCATGGTCAACTCTACTTCCTCTTCGAACCAGCCCGGCGCGCAGCAGCCTGGCGGCGATACGCCCCTCGATCCCGCCGTCGAGCGCGTCCGGCTGAAGCTGAGACGTCTGATCCTGGTATCGAGTTTGACGGTGTTGCTCGGCTTCGTCGCCGTGCTGTTCGCCGTCATCTATCGGATCGGCCCCGGCGGAAGCAAGTCCGGTCTCAAGCCATCGTCGGCGGAACTGCGCATCGAGCAGGCGATTCCGGCCGGCGCGCGCATCATTTCCTCGTCGCTGAATGGCGACCAGCTGGCCCTGACGCTGGATGCCGGTGGCGCCACCCGCGTCGTGATCCTCAACATCAATACGGGCAAGGTTCTGCGCAACATCACGCTGGGCGTCACGCCCTAGGATTTCCGCCATTTGGTTTCCCTGCGGCGAAGTTCTGCACAGGGAGATGCAAAGAACCTTGGCGAGATGGCTTGCCAAGGTTCCGCTCACCCGGTATATCGCCGTCATCCGAAAGCGAACGGATCCGCGCCCATCGTCTAGCGGTCAGGACGTCGCCCTCTCACGGCGAAAGCAGGGGTTCGATTCCCCTTGGGCGTACCAAAATTTGCACCTCCCCCAGAAATGACTGATCTCTGAGTTTTTGTGGTCTCAAGGGCTCTAGACCTGCGTTGGCCCCGTTCAGCCTTCCAGCGGCCTGCCGGCGACATAGTCGCCGAGCCCCGCGACAAGATGATCGAAGACAAGCCGCATTCGCCGCACCGCGCCGAGATCCTCATGCATGGCGACCCAGCATTCGAGCGGGTAGGCGAATTCTTCCGGCACGAGATGAACCAGATCGGGATCGAGCGCCGCGAGGCGGCTCTGGCAGCCGCCAATGCCGAGGCCGGCGCGGATGGCGGCGAGTTGCGTCGTGTCGCTGTCGGTGCGCAGGCTGAACATGTCGCGGGTCAGGGGCAGGCCGAGTTTCTGCAGGGCGCGGATGGCCGGGGAATCACGGTCATAGCCGATCAGCGCATGGCCGGAGAGCTCGGCCAACGTTTTCGGCGTGCCGCGCTGCGCCAGATAGCGCCTGTGCGCATGCAGGCCGATATCGACCGCGCCGATGCGGCGCGCCAGCAACGCACCCTGGGTCGGCCGCGCCATGCGGACGGCGATGTCGGCCTCGCGTCGTATCAGGTCCTCGTTGCGGTTGGATACCACCAGTTCGATGGCGATCTGCGGATGCCGCTGCAGGAAGGGCCGCAGGAGGGCCGGCAGGATCTCGGTGCCGACCACCTCGCTCGCCGTTAGCCGCACCGTGCCGCGATCCTCGCGCGCCTCGCCCGAAGCGGCGCGGATGAGGGCATCGGCGGCGGCCGCCATGGTCGCGGCATGTGGCTTCAGCTCCAGCGCCGCCTCGGTCGGCGTCAGCCCGGTGCGAGAGCGGGTGAACAGCACCACGCCGAGCGAGTGCTCGAGTTCATCGATGTGACGGCCGATCGTCGGCTGGGTCAGGCGCAAACCGCGCGCAGCCTTGGAAAGGCTGCCATCGCTGAGCACGGCGAGAAACGAGCGGAAATGATCCCAGGAGGGCGCCATCATTCAAGAATGTATGACTGCTATCCGAAGTTCAACAATTTAAAATAATAGCCCATGGCGCGATCTTCTCGTCGTTGGAACGACAGGAGATGATCATGACGGATGGCAGGACTGCCTTGGTGGTTGGCGCGACCGGCGGCGTCGGCGGCGGGGTGGCGCGCGTGCTGCTCGCCCGCGGCTGGAAGGTGCGCGGCCTGAACCGGGACCCGGCCGCAGCCCGCCGCAAGCCGGGCGGCGAGGGCATCGAATGGGTCCAAGGCGACGCCATGGTGGCCGCCGACGTGATCGCCGCCGCGAAGGGCGCCGAGGTGATCTTCCATGGCGCCAATCCTCCCGGCTACCGCAACTGGAAGGGCCTGGCGCTGCCGATGTTGGAAAGCACGATCGCCGCCGCCAGGGCGGTTGGCGCCCGGATTGTCTTCCCGGGCACGGTCTACAATTTCGGGCCCGATGCGCGGCCCCTGGTCGACGAGACCGCATCGCAGCGGCCCACCACCCGCAAGGGAAGAATCCGCGTCGCCATGGAGCAGCGTCTGCGCGAAACCGCGGCGGCGGGCACGCCGGTGCTGATCGTGCGGGCCGGCGATTTCTTCGGTCCCCATGCCGGCAACAACTGGTTCGCCGCCGGAATCGTCAAGCCGGGCGTCCCCGCGTCAACGATCCGCTATCCGGGCAGGCGGGATATCGGCCACGCCTGGGCCTATCTGCCGGACCTGGCCGAGACGATGGTTCAACTGATGGAGCGCGCCGATGCCATGGGGCCGTTCGAGGTCTTCCATTTCCGCGGCCATTATTTCGAACGCGGCGTCGAAATGTCGGAAGGCGTGGCGGCGACGGTCGGAAGGCAGGGCAGCCGGATTCGGGGTTTTCCGTGGGTGGCGGTCTATCTCGCCGCGCCTTTCGTCGAGATGTTCCGCGAACTGATCGAGATGCGCTATCTCTGGACCGAGCCGCTCGAACTCGACAATCGCAAGCTTCTCGCCTTTCTCGGCCAGGAACCGCATACGCCGCTGCCCGACGCCTTGCGCGCGACGCTGACGGCGATGGGCTCGATGCCGGGGGCTGACCCCGCCTGACCGGCGCTCAGGCGCCCGTGCCGGCGTGCTGGAGGGCGCGAATGCGCTCGGCAAGCCTCGGGGCGGGTGCGGGGGCGGGCGCCGTCGTCTCCTCGGGCGGCGGCGGGAGCAGGGTGACGAGACCCGGCGCCTCGCCCCGCTCGCTGGCAAGCCGGGCCACGGCGGCGCCGAACTCGATCAGCTTCTCGCGCAGCGTGGCGCTTTCCTCGGCGCTGGCCGTGCCGCTCCGCTGCTTCCATCCCTCGAGATCGGCCAGTAGGTCGGCGTTGCGGCTCTCCAGCGACAGGATCCGCGCCTCCAGCTCCATCTTCTGGTCGCGCAGCGCCATGCCGCTCATCTCGGCCGCCTCGGCATCGACTAGACGGACCGAGAGGTCCTGGATCTTCTCATGCGCGTCGGCGAGGTCGATTTCGCGCTGCTTCAATTGGGCGATCGCGGCCCGCATCGTCGCTTCGCTCTCGAGCTCGCGCTCCGACTGCGCCTCGGTGCGGCGACGCTCGATCGCCAGATTAGCGCGCAGCGTCGACAGCTCGGATTCGAACCCGGCGCTCGCCACTTCGTCGACCGTGGAACTCATTTTCACGGCCGCCAGCGCATCGCGCAGATTGTCCAGTTCGGTATCGCGGGCAATGATCTCAAGCCGTTGTTCTTCGCGCTCGGCGGTAATCTGCTCCAGGGTTTCCTCGGCGCTTTCCAGCTTCATCCGCATCTGCTGCAGGCGTTTTTCGCCCTCGGCTCGGTCCGTCACGGCGGCAGCGACGGCGAGGTCGGCCTCGGCAACCCGCACTTCCAGTTCGGCGCGGCGCTCTTCCAGCGCGACGATGTCATCGGCGGAAAGCGTCCCCTGCGCGGTCAGGTGGGTGATCACTTCGCGCTTGCGGTTGATGTCGATCAGCTGTTCGGTCACCTGCGTCTTGAGGCGCTCGATGGTCTGGTTGAGGGTTCGCGTCGAGAGGGCGAAGCCGGCGCGGATCTGATCCTTCTCGGCCTGGATCTCGGCGCGGGTCATCGGCAGCGTGCGCTCGATGTTGCGGCGGGTCAGGCGCAATGCGCGGCGCCAGACCGGCGGCAGAACGACCAGGGCAAGGATCCCCGCCGACAGGAAGCCGAGTGCGAAGTACATCAGCGCTTCAATCAATGCACCGTCTCCGGATGTCCGTCGCGCCTGAGGACGGGCCGGCAAGACCCAATCCCCCAGTCATCGGCTTCCCCGCGCCAGCCCACGCGCAGTTTTCCTAATGACATCGTCCGAAGCCCGGAGTCCAGCCACAAGCGCGTGTCGCGGCCCGGTCGGCGCCGGTTCCCGCGCGGTGTTGCGCCGCCGCCCGCACTGCGGGCGTTCCCATCGATCAGAAGGGGTTCCAGGTCTGGCGGTCGGTGAACTTCAGATAGCCGATATTGAGGCCGAGACGGGCGCCAAGGCCGGAAACGATCGGAACGATGAACACGTCGTCGCGAGACAGCACCGTCATGCCGACGCCGCCGACCAGGAAGGCCGAGCCGTTGACGCCGCCGAAGCGCGAGTAGATCGCGTTGATCGAGGGCAGATTGTAGACGAGCATCATGACACGCGAGCCCTCGCCGCCAATGTCCCAGCCAAGCGATGGTCCCTGGAAGAAGACCTGATGCTGTCCGGCGTTCTTGGTGTAGAGCGTGCCGTTGCCATAGCGCAGGCCGGCGAACAGCGCGCCCGATCCCTGCTCGCCCAGGATGTAGCCGTTCGGCAGGCCATATTTGGATACCGCGTGCTCCACCACGGAGGCGAGGCTGCCGGATACCTCGCCGAAGAAGCGATGCCCGGTATTGACCAGCTCGTCCGAGGAATATTGCTGCGGGTTCTGCGCATAGGCCGGCCGGAGGGCAAGGAGCGGCGCGGCCAGCGCGATCAGCGCGAGACAGAAAGCAAGACGCAGGCTGCGGGTCATGTCGGTCGGCTCCTTGTCGTGGCGGCTGTCATGGCACGGAACCGATCCCCGACGGGCGGCGGAAACCGGCAGCAGGCGCGCGAATCACCGATAGGAGTGTAAGTGAAAAAAGGGCGGCATTCTGACGTGGTTCCGGCGGGCGCGCCGCCGGGCCGGTTGCAGCCCCGCCGGTGGCGGGCGGTTGGCAGCATCGTTGGGCCGGTGTATCCCCGAAGCGTCTTTTTTCCATGCGTTGATTCGTGCCAATCAGGGGGATGACCCGTCATGACCAATGAGATCGAACTCGAAGCCCTCGATCTCGCGGCGCTGCTGTGCAGCCGCGTGTGTCACGACATCATCTCGCCCGTCGGCGCGATCAACAACGGCCTCGAGGTTCTCGACGAAGAGACCAATGAGGAAATGAAGGCCTTCGCCTTCGACCTGATCCGCAAGAGCGCCCGCCAGGCTTCGGCCAAGCTGCAATTCGCCCGTCTTGCCTTCGGCGCGGCCGGTTCGGCCGGCGCCGAGATCGATATCGGCGACGCCGAGAAGGTCGCACGCGGCTACATGGAAGGCGAGAAGGCGAATTTCGAATGGACGGCGCCGCGCGCGCTGATGCCGAAGAACCAGGTCAAGCTGATTCTCAACCTCGTTCTGATGGCGGTGGCTTCCGTGCCGCGCGGCGGGTTGATCAAGGTCACGGTCGAGGGCGAGCCGTCCCGGCCGGACGTCACCTTCCATTGCTCGGGCCCGAGCGCGCGCATACCGCCCGCCTTCGAAAAGCTGATCCCCGGCACGATCGTCGACGTCAACATCGATGCGCATGCCGTGCAGCCTTACTATGCAGGCCTGTTGGCGCGAAGCTGCGGCATGACCGTGGCGGCGGTGCTGGAGGGCACGGATGTGATCATCACCGCGCGGTCGAGCGCCGCGGCGGCGGGGAGCGAGGAGGCTCCGGCCGAAGCGCCCGCGGCCGAGACGATGGTCGCGGAAGCCGCCCCGGAGGCGGCCGAGCCTGTCGCCGTCGCCGCCGGCGAAGACGAGGCCACGCAGCAGGCCTGATCGGCAGGACGCCTGCGCCTGCCGCAGCCCCGAAATACAGAGAAGCCGCGCGGATCGAACGATCGGCGCGGCTTTTTCTTTGCCCGGCAAGGGTTTGCACGGGGCAGGGCCTTGAACGTGCCGTGAATGGCCGCCGGTTTCCGCCAAAGAAAAACCCCGCCGGAGCGGGGCTTTTCACATTCCAGCCGGGGGAGGACCGGCTATGCGCTGGCGCGCATCTGAACTTCGTCGGGCTCGCGCAGCACATAGCCGCGGCCCCAGACGGTCTCGATGTAGTTGAGGCCGTTGGTCGCCGTCGCCAGCTTCTTGCGCAGCTTGCAGATGAAGACGTCGATGATCTTCAGTTCGGGCTCGTCCATGCCGCCATAGAGATGGTTCAGGAACATCTCCTTGGTCAGCGTCGTGCCCTTGCGGAGCGAAAGCAGCTCCAGCATCTGGTATTCCTTGCCCGTCAGGTGCACGCGGCTGCCATGGACCTCGACCGTCTTGGTGTCGAGATTGACCGTCAGCTCGCCGGTGATGATGACCGACTGGGCATGGCCCTTCGAGCGGCGCACGATCGCATGAATGCGCGCAACGAGCTCGTCCTTGTGGAAGGGCTTGGTCATGTAGTCGTCGGCGCCGAAACCGAGGCCGCGCACCTTGTCCTCGATGCCGGCCAGGCCGGAAAGGATCAGGATCGGCGTCTTCACCTTGGCGACGCGCAGCGACCGGAGAACCTCGTATCCCGACATGTCGGGCAGGTTCAGGTCGAGCAGAATGATGTCGTAATCGTAGAGCTTGCCGAGATCGACACCCTCTTCGCCGAGATCCGTCGTGTAGACGTTAAAATTCTCGGACTTGAGCATCAACTCGATGCTCTGCGCCGTGGCGCTGTCGTCCTCGATCAGCAGAACTCGCATACCAATCCCCTCAATTGCCTATCCTGGGCTTGGCGCTCCGGCCTCGAAAACCGGTGCTTGGAAAACGGCTCACCCCGATTCGAAGGCTAACGCTTAATGGTTAACAAATTCTGATTCGTGCTCACAAGGGGTTCAGGCGAATTATTCGGAAATCGCCCAAGCTCTTTGAGATTCCGAGCGAATTGGTGTGGATTGCACCCTTTCGCTCGATTGCACGAATTCCGGTAACCAATTGGTCGGACTCACGGAATTAGGATGAAGGCACCGCAGACGGGGTTTACCCGCCCTTAAGCCCTCCTGCGCCATGATTAACGCGAGACGTAAACGAAAGGTTAGCGCGAGGTCGCGGGCTTAAGGTTTTGACAAGTTTGATGGCCGTTAACCACAGCGGCGACGAGAACGTCCCCGAGGCCGTCGGCATCGCAGCGCGTCTACGTCTCAGTGTTCAGGGAGTAACGAGTATGAAGTCGCGTGATAGCATCATTCGGCTAAAGCGTTTCCAGGCCGAGGAAAAACGTCGGCAGGTCAACCAGATCCAGACCATGGTCGCCGAGTTCGAGCGCATGGCCCGCGACCTCGAAGACCAGATCAATGTCGAGCAGGAACGCGCCGGCATCCGGGACACCTCGCATTTCGCCTATCCGACCTTCGCCAAGGCGGCGATGGCCCGGCGCGACAATCTCCGCGCCTCGGCACAGGATCTCGAAGCGCAGCTGGCCGCGGCCCAGGCTGGCCTCGATCTCGCGCTCGACGATCTCGCCAAGGCGGAGCAGATGGCGCTCCGCGACCAGGAGCGAAATGCAGCGGTCGATCTCGCCGCGACGCGTCGCCCGGCTCGCTCGACCGCCGCCGAGCGGCGGTCCTGGTAGGGGTTAACGGCACCCGCCGCTGTTAGCGCCTCGTTAACCCTCCGGAAAGCGCCGGCCTCAGGCCGACGGCGTCGGATCGATCAACGCGACATGCGGCCCGGCCGATCTCGGCAGGTGGCCGTCGAGGCGCGGATCGGTCGAGACCTCGATCGCGAACTTGAACGGCGTGAAGCCGGATCGCTTGTAGAAGCGCAGGGCGGCCGGATGGTCGAACGAGCAGGTGTGGAGCCAGACGCGCTCCGTGCCGCCGTCCCAGGCGACGGCAAGCGCCGCATTCATCAGTTGCCGGGCCGCGCCGGTGCCGGTCGCCTCGGGCACCACGCCGAACATCGCGATCTCGACATTCGCCGGCCCGCCTTCGCCGCGATGCAGCTCGGCCAGTCCGATCGGCGCGCCGTCCTGCTCGAGGAAGTGGATCTCGGTCGAGGGCTTGGCCAGCAGGGCGGCGAGTTCGTCATCCGACATCACGGCGCGCGAGAACCACAGCCAGTCCGTGCCGATCCGGCGGTAGAGGTCGCGGTAGGCGGCGAGATCCGGCTTCGCCACATGGCGCACCGTCCGGCCGCTCTCCGCCGCGACGGCCGGGGCAGGGCGGCTCGTCATCTCCAGATAGGTGACGACATTGGCGATCCGGCCGGGCGGCAGGTCGGTATAGCCGTCGAGGTCGAGGGCGATCGTTTGCGTCATTCCAGAATCTCCCGGTCGAGCAGGTAGCGCGCGGCCGCGATCAGCGTCGGGCGGATGTTGGCGCGGGCGGCGAAGACGAGCAGCAGCGGCTCGTTCTCGAGGAAGTATTCAAGCACCGCGGTGAGGAAGCCCGGATCGCCGGCCGCGTCGCGCAGCGTTTCCGGCCCGAGACCGACCAGCGCCAGGAAGCGGCCCAGTTCCTCCGGTTCCGATGCCAGGAAGGCCAGGCCCTCGATCGCCAGCCTCTCCGCGCCCTCGAGGTCGAGGGGCGGCTCTTTCTGCCGGATCATGCATTTGCCTTTCCGAAACGAATCTTCGCTAAAGTGGAGATCGATACCATCTAGTAGACGCCGTCGACGGGATCGAGGGCTGCAAGAAGGGACGAATGGCAAAGACCGTTCTCGTGGTGGAAGACAACGAGCTCAACATGAAGCTCTTCCACGACCTCCTCGAAGCGCATGGCTATGACATTATCCAGACCCGAAACGGCCTGGAAGCGCTCGAACTCGCCCGCACCCATCGCCCCGACCTGATTCTGATGGATATCCAGCTTCCCGAGGTCTCGGGCCTCGAAGTGACGAAGTGGATCAAGGAGGACGACGAACTGCGCGTCATCCCGATCATCGCCGTCACCGCCTTCGCCATGAAGGGCGACGAGGAGCGCATCCGCCAGGGTGGCTGCGAGGCCTATCTGTCGAAGCCGATCTCCATCGGCAAGTTCATCGAGACGGTGAAAACCTATCTCGGCGACGCCTGAGGCGCTTTTTCCCAATTCGTGCTGCTGGCCGGAACTGTAGCCATCATCCTGAGGTGCCCGGCGAAGCCGGGCCTCGAAGGAGGGTCCAGCGAACGCCCTTGATCTGGATCGCGAGCGGGTTTCGCCGGACTTTCGGACGTTGTCTGCATACTGGAGTGCCCCGCTGGACCCTCCTTCGAGGCTTCGCTTACGCGAAGCACCTCAGGATGATGGCGGAGCAGGTCGATCGGCCTGATAGACTCAGAGGCTTGGACAACTGCCGCCCTCACATTTGAGACAACAAAAAAGGCGCCGAAACGGCGCCTTTTTCGAAACTTCCGAAACCGATCTTACTTGATCTTGGCTTCGCGGAACTCGACGTGCTTGCGTGCGACCGGGTCGTACTTCTTGGCCGAGAACTTCTCGGTCATGGTACGCGAGTTCTTCTTGGTGACGTAGAAGAAGCCGGTGTCAGCGGAGCTCACGAGCTTGATCTTGATCGTGGTGGCCTTGGCCATGGTCAAACCTCAAAATTGTTGCGCGCAGCGTAGCTGGAACTGGCCCGGCGCCTTTGTGCGCGCACCCTACGGATTCAGAACTGAAAGTCAAGAAAGCTTCTTGGACACTCCCTTGGAAACTCCTCCGGGAAGGCGCGCCAGCCCGATCCGGATGATCAGCATGGCGAGATAGGCGGCGAAGAAGAGGCCGATTCCGATGGCGAAGCCATGCGGATTCCAGACATCCATCGCGACACCGAGCGTCGCCGGGCCGACGAGTCCGCCCAGCGAATAGCAGAAGACGAAGGCGGCGTTGGCGGCGGCCAGATCCGACCCGGTGAAGCGCGAACCGAGATGGGCGAGGCCGACCGTGTAGAGCGAGCCGATGACGCCGCCCCAGATCGCCAGGGCGATCATCAGCGGCCAGAACGAGGCGGCCACCAGCGGCAGGATCGCCGCGCCGAGCAGGCCGAAGGCGGCGATGATCATCAAGAGCTTCCGCCGGTCCATCCGGTCCGACAGCATGCCCATGGGCATCTGCAGCAGGATGTTGCCGACGGTGACGCCGATGCCGAGCAGGATCACCAGTTCGCGCGTATGGCCGACGCGCTGGCCATAGATCGGCAGCAGCGCGAAGGCGCCCGTCTCGATCGTGCCGAACAGCAGCGCGGCGCCGGTGGCGGCGGGCGCCAGGAACAGGAAGCGGCCGAAGGAGTGCTTCTCGCGGCGATCGAGCTTGGGCGCGACGGGCAGGCCGCAAAGCACGGGGATGATACCGAGCGTCAGCACGCCCGAGCCGATCAGGAAAGGCAGCATGCCCTGCGTCCCCGTCAGCGACAGAATCACCGGGCCAAGCGCGAAGCCGCCGGACAGCACCGAGGCATAGATGCCCATGACGATGCCCCGTTTTGCGGGCGGCGCGGCCGAGCTGATCCAGAACTCCGACAGCACGAAGGTGGTGGTGACGGCGGCGCCACCGATCAGGCGCAGCAGGAACCAGGCCCAGAAGGGGGCGATATAGAAGAGGGGCAGGGCGGCCGCGAGGGTCAGGATCGCCAGCGCCAGCAATTGCGCCGTGCCGATTCGCGCGGCGAGCTTCGAGACGAACGGGGTAACGGCGATCGCGGCCAGGCCCCAGGTGGCGGTGTTGATGCCGATCCAGGTGGAGGAGATGCCGCGATCTTCCAGCGTCAGCGCCAGGAGCGGCAGCGTGATCGAGAAGCCGAGGCCGACGGCCGCGACGGATCCGATCGCCGCGACGAGGCCGATCGTGCCGCCGCCATCGGTCCGCCGCCCGGATGCCATGGTCATGTATTCGCCTCGGATACTGTAATGCAGCGCTGTGTCGTGAAAGGACGGCGCCGTTCTAGACGCTGCGCCGGCTTGGGTCGAGAGGGGAAGGCCGGTTCAGCCCCTGTCGGATCGGGAGCAGTAGCAGGGTTCATGGGGTTCAAACTTGAACTTCACCTCTCCCTCAGGGAGAGGCGCGGAGCGCTGCTCTTCGAGCCGGTCGGGATTCTGCATGACGGATGGTATCAGGGTGAGGCCGGACTTTGTCCGAAAGCCGGCTTTCGCATTGTAAGGTCGTCCGGCCCTAGCCCGAATCGGCGCGCCAGGCTTCCGGCGCGTGGTCGTCGGCGGCGCCCTCGGGATCGAAGCCGTGCATGTAGAGCGCCCATTGCAGCCCGACGATGGCGCCCTTGACCGGCCGCAGCAGGCCGAGTGTCAGGATGGCCGTCAGCGGCAGCCAGATCGCCAGATGCGTCATGTTGGAGAGATGCCAGGCCATTTCGACGATCAGCATCAGCGGGACCACGATGTGGGCGACGATGGTGATGGTGAAATAGGGCGGCGCATCGTCGGCGCGCTGGTGCGACAGGTCCTCGCCGCAGGCGTCGCAGGCATCGGCGACGGTGAGGTAGCCGTTGAACATCCGGCCCTTGCCGCAGGCCGGGCAGCGGCAGAAGAACCCGCGGGACATGGCCTGCCACAACGAACGCTGCGGGCGGACGGTCGCTTCGGAACTGCTGGTCCACTCGTTCATCGGCTTCTCCTTGACGCGGCTAATATCGCGCCTGGGCCGGGGGATACAAGCCGACGCGGCAATCCACCGCGCGGCCGGGCCGCGCCTCGGCCCGGGGCCGGCGCGTCGCCATGGCCCCAAGGGTCCATCTGGCGCGGCGTCGGCGGGCGTGCAAAACACACGGGGAAAGGCCCGCCGGTCTTGTCGCCCGGGGCGGAAGTCAATATAGGGGTCGCTTCAATGAATGAGCTCAAAGCCAGTCCCGCCGCAGTGTTCGCGCATCGCCACCTGCTAGGCATTGAAGGTCTCCTGCCCGCGGAGATCATCGCCCTTCTCGATCTCGCCGAAGAGGCCGTCGAAGTCAGCCGACAGGTCGAGAAGAAGAAGGCCGTCCTGCGCGGCCGCACCCAGATCAACCTGTTCTTCGAGGCTTCGACCCGGACGCAATCCTCGTTCGAACTGGCCGGAAAGCGCCTCGGCGCCGACGTCATGAACATGTCGGTCGGTTCGTCCTCGGTGAAGAAGGGCGAGACGCTGATCGATACGGCGATGACGCTGAACGCCATGAACCCCGACATCCTGGTGGTCCGCCACCACGCGGCCGGCGCGGTTCACCTCTTGGCGCAGAAGGTCGGCTGTTCGGTGATCAATGCCGGCGACGGCGCGCATGAGCATCCGACCCAGGCGCTGCTCGATGCGCTGACCATCCGCCGCCACAAGGGGCCGATCCACGACCTGACGGTGGCGATCTGCGGCGACATCCTGCATTCGCGCGTCGCCCGCTCCAACATCATGCTGCTGAACGCGCTGGGCGCCCGGGTGCGCTGCATCGGGCCATCGACGCTGCTGCCGAAGGGGCTCGACCGTCTCGGGGTCGAGATCTTCACCGACATGCGCAAGGGTCTGAAAGATGTCGACATCGTCATGATGCTGCGCCTGCAGCGCGAGCGCATGGACGGCTCCTTCGTGCCTTCGGTGCGCGAATACTTCCACTTCTTCGGTCTCGATGCCGAGAAGCTGGCCTATGCCAGGCCGGGCGCGCTGGTGATGCATCCCGGCCCGATGAACCGGGGCGTCGAGATCGACTCGGCCATCGCCGACGGGCCGCAGAGCCTGATCCGCGACCAGGTCGAGATGGGCGTCGCGGTCCGGATGGCGGTGCTCGAGGCACTCGCCCAGAACCTTCCGAACGGATGAGGGCGAGATGATGCCGGATCGCCTGAAAGACAGCCAACGGCCGCTGGTACTCGCCAATGCGCGCGTCATCGACCCGTCGCGCAAGCTCGACGCGCGCGGCTCCGTCATCCTCGCCGATGGCGTGATCGTGGCGGCCGGGCCGGAGGCGGACAGCGCCGCCGTTCCGGATGGCGCCGAAATCGTCGATTGCCGCGGCGCTGCCGTCATGCCCGGCCTGATCGACATGCGCGTCTTCATCGGCGAACCGGGCGGCGAACATCGCGAGACCTTCGCCTCGGCCGGCCAGTCCGCCGCCGCCGGCGGCGTCACCACCGTCATCATGATGCCGGACACCGACCCGGTGATCGACGACGTGGCGCTGGTCGATTTCATCGCCCGCCGCACGCGCGACACGGCGCTGGTCAACGTCATGCCGATGGCCGCCGTCACCAAGGGCCTGAAGGGCCGGGAGATGACTGAATTCGGACTGTTGCAGGATGCCGGCGCCGTCGGCTTCACCGATGGGCGGCACTCGATCACCAATGCGCTGGTGCTGCGCCGGGCGCTGACCTATGCGCGCGATTTCGGCGCGCTGATCATGCACCACCCGGCCGATCCGGACCTGACTGGCTCGGGCGTGATGAACGAAGGCGAGACGGCGACCCGGCTCGGCCTTTCCGGCATCCCCAAGGAAGCCGAGATCATCATGCTGGAGCGCGACATCCGTCTCGCGGCGCTGACGCGCGGCCGCTATCACGCGGCGCAGATCTCCTGCGCGGAATCGCTCGAGATCATCCGCCGCGCCAAGAAGGCCGGGCTCGCCGTCTCCTGCGGCGTCTCGGCCACGCATCTGGCGCTGAACGAGCTCGATATCGGGCCGTACCGCACCTTCTTCCGCCTGTCGCCGCCGCTGCGTTCGGAAGACGACCGGCAGGCGATGATCGAGGGCGTCGCCGACGGCTCGATCGACGTGATCGTCTCCAGCCACGATCCGCAGGACGTCGACACCAAGCGCCACCCCTTCGCGGAAGCCGCCGATGGCGCGGTCGGGCTCGAAACCCTGCTCGCGGCGACGCTGCGCCTGGTCAACAATGGCGATGTCGACCTGCTGACGGTGGCGCGCGCGCTCTCGACCCGCCCGGCGGAACTGCTCGGCCTGCCGGGTGGCAGGCTGACGCCGGGCGCGCCCGCCGACATCATCCTGGTCGATCCGGCGATGCCCTGGATCTGCGACGGCGAGAAGCTGCGCTCGCGCTCGAAGAACACGCCGTTCGAAGGCGCGCGCTTCGAGGGCCGCGTGCTCCGGACAATCGTTGCAGGCCGGACCGTCTACGCATACGCTGGCGACTGATTTCACGTTTTCCGGTGCTGCCTTTCCAGGCGCCGGGCCATCTTTTCGAGTTCGGGGGAATCCTGCCATGCCGCAGCCGGTTGGCTGGGACTTAAGCGCGTCGCTCGCCGTGGCGGCGCTGGTGCTTGGCTATCTCCTGGGCTCGATCCCGTTCGGGCTGATCCTGACGCGCTTCGCCGGCCTCGGCGACATCCGCTCGATCGGCTCGGGCAATATCGGCGCCACCAACGTCCTGCGCACCGGCAACAAGAAGCTGGCCGCCGCGACCCTGCTCGGCGATGCGCTGAAGGGCACCGCCGCCGTGCTGCTGGCCGGTCATTTCTGGGGGCCGGAAGCCGCGATCCTGGCCGGCCTCGGCGCCTTTCTCGGCCACATCTTCTCCGTCTGGCTGCGCTTCAAGGGCGGCAAGGGCGTCGCCACCTATCTCGGCGTGCTGATCGGGCTTGCCTGGCCGATGGCGCTGCTGTTCGCGGTGGTCTGGATCGCGGTCGCCTATATCGCACGCTATTCCTCGCTCGCGGCGCTGGTGGCCAGCGTGCTCGTGCCGATCGTGCTGCTGGCGACCGGCGATATCCCGAAGGGGGTGCTGTTCGCGGTTCTGGCGGTGATCCTGATCCTCAAGCACAGCACCAACATCCGGCGGCTGCTCGGCGGCACCGAGAGCCGCATCGGCCAGAAGGGCTGACATGGCGCGCGGGGAAAATGGTTCTCCCCGCGACGCTGGACGGCCCGCCGACGTCCGCCTGAGCGACGACGAGCGAACCGCCTGGCTGCAGCTGATCCGCAGCGAGAATGTCGGTCCCGTCACCTTCCGCGAGCTGATCCGGCATT
>Ga0182738_1000677_pt1 | contig 45361 bp, 43 predicted proteins | sample eDN5th30CBELigMG_FD_128876 | JGI IMG/M metagenome (GOLD analysis project Ga0182738, IMG submission 128876) | Enriched Miracle-Growth compost microbial communities from Emeryville, California, USA - eDNA 5th pass 30_C BE-Lig MG (version 2)... ... | reverse complement strand
TGAACGCCGGCCAGATCCCGCTCGACTGGGGTTATGCCGAGACGCTGGCGTACGCGACGCTGCTCACCGAAGGCTACGAGATCCGTATCACGGGCCAGGACAGCGGTCGCGGCACGTTCTTCCACCGGCATGCGGTGTGGCATGACCAGACGAAGGGCGAGACTTACACGCCGCTCGAGCACCTGGCGCCGAGCCAGCCGCGCTTCACCGTGATCGATTCGCTGCTGTCGGAAGAAGCGGTGATGGGCTTCGAGTACGGTTTCTCCACCACCGAGCCCAACTGCCTGACCATCTGGGAAGGCCAGTTCGGCGACTTCGCCAACGGCGCCCAGGTCATCATCGACCAGTTCATCAGCTCGGGCGAGGCCAAGTGGGGCCGGTTGTGCGGACTGACGCTGTTCCTGCCGCACGGCTACGAAGGCCAGGGTCCCGAGCATTCCTCGGCGCGCCTGGAGCGCTTCCTGCAGTTGTGCGCCGAGCAGAACATGCAGGTAGTGGTGCCTTCCACGCCCGCGCAGATGTTCCACATGCTGCGCCGTCAGATGCGGCAGCCGTTCCGCAAGCCGCTGATCGTGATGACGCCCAAGAGTTTGCTGCGTCACAAGCTGTCGGTCTCGCCGCTGGAAGACCTGACGCACGGCAGCTTCCGCAACATCATCGACGAGGTCGACGACATCCAGCCGTCGAAGGTGACGCGCGTGGTGTTCTGTTCGGGCAAGGTCTATTTCGACCTGCTCGACTCGCGCCGCTCCGACGGCATCCACAACGTCGCGCTGGTGCGTATCGAACAGTTGTATCCGTTCCCGGCGGAAGAGTACGCGGCGATCATCCGCAAGTACTCCAACGCGCGCGAGATCGTCTGGTGCCAGGAAGAGCCGCAGAACCAGGGCGGCTGGTACCAGATCCGTCATCGCCTGCAGGAAGCGCTGCCGGCAGATCATCAGCTGCTCTACGCGGGCCGTGCCCCGGCGGCGGCGCCTGCCACCGGCATTTTCAAGCTGCACGTCGAACAGCAGCAGGCACTGGTGGACGCAGCGCTGCGTGCCACCAGCACTGAAGAATCTCTGCGGCATACCACCCGGTTGAAGGCCGCCAACAGGAAGAACTAGCTCAATGAGTATCGAAGTCAAAGTTCCGCAGCTGCCCGAATCGGTCACCGACGCGACGCTGGTCAATTGGCACAAGAAGCCGGGTGAGGCCGTCGCCCGCGACGAGAATCTGGTCGACCTGGAAACCGACAAGGTGGTGCTGGAAGTGCCGGCGCCCTCGGCCGGTGTCATCAAGGAGCTGAAGGTCGAGAACGGCGCCACCGTCGTCAGCGGCCAGGTGCTCGCAATTCTCGAAGCAGGCGAGGGCGCGGTTGCGGCAGCCAAGCCGGCGGCTGCATCACAGCCGGCCAAAGCCGCAGCAGAGCCGAAGGCTGCTGCTGCCGGTGCCACAGGCGGCAAACTTGCGCCGGCTGCCAAGCGCATGGTCGAAGAAAACAAGCTGGATGCCGCGCAGATCGCGGGCAGCGGTCGCGATGGTCGCATCAGCAAGGGCGACGTGATTCAGCATCTCGCCGGCAAGGAAGGCGGCGCGGCACCGAAGACGGCTGCCAAGCCGGCCCCGGCTGTGCAATTGCCCCCGATGGGCGGCTCGCGCAACGAGCAGCGTGTGCCGATGACGCGTCTGCGGGCACGCATTGCCGAGCGTCTGATCCAGGCGCAATCCACGGCCGCGATGCTCACCACCTTCAACGAGGTGGATCTGACCGAAGTCAACGCCATCCGCGCGCGCTACAAGGAGAAGTTCGAGAAGGCCAACGGCGTCCGCCTGGGCTTCTCCTCGTTCTTCATCAAGGCGGCGATCGAAGCGCTGCGCAAATTCCCGGCGGTCAATGCTTCCATCGACGGCAATGACATCGTGTACCACGAGTTCTACGACATCGGCGTGGCGGTCTCGACCGACCGCGGCCTGATGGTGCCGGTGCTGCGCAACGCCGAGAACATGAGCTTCGCCGAGATCGAAGCGGCGGTCGGCGCTTACGCCACCAAGGCGCGCGAAGGCACGATCACGCTGGAAGAGCTGACCGGCGGCACCTTCACCGTCACCAATGGCGGCGTGTTCGGCTCGCTCATGTCCACGCCCATCCTGAATCCGCCGCAGGTCGCCATTCTCGGCATGCACAAGGTCCAGGAACGCCCCATGGTGGTCAACGGCGAGATCAAGATCCGCCCCATGATGTACCTGGCGCTGACCTACGATCACCGCATCGTCGACGGCCGCGAGTCGGTGCAGTTCCTGGTGGCGATCAAGGAGGCGCTGGAGGATCCGGCGCGCCTGCTGCTGCAGCTGTAACAAACGCAAAAGTCCCGGCCTGCCCGACGGGCGGCCGGGGCCGGCGGTATCGGTCCCGAATTCACCCGGACGGTCATGATGGAGCGATCGCCCGGATCTTTTTAACCCGCGCGCAGGCCTCGAGCCCGGGCGCCTTTCCGTGGAGCTCCCATGTCCCAGTACGACGTCATCGTCATCGGCGGCGGTCCCGCCGGATATCCCTGTGCTATCCGTGCCGGTCAGAACAAGCTGAAAGTCGCCTGCATCGATGAGTGGCAGAACAAGGACGGCAGCTATGCCTTCGGCGGCACCTGCCTGAACGCGGGCTGCATTCCCTCGAAGGCTCTGCTCGAATCTTCCGAGCTGTTTCATCGCGCACAGCACGAGTTCGCCGTGCACGGCGTGAAAGTGGGCAACGTGGAGCTGGATCTGGCAGCGATGCAGAAGCGTCGCTCCACCATCGTCAAGCAGTCGACCGTGGGCATCGCCTCGCTGTTCAAGGCGGCCGGCGTGACCGGGCTGCAGGGCCACGGCAAGCTGCTTTCGGGCAACCGCGTCGAGTTCACCTCGAAGGACGGCAAGAAGGAAGAGCTGACCGCCAAGCACATCGTGCTCGCCGCGGGTTCGATTCCGACCGAGCTCAGGAGCCTGCCGTTCGACGGCGAGCAGATCATCGATTCCTGGGGCGCGCTCGAGCTGAGCGCGGTGCCGAAGCGGCTCGGCGTGATCGGCGCCGGCGTGATCGGCCTGGAACTAGGCAGCGTGTGGCGTCGCCTGGGCGCGGAGGTCGTGGTGCTCGAAGCGCTCGACTCCTTCCTGCCGATGGCTGACGGCGCGGTCTCGAAGGAAGCGCTCAAGCACTTCAAGAAGCTCGGCCTGGACATCCGCCTGGGCGCCAAAGTCAGCGGCGCCGACAAGACCAAGAAGGGCGTCACGCTCAAGTACACCGACGCCAAGGGCGAGCAGAGCGTCGAGGTCGACAAGGTCATCGTGGCCATCGGCCGCCGGCCGTACACCAAGGACCTGCTCGGCGAAGGCACGGGTGTGGAAGTCGACGAGCGTGGCTTCGTCAAGGTCGATCATGAATGCCGCACTGCCGCTTCCAACGTGTGGGCGGTGGGTGACCTGGTGCGTGGCCCGATGCTGGCGCACAAGGGCAAGGAAGAGGGCGTCGTGGTCGCCGATCTGATCGCCGGCAAGTACGGCGAGGTCAATTACAAGGCGATTCCGTCGGTCATCTATACCGCGCCGGAGATCGCGTGGGTCGGCCAGACCGAGGAAGAGGTCAAGGCCAGCGGTCGTGCCTACAAGGTCGGCCAGTTTCCGTTCGCCGCCAGCGGCCGCGCCCGCGCGATGGAAGCTGCGCAGGGCTTCTGCAAGATCGTCTCGGCCACTGACGACGACGAGATCCTCGGCATCCACATCATCGGCCCGATGGCCGGCGAGCTGATCGCCGAAGCCGTGCTGGCGATGGAATACTCGGCCAGCACCGAAGATCTACAGCGCACCATGCACGCCCACCCGACGCTGTCGGAAGCGGTGCACGAGGCGGCACTCAACGCGGACAAGATCGCGATCGACTTCCCGAACCGTTGAACGGTGGTCGGTTCTGTGAAGAGCAGAACCGGCTTTCTGTTGACGGTAGGCGGCCTGGGAGGCGCTTCAATCTGATTGCGGCTGTGCAGAGGGTAGCTTCGATTGGAGCGTGCGGTTCCGGTGAGGGAGTCTCGTTTCGGGACCGCCGTGAATCCGTCCCTGGAGGCTGCCACAAAAACATCCTGTTTTTGAGGCTCCCGAAACGAGACTCCCTCACCGGAACCGCAGAGGCTTCTGGTGCCGTGGCGCTCGGACAGCGCGCTTCCGGAATTTGGAAAAGAGAAAGTTGGCACCCCATTTCGGGCGCCGTTCTGGGTGGTCCCGCCCAGAACGGCGCCTGGCACCGCAGGTCGTGCTACCGTTGCGCCCACGTCGACAATAAGAAGAGGGCGCAGCGATCATGCACGAGACCGGCTCCCGCAATCCCGACGCATTGTTGTCCCGTGAGCTGGGGGTCCGGCAGCTCGCTTCCAACGTTTTCAATTACACCGTCGGCAGCGGCATTTTCGCCTTGCCGGCGATTGCGGTGGCGTATCTGGGTTCGGCGGCGCCGTTCGCATACGTTGCCTGTGCCGTGGTCATGGCGTTGGTGGTGCTGTGCTTTGCCGAAGCCGGCAGCCGCGTCGCCTCTACCGGCGGGCCGTATGCCTATGTGGAGACAGCGCTCGGACCGATGATCGGCTTCGTTGCCGGTTGCATGGTCTTCAGCACCGGGTTGTCCGCTGCCGCCGGTGTTTCGTCGCTCATTGCCAGGTCAATCCTCGCGCTGTTTCCGGGAGCGCCGGCCGCGTTGGCCAATGTGCTCATCGTTCTTCTGGTCGCAGGGCTGGTTACTCTGAATCTGCGCGGCATCAAGAATGGCGCGCGCGTGCTTGAAGGCATTACCGTGGCGAAGCTCCTGCCGTTGCTGGCATTCGTCTGCCTTGGCGTCTGGTTCATTCAGCCCGCCAACCTGGTCATCACCGAGGTGCCGAATCTTGCCACGGTGCTGAGCACGGCCGGCATCGTGATCTTCGCTTTCTCCGGCATCGAGGGAGCCATGATTCCCAGCGGCGAGGTGAAAGACTCTGCTCGCACGGTGCCGCGGGCGGTGATCCTTGCGCTGGGAGCAGCGACTCTGCTGTATCTGGCGGTTCAGTTCGTCGCGCTCGGGATCATGGGATTGGATCTGGCCCACGATCGCACGACACCGCTCGCGACGGCCGCCGGCACCATTTTCGGCCCGGTGGGCCGCACGGTCATCATCGTCGGTGCGGTCGTTTCCATGTTCGGCTATCTCAGTGCCAACGTGCTCTCGGAGCCGCGCGGCTTGTTTGCGCTCAGTCGCGATGGCTTTCTGCCCAAGGTGTTCACACAGGTTCATCCACGCTTCCATACGCCGAACGTGGCCATCGTCGTCTATGGCTTTCTGGTCGGCGCCATCGCCTTGTCGGGGACCTTCGAGCAGTTGGCCGTGTTCGCGAATCTGGCGGCGCTCACCGTGTATTTCCTCTGCGCCATCTCGGTCCTGGTACTGCGCAAACGTAACGTGCGCACCGAGGGCGAACCCTTCCTGCTGCCCGGCGGGCCGCTGATTCCCATTGCTGCCTGCGTAGCCATCGCCGGCCTGTTCTACCAGACCGTGCAGCGCGACCAGTTCGTTGCCTGGCTGGTGGTCCTGGTGCTCGTCTTCGGGTTGTACGGGATTCGTGCCTGGCGCCTGCGGGCGCTGCGGAAGTAACGCGTCGCGCACGCGTATCGCCGACCCGACGCTGGGCAGGTCCTGCACGATGTGCAGGGCTGGCGTCGTGTGAATATCCAGCCGATCCACGCAATTGTCAGCTGACCGGTCGCTTCGCGATGCCGGTAATACCTCGGTACCTTTTCTTGATTTATGGTATCGAAGATGTTACCAATGGCGGCATTGGAGATCCGAGAATATCTCGCACCCAACGGCGTCAGCCCGATTGCCAGAGGGCGCAGGACTCTCGATCCGCAGGTCCGCGCCCGCATCGACCGGGTGATCGAGCGCTTCGCGGACGGCAATTTTGGCGATCGCCAGGGATTGGGCGGGGGTGTTCTGGAAACCCGCATCGATGCCGGGCCGGGATACCGGATCTATTACGGAGTCGACGGCCCCACGCTGGTGATCCTGCTGGCCGGTGGCAGCAAGCGCAGCCAGGAGGCGGACATCCGCAGGGCGAAGCAGCGCTGGAGCGACTACAAGGAACGCAAGCGAGGAGGTTGAGAATATGCCGCTGACCCGCGACTTCAAGGAAACCATCATGGCCGACCTGCGCCGCGATCGTGCGTATCGCGTCGCCTATCTCGCCGAAGCCATCGAAAGCCTGCACAACGGCGAGTTTTCCGTCGGCAAGCGAATGCTGCGTAATTACATCAACGGTACGCTCGGCTTCGCCGAACTCAGCAAGGCCACCGGCACGCCGCCCAAGAGCCTGATGCGGATGCTGAGCGAGCACAGCAATCCGCATGCCGACAAGCTGTTTGCCATTCTCGGCCATCTGCAGGCGACCGAGCGGGTCAGGGTCAAGGTGTTGCCGGTGTCGCCGGCGCGTGGCCGCAGTCGTGCTGGCCGGGCGGCCGCATCGTTGCGTTGAGAAGCGGCGGGATCGAGCGTCGATTCAGGCTCGGCGGCGCGCACTCAACACGTTTGCCAGCCCTTGGATCCGTCGCAGTACGCGCGACAGTTCTTCCAGATCGCTCACCGTGATCTTGAGATTCATGTCGGCGATGCCGTCGGCTTCGCTGGTGACGGTGTTCATGGCGTGAATATTGATCTTGGAGTCGGCCAGTACGCCGGTGATGTCGCGCACCAGGCCACGGCGGTCGAAGGCGCGCACGTTGACCTCGACCGGAAATGAACGATCGCCGCCGTTGCCCCATTCGACTGTCAGCAGACGTTCCGGGTGCGTGCTCTGCAAGCGCTTGAGACTGGCGCAGTCCTGGCGATGGATGCTCACGCCGCGGCCGAGCGTGATGTAGCCGGCGATCGGCTCCGGCGGCACCGGACCACAGCAACGTGCGAAATGCGACAGCAGATCGCCGACGCCTTCGATGGTGATGCCGGCCGTTTCCTTGGTGGCCACTGCCGGCTTGCGTGGCACGGGCGAGGGCAGTTCCTGCGGACGTGCCCGACGCAGGATCGCCCCGGTGATCTGCGCCACCGTGATTTCGCCTTCGCCGATGGCGAGATACAGCTGCTCGGGCGTGTCGAGCTTGAACTCCCCAACCAGCTCGGCCAGCGTGACGCTGTGAATCGCCAGCCGCTGCAGCTCGCGCTCCAGGACCTGGCGACCCTGCTGCCGGTTCTGTTCTTCGTCCTGCTTGCGGAACCAGGCGCGCACCTTGCTGCGATTGCGCTGCGAGGCCAGGTAACCCAATGACGGCACCAGCCAGTCGCGGCTGGGATTGAGCTGCTTGGCGGTAACGATCTCCACTTGGTCGCCGTTGGCCAGCGGCTGGTTGAGCGGCACCATGCGTCCGTTGACCTTGGCGCCGCGGCAGCGATGCCCCAGGTCGGTGTGCAGGTGATAGGCATAGTCGAGCGGCGTGGCGCCACGCGGCAGCTCGATCACCTCGCCGCGAGGCGACAGTGCATAGACGCGGTCTTCGAAAACTTCCGAGCGCACGCGCTCGAGAAAGTCCTCGCTGCTCTCGCTCTGCGTGGCGTCCTTGTCCGCAGGTTCCAGGATCTGGCGCAGCCACACGATCTTCTGCTCGTAGGCCGGATTGCGCTTGCCGCCTTCCTTGTATTGCCAGTGCGCCGCCACGCCGAGCTCGGCATGCTGATGCATCTCGCGCGTGCGGATCTGTATTTCCAGCGGGAGTTTTCCAGGCCCGATGACGGCCGTGTGCAGCGAGCGGTACAGATTGTCTTTCGGCGTGGCGATGTAATCGTCGAACTCGCCCGGAATGTAGGGCCACAGGCTGTGGACCACGCCGAGCGCGGCGTAGCAGTCGGCGATCGAATCGACCAGCACCCGGACCGCGCGAATGTCGTAGAGCTGATCGAACGACAGCCCCTTGCGCTGCATCTTGCGCCAGATGCTGTAGATGTGTTTCGGCCGGCCGGCGACCTCGGCCTGGACATGCGCGTGCCCCAGCTCCGACTTGAGCTGTGCGATCACCTCTTCGATGTAGCGCTCGCGATCCACCCGCTTCGCCGCCAGCCAGCCGGCGACCTGCTTGTAGTGATCGGGTTCGAGGTAGCGAAAGCTCCAGTCCTCCAGCTCCCACTTGAGCTGCCACACGCCGAGACGGTTGGCGAGTGGCGCGTAGATGTCGCGGGTCTCCTGCGCGATGCGTTGACGTTCGGCTTCCGGCGCATCCTTGCTCTCGCGCAGCAGATGCAGTTGCGTGGCCAGCTTGATGAGCACCAGCCGCGGGTCAGTGACGATGGCCAGCAGCATCTTGCGCAGGGCTTCGGCCTGGCCGGCGCTGAGAGAGGCGCCCGACGGCCTCGGGCCGGTGACGCCGAGCGAGCCCAGCCGCAGCAGTTCCTCGGCGATCCGGGCCGGCGTCTCGCCGAAGACTCGCTGTGCCTCGCTCTCATCGATGGCGCCGGCTTCGAGCAGCGGCAGCAAGGTCGCGCCGCGGCGGATCTCCTCGTCGTCGGTCAGGCTGGCGACGATGCCCGCAATGGCCCGCGCCCGACCCACCGCCGCGGCGCCAGTGTCGCTGGCAGCGATCCGGCCGAGCAGTTCCTGCACCTCGGGTGTGGTGCTGACGGTCTCGGAACGGATGGGGGGGATGTCGGGCTGCATGGGATCGCGATTACAAATCGTCAGGTCGCAAGGGCTTGCCGTATCATACCGGCCTTGAATCTCGAGGTTGGGAGCGGAGGAAATCCTTGCGCAGAGTCAGGCGGCCGCGAAGTCTCGCCGAGCTGGGGCTGGCGGAGCCGGACAGCACCGGACGCGTGGCGGCGCGACGCCCCCCGGCCCGGAGCCTCGAGCGCAATTTTGGGGAAAACCTGCCGCGCTCGCGTCAGGTATTGCCTGCGCAGGTGCGCATTCTCGGCCTCGATCCGGGTTCGCTGTGTACGGGTTATGCCGTCGTCGAGGCGACCGGCGGCCGTATCGCCTACGTGGTGAGCGGCTCGATCCGCACCGAGGGCAAGGCCCTGCCGCAGCGCCTGCAGGAGATTTTCGTGGCGGTGGAGCGGCTGACAGCCGAGTTCAAGCCGGATGAAGTGGCGATCGAAGGCGTGTTCATGCACCGCAATGCCGGCAGCGCATTGAAGCTGGGGCAGGCGCGCGGCGCGGCTTTGAGTGCGACGTTTTCGGTACGGCCGCGTGTGTTCGAGTATGCGCCGCGAGCAGTCAAGCTCGCCGTGGTGGGCACCGGCGCGGCGCAGAAGGAACAGGTTCAATTGATGGTGAAACGCTTGCTGAATATCTCCGGGCCGCTGGCCGCCGACGCTGCCGATGCGCTCGCGATCGCGCTGTGCCACGCTCATTCGCGCAAGGTTCACGGCATGGTCAACGCGGCGGATCTGCGCCAATGATCGGTTTCCTGCGCGGTCGCCTGACGGCGAAGCATCCTCCGCAGCTGCTGATCGATGTGGGCGGCGTCGGCTATGAAGTCGAAGCCCCCATGTCCACGTTCTACGGGCTGCCTGCGACTGGAACGGACGTCAGCCTGTTCACGCATCTGGTGGTGCGTGAGGATGCGCATGTGCTGTTCGCTTTCGGCACCGAGCGCGAGCGACGCCTTTTTCGTGAGCTGATCAAGGTTTCCAATGTCGGACCGAAGCTGGCGCTGGCGCTGCTGTCCGGGATGAGCGTGGACAACTTTCTGTTGTGCATCGAGGCGCAGGATGCCGACACGCTGGTGCGCATCCCGGGAGTGGGGCGCAAGACGGCCGAGCGCCTGCTGATCGAGATGCGCGACCGGATCAAGAATCTCGGTGGCCTGGCAGGCGCGGTGCCGGTTGCGGAAGGCTCGCTGGCACCGGCCAATGGCGCGCAGGCCGAGGCGTTCAGCGCGCTGGTTGCGCTCGGATACAAGCCGGCCGAAGTCACGCGCCTGCTCAAGGCCGTCGACCCAGCGGCGCAGACGACCGAAGAGCTGATCCGCGGTGCGCTGCAAGCCGCCGCAGGCAAGTAGTCCAACATGATCGAACCGGATCGAATCGTATCGGCAGGCGCGCAGGGCGACGAAGACGCCTTCGACCGCGCCGTGCGCCCGAAACGCCTGGCCGACTATGTCGGCCAGCAGAGCGTCAAGACCCAGATGGAGATTTTCATCCAGGCCGCGCGCAACCGGCACGAGGCGCTGGATCACGTGCTGATCTTCGGCCCGCCGGGCCTGGGCAAGACCACGCTGGCCAACATCATCGCCAACGAGCTGCAGGTGAACCTGAAGCAGACCTCCGGCCCGGTGATCGAACGGCCGGGCGACCTGGCGGCGCTGCTCACCAACCTGCAGCCCAACGACGTGCTGTTCGTGGATGAGATCCACCGCCTGAGCCCGGTGGTCGAGGAGATCCTGTATCCGGCCATGGAGGACTTCCAGCTGGACATCATGATCGGCGAAGGCCCGGGCGCACGCTCGATCAAGCTCGACCTGCAACCGTTCACGCTGGTCGGCGCCACCACGCGCGCCGGCCTGCTGACGTCGCCACTGCGCGACCGCTTCGGCATCGTGCAAAGGCTCGAATTCTACGATCAGGCGGAGCTGCAAAGGATCGTGACCCGCTCAGCGGCGATTCTGCGTGTGCAGATGGAAGCGGGCGGTGCAATGCGCATTGCACAGCGCTCACGCGGAACCCCGCGTATCGCCAATCGATTGTTACGACGCGTGCGTGACTATGCCGAGGTCAAGGCCGGTGGACGGGTCACCGATGAAGTGGCGCAGGCCGCGCTCGACCTGCTCGACGTGGATCCGCAGGGTTTCGACGTCATGGACCGCAAGTTCCTGTCCACCATCATCGAGAAGTTCGATGGCGGTCCGGTCGGCGTCGAGAGCCTGGCGGCGGCGCTGGGCGAGGAGCGTGGCACCATCGAGGACGTGATCGAGCCGTTCCTGATCCAGCAGGGCTTCGTCATGCGTACCGCGCGCGGCCGTGTCGCAACGCGCCATGCCTATCTGCATTTTGGATTGAAGCCGCCGGAGCGCGGGGCCACGGGAGACCTGTTTTGAGTTCCACCTTCTCCTGGCCAGTGCGCGTCTATTGGGAAGACACCGATGCCGGTGGCATCGTCTACTACGCCAACTATCTCAAGTTCATGGAACGCGCCCGCACCGAATGGCTGCGGGCGGCCGGCCTGGAACAGGGGCCATTGCAGCAGGAACACGGACTGATGTTCGTGGTCGTAAGCGCCGAGACGCATTTCCAGAGGCCGGCGCGCTACGGGGAGCTGCTGCAGGTGAGCTGCGAGGTGGAGAAATCGACCAAGGCCAGCCTGATATTCAAGCAGGAGGTGGTGCGTGACGGTGCGCAGCCCGAACTGCTGGTGACCGGGCGTGTGCGCGTGGCGTGCCTGGACACGACCAAGTTCCGGCCGCGCGCGTTGCCGGAGCACCTGTTGCAGGAAATGGCCCCGCTGGAATCGAAAAGAGCAGGAGATCGCTGATGACGGGTGATTTATCGCCTTTGGAGCTGGTGCTCAACGCCAGTCTCATCGTACAGATCGTGATGGCGTTGCTGTTGCTGGCATCGGTCATCTCGTGGTCCATCATGCTGCGCAAGCGTGCCGAGCTGCGCGGCGCCCGGGCGGATGCCGACCGCTTCGAAGAAGTGTTCTGGTCCGGCGGCGACCTGTCGGCCATGTTCAAGGCCATCGACCAGAGCCGTCGTGTCACCAAGGGCATGGAGAGCATTTTCGAATCGGGCTTCCGCGAGTTCTCGCGCCTGCGTCAGCAGGGCGGAGCCGGTGCGCCGCTGATCGAAGGTGCGCGGCGCGGCATGAAGGTGGCGCTGCTCAAGGAGAGCGATCGCCTGGAGCACAGCCTGTCGATGCTGGCCACGGTCGGCTCGACCAGCCCGTACGTGGGCCTGTTCGGCACCGTGTGGGGCATCATGAATGCCTTCCACGGCCTGGGGAATGTGCAGCAGGCGACGCTGGCGATGGTGGCGCCGGGCATTGCGGAGGCGCTGATCGCCACTGCCATGGGTCTGTTCGCTGCCATTCCCGCGGTCGTTGCCTATAACCGCTACGCCGATCAGGTCACCCGCATCGAGACGCGCTACGACACCTTCGTCGAAGAGCTGTCCTCGATCCTGCAGCGGCACGCCACCAGCCGCACGCCGGGCGTGACTGCGGTCGAGGCGCACGCATGACCCCTCAGCGCCGCGGCAAGCGTTTGATGGCGGAGATCAACGTCGTTCCGTACATCGACGTGATGCTGGTGCTGCTGATCATTTTCATGATCACGGCGCCGCTGCTGACCCAGGGCATCAAGGTCGACCTGCCCAAGGCCGGTGCCGAACCGCTGCCGGAGGACGTGATGCGCGAGCATCAGCCGCTGATCCTGAGCGTGGACAAGTCCGGCGCCTTCTATCTGAACATCGGCAAGGACGAAGAGTCGTCGATCGACGACAGCGCGGTGGTGGAGCGGGTCGCGACCGTCCTGCGACGTGAGCCGAAGACGCCGGTGCTGGTCAAGGCCGACCAGACCGTGCCCTACGGCCGCGTGGTCACCGGCATGGTCCTGTTGCAGCAGGCGGGCGCCGAGAAAGTGGGTTTCATCACCGATCCCGCGGAACTGCCGCGCGATCAGAAGAAGCCGTGACGCGCGCGAGCTGACGGACGCGATGGCCGAGTATTTCAAACAGAACTGGAAGTATCTGAGCGGTGCAGCGCTGCTGCACGCGCTGTTTGCCGGCGTGTTCGCGCTGACCATGGTTTCCATGTCGCGCAATGCTCCGCCGCCGCAGCTGGCGATCCAGGCAGTGGTCGTCGACCCTTCGGTGATCGCCGCCACCAGCCGGCGTCAGCAGCAGGAACAGCAGGAGCAAAAACAGCGTGCCGAGCAGCAAGCCCGCGAGCAGGCCGCCGAACAGCGGCGCCAGCAGGAAGAAGTTGCGCGCAAGGAAGCGGAACAACGGGCGGAAGCGGAGCGTCAGGTGGAACTGAAGCAGCGCGAGGAGCAGGAACAGCGCCGCGTGCAGGAAGAGCAGCGGGTGCGTGAACAGCAGGAAGCTGAACGCAAGCGCGCAGACGAAGCCGAGCGTCAGAAGCAAGCGGAAGCGGAACGCCAGAAGCGGGTCGAGGCGGAGCGCAAGCGGGTCCAGGAGATCGAGCGCAAGCAGAAAGAGGAAGCGCAGCGTCGCAAGCAGGCCGAGGACGCGCGCGCCCAGGCAACCCGCGAATCGGAGCTGCAGAAGCAGCTGGCAGAAGAAGAGGGCCGGATGGAAGCGGAGAACGCCGGGCTGCTGAACCAGTACATCGCCCAGATCGTGCAGCGCGTCGAACGTAACTGGAACCGTCCGCCGTCGGCGCGCCCCGGTCTGGAGTGCGAGATCAGAGTGGCGCAGACGCCGGGTGGCACCGTGCTGTCGGCGCAGGTGACCCGATGCAATGGCGATGCGGCCGTGAAGCAGTCGATCGAAGCGGCGGTCATGCGCTCTTCGCCGCTGCCGCCGCCGCCGGATCCGCGCCTGTTCGAGCGCAACCTGGTCCTGATCTTCAGGCCGGCGGATTGATCGAGACAACGAGAGTCGAGGAGAGTCGGATATGCGGATTGCCCGAGCGTTTTGCGGCCTGATCCTGGGCCTGGCGAGCCTGTGCGCCAACGCCCAGCTGGTGATCGAGATCACGCGCGGGCAGGAGAATGCCGTGCCGATCGCCATCGTGCCGTTCGGCTGGGAGGCGGCCGGCGCCGCCCCGTTCGACGTGGCGCAGGTGGTGGCGAACGATCTGCGCAGCAGCGGCCGCTTCGAGCCGCTGGACCGCAAGGACATGATCGACCGGCCCAGCACGGGCGACCAGATCCGTTTCCAGGACTGGCGCTATCTCAAGAGCGATTTCATCGCCGTCGGCAAGCTGGTGCCGGACGGCGCGGATCGCTTTGCCGCACAGTTCGAGCTGTACAACGTGCTCACCGGCCAGCGCTTGACCGGCCAACGCCTGACCGCCGGCGCTGGCGGCATGCGCGCCTTGTCGCACCGGATCTCGGACATCATCTTCGAGCAGCTCACCGGCATCCGCGGCGCGTTTTCCACCCGCATCGCCTTCATCAGCGCCGAAGGCACGCCGCCGCAGCAGCGCTACAAGCTCATCGTCGCCGATGCGGACGGCGAGAATCAGCAGGTGATCGCCAACTCCAGCGAGCCGCTGATGTCGCCGGCGTGGTCGCCGGACGGCCAGAGCCTGGCTTACGTGTCGTTCGAGAACAAGGCTTCGGCGATCTACGTGCAGACGCTGCGCACCGGCGAGCGCCGGCGTGTCTCGGCCCGTGCCGGCATCAACGGCGCACCGGCCTGGTCGCCCGACGGCAGCACGCTGGCCCTGACGCTGTCGCGCAAGGACGGCGACGTCGACGTCTACACGCTGAACCTCGCCAGCCAGATGCTGACGCGCATGAGCTTCGATCCGGGCATCGACACCGAGCCGACCTGGTCCAATGACGGCCGCAAGCTCTATTTCAACTCCGATCGTGCCGGCGGCCCGCAGATCTACGAGGTCGATCCCAGCCAGCCGAACCGGGCTTCGCGCGTGACCTTCGAGGGCAACTACAACGCCCGCCCGCGCATCTCGCCGGACGGCAAGCAGATGGCGGTGGTGTTCCAGGACCGCGGCAACTACCGCATCGCCCTGGTCGATCTTGCAACCAAAGCGGTGCAGGTGTTGTCACAGGGACGTCAGGACGAAAGCCCGAGCTTTGCGCCCAACGGCGCGACGCTCATCTATGCCACCCAGGACCGCGGCCGCGGCGTGCTGGCCACGGTCTCGGTGGACGGACGCGTGCAGCAGAAGCTGCAGGCGAGCAGTGGCGACGTCCGGGAGCCGGTCTGGGCACCGTTCCCGAAGTGAGCTGCGTGCGCGGGCGTGCGAAGTCAACGGTTGCCGATGGTGAGGAACGCGCGCTTGTGGCAAAATTTTGCGGATTTTGCGGGGCATTGCCGTCCCACGAACCGAACAACGAATTTCAACGGGATCGCTTCCCTTGAGGAGAACTGAATGCGCGCTGTGCAGCTGGGTCTGATCGTGTTGAGTGCCATCCTGCTGGCAGGCTGTCCGAAGAAGCCGCAGACGCTGCCGGAAGGCGGCCCGGCGCAGCCGGACACCTCCGGGGCGAGCACCAGCGGCGCCACCGGCAACGACGTTTCGGCCCTGAGCGCCGAGCAGCAGGCCATCGAGGCGCTCAAGCAGACCGGCACCATCATCTACTTCGACTACGACCGCGCCGATATCAAGCCGGAGTACGTGGCCATCGTCGCCGCACACGCCAAGTTCCTGAACGCCAATCCGGCGCGCAAGCTGCGCCTGGAAGGGCATTCGGACGAGCGCGGTTCGCGTGAGTACAACATCGGCCTGGGCGAGCGCCGGGCGCAGTCCGTGCGTCGCGCGTTGCTGCTGCAAGGCGTGAACGAAACCCAGCTCACCACCGTGAGCTACGGCGAGGAACGGCCGGCAGTGCAGGGCAGCGATGAGGCCGCTTACGCCAAGAATCGCCGCGTCGAGCTGGTTGCGGGACGATGAACGAGCGAGTCTCCATGCTTTCGCCTGCGTCGCGCCGATCCGTGCGGCTGATCCTGGCCGCCACGGTTCTGGGTGTGCTGGGCGGGTGCGCGAGCACGCCGCCGGAGCAGGATCCGGTGGTGCAGAAGCTGAGCGAGCTGGACGGCCGGCTGTTGCGCCTGGAGCGCGTGCTGGGCAACCAGAGCCTGCTCGACCTGTCGCAGCGGATCGAGGCCTCGCAGAACGAGCTTCGCACCCTGCGTGGCCAGCTGGAGGAGTTGCAGCACAACGTTGGCCGCACACAGGAACAGCAGCGCGAGCTGTACGGAGACGTGGATCGGCGTCTCAGCGCCATCGAAGGTGGAGTGGCGTCAGGTGCGGCTGGCGCCGCGGCGCCGCGGGCCGGCGGTCTGCCGGTACCGCAAGGTGACGATCGCGCCAACTATCAGGCCGCTTTCGATCTGCTGAAGGATGGCAAATACCCGGAGGCCACCAACGGCTTCAAGCAGTTCCTGACGACCTTCCCCAACAGCGCGCTGGCGGACAACGCCCAGTACTGGCTGGGCGAGGCGCACTATGTGACCAAGCAGTATCCGGATGCGCTTAAGGCCTTCCGTACCGTGATCGAGAAGTACCCGGACTCGCGCAAGATCCCGGACGCGCTGCTCAAGATCGGTTATTGCAATTACGAGCTGAAGAACTGGGCCGAGGCACGCGCCTCGCTGGATCAGGTCGTGAAGCAGTATGCGGACACCACCGCCGCGCGGCTGGCGAGCCAGCGGCTGGAGAAAATGGGCAGCGAGGGCCGCTGACGATCCTGCCCGCCTGCGGATTTTTGCGATGAGCGCCTCAGCGACTTCGAGCTCGGGCGGGACTGCCGGCAGCGCTGCCGGTACCCGGCTCAAGCTCACCGAAATCTTTCTTTCCATCCAGGGCGAAGCGGACAGCGTCGGCTGGCCCACGGTGTTCGTGCGGCTGACCGGGTGCCCGCTGCGCTGTCAGTACTGCGATACCGCGTACGCGTTCCACGGCGGTGAATGGTTCACGCTGGTGCAGGTGCTGGAGCGCGTCGCCGGCTACCAGGTTCGCCATGTTTGTGTCACCGGCGGCGAGCCGCTGGCGCAGAAGGGCTGCATCGAGTTGCTGCGTGCCCTGTGCGATGCCGGCTATCGAGTCTCGCTCGAGACCAGCGGCGCCATCGACGTCTCCAAAGTGGATGCGCGGGTGACGCGGGTGGTCGACGTGAAGACACCGGACAGCGGCGAAGCGCATCGCAACCGGCTCGAGAACCTGGCGCTCTTGCGCGCCGACGAGCAGGTGAAGTTCGTCATCTGCAGCCGTGCCGATTTCGACTGGGCGCGCGAACTGGTTCGTGCCCGGGCGGTGAATGAAACCTGCACGGTCCTGTTCAGTCCGAGTCACGAACAGGTGGAGCCGCGCGAGCTGGCCCAGTGGATCCTGGATGAACGCCTGCCGGTGCGCCTGCAGGTGCAATTGCACAAGTATCTGTGGGGCAATACGCCCGGCCGATGACCGATGAGCCTGCCTGGGATGACGAGAGAACGATGACCGCGAGCCGCGCAGTGGTACTGGTGTCGGGTGGCCTGGATTCGGCTACGACGCTGGCGATCGCCCGTGAGCAGGGCCTCGCTTGTTACGCGCTGAGCCTCGATTACGGGCAGCGGCATCGTGCCGAGCTGGAAGCTGCGGCGCGAGTGGCGCAAGCGCTCGGTGCGGTCGAGCATCGGACCATTCGCGTAGATCTCGGCGGTATCGGCGGCTCGGCACTGACGGACGCCAGCATTGCCGTGCCACAGTCGCCGCAGATCGGCATTCCGGTGACGTACGTTCCGGCGCGCAACACGGTGATGCTGTCGCTGGGGCTGGGCTGGGCCGAAGTCCTGCAGGCGCCGCAGATTTTCATCGGCATCAATGCAGTCGACTACTCCGGCTATCCGGATTGTCGTCCGATGTTCGTCAGCGCTTTCGAGCGGGTCGCCAATCTCGCCACGCGTGCCGGGGTCGAGGGGACCCTGGCGTTCAAGATCGCGGCGCCGCTGATCGATCTCACCAAGGCGCAGATCATCAAGCGCGGTATCGAACTCGGCGTGGATTTCAGTACGACGGTGTCGTGCTATCAGGCGGACGAAGCAGGCCGCGCGTGCGGGCAGTGCGACGCATGTCGTTTGCGGCGCGATGGATTTGCTGCTGCCGGTGTAGTGGATCCGACGCGATACTTTCGATGAACTGACGCGCGTGTTCCGGTATTATGCGCGCCCTTCGGACGGGCTCCGGATGGCGGGGCCGGCTTCGAGCGACGCTGTCGATGGTGTCGTCAGCGCCTCGAGACCGGCGCTGCAAGGTTTGAAGGTTCTTCTCGTGGGTCGTTAGCTCAGTTGGTAGAGCAGTTCCCTTTTAAGGAATTGGTCGTAGGTTCGAGTCCTACACGACCCACCAGTGCCTGCAGCGCGGGCACCCCCGCCCGGATTGGCGTAAGTGCGCTTGTACTTGCCATAAGCAGCGACTATTGTCGCGTCGCTGACTCGATCTCCGTGATTGAATGCACGTACGGAGAATCAAAGAGTTAGAAGCGAAATCTCAGGAAGAGGCTGCCCTCGGCGCTCCGATCTTGCGCCGGCGGCATGGGGGCTTCGCCGCTTTTTCGAATGGTTCTACGAAAAAGGTTTCGTAACTGATTGATGTGACTACCCCTTCGATGACAAATCCTCCGGCCACCGCAGCCCCTTCCGAGCTTGCCTTCGGCCTGGTCCGGGCGCCTTTCGGCGACTGTGTCGACGACGCGTTCTTTTTCCCCAGCGACCAGCATCTGCGTGCGCTGGAATTCATGGGACATCTGCTGTGGACCCGCGCGCGCCTCGGTGTGGTCACGGCGAATCACGGCTGTGGCAAGAGCCTGCTGATCAGCCGGCTGCTGCGCGATCTCGACGAACGCATCGTCGCCGCTGCCGTTTCCAAGGAGAACATCGGGCCGCGGGAGTTCCTGCTGGAGGTGCTGCGGCAGTACGGCTTCTCGCTGGATGACAACGACAAGACCGATCGCCGCCGGCTGCTCGAGCGCTTTCTGCATCACCAGGCGTCGATGGGCCGCATCTGTCTGCTCGTGGTCGAGAACGCACAGAGCATGCACCCGTCGGTGCTCGAAGAACTGCGCTGCCTGGCGGCCGTCGAAGTCGATGGCGCGCGGATACTCAAAGTGCTGATGGTCGGACAGCCGGCGCTGAATCATGTGCTCGAATCGCCGCGCATGGCGGAGCTGCTGGCGCGGAGCGTCCCGCGTTTTTCATTGTCAGCGCTGAGTGAAGACCAGACCGCTGCGTACGTTGCGCATCGACTGCGCGCTGCGGGCGCGACCGATCCAGATGCGCTCATGCCGCATACCTTGCTGCCGCAGATTTATTCGTACACGGCTGGTGTGCCGGCGCAGATCAACCGCCTGTGCGAGCGGGCTCTGGCCTGGGCGTCCGAAGAAGAAGCGTCACAGGTGACGAATTCAGCCCTGGAGCGCGCCGTCGTCGAATTGCAGCTGCACGAACGCGTACCGCCCAGCATCCTGCGCCTGGACTCCCGCCAGGAATCGAAACCGGCAGCTGCAGAAAATGCCCGGCTGTCGGTCGTCATGCAGGGCCTGGCGCCGCAGGACATCGCGATGCGCTCCGATCGCATCCTGATCGGCCGGGGCGAGGAAGCCGACGTGCGCATCGATTCGGTGTTCGTCAGCCGCTTCCATGCGCTGATCGTGCGCCATGCCGGACAGGACCTGCTGCTCGACCTGGGCAGCACCAACGGGCTGCTGGTCAACTCGCAGCGCATCGTGCGGCGTGTGCTCAAGGATCGCGACCTGATCCAGGTCGGTCCCGCCAAGGTCACCTACCTCAACCCGGCTGCGGTCCAGGCGGCGCAGCCCGATCCGGGCGAGACCGTCTGCTTCGCCCGGCCGGGCCTGCCGATTGCGGCAGGCGAGGCAGAAGGCTCGGGGACGGTCATCGGCTTCGGCCGTCTCGAAGGTTAGGCAACGTCCGACGTTTGCCACCGGCGGCCGCAAGGCCGGGGACCCCTCCTTGGCAGCCGCATCGGCCGAAAGCGGTAACAGTCCGCACTGGCATCGCCGACGCAGGGCCTGCGCTTGCCGCCTGCGGGGCCACTTATAGTAGAGTGTCGGCTTCCCAGCGTACGTGTGTTTTCCTAGGGTCGAGCCTTCAGCTCCCGTATCGATGCGATCCACGGGGCGAGGGCGTCTGCGCGACGGTAGAACTCGACGCGGGGCTGGGACCGGCAGGCTAACAAAGAGACTGGCAAGCAGTGGATCGGTGGCGAGTTCATAAATTCGGCGGCTCCAGTGTCGCCGATGCGGCATGCATGGAGCGGGTGGCACGGATCCTAGAGCAGGATCCGCATCCCAGGCTGGGCGTGGTCCTGTCGGCGTGTCGCGGCATCACCGACGCATTGCTCAATGCAATCGCGGCGGCCGAACGCCAGGACGACGGCATCGAGCGGCGCATCGAAGAGATCCGCAAGCGGCATCAGACCATCGCCGAGACGCTGCTCGACAGCGAAGCGCAGGCGCGCTTCCTGGCCGTCCTGGACCAGGACCTGCGCAACATTTCCGGCATCCTGCAGACGGTGCGGCTGATTCGCTCCGCCTCGCAGACGGTGCGCGACCTGATCTCCGGCTACGGTGAGATCTGGTCGACGACCCTGTTCACGGCATACCTGCAGGCGCGCGGCAAGCGGCCGGGCCAGGTCCAATGGGTCGATGCCCGCGAGGTCGTTTCGGTGGAGTGGGGCCCGCTGGGCCCCGCAGTGCGCTGGGACGTTTCGCAGGACAACATCGCGCGCATAGCGCCGCGCGACGGGGCTGCAACCCTCATCATCACCGGTTTCATTGCGCGCGATCCGAAAGGATTGCAGACCACGCTGGGCCGCAACGGCAGCGATTTCTCCGGTTCGATCTTCGGCGCGCTGCTGGATGCCGCCGAGATCCACATCTGGACCGATGTGGACGGCGTGCTGAGCGCCGATCCGCGGCTGGTGCCGGATGCCAAGGTGATCGACTCGCTCTCCTACAGCGAAGCGATGGAGCTGGCCTATTTCGGTGCCAAGGTGATCCATCCGCAGACCATGGCGCCGGCGGTGCGTAAGGGCATCCCGATCTGGATCCGTAATACCTTCGCGCCCGAGAAGGCCGGCACGCTCATCTGCGCCAATCCGACCTCGGAGCTGGCGGTCAAGGGCATCACCTCGATCGACCGCTGCGCACTGGTGAACCTGGAAGGCGCAGGCATGATCGGCGTGCCCGGCACGGCGCACCGTCTGTTCGGTGCACTGCGTGACCACGGCATCTCCGTCATCCTGATCTCGCAGGGCAGCTCCGAGCATTCGATCTGCTTCGCGATTCCCGAAGCAGAAGCGGCGCGTGCCGAAGCTGTGGTTCGCGACGCTTTCGAAAGCGAGCTGCGTCAAGGACAGATCCAGAGCGTGGAAGTGGACAGCGGCTGCAGCATCCTCGCCGTGGTGGGCGACGGCATGGCCGGCTCGCACGGCGTTGCCGCGAAAGTGTTCACCTCGCTCGGCGGCGCTGCCGTCAGCGTGCGCGCCATCGCGCAAGGCGCTTCGGAGCGAAACATTTCCGTCGTGATCGACGGCAAGCATTCCTCCCGCGCGCTGCGTGCCGTGCATTCCAGCTTCTACCTCTCGCCGCACACGGTCTCGATCGGCCTGATCGGTCCGGGCGGAGTGGGCGGCGTGCTGCTCGATCAGCTCGCTTCGCAGGTGGAGCGCCTGTCGAGCGATCTGAAGCTCGATCTGCGCGTGCGCGGCATCATGACGTCGCGTCACATGCACCTGGCGAATGCCGAAGTGCCGTTGGCCCGTTGGCGCGAGGCCCTGAAGGATCGCAGCGAGCCGGCCGATCTGACGCGCTTTGCCGAACACGTGCACGCCGATCATCTGCCGCACTCGATCATCATCGATTGCTCCTCCAGCTCCGAGGTGGCCGAGCGCTATCCCGCCTGGCTGGCGAGCGGCATTCACATCGTCACGCCGAACAAGAAAGCGAACAGCGCCGACTTCGGCTTCTACGAGCGCCTGCAAGAGTCGAAACGGCAGGGCAGCGCCCATTACCTGTACGAAGCCACCGTCGGCGCCGGACTGCCCATCATCCAGACGCTGCGCGACCTGCGCGACACGGGCGATGAGATCCAGCGCATCGAAGGGATCCTGTCCGGCACGCTGGCGTACTTGTTCAATGTCTGGGACGGTTCGGAACCGTTCTCGTCCATCGTCAAGACCGCCAAAGCGAAGGGTTACACCGAGCCGGATCCGCGCGACGACCTGTCGGGCACCGACTTCGCGCGCAAGTTGATCATTCTCGGCCGCGAGATGGGATTGCGGCTGGAACTCGGCGACGTGCAGCTCGAAGCGCTCGTGCCGCCGGCGTTGGCTTCGTGCCCGCCGGAGGAATTCCTCGATCGGCTGCCCGAGTACGACGCCGCGATAGCGAAGCGTCTGGAAGCGGCGCGCAGCCGCGGCCGGGTGTTGCGTTACGTAGGTTCGCTGGACGCGGCCACTGGCAAGGCGGTGGTCGGCTTGATGGAGCTGGAGCGCTCGCACACGTTTGCCAACATCAATCTCACCGACAACGTGGTGCGCTTCATGACGCGGCGCTACAACGAGAATCCGCTGGTGGTGCAGGGGCCGGGCGCCGGACCGGAAGTCACCGCGGGCGGCGTATTTGCGGACCTGCTGCGGGTCTGTGCTTATCTGGGCGCCAGACAACGATGATGAACGAGTCGATGAAGAATCAGGCCACCGCATTCGCTCCGGCGAGCATCGGCAACGTTGCCGTCGGTTTCGACGTGCTCGGACACAGCTTTCAGTCCATCGGCGACCTCGTCACGGCGCGTCGCATCGACGAGCCGGGCGTACGCATCGCCTCGATCGGCGGGCTGGTCTCGAATCTGCCGCGCAAGCCGGAGCGCAACACCGCCGGCATGGCGGTGCTCAGCATGGTGCGCGAGCTCAAGCTGGATTTCGGCATCGAGCTGGCCATCGAGAAGGGCATTCCGCTGGGCTCGGGTCTGGGCGGCTCGGCCGCGTCCGCGGTGGCGGGTGTGGTGGCTGCCAATGCGCTGCTGCCGCAATCGTTGAGCAAGCTGGAGCTGCTGAAGTTCGCCATGAAGGGCGAGGCGGTGGCGAGCGGCTCGGTGCACGTCGACAACATCGCGCCGTCGCTGTTCGGCGGGCTGGTGCTCACGGTCGGCATCGACAATCCCAACGTCAAGCAGATCCCGGTGCCGCCCTCGGTGCGCTGCGTGCTGGTGCATCCGCACATGAGCCTGTCGACGCGCGAAGCTCGCAAGATCCTGAACCGTTCCATCGATCTGTCGGATGTGATCTGGCAGTCGGCCAACCTGGCCGGCTTCCTCACCGGCTGTTTCACCTCAGACCTGGGGCTGATCCGCGAATCGCTGGAAGACGTGATCATCGAGCCGCAGCGCAAGGCGCTGATCCCCGGCTTCGATGCCGTGAAGGAAGGCGCGAAGCGCAACGGTGCGCTCGGCTGCTCGATCTCCGGCGCGGGGCCGACGATCTTTGCCTGGTGCGAAGAGCGCGATGCAACGGCCATTCGCGATGCCATGGTGGCGGCGTTCGCAGCGCAGAAGCTGCATAGCGACGCCTGGATTTCCACGCTCGATCCCGCTGGCGCACGTATCGTCGATTGACGGTTTTACGCATGCATTACATCAGTACCCGCAATGCGCAGCACCGTGTGCTGCTCGGCGAAGCCATCGCGCAGGGCATCGCGCCGGACGGCGGCTTGTTCGTGCCGGAGTCCTTTCCGCATTTCGTGCCGCACCAGTTCGACGGTGAAACCGACCTGGCGGAAATTGGTGCGCGCCTGATCGCGCCGTTCGCTGCCGGCGATCCGCTTGCCGAGGAGCTTCCGGAAATCTGTCGCGCCGCGTTCGATTTTCCGGCGCCGTTGGTGCCGCTCCCCGAAGCGCCTGCGCCGGCGTGCGTGCTGGAGCTGTTCCATGGGCCGACTTCGGCGTTCAAGGATTTCGGCGCGCGGTTTCTGGCCGAGTGCCTGGCACGTATCCGGCGTGGTGCCACCAAGAAGCTGACCGTCCTGGTCGCCACCTCCGGCGACACCGGCGGGGCGGTTGCGGCCGCTTTCCACAATCGGCCCTGGGTTGATGTCGCGGTGCTGTATCCGAAGGGCCTGGTATCGCAACGCCAAGCGCAGCAGCTGGCCTGCTGGGGCGGCAACGTGCGCACGTTCGCGGTGCACGGCACCTTCGATGACTGCCAGCGCATGGTCAAGGAAGCGTTCCGGGATCCGGCGCTCAACGAGGCGTTCCAGCTGTCCTCGGCGAACAGCATCAACGTCGGCCGCCTGCTGCCGCAGATGGTCTATTACGCCAAGGCCGGCCTGGAAATGTGGCGGCGTAACGGCCGTCGCGCCAATTTCATCATCCCGGCGGGCAATCTCGGCAATGCGCTGGCCTGCATCTGGGCGCGTCACGTGGGCCTGCCGATCGGCGAGATCGCGCTGGCTACGAACGCCAACCAGACGATCACGGACTTCCTGCGTTCCGGCGAATGGCAGCCGCGAGCCAGCACCCCGACGCTGGCTTCGGCCATGGACGTGGGCAATCCGAGCAACATGGAGCGGCTGCGCGCGCTGCATCCGGAATTCGACGAGCTGCAGGCGCAGATCGGCGCTTCGAGCGTGGATGACATCGAGATTCGTGCCACGATCCGCCGCGACTCCCACGAACTGGGGCAGGTCTGGTGTCCGCATACAGCGACAGCGGCCAAAGTGTTCCGTCGCCTGCTGGCGCGCGGTGCGAGGGGTGAATGGGTGATCGTCTCCACCGCGCATCCAGCCAAGTTCAACGATGTGGTCGAGCCATTGATCGGTCGTACGGTTGAAATCCCCGCCAGTCTCGCGAAACTACTGGCGTTGCCGCGACACGAACAGGAACTCGAACCGTCGCTCGCTGCGTTACGTTCGCAACTTCTGGCCTAATCGACATCGACATGCCGCTGCCGACGCAAATTCCCTCCTGGGCCTATCCCGCTGCCGGCGCTCTGGCCGTGCTGGCGCTCGCGGTCTGGATCTTTCTGCGTATCCGGGTGTTTCGCGCGCGCCGCGCGATCGATGCGGCTATCGCCAGCGTCGCCTACGAGATGCTGAAGAACGTGCTGCTGCCCAACGGCAACGGCGGCCAGATCCACGTGAATTACCTGCTGCTGACCCAGCGCGGCGTGCTGGTGGTCGACCTGCTGGACCTGCCGGGCGCAGTGTTCGGCGGCGAGCAGATGCTGGAGTGGGCGGCGATCGGCAAGAAGCGCCGTTACACCTTCACCAACCCGCAGCACGCGCTGTACGACCGTATGGCCGCAGTGAAGCAGCTGATCGGCGAAGGCGAAGTGCCGGTGGAAGGCCGGATCATCTTCACCGTGCGCAGCAATTTCCCGAAGGGCAAGCCACGCAACGTGGTGCGCCTCGATGATCTCACCGAGGATTTCCCGGTGGTCGACAAGGTGCGCGGCAACATCACCGCCGCCTTCGGCGACGTCTGGGACAACGTCAAGAAGCACGCCGAGCCGAATCCGCTGGCGGCGTGAGCGTGCCGCTGGCGCGCTAAATTCGTCATTCCCGCGTAAGCGGGAATCCATCTTGGCAGGCAGATGGGCTCCCGCTTACGCGGGAGTGACGAAGGAACGAGTCAAGACGCCGTGCGCCTGCCGTGCTCGGCTACAACCCAGCTCACGCACGCCGTCACTCTCTTGCCGGTGGCGATATCCAGAAATTCATTCGGTCCATGGGCGTTCGAATGCGGGCCCAGTACGCCGGTCACCAGGAACTGGGTGCGCGGAAACTTCTCGCTGAGCATGCCCATGAACGGGATGCTGCCGCCGGTTCCCATGTACATCGCGTCGCGGCCGAAGAAATGCTTCGAGGCTGATTGGATGGCGGCTTCCAGCCACGGCTCGGTGGCCGGCGCGTTCCAGCCGCCCATGCTCGATTCCACTTCGAAGCTGACCTGCGCGCCGTAAGGCGGATCGCTTTCCAGGGTGCGTTTGACGCTTTCCGCCGCATGCTGCGGATCGACGCCCGGAGGCAGACGGAACGAGAGCACGAGTGCCGTCATCGGGCGCAGCACGTTACCAGCACTGCTCACGGGCGGAATGCCGTCCACGCCGGTGACCGACAGCGTCGGGCGCCAGGTGCTGTTCAGCAGCAGCTCCGCCGGATCGTTGGACATGGGTTTCATGCCGTCGACGAACGGCAGCTTGCGAAATACTTCATCGCCCAGCGCCTGCGCGGCGGCGTGCGCCTGCTTCTGGCGGTCCGCAGGCACGGGACCGTTCAATGCATCGACCAGAATCCGTCCCGTTGCCGCATCTTCCACTCGCGCCAGCAGTTGGCGCGCGATGCGGAAACTGGAAGCAGCGATGCCGCTTGCCATGCCCGAATGCACGCCTTCACGCAGCACCTGAACCCGTAGCGTGCCGATCAGGTTGCCGCGCAGCGAAGTCGTGCACCAGAACTGATCGTAATTGCTGCACTCCGCATCGAGACAGACGACCAGCGACGGCTCGCCGATGCGATCGGCCAGTGCGTCGATGTATGCCGGCAGGTCCGGACTGCCGCTTTCCTCGCCGGCTTCGATCAGGATCACGCAGCGTGCATAGGGAATCTTCTGTTGCGCCAATGCCCGCAAGGCGAGCAGCGAACCGAACACGGCATAGCCGTCGTCCGCGCCACCGCGTCCGTACAGGCGCCCATCGCGCAGTACTGGAGTCCAGGGATCAAGACCTTCCAGCCAGCCGGTGAATTCCGGCTGCTTATCCATGTGCCCATACATCAGCACGGTATCGTGCTGGTCCAGCGTTCCGGCTACTTCGATGAACAGCAGCGGCGTACGGTTCGGCAGCTGCATCAGCTCGATTTTCGTGCCGGGCAGCGCGTTTTCTTCGCACCACTTGCGCAGCAGCTGCGCGGCGCGGTCCATGTGGCCGTGCTCGGCCCATTGCGGGTCGAAATTGACCGACTTGTTCGGAATGCGGATGTAATCGCACAGCGTCGGCACCACCGAGCGGTCCCAGGCGTCGTCGATGTATTGCATCAGGGCACGGGTGTCGATGGACGAAGTCATGGGCTTTCCTCCGGCAGTCGGGTCAAGGTTTCCAGCCGAACAATTCCAGGGCATTGCGCGTAGTGATCGCAGCCAGCTCCTCGGGCGACTCGCCGCGTGCGGCGGCTATTGCTTCGAGTACATGCGGCAGATACATCGGTTCGTTGCGGCGGTTCTTCGGTTTGGGTTCCAGGTCGCGCGGTAGCAGGTAGGGCGCATCCGTTTCGATCAGCAAGCGATTCGCTGGGATGTGGCGCACGACTTCGCGCAGATGATGGCCGCGCCGTTCATCGCAGATCCAGCCGGTGATGCCGATGTAGAGATCTAGTTCCTGGTAGGCGCGTGCTTCGTCGATCCCGGCCGTAAAACAATGCGCCACGCCACCGGCAAGGTGAGGGCGGAACTCGCGCAGGATGGCGAGGAAATCCTCGTGTGCGTCGCGCTCGTGCAGAAAGACCGGCTTCGCCAGCTTCACCGCCAACTCCAGCTGGCTCTGGAACGCGGCGCGCTGCGTGGTTCTGGGCGAAAAATCGCGGAAATAGTCCAGGCCGCATTCGCCGACGGCGACGACTTCGGGCTCGGCGGCCAGCTCCGCAAGCTGCAGGCGTTGCTCGGAACCGAGATCAGCGGCGTGGTGCGGATGAATGCCGGCGGTACATCGGAAGCGTTGCGGCTGCTCACGCACCAGCTCTATCGCGGTGCGGGTGCTGTCGATGGAGCTGCCGGTGATGACCATGCGCGTCACGCCGGCATGTACGGCGCGTTCGACCACCGCAGCGCGATCGGCATCGAAACTGTCGTGCGCCAGGTTCAGGCCGATGTCGACGATCTGCGGGGGATTCGAGCCGTTGTTCAAGGGGTGACCGTTCAAGGAATGACCTGGGGAACGCTATGATGGCAGCGATGCGAAGCGGGCGCGGCGGCGTGCTATGGTTTGCGTAGTGTGAAACGGGATTGTAGTCAAAATCGGCGGCGGAGTTGGTTACGGGCGGCGCTCGGCGCGGTGCTGTGCATGCTGGCGCCCTGCGTGCCGGCCGATCCCATCTCGGATCTCGACGATGCCGCGGCGCGCGCCCAGTACGCATTCTATACGGCCGATAGCCGCACCCTGGAAGACGTCCTGGGTCTGATCGAGCGGCTGCAGGTGCCGCCGGCGCTGGCGGTCATGAAGGAATACTACGGGGCTTTCGGCAGCTGGAAGCTGGCGCAGCTCTACACCGAGGAGGCCGGCGGCAAGCCGGCCACCCGTGTCTCGCTCGAACAGGCTGCGCAGGATTGTCAACGACATGCGAAAGCGGCCCTCCAGCTCGATCCGCGCTTCGCAGAAGTATTTGCCATCGAGGCGATTTGCTCGACCTTCGTTCCGGGGCTGAGGCAGACCAGCTGCGCGCACAGCAAGTCACTGCGCATGGCGCAGGAGATCGAGCCCACGAATCCGAGGATCAAACTGATCGAAGTGATGTGCTTCGAGAAAGAAGAAGTCTCTTCAGCGGCATATGCCGAGAAGCTGCGCGCGACTGCGGACGCCTTCGAGACTGCACCGCCTTCAAGGCCGGGCAAACCCGATTGGGGGCAGGCGGAGGCGCTGCTTCTGCTGGGTCAGAACTACTTGCAGCGCGGCGATTTGATTGCAGCACGCGACGCAATCGAGCATGCCCTGGTGATAGCGCCGGACTATCGCCGGGCGCAGGAGTTGCTCAAGACTGCGGCTACCCGGCCGCGTTGATGGATCCGTCCAGTTGCTCATGAACGCACAGCTGCAACTCTTCGATTCGCATGAAGCCACGCCCCGCTGGGATGTGCGGGTGAGCCGTCGCGCCCGACGCTTGTCGGTGCGCGTCTATCCGGGCGGACGTGTCGAAGTCGTCGTGCCGCCGGGCGCTTCGGCGGTGACGGTCGAACGCTTCGTCGGCGTCCATCGCCGCTGGATCGATGAGCGTGTGGCGGATCTGTCGTCGCTGCCCGGCGTGGTCACGGAGAACCGGCCGACCATGCTCGAGCTGCCGGCGATCGGACGCAGTTACCGGGTCGAGTATCGCAGCAGCGCCAGCGAGATCCGTATTGCGGCACCCGACGATGGCCGCCTGCTGATTTCAGGCCGCCTCGACAGCGATCAGCGGCTGGCGAAGGCCCTGCGGCGCTGGTTGACGGCGCTGGCCCATGTCGAACTCGGCTGGGAAACCGCACGCGTGGCGGCGCATTATGGTTTTGAGTTCAAGCGCGTGCAGATCCGCCGCCAGCGCACCCGCTGGGGCAGCTGCTCGGCCACCGGCACGATCAGCCTGAACGTCTGCGCCTTGTTCCAGGAGCCGGCCGTCATGCGCTACCTGTTGATCCACGAGCTCAGCCACACCCGGCACATGAATCACTCGCGACGCTTCTGGTCGCTGGTGGAATCGATGGAGCCCGACTATCGCCGCCTGGACCGCGAGCTGCTGCGCGGCTGGCAGCGGGTGCCGGGCTGGATGTTCTAGCGAGACCTCACATGTCCTCCGACCAACCGAAAACCCCTCCCGACAATCCGCGAGCACCGGTCGATCTGTCCGACGAGCAAGTGCACTGGGATCTGGGCGAGTCGCAAAGCTACGGCCAGTACCTGGGCCTGAGCAGTATCCTCAACGCGCAGCGGCCGATATCGTACGAGCACGATGAGATGCTGTTCATCATCATCCACCAGGCCTCGGAGCTGTGGATGAAGCTGTGCCTGCACGAGCTGACCGCAGCGCTCGACCATATTCGCCGCGACGATCTCGGGCCGTCGTTCAAGATGCTCTCGCGCGTGGCGCGCATCCAGGCACAGCTCACGCAATCCTGGGATGTGCTGGCTACCATGACGCCGGCAGACTATTCCGCCTTCCGCAATCAACTGGGCCGCGCCTCCGGATTCCAGTCGTTCCAGTACCGGATGCTGGAGTTCGTGATCGGCAACAAGAACGCCGACATGATCGAGGTTCACAAGCGCGATCCGGAGTCGTACAAAGCGCTGCAGCGCGCGCTGCACAGCCCGAGCATCTACGACGAATCGCTGCGCCTGTTGAGTCGTCGTGGCTTCGAGATTCCGCAAGAATACCTGGATCGCGACTGGTCCAAGCCTTATCAGGCGAACAAGCAGGTCGCCGCCGCGTGGCTGGCGGTGTATCACAGCATCGACGATCACTGGGATCTGTACGAGCTGGCCGAGAAGCTGGTGGATCTGGACATGAAGTTCCAGCTATGGCGCTTCAGTCATATGAAGACGGTGGAGCGCATCATCGGCTACAAGCGGGGCACCGGCGGCACCGGCGGCGTGTCATATCTTGCCAAAGCGCTGGAGCTGCGCTTCTTCCCGGAGCTGTGGTCGATCCGGACGGCGATGTGAGAGAGCTCAGGCGGGAGCACGAGCGTGCTGCCGCCGCATCATCGTCACTGCTTGATGCGGTCTCGCGCGGCTGCCCAGCCAGCCGTGTTTCTCGCCGGCATGCGCTTCCATAGCCGCCAGCCCAGCAGCACCACCACGATCGTCAGATAGATCAGCGGCTCGCGTACGTCGGCTTTCACCTGCCAGTAGTAGTGCCAGACGCCGAGCGGCACGATCACGTAGACCAGCCGATGCAGCGATTTCCAGCGTTTGCCGAGGCGACGCATCATGCCGTTGGTGGACGTGACGGCCAGCGGGATCAGCATCAGCAGCGCCGCGAAGCCGATGGTGATGAACGGGCGCTTGCCGATGTCGACCAGGATGCCGGGCCAGTACAGGCCCTGGTCCAGCAGCAGCCAGGTCAGGAAGTGCAGCAGCACGTAGAAGAAGCCGAACAGCCCCAGCATGCGCCGCAGCTGGATCAGCCAGGGCGCATTGAACCAGTCGCGCAGCGGTGTCATTGCCAGCGTGATCACCAGCAGGCGCAGGCCCCATTGGCCGAAGGTGTCCTGCACCGCTTCGACCGGATTGGCGCCAAGGCTGGTGCCGCCGATCTCGAAGACGCGCACCGCCACCCAGAGGAAGGGCAGCAGGCACAGCAGGAACAGCGGCGGTTTGAGGTAGCGACGGACGACGATAGTGGAAGGCATCGGCGCGAGCTAGAAGTTCTTCCTGAGGTCCATGCCGCGGTACAGATCGCCGATTTCCTTCTCGTAGCCGTTGAACATCTGCGTGGGCACGCGAGAGTTGAACAGCCCGGCGCCGATGTGGCGCTCGCGCGCCTGGCTCCAGCGCGGATGATCCACTTGCGGGTTTACGTTCGCGTAGAAGCCGTACTCGTGGGGCGCGGCGATGTTCCATGAGGTCGGCGGCTCGCGCTCGGTAAAGCGGATCTCGACGATGGACTTGATGCCCTTGAAGCCGTACTTCCACGGCGTCACCAGCCGCAGCGGCGCGCCGTTCTGGTTCGGCAGCGACTTGCCGTACAGGCCCACCGCCAGCAAGGCGAGCGGATGCATGGCCTCGTCCATGCGCAGGCCTTCCACGTAGGGCCATTCCAGCACCGGATAACGCTGCCCGGGCATTTCCGCGGGGCGCAGCACGGTCTTGAACGCAACGTACTTCGCTTTCGAGGTCGGCTTGCAGCGCTTCACAACCTCGGCCAACGGCACGCCCACCCACGGGATCACCATCGACCAGGCCTCGACACAGCGCATCCGGTACACGCGCTCTTCGAGCGCATGCGGCTTGAGGATGTCCTCGAGCGCGAACTTGCCTTTGACCTCGGCTTCGCCGCTGATCGTGACGGTCCAGGGCTCTGGCTGGAACCGGCCGGAATTCGCCACCGGATCGCCCTTGCCGGTGCCGAACTCGTAGAAATTGTTGTAGGTGGTGATGTCTTCGTAGCTGTTCGGCGTCTGCGTCGTGCTGAAACGCTGGTTGCGCTTGAAGCTGAGGTCGCTCACTTTCGCCTGCGATGCGGTCGGCCACGCGGCCGCTCCCAACCCGGTAGCGCCGGCAGCCAGCGCCGCCTGCAGCAGCAGGCGACGATTCAGGTAGACGCCTTCGGGAGTGATTTCCGAGGGTTGCACATGGGCGCAGTCGCCGGGTTGTTTGCGTCGGATCAGCATCGCGGATTCCTCACCCTATCAGACCGGGTTGCCGGACAAATTATCACGCCGGGGGCCTGCAGCCACAGATCGGATCACCATATTCGGCCACGAGGCGCCAGGGTCTGCCCGAATTGCGGCAGCAGCCCGCCTGCTTGCGCGGTGACGCTGTGCGCACTGATACCAACAGGGGAGACCGCATCGTGGCCATCAAGTTCGGGGAAGGTGTGTCCACGGGCGCCAAGGCGCTCGTGATCGGCGTCATCGTATTGGGGCTGCTGATTCCGCTGGCCCTGCTCAGGGGGCTTGTCAGCGAAAGGTCGACGCTGCGCGAGCAGGCCTACGCCAAGGTGGCAGAAGGCTGGGGCGGCGAGCTGGTGACGGGCGGCCCGCTGCTGGTGGTGCCGCTGGAGCGGACGATCGTCGATGCGGACAAGACCCGCGTCGAGCGCGGTGAGCTGTATCTTCTGCCGGCGCGGCTAGATATCACCGTGCAGCTCGACCTCGAGCCGCAGCCGCGCTACGTCGGCATTTATGCCGTTCCGGTCTATCTCTCACGGGTGCATCTGGTCGGGCAGTTCGATTTTGCCGCGCTGGCGCCGTTGCTGAACCGGCCGGGCGTGACCTATCGATGGGAGCAAAGCCGCCTGCGGCTGCCGCTTTCGCAAGTGCGGAGTCTGCGTGAAGTGCAGAGAGCGAGGTTTGCGGGCAGTGACATCAAGCTCGGCCCGGCGGGTCCCGGGCTTTATCGCGGTGTCGAAGCCGAGATCGATCCGGACGTGTTCAGTCAGGGCAAGCCAGTGGACTTCGCGTTCGACACGGTGCTGGCCGGCAGCCGCGCCTTTTCGATCCTGCCGGTCGGCAGCACCACTACGGTCGAGGTGCAGTCGGGCTGGCCGCATCCGTCATTCCAGGGTGCATTCCTGCCGGTCTCTCGCGAAATTTCCGACAGTGGCTTCGAGGCCCGCTGGCAGGTGCTGGAGCTCAACCGCTCGTACCGCCAGGCGTGGATGGACGGCGAGGTGAACGAGCAAACGCTGCTGGAATCGGCGTTCGGCGTCGGGTTGTACCAGACTGTAGACGCGTACCAGCGCGGTGAGCGCGCCATCAAGTACGCGCTGCTGTTCATAGCGCTGACTTTCCTGACCTTCTTCGCCTGGGAGCAGGTGAGCCGGCTGCGCATCCATCCGTTGCAGTATCTGCTCGTGGGCCTGGCGCTGAGCGTGTTCTATCTGCTGCTCATCGCGTTGTCCGAGCACTTGTCCTTCGCGCTGGCTTACGTCGTTGCGGCAACAGCTCTGGTGCTCTTGATCGGTATCTACATCGCCGGTGCTTTGCGCAGTCGCACGCGTGGCTTGGTCGCTGGTGCGGCGATGACAGTCGTTTACGGATTGCTGTATGTGCTGGTGCTGTCGGAAGACTACGCGCTGCTGCTGGGTGCAATCATTCTCTTCCTGGCGCTGGCGGCGGTGATGCTGGTGACGCGCAAGATCGATTGGTATCGACCGAGGGAAACGGAAGACTGATGTCCCATACGCGCAGGCGGGGAATCCATATCGGATCTCCGCCTGTGCGGTGGCGCGATTACTGCGGAAGATTATCCTGATGCTGCGGCAGCGAATCGGTGATCTCGAACCAGTTCGCCTTCGAGCCCACGTAGATATGGCATTGCGGACGCACGCCCGGATCGGTATCGAAGGAACCGGCAGGCACGACCATGATGCCGCGCTCAGTCGAGCGATGCGGCAAGGAGCCGCCGCAACGCCGGCAGAAGGCAACGGCGAAGTACCTGGCTGTCGGCAGCTTGTAGACCTCGATGTTGGCCTCGCCGCGGGTGAAACGAACGTCGTCGATCCGGTAGATCGCGTTGGTGGCATGTGCGGCACTGCGGCCAAGCCGGCAGCGCGAGCAGTGACAATGCACCATGCGCAGCGCCGGACCCGTGATCTCGTAGGCTACGTCGCCGCACAGGCAGCTGCCCTCGACGATGCCCTCGCGCGGTTCTACCTGCGGCCGCGTCACGCCGGTGGTGCCGAATTCTTCCGGGTATTCCTCATGCTGCGGCAGATCGTCGGTGATCGAGTGCCAGGGCGCCTTGGAGGCGGCGAAGTAGTGAGCGCTCGGACGGATCTCCAGGTCGCCCAGCAGATTGCCGGCCGGGCAAACGGCCAGGTCCAGGTCCTTGAGCAGCAGCGGCGTCACCGAGCCGCAGGTGCGGCAGAACGAGCGCTGACCTTTCTCCGAGGAGATGTAGGTGATCACGTGGTCGGCGCCGGCCAGCCAGCGAAAGCCCATCAGCGGCGCGCCGGCGAAGGTTCCGAACGAACCGCCGTGGTGTTTGCGGCACATCGAGCAATGGCAATGGACCAGCAGGCTGAACGGCCCGTCGACTTCGTAGCGGACCGTTCCGCACAGGCAGGTTCCCTGCGTGGCCGCGTGTTTTGGCGTCATCTCGTCGCTCACCTTGTCGTCGTTTGGAACCCGGCGACCAGTCACGATAGCAATATGTGACGCGCTCCTCCAGAAGCGCAGCGTGGCATTCGATTGGGTGAATGCCTGCTGTTCAATCGGTCACGCGGTCCATGGTAAAAGGGCGTCCAACATGACCGGCAGCGCTGAAACTTCGCAACGCAAGAGCCTGCGCGAGCAGGTCGAGAGCCTGTTGCCGGCGTGGCAGAGCTGGTATCCGAGTCTGTTCCATGCCGCCGAGGACCTGGGCCTGATCCGGGCGCGGGTGTGCTCGCCATCGTCCCTGATGCTCTCGAACCGGCACGCGGCGGTGCAGTCCGAAGCCCTGCAGGCTTTCAAGGCGCAGTGGAGCGTCGAGGACGAGCCGGAGATGCCCGAGCACGAGCATTCGCTGCTGCTCAGGCGCATCCAGAACGAAGCGCGGCATCGCAAGGATCATTTGAAGCAGCAGTTCAAGCGCCGTCAGAAATAGCCTGCCAGCACTCGCGCGGTTCTGCGCCGGATCGAAGCTCAGCTACGAAATCTTGGAGAAATCCGGCGGGCGACGTTCGGCGAAAGCCTGAAAGGCTTCGGCGGCTTCCGGGGTTTGCAGGCGCGCACCGAAAATCTCGCTTTCCCGAGTCATCAGAGCGGCAATCGCGGCAGCATCGCGCATCAGCTTCTTGGTCTCCCGCAGTGCGCCGGCGGGTTTTGCCGCGAGCGTCTTCGCGGCAGCCAGCGCCTTTGCGTGGACTTCAGCAGCCGGCACGGCGGCGTTGGCCAGTCCGAGGGCTGCGGCGGTGCGGCCGTCGATGGATTCGCCCAGCGCAAACATCGCAAATGCGCGCGCATGGCCGATGCGTGCAGGGATCAGCCAGCTCGATGCCGCTTCCGGCACCACGGCCAGATTGACGAAGGGCGCCGAGAGCTTGGCATCTTCGGCAACGAAGACCAGGTCGAAATGCATCAGCATGGTCACGCCGATGCCGACGGCCAGACCATGCACTGCAGCCACGTAGGGTTTCTGACCGCGCGCCAGCGCTTGCAGGAATGTGAATGCCTTCATGTCGCCGCGCGAGGCCTTGCCGGCCGCCACCGCCGCGAAATCGGCGAGATCATTGCCAGCGGTGAACATGTCGCCGCTGCCTTCGAGCAGCACCACCCGGACTTCCGGATCGCTCTCGGCGCGTTCCAGCGCTGCCGCGAGGGCCTCGTACATGGGATTGGTCAGGGCGTTCTTCTTTTCAGGACGCGCCAGGGTAATGCGCATGATGCGATCGGCAACGTTCACCTGGACGTGTTGCGACACGGTCGAGCTCCACAATGAAGAATGAAGGAGGATTATCGGCCGGCGCTTTCAGAAGGACAACGCGTGCCTGAACGCTGTCCGATGAGTCATCGTTGATCCGTTGGCCGGTAACGAAGCCATCGTCACCGGTCCCTCATCTCGTCATGCCCGCGTAGGCGGCATCCACATGGATTGCCGCTTCGCGGGAATGACCTGGTACCTGGCTCGGTTGTTACAGGCCACTGGATAAGGATCCGTTACACTGCGCCGATGATCACGGAATTCTGGTGCAACCTCACCACCCGCGATTTCGCCGGGCTCGATGCCGAGCGGGTCGTGGCGCTCTTGCCGGTGGGTGCGATCGAGCAGCACGGACCGCATTTGCCGTTGGGAACGGACACGCTCATTGCCGAGGCATTGTCGCGAGCGGTCATGGAGCGCGTGCCGAACAACCTGCTGGTGATGCCGACGCTGTCGATCGGCCACAGTCTCGAGCACCTGGACTATGCCGGCACGCTCAGCATCGCCGCCGAGCCGTTGCTGGCCAACTGGCTCGAAGCTGGCCGAGGCGTGGCCCGCGCCGGTATTCGCAAGCTTTTGATACTCAATGCTCACGGTGGCAACACACCGCTGGTGCAGCTGGCTGCGTTACGGCTGCGGCAGGAACTCGGGCTGCTGGTAGCGAGGGGCAATTACTTTGCCTTCGGTCACCCGCCGGGCCTGTTCGACCAGGACGAGCTGCGTCACGGCTTTCACGGCGGCGAGGTCGAAACCTCGCTCATGCTGCATTTGCATCCGGCCCTGGTGCGGCGCGAGCTGGCGCCAACGGTGAAGTCGCTGGCCCATCGCCTGGGGCAGGACCATCGTCAGTTGGGCGTGGAGAAGCCGGTGGGGCTCGGCTGGATGAGTCAGGATCTCGATGCGTCGGGCGTATCCGGCGACGCTGCAAGAGCGGATGCCGAGCGCGGCGCCACGCTGTTCGCGCATTTGACCACGTGCTTGACGGAACTGATCGGCGAGCTGCAGACCATGCCCTGGCCGGTGTCCGGTCAGTCAGGTGCGCAACGCTGAGCGCAGCTTATTTCGCTGCGTTTTCCAGATCGACTTCAGGTATCAGGTGGCCGGCGTGTTCACGCTTGGCGTGAATGTAGCGGATGTTGTGGCGATTGATGCCGCCCAACAGCCGCTGATCGGAGACCACTTCGATACCGGCACCGCGCAACGCGGCGATCTTCTGCGGGCTGTTGGTGAACAGGGCGATGCGGGTCAGGCCGAGTTGGCGCAGCATGTCGGCTGCACACTGGTATTGCCGTTCGTCAGCGTTGAATCCCAGCGATCGATCCGCTTGCAGCGTATCGAGACCAGTGTCCTGCAACGCGTAGGCCCGTAGCTTGTTCGCGAGTCCGATGCCGCGGCCTTCCTGTGCCAAGTACAGCAGAACTCCACCGCCAGCCGCCGCCAGCTGACGAACGGCGGTACGCAGCTGATCGCCGCAGTCGCAGCGCAGGCTGCCGAGGAGGTCGCCGGTGAGGCAGGCCGAGTGCAGGCGCACGGGCGTGGGAGTGTCCGGATCGGATGTACCAATGAGGATGGCGACGTGTTCAGCCGCAGTGCTCACGTCCCGGAACAGCACCAGCCTGCAGTCTTCGCTTCCTGCCAGAGGCACGCGCGCTTCGCTGATGCGTTCCAGCTTCGAGCTCGCCGATGAAGTGAGCTGGTCCAGTTGTTCGGCCGATACTTCGAGCAGTGCTTCGGCGGTCGATTCGACTGCGGTGATCGCCAGCAGCGCAGGCAACAGCCGGGCCCGCTTGGCGAGCGCGATGACGCCGTTGAAGGACGCATCGGGTAGTGCCGACTGCACGGCACCCAGCGGGGGTTTCCCGGTGGTCAATGGCTCCAGGCCAGCCAGGGCGCGGACTGCTGTCGCATCCATCGGCTGCCGCAGCTGCAGGACGACTGCATCGGAATCGGATGTGGCGGTACTGGTGGCGGGTGGGTCGAGGCCCAGTGTGGCCACCCGCTGCCGGGTCAGGACCAGCGCCAGATTGGAAGTTCCGTGCCGCTGCATCTGGGCCATCAAGGAAGCCGAAGCGGTTTCGGTGCCGGCCAGCAGCCAGCCGGCTGAGCGGTCTACGGATGCACGCGAATCTCGGTAGTAGATGGCACGACCGCAACGCAGCTCGTGAAGTGCTCGCTCCAGGGTGATGAGCGTCGGGTCCCCGTTGATGGCTTGGTTCACGATAAGTCGGGTTCTGGAGATTTCCTTGGAAACAAGCAGACTAGCACACACGGCGGCCGGTCTTGGCGCCACGCAGGGTATCTCGCAAGGCATGAGCATTCTGGAAGATTCTGCATGGGGTTTGATCCGCGCGGCTGCGGCCAGAGCGCGCAGCTCGACGCCGGAGATGGGCGAGCGCTTCGCCTTCGACGGCGTTGCTCTGCGCTCGACATCGGCTTCCGACCGAAACGCGGTGCTGGCATGGGAAAACGGCTGGCGCACGCTCACATCGGCGGGGGAGGCTGAGCGTTGGCTGGATCTCTACCTGCCTCTGGCCGGAGCTCACGCCGGTCGGCCGCAGGTCATCGGCCAATTGGGCCAGAGTCTCGATGGCTTCATTGCCACGGCCTGTGGCCATTCGCACTACGTGACGGGCGAGCCCAGTCTGCTGCATCTCCATCGTCTGCGGGCGCTGTGTGATGCGGTGGTGGTCGGCGCTGGCACGGTGGCCGCCGACGATCCCCAGCTCACCACGCGGCGGGTGAGCGGCGAGAATCCGCTGCGGGTGGTACTCGACCCTCAGCTGCGATTGAGTGGAACGGTGCGGATATTCAGCGATGGGCAGGCTCCAACCTTGCGGGTGCGCGCGAGTGGTGTGCCGCTCCCTGACGGCTTGCGAGCACCGGGTGTGGAGGACATGGAGGTGCCGACGGCGGCCGGCCGCTTGGAGTTGCCAGTACTGCTCAAGAAATTGAACGCGCGTGGCCTCAACGCCATTCTGGTCGAGGGTGGCGGGGTGACGGTATCGGCCTTCCTCGGGGCGGGATTGCTGGATCGCCTGCACGTCGCGGTCGCGCCGTTTTTCATCGGTGAAGGGCGTCCGGGCGTGCGACTGCCGCCGGTGTCGCGACTCGATGAATGTCATCGGCCACTCACGCGGACCTACAACCTGGGAGAGGACGTATTGTTCGATTGCGATTTGCGTGCGGCGAGATAACGCGCGCTATTCCGCAACGGCGATTACATCCTGATGTCCCACGCACAGCGTGGAGCCACCTGTCTGGATCAAGCGCTGCCGCTCTGTCGACCAGGCCGCAATGCGTGCGTGTTCCAACGGTACGATTTCCGCAGCAGCCGTGCTCCAGCCTTCCATCAATGCCTGTTGCATGGCCGTTTCGGTCGACGTGATGCGCCAGTCGCTGGATGCTGTCTGGACTTTGAAGCCTGCGGCGGAGAAAGCACGCCGGGTGTATTCGGTGGCTCCGGGGCCGAGCGCGGGGCCGAAGCCTTTGTCGCCAAGCTGATGTCGATTGAGCAGGTCGCGCAGCCAATCATCGTCAGGCAGCTGCGGCGACCACTCGATGCGGCCGTCGTAGCTCAGCGCGAACAGTACGCTGGTGCGGGCCTTAGCGCAGGCTGACGCCAGAGCATCGACCCAACTCGCCGAGACCAGATCTAGTAACGCGGAGCCAGTGACCAGCTGGCACCGGTCGAAGGGTAGATGCTGCAATTCCGTCGCCAGATTCAAGCGCAGGGATTGCAGCCGGCAGTGATGTTCCTGTCCGGTCAGTTCGCGAGGCTGCAACGCAATCAGTTCAGGGTCGTCATCTACTGCCAGCCAGTGCTGTTCGCCGCCCAGTCGGGGCGCGAGATAACGTATGTTGGCTGCGGTCCCGGTGCCCAGATCCATGGCTTGCAGCGGGCGAACAGGCAGACGCTGACGCAACTGCATCACCAGAGATTCGTCGCGTGCGGACGAGTCGCACGGCTCACGCAATGCCAGCCAGTCGGCGCTGAAGCCGCTCATGGTTCAACTCCGGGCTCGACGGTTGCCGATGGACGCGCGGCTACTTCCGCGAGAATGTTCGCCAGCCGCTGGCTGGCCCGAGACCAGTCGCTGAGTGATGCGCTGACTCGCTGCGCGCCAGCGGCGAGATCGTTGAAACGCTGTGGAACGAATGCGGCGAGCAACGCGGCTCGCAGCGCATCGGCATCGCCAGGCGGGACGATGATGCCTGCGTCCGGACCGACCAGCTGTGGAATCGAGCCGGTGTGCGTGCTGATCACCGGCAGTCCGGCGGCCAGGGCCTGCGCCACGGCCATGCCATAGCCTTCGAAACGGGTGGGCAGCACGAACAGATCTGCGGCATCGAGCTGCGCATCGAGTGCTGCCGGGGACAGCTTGCCGTGCAGCACGACGCGGTCCTGCAGTTGGTGCGTTCCTATCAGGTCACGCAACTGCTGCGTGGTTTCCGGATGACGTGTCGCATCGCCAACGCAAGAGAGCGTCCAGGGAAAGGGCAGCGATGCCAATGTTTCGAGCAACAACGCATGATCTTTGCGCGGTGTAAGTGTGGCGACGCAAAGCAGATGCAAAGGCATCTGTTCCGTCGTGCGCTGTCGCAGACGCGGCGGCACGCTGTCGACACCTGGCTCGGCGATGGAGATGTGCTCTGGCGCCACCTCGTAGTCCGCCAACACCTTCCTGGTGCTGGGACTGGTCACGATGACATGCCGTACCGCCGCCAGTGCCTGTCGTTCGCTGGTGTGCAGCTGCCGGGCCAGCGCCGATGACAGCCCGGTTTCCAGTGCCAGCGGATGATGCACCAGCGCGACCAGGCACAGACGCTGCGCCTGGCGGTGCGCAATCTCAGGCATGGCGCCCAGCGCCAGTCCGTCGATCAGAGTCAGGCTGCCATCGGGCAGGGCGGCCAGCTGGCGCTCGGCATCGACCAACGCGGCACGGGTGGGGTGCGGGAAGCTGGCGTCAAGCTGCAGCACCTCCACGGTCCAGCCAAGGCGGCGCAGCCCATCGATCATGCGCCGGGCGTACTCGTAGCCGCCGGTGACCGTGGCCAGGTCGCCGGGTACCACGATATGCAGCGCCTTGCTGGGCGTGTCTGAAGTCACCGCTGCCGGTCCCGAGCAACTGCTATTTCTTCGCGACGACCGGCCCTTCGTAGGCCGCCCAGGCGACGTGGGATTCGTGCAGCTGCACCCGTAGTTGCTCGATTCCGTGCGCGTTCGGCCCCAACTCACCCGTGTGAATGCGGGCGACCAGGCGATCGAAAATGACCTTTGCCAGGAACTCGGTGGTGGTGTTGCGGCCCTGGAATTCCGCCAGCTCGTCGAGATTGCGATAGTTGAGTTCGGCCAGCAGCGATTTGAGGGCGTCGCCCGCGCGACCGATGTCGACCACGATGCCATCCTCATCGAGCGCGCCGCGCCGAAATTCCACATCCACGACATAGGTGGCGCCGTGCAGTCGCTGTGCCGGGCCGAAAACCTCGCCACGGAAGCTGTGGGCGATCATCAGATGATCGCGTACGCAGACGCTATACATTCAGTCGTACCTCACTCGATGCATGATGGTGGAGTCGAATTCGCCGCTGGCGGCAGACGCGGTGTTCGCCAACCGTTCGATGGTGCGCGGCAGTTCCTGAAAAGAACCTTCGCTGTTGATCAGCGTGTCCAGCGTTGCATCGGTCAGCAGCGACAAGGCGAGTTCGAGTCGCGATGATAATGAACGGCGTGCGCGACGTGGGGTGGCAACGCTGCCGACCTGGGAGGACTTCAAGGTGAGGCGGCGCGAATGAAAGCTGGCGCCCAGCGGCACGCTGACCTGGCGGTCGCCATACCAGCTCAGCTCCAGCACCGTTGCTTCGAAACCGGCCAGACTCAGCGCCAGCGACAAACCGGCCGCCGAACCGCTGGCATGAAACACCACGTCGGCCTCGCCACGTGCTTGCTCCGGCAGCGCGAAGCGCACGCCGAGCGCTTCTGCCACGGCGGCACGAGTCGGATTGATGTCCACGAGCTCCACGTCGCAGCCCGGGATGCGTCCGGCCAGTCTGGCGATCAAGCATCCGACACTGCCTGCGCCAATCACGCTGACGCGATCACCAGGGAGGATGCCGGCATCCCACAGCGCATTCAGAGCGGTTTCCATGTTCGCAGCGAGGATGGCGCGTGCCGCGGGCACGTCCGGTGGCAGCGGATGTGCCGCCTCCGCGGGAATCGCGAAACGATCTTGGTGAGGGTGCAGACAGAATATTTCACGACCCTGCAATTCATCCGGGCCGCGCAGCACGCGACCGACCATGCAATAGCCGTATTTCACCGGCGCCGGGAAATCGCCTTCCTGAAACGGTGCGCGCATCCGTGCATATTCGCTTGGTGGAACTGCTCCATTGAATATCAGGGTTTCCGTGCCACGGCTGACACCGCTGTAGAGCGCTTGTACGATGATTCCTTCGTTCGACACCCACGGCTGGCGCAGCAATTCGCCGCGACCGGGTGTCGTAATCCAGAAGGCGAGAGAGTCCGAAGGCATGGCCGAAGTGGTTTCCAGGCAATTGCTGCGTAATGCGGCGCTCAGCATATCAACCCTGGCGTTGGCCGGGTGGACGCTGGCATGGATGCTGTCGGCGAGGCTGGGATTGGAAACGCGCTACCTGTATTCGACAGCCGCGTTGCTGGGCGCTGGCAGCCTGCTGCTGTTGTGGCGGGTGCAGACCTACCATCCCTTCGAGCGTTTCGGGCCGGCCAATCTGGTTACCGTCACGCGCGGCGTGCTGACCACGCTGCTGGCGGGATTGATCGGCATGGGGCAGGGAGCGGCACTGGAATCGTTGGTCTTTGGCGTCGCCGTACCGGCGGCGATTCTCGATGGCGTCGATGGCCGGCTGGCGCGCCGTAGCGGCATGAGCAGTGCGTACGGCGCTCGCTTCGACATGGAGTGCGATGCGTTCCTGATCCTGGTGCTCAGCATCCTGGTGTTGCAGTTCGACAAGGCGGGTGCGTGGGTACTGGCGGCTGGCCTGATGCGCTATGCGTTTGTCGCGGCCGGCTGGCTGTGGCCGCGGATGCGTGCGGAGCTGCCTGCCAGCATGCGTCGCAAGTCGGTGGCGGCATTGCAGAGCACGGCACTCGTGCTGGCAGTCGCGCCGTGGGTGCCGGCGCCCGTTGCTCAGAGCATCTGCGCCGTTGCGCTGGCGGCTCTGGTGGGGTCCTTCATCATCGATACCGTGTGGCTGTGGCGTCGTTGAACGGTTCGTCCATGGCGACGACATGGCGCTATGCGGCGCTGCCGATCGCGCTGGTGTTGTTGAACGGCCTGTTTACGTTCCACAACGTCTGGCCTACCGCGTTCATTCATTGGCAGGGCGAGCTGTCCATCGAGCTGAGCGTATTACTGTTGCTGCTGGCGCTGATACAGCGTTGGCGCGATGCCGTGCCGCGCTGGTTGCTGGTATGGCTGGCCGCAGCGTCAGTGATTGGAGTGTTGGGGCGTTATGGAGAAGTGACTGCGCCGGCGCTGTACGGGCGGGCCGTCAACCTGTACTGGGATTTGCCGCATGTCGCTTCGCTGGCAGGCATGCTGGAGCGAGTGCTCAAGCCGTGGCAGTTGTTGCTGTCGTTCGTACTGGCGGCGCTGCTGCTGGGCTCGATGTACCTGGCGGCCTTTTGGGCGTGGCGGCAGGTGGCCACGTCGATGCGCTCGCCGCGGACCAACACCGCCATCGTCACGGTCGCATCGTTGCTGACCGTGTGGTTCGTGCTGCAGCGGGTGGATGAGCGCGTGCCTCGCGCCCCGCATTTCTCCATTCCCGTGGCTTACACCTATGGCAACCAGTTCATCCAGGTGGCCGAGGCGGTAACCAACAAGGGCGCGGTGGGCAACTTGCCGGCGTCGCCCAAGCTGACGTCCACGCTGTCGCTGATCGAGGGCGCCGACGTCACGCTGATGTTCATCGAGTCCTATGGCCAGGTGACCTACGCTCGTCCCGAGTTCGCGACACCGCTGGCGTCGGACCGCAGTCGTCTGCTGGCAGCGATTCGCGCGAAGGGAGGTGACGCCGTCTCGGCATTCGTCGAGTCACCGACTTTCGCCGGCGGCTCCTGGCTGGCGCACATCAGTTTCCTGACCGGCATCGAAGTGCGTGACGGTGCAACGGCGGAACGTCTGATGACCCAGTCGCGCGAGAACTTTGGCACCGCGCTGGCGCGGCACGGCTACAGGCGCGTGGCATTGATGCCGGGTCTCAAAAGCCAGTGGCCCGAGGGCGCGTTCTATGATTTCGATCGCATCTACGACGATGCGGCAATGGAGTACACCGGGCCGGCGTTTGGATGGTGGCGAATACCGGATCAGTTCTCGCTGGCTCGACTCGACGCGCTGGAACGCGTGCGGCCCAAGTCTGAACGCGCACCGCTGTTCACGTTTTTCCCCACCATCAGCACGCACACGCCCTTCCGGCCGACGCCGCCGTACCAGCCGGACTGGTCGCGCATACTGAGCGCAGCGCCCTTCGATGCGCCGGATATAGAGCGATCGATGGCGCAGTCTCCGGAATGGAGCAACATGGGCGGCAGCTATTTGGGAGCCGTGCGCTACATCATGACCACGCTGGCCGGTTACGTGCAGCAGCGTCTGGATCGCGACTGGGTGCTGATCGTCATTGGCGATCATCAGCCACCGGCGATGGTGAGCGGCGAAGGCGCCTCGTGGAACGTCCCGGTGCACGTGATTGCTGCCCGCCCGGAACTGCTGGATGCGCTGCGCCGTCACGGCTTCACCACAGGCCTGGATCCATCGACCAACCTGGGTCCCATGCATACGCTCGGGCCCTTGCTGCTGGCGGCCTTCGAGAACCAGTGACGCCCGAAACGACAACGGGGAGCCGTGGCTCCCCGTTGAAGATCGAGCCGCTGATCCGACCGATCAGGCAGCCTTGCTTGCACCTGCCAGCTGGCGCAGCACGTAGTGCAGGATGCCGCCGTGCTGGTAGTACTCGCGCTCCTTCGGCGTATCGATGCGCACGCGCACTTCGAACTTGATTGGAGCGCCGCTGGCCGGCGTGGCAACGACCGTCACCACCTTGGCCGCGCCGCCGTTCAAGCCGATGATCTCGTAGCTTTCCTTGCCGGTGAGTCCCAGCGACTGCGCGTTCTGGCCTTCCTTGAACTGCAGGGGCAGCACGCCCATGCCGATCAGGTTGGAACGGTGAATGCGCTCGAAGCTCTCGGCGATCACGGCCTTGGCGCCCAGCAGCATGGTGCCCTTGGCGGCCCAGTCGCGCGAGGAGCCGGTGCCGTATTCCTTGCCGGCGATCACGATCAGCGGCGTGTTCTCCTGCTGGTAGCGCACGGCCGCATCGAAGATGCTCATCTGCTCGCCGCTCGGCACGTGGACGGTGACGCCGCCCTCGGTGCCCGGTGCCAGCTGGTTGCGCAGGCGGATGTTGGCGAACGTGCCGCGCATCATCACCTCGTGGTTGCCGCGACGCGCGCCGTACGAGTTGAAATCCTTCGGCTCGACGCCCAGGGACATCAGGTACTTCGCAGCGGCGCTCGACTTCGAGATGTTGCCGGCCGGCGAGATGTGGTCCGTGGTCACCGAATCACCCAGCAGCGCCAGCACGCGCGCGTTGCGGATGTCGGTGACAGCGCCGGGCTTCATCGTCATGCCGACGAAGTAGGGCGGGTTCTTCACGTAGGTGGACTTGTCGTTCCAGGAGTAGATCTTGCCTGCGGGCAGGCTGATCGAATTCCAGTTCTCGTCGCCCGAGAACACGCTCGCGTAGCTCTTGCGGAACATGGCTGAGTCGACCGACTTGGCGATGAACGCCTGGATCTCGGCCGGGGTCGGCCAGATGTCCTTGAGGTAAACCGGCTTGCCGTCGCTGCC
>Ga0182738_1000676_pt1 | contig 45362 bp, 41 predicted proteins | sample eDN5th30CBELigMG_FD_128876 | JGI IMG/M metagenome (GOLD analysis project Ga0182738, IMG submission 128876) | Enriched Miracle-Growth compost microbial communities from Emeryville, California, USA - eDNA 5th pass 30_C BE-Lig MG (version 2)... ... | reverse complement strand
GTCCGCGGGCCGGGCTGGACGATCGACAGGAATGCCGCCGCCTGCTGTTCGCCGGAATATTGTCGGGTACCGAAATGGTAGCCGCCCCACAGCAGGCCCGCCGCCTCGGCCTGCCGGCGCCGCGGACCATAGCTCGGATCGAACCAGTCGCCGCCTTCGCTCGCCTTGTGGATGACGCCCAGGATGTTGCTGCGCCGGACCAGGTTGAAATCGCTGACCCGGACGTTGTGGCTGATGTCGATCACCGCATCCAGGCCGGCCACGGCGGGGTAGCCGCCTGCGCCATGGCTGCTGCTGCCGGAATAGGACGCCTGTTGGCTGGAACATGCCGCCACCGTGGGCAGAGCGGTCATTCCTGCGAGTACGGCCCTGCGTGAAATCATTCGGTGCATTCCATCCGTCGATGTTTCTCCTGGCAAGATAGCAGGCTCTTTGCAAAAACGCGCCAGGGAAAGTCTGCGCAGATCACTGGTGGAAGGGCGGGCCCGAAGAGGCGCGACCGGGGTAACAGCCGCATATTTCTCTGGTTTGCGCGCCGCCCGTACGCATCGTCCCGTCGCCGGCAACTTTCGATGCCCGATCCAGATATTGACCAGGGCAAAGACCGTCTGCGCGGTGTTCCTGGCCAGGCCGCGATGGCGCATCTTGACGTAACCGAACCGGCGGTTGAGCATGCCAAGGGCGTGCTCGACACGAGATTGTACAGAATCCTTCAGCCGTCCGATTCTGTCCGGGATCCGGTCATGGGCCGACCTGCCGAACTGCTTCACTTCGCCGACGTGGCGCATGGTCGGGCAACGCCCCGCTGGACCCCGCGCCTCGCGGCCTGCTGAAGCAGCAGCGCCATCGCGTCGACGAGATACTGGCGCTGGCTGGACCGCAGAAGTTAAGGTCCGGATTCCGAGGACGTCATGCCGACCAATGAGGCTGGGCGAGGCTCACGAGGCATTGTCGACATACTGCCGGGGCGGGGCGCCATAGCGCGCCTTGAAGGCGCTGATGAAATTGTTGACGTGATTGTAGCCGACGCGGAAGGCGATCTCCTTGAGCGGAACCCGTTCCGATTGAAGGGCGATCTTGGCATGCGTCAGCCGCTCGTTGCGCAGCATGTCGAAGGCGGTGGCGCCGAAAAGCCGGCGGAAGCCCGTATTCAGCCGCCTCTCGCTGAGGCCTACTGACAACGCGAGATCACCCAGCATCGGCGGCCGACGCATGTCGGCGAGCAGGAGCCGCCGCGCCTCCTGGACGGCGTCGCGCTCGTGCGAAGAAAGCGCGCGCTGGCGTCGCGGTTGGCGCAGCCGGGCCGCGGCCGCCGCCTGCAGCGCGAGCAGCTGGATCACGGCGCCTTCCATCATCAGCATGCGCAATGGTCCATTCAGCCCGCGTCCGAACAGGTTGCAAGCGAGGTAGCGCATCACGCGATCACCGCGCGCCGCGACGATACAACTCTGCTCGATCTCGGGTTCGAGCAGGGCGTGGAGCACCTCCGGCACGTCGTCGTCGAACAGCCGCCCGATGCGCTCCACGTTCAGGCTATAGCCGGCCGACAGGAATTTCGTGTCCGCCGCGAGGTTGTAGGCGGCGGCGGGGCCGGAGAGCCGGAATAGCAGCGCCTGCTCGGTCGTGGCATGGGTGCGCTGGCCGTCGAGGAAGTCGATCTCCGCGCGGCCGGTAATCGTCACCTGGCTGGCTATCCATCGATCGGTGCGGTCCGACCGGGCCTCGACCGTGATATCCTGGCGCGCTTCCGTATCGATCAGGAAGAGGCGCAGGCCGGGGCCGATCTGGAGGCGCTCGATGTTGGCGCGCCAGCGCTGATCGTCGATGACGTTATGCCCGCCTATGGTGAGCGTGCGCCCTTCGGTTGCTTCGCGCAGCAGCCACTCGATGTTGGGTAGCGAAGATCGTTTGCTTCGTTTCATCTCCCTGCGCCGCAATAGCATATCGTGGGAGGCGACGCGCATAGAAAATCGCCGGCGCGCATAGTCCATGATCCCCTCCTGCACGGCGCCCTGCGCTACGATTCGAGTGAAATGCACCGGGTGAAGAAGCTGCGGAGGAGGGATGTCGACTCTCGAAGTGCGGAGGGCAAACATAACGCCGGCCGCAAGTCCGCGAAAATTCGAGGACGACCGCGCGAAGGAAATTTCCGATCAGAGGACGGTCGAATGCGCCATCGGATTTGCGGCCTCGCTTCGCACGACAGTCCACGACTTCCGGGATCCCGGCGGCGGTCGGACCTCGCGCTTCGAAGGCAGCGTGATGGGGACCTGCAGCGCCGGCGGAGACACGCATGGAAAGGCGGCCTTCGCAGCCCGGGTCGATGAGATTCCGGCGGGTGGGCCCATCATCTTCGCGCAATGTACCAGGGTCGGGCAGCCGGTCGTACCGGCAATAGCCGAATCGACCGACCCCGGAGTCTGACATGACGACGCTCGCCACCCACCCCGGTCGGTGGAGGGAGAGGCCGCGATGCGTCGGACCTTGAGTCCGCGAGCGCTCAAAGCCGGCGCGATCGGTACCCTGCTGATCTACGCGAGCATCATGCTCTGGCCCTATCTCGCCGCGACCCTGGTGCGCGATGCCGCCGTCACTGCCTGGACGAACGTCGCGACGGCGCCCATCAGTGGCCGGGTCGAGGACGGGCTTCGGCTCGTGGACACGACGGTTCCCGAAAGTGGCATCCTCATGCAACTCGTGAACGAGCATTACGATCCCGGCGCGGTCCTTCGCGCGAAGGCCGAGCTCGCGGCGGCCCGGTTGCGCGTGACGGCCGCGGCGGATCAGGTGCAAGCGGTGCGGGAAATCGACAGTTTCCGGCGCGATCTCCGAAAGCTCTATGCCACTCATCTCCGCAAGGAGCTCGACGTCGAGATCGCCAGTCGCCAGGCCCGCGTGGTCATGCTGGAAGCGAAAGCGGCGGCCGCCGACGCCCGCGCCGAGAGGGCGAAGAACACCTCGGAGAACGGCTATCGCTCGAAGGATTACCGTGACGATGCCGCGCTCGGCGCCGCCGAGGCGAAGGCCGAGCTTGCGGCGGAACGAATGGCGTTGGAGCAGGCGAAGCTGAGGCGGACCGATGCCGATCACGGAGTCTTTTTCTCCAGCGACGGTTCCGGGCCGAACTGGGCGTATGAGGAGCAACGGCAATCCAAGACTGAAATCAAGCGCACGCAGCGTCTGCTGCAGGAGGCGCAGTCGGCCGAACAGACGGCCGAGCGCCTGAGCGATGCCGCCGAGGAAACGTTCCGGCTCCAGAGCCGGGCGGCAGTCATCGTGCCGAGCGGCGCCAGGATCCAGAGCGTGCTCGTGGGTGCGGGCGCCGCGGTCCAGGCTGGCGAGCCGCTGGCGAAATGGATCGATTGCGACAAGCTCTACGTCGATGTGCCGGTTTCGGACGCGGCGCTGCCGCTCATTCCGATCGGCAGCGAAGCCGAGCTGATCATCGAAGGCGAAAGCAAATGGCGCGAGGCGCGGGTGGTTGTCGTGCGGGGCGCCGCCGCCACGATCGGCCTCGCCGATCTGGCCGCCGTTGCAAAAGGGCGCAGGCAGGGCGAAGGCCAGGTCCTTCTCGAGCTCGAGAAAGGCCAGAAGGATTTCGGCTATTGCCCGGTGGGCCGGGCGGCGTATGTCCATTTCCCGACGGCGGGGATCGTTGCCGTCGTGCTCGCGCGACTCGGCCTGGGATGAACGCGATCATCGCCGCCGGGCAGCACGAACGCGAGCGCGCACTGCTGGGTGCCGCGCTCCTCGATCTCTGGACGGCAGCAATGCTGCTGTTCGCGGGCGTCGCGACGGGCTCGCTCACCGTGGGCGCCGAAGGCCTGCGTGGCGGCCTGATGATGCTGATCGACTTCGTCTCGCTGGTCGTGCTGCGCCAGATCCATCGCGTTGCGCTGGCCGCCTACGAATTCGGTACCGGCAAGCTGGAGCGGTTCTGCGCCCTCCTGGTCGCGGCCGGCCTGGTCGCTGGCACCCTCTGGGTGGCAATGTCGGCCTCGCGGATCGCGATCGATGGCCGCAGCGCCGCCACGCCTCTCGGCCTCGCCATCGCGGCAATCATCGGATCGGTCAATCTTTGCGCCAACTTCGTCGCCTGGAACGGCGTGCGGCAGAGCGCGGCGGGAGTGCCATCGGCGATCATGCAGGCGCAACTGCGTTCCCGCCGGACCAAGCTGCTCGCCTCGCTGGCGGTGCAGGTCAGCATGACTGCGGCCGCATGGGCGAAGGATCCCGATGTGGCTGCGGTCGCCGATGCGGTAGGCGCTTTCGTGGTCTGCGGCGTCATGGCGAGCGCCGCCTGGAAGATTGCGGCCGACGCCCTTCTCGACCTTCTCGACCGGTCTGCGAGCGATCTCGTCGAGCCGGCCATGCGTCAAGCGGTGCAATCCCTGCCGGCGGGATTTGTCGTGCAGGGCTTTCGCTCGCGCGGCACGCCGCATGCGCTGTCGCTGGAAGTGACGCTTGGTTGCGCGCCGCTCACCGGCGTCGCCGCGGCCCATGGCGTCGGACGCCGGCTCGCTGCGGAGGTCGTTCAGTCTCTTCCCGGAATGGCGCCTTCAGTCGTCATCGTCCTGGTGCCATTGGCGCCAGCACTGTCCTGATCGGTCACATTCAAGGCAGGTTGGATGGAGGTCGCTGCGATCGCCGAAGGGTCCGCTTTCTCTCGCCGACATACTCGGCACCCGAGAAGCTCTGCCGCTTCACCCGATCAACCTTTGATAAGCATAGTTGCGATAATGCTACTTACGATAGAGAGACACTGCCTGTTCAGAGCTTCCCTGCACCGCGGGGTGCGCTTTGCGCTTTCCATGCTACGCTCATCGCCCAGCTGTCTAGGAGGTATCGCATGGCCGACAGTTCGACTGTCCTGATTGCCGGCGCCGGGCCGGTCGGGCTCACGCTTGCCAATGAACTCGTCCGGTACGGAGTGACGGTCCGCATCGTCGACAAGGCGCCGGCGCGCACCGACAAGTCCAAGGCGCTGGTGCTGTGGAGCCGCTCGCTCGAGCTTTTCGACGATGCAGGCTATGTCGAGCCGTTCCTGCCGGCCGGCTTTCCGGCGCACGGGGCGCAGATCTCGACCGGCAAGGAGATCGTCGCGCGCGTCAGCCTCGATTCCGTCGACAGCCGGTTTCCCTACGCGTTGATGATCCCGCAAAGCGAGACCGAGCGCATCCTGGAGGAGCGGCTGGCAAGCCGTGGGGTAACCGTCGAACGGTCGGTCGAGCTCACGGCCTTCTCCGACAAGGGGGAAACGGTCGAGGCGACTCTGAAGAAGGCGGATGGCACCCTCGAGACGCTGGAAGCCGATTGGCTGGTCGGCTGCGACGGCGCCCATTCGTCGGTGCGGCACGGGCTCGCGTTCGCCTTCGAAGGTTCCACGCAGGAAAGTCACTGGGCGCTGGCCGACGGCCACATCTCCGGCCTCGAGCCGAACGATCGGCTGCACATCTTCTGGCATCGCGACGGCATCCTGGCCTTCTTCCCGATCGTCGGCGACCGCTGGCGGGTGGTAGGCGACCTCGGGCTCGCGAGCGACGGCGGGCACCATGCCGATCCGACCCTGGCGGAGATCAACGAGCTGATGGCCCATCGCGGCTCGCCGGATTTCGTGATGTCCAATCCGATCTGGCTCGCGGCCTTCCGCATCAACGAGCGCAAGGTGAAAGATTACCGCAAGGGCCGCGTGTTCCTTGCGGGCGACGCCGCCCATGTCCACAGTCCGGCCGGCGGCCAGGGCATGAATACGGGCATGCAGGACGCCTTCAATCTTGCCTGGAAGCTGGCGCTGGTCATCGAGGGCAATGCCAGGCCGTCGCTGCTCGACAGCTATTCGCCTGAGCGCTCGGCGGTGGGCGACCGCGTGCTGCGCAACGCTGGCCGCCTCACCGAGGCCGCGACGGTGCGCAACCCGCTGCTGCAGGGCATCCGCAACACGGTGGCCAAATTCGCCACCGGTTTCCCCGTCGTGCAGCACAAGATGGCCAACCAGTTCTCCGAGATGGATATCGGCTATCCGGACAGCCCGCTGACGGCGCACCATGGCCACGTCGGAACGGGACCGAAGGCAGGGGAGCGCTGGCCGGACAAGCTGCCGGCCGGTGCGCGCGGCGCGCGGTTCCTGGCGATGGGTCCGCCCGACGCCGCGGCAGCGCTGGCCGCGAAGTTCCCCCGGCTCGCGATCGCGGCCTCCCGGCACGATCCCGGCCATGTCACGGCATTGAGGCTGATCCGACCGGACGGCTATGTCGGCTTTGCGGGATCGGCGGGGGACCACGCCCAGGCCGAGGCGTATCTCGCCGGGCTGGCCGTCGACTGACTGTCTACAATCGCATGATCCGGAAGACGACCTCGCCTTCCAGGCCGCGCGGGGGGCCGCGCGGCACCCGGTCGGCCCGTGCGGGCCCGTGGCTCCATGGCTCGATGCAGAAGAAGCGCGCGCCGGGAGGCAGAAGGGCACGAGGTTGTATTTGGCCCGATGTCATTCACCGGTCCGAAAGCCGCTGAGCCATGGCGGCGCCGGAAAATATCGATAGGCGCGCCGATCAGCCGAGCAAATCCCGTGCGCCTTTTCGAGCTATCCTGTACGCAGTGGCGGACCTGCGATATCGAGGAGGGATCGGATGAGCCTGGTCGCCGTCGACTGGGGAACGAGCTCGTTGCGCGGAGCTCTGCTCGACGGCGCCGGCCGGGTTCTCGAGGAGAAGACCGCGCCCCGCGGCATCCTGACCGTGCCTGCCGGCGAGTTCGCTGCCGTCTTCGAAGCGACCTTCGCGGCGTGGATGGAGCGCGCCGGCAGTTTCTGCCTGATCTCGGGAATGGCCGGCAGCCGGCAGGGCTGGGCCGAGGCACCTTATGAAACCTGTCCCGCCGGGCTTCCCGATCTGGCGCGCCAGCTGCGCTGGATCGAACGCGACCGCATCGCCATCGTGCCGGGCCTGCGTGACGAACAAGGCGGTGTGCCCGACGTCATGCGCGGCGAGGAAGTGCAGATCTTCGGAGCCATCCAGCTCACCGGCATGACGACGGGCCTGTTCGTGCTGCCGGGCACCCACAACAAGTGGGCGACGGTGCGCGACGGCCGCGTGACCGGCTTTCGCACCTGCATGACGGGAGAGTTCTATTCCCTGCTGAGCCGGCACTCCATCCTGGCGCGCACGCTGCAAGCCGACGCGCCGCTCGACGAAGCCGCGTTCCTGCGCGGCGTGGCGTGCGCCGGCAACGGCGAAGGACTGCTGCACAATGCCTTCGGCGCGCGCACGCTCGCACTGTTCCAGCGCATGCCGGCGCCCGCGTTGGCCAGTTACCTGTCCGGCGTATTGATCGGCGAGGAGCTCCGCACGCAGCCGCTGCAGGGGATACGCGACGTCGTGCTGATCGGCGTGCCCGAGCTCACGGCACGCTACGCTCTCGCCTTGAGGACGGTCGGCATCGACGCCAGGACGCTTGGTGCGGAGGCGACATGGGCCGGCGCCCACGCCCTTCGCGCCGTCCTGCAAGCCCGGCATTCCTCGTGAGCACGCCCTTGGCGAAGTTCGAAGCCGCAATGAGCGACCTGCCGCTCATTGCCATCCTGCGGGGTCTCGCGCCGGCCGACGCTCCCATCATCGGCGATATCCTGGTGGAAGCCGGATTTCGGCTTCTCGAGGTGCCTCTCAATTCGCCTCGGCCGCTCGACAGCATCGCGCTGCTGCGGAAGCGCTTTCCACTGGCCCTGGTCGGCGCCGGCACGGTGCTGCGCGCCGAGGAAGTGCGCGATGTGGCGGCGGCCGGCGGCGAGCTGATCGTGGCTCCGAACTTCAATCCCGAGGTCGTCGCCGAGACGACGCGGCTCGACCTGGTCAGCTTGCCGGGCGTGATGACGCCGACCGAAGCCTTCGCCGCGCTGGACGCGGGCGCCACCGGCCTCAAGCTGTTCCCTGCAGAGCTGGCCTCGCCGTCGGTGGCGAAAGCGTTGCTGGCCGTGCTGCCGCCGGGCACGAAGCTGATGCCGGTCGGCGGGATATCGCCCGGCAATATTCCGGCATGGCGCGCCGCCGGCGCGGCCGGCTTCGGTCTCGGGTCGTCGCTGTTTCGTCCCGGAGATGACGCGACGGCAGTGCGGCGCAAGGCGTCGGCGCTGGTGGCTGCCTACAGGGCCCGGTGAGATGATCGCATCTTCATCGAGATCATCCAGCCGGCACGGCCTCTTGCCCTGCAACCCAGGAGATCGCCTGCCAGGCCGAGGCAACGCCAGGTGCCACGAGGCAGCCCGTCTTTGGTGAGGTGCCGCGCAGGGCTCGGCGAGCTTCTCGTGAACACCACCTTTCAGCCGGCGCAAATGCTCTTCTGCAACCGCAATCCTGTTCTCGGCAAGCATGGCCCGGCTGACGACACACCCCAAGGGCGCGCGATGGCGCGTCGGTCGCCGGGTCGGCGCGCCGGCCGTGGTTGGCGGTAAAATCTTTCCTGGCATAGGAGCGCATGGACTTCGAAGTGACGAGATGCCGAGGCGCAGCCGTTGAATTTCCTCGGATCACGGAAGGGTGACAAGATCGCTCCAGTACAACCGACGGGCAATCGGGCCTTGTTTGGGCGGTCGTGTGAAAGTAGGCTTCTGCCGCGGTGCTTGGGGGGGCTGCGCGCGAGGAGGCCGCAGGCAGAAGGCACGGCGCGTGCAAGCGATGGTAGCCTGGCATGTCGGTTGACGCGATCGGCGGAGCGGGCTCTCACTGGTTGGGGGAATTTGAGGGTCATGAGTAGCCTGCCTGCGGTCATCAGTCTGGTTCCCCAGAGCGGAGTCCAGTTCCTGGACATCCGGTTCAATCTCGCGAAGCTCACTCTCGCCACTCGCATGTTCTGGGAGCAGCCCCTCCCGGCCGGAGAGACTACCGACGCGACGAGGCTGGTGAATCTGCGGCTTCTCCAGGATCAGGACGGTGTGCTGGTCGATCCGGTGAGCGGCCAGGCCCCACCGGATGAGGAGGTCTACCCGGTCGGCAAGCCCCAGGCGCTCCAGCCGTTCCTCAATCAATGGGTTCCGCTGCCCTACTTCGGGGTTACGGCGATCGCGGCCGGAGGCAAGGAAATCTATGCGAACGGCCCCACCAACTGGGCGCGCGTTCAACTCGTGCCGCTGGCGGAGCCCGATGACGAGGGCAATACCCACCAGGCGGTACTGGCGTTCGATACCGCGTTGAGGGCGCGTGACAAGACACAACCCTATACCACCCTCGCGCCGGACGACAGCAAGGGCGCCGGCGAATTTGCCCTGGTCTCGGACCGCGATGTTCTCGGCTGGTATCTGGTCGAGCCCTGGCTGGCGCAGTGGCTCGAGGAGCTTCTGCGCGAGGCTCGGCAGGTCGTCGAGGGGCGGGCGTGCGAGCATTGGGCTCGATATATCTGCTTTCTGGAGCTGCTGGCGCGGACCGGGCTGCTGCCGCGGCTGCGGCTCGTTGACGTGGTTTCCGAAAGCCGTTCGTACGATCCGATCAGCGTCGACCTGGTGCTCGACATCGGCAACACCAGGACCTGCGGCATCCTGGTGGAGGACGACCGTGCGTCGCGGCTCAACCTCAACAACAGCTATCCGTTGCGCTTGCGCGATCTCAGCCGGCCGCAGGAGACCTACGCCCTGCCGTTCGACAGCCGTGTCGAATTCTCGCGCGCCTCGTTCGGCAAGGAAGTCCTCAGCCGCCGCTCGGGCCGCAACGCTTTTCAGTGGCCGAGCCCGTTGCGCGTCGGCCCCGAGGCCGTGCGCCTGTCGGCCGCCTCCCGCGGCACCGAGGGGGCCACTGGCCTGTCGTCGCCCAAGCGCTACCTTTGGGACGAGCGGCCGCGGGCGCAGGTGTGGCGTTTCAACGGCGTGGCGCCCGACGGCATCACGACAGAGCCTCCGGTCAGTGGCAGCTTCATGGCGTTCGTGTCCGAGGAGGGCCTGGTGCTGCGCGCGCAGCGCCGGACGACCCAGCTCGCCGTGCGCGCGCGGTTCAGCCGCTCGTCGCTGATGACGTTCCTGCTCGCCGAGGTGCTGCTGCAGGTGCTGGCGCAGATCAATTCGGTGGAAACCCGCTATGCCCGCAGTTTCCCCGACGTGCCGCGACGGTTGCGTCGGATCCTGCTCACCATGCCGCCGGCCATGGCGTTGCCGGAGCAACGCATCTTCAAGGAACGGGCAGAAGCTGCAGTCAAGCTCGCCTGGGACATGCGCGGATGGAGCGGCGAAGGCTCGGGGGCGGTGATGCCGGAACCCCGAATCGTCGCCAATCTCGACGAGGCCACCGCGACACAACTGGTCTTTCTCTACGCGGAGGCGGCACAGCGGCTGAAGGGCGATCCCGGCAGCTTCTTCGCCCTCACCGGACAGAAGAGGGAGCCCTACGGGCAAGGGCCGTCGCTCCGCATCGCCAGCATCGACATCGGCGGCGGCACGACGGACCTCATGATCTGCACCTATGTGGCGGACGGCGGCGAGCACATCCAGCCGAAGCAGAATTTCCGCGAAGGCTTCCGCACCGCCGGCGACGAGGTGCTCCAGGAAGTGATCCAGACCATCGTGCTGCCCCAGATCGAGGATGCCCTCTCCCAGGCCGGGGCGCGTGACGCGAAGTCTCTGCTGCGGGAAATCCTCGGCGGCGATCGCGGCGCACAGAGCGAGCAGGAGCGTCACCTGCGACGGCAGTTCGTTTCCCAGGTCCTGGAACCGGTCGGCCTGGCAATCGTCCATGCCTACGAACCGGTGTCGGATCGCAATGCCAACGAGATCCTGAGGTCCACGATCGGCACGCTGCTCAAGGGGAAGGACGTTGCCGCTCCCTCGCGGTATTTCGAGCAGCAGGCGCTGCGCGTCGGCGCGAGCCAATTCTCGATCGTCGCGGTCGAGGTTTTCGCCACCGCCCGACGCATGGATGCCGTGGTGCAGGCGGCGCTTGGCCCGACCATCGCCGACATGTGCGAGGTGGTATATTCCTTCGGCTGCGATTGGCTGCTGTTGTCTGGCAGGCCGTCGCGCCTGCGAGCGGTGACCGATCTCGTCCTGGCGAAGCTGCCGGTGCCGCCGCACCGGGTGGTCGGCCTGCACCACTATATGGCAGGAAGCTGGTATCCGTTCCGCGACGCATCGGGCAGGGTCGACGATCCCAAGACCACCGCCGCCGTGGGCGCCATGCTCTGCGCCATGGCCGAGGGACGCCTCGAAGGGTTCCTGATGCGCACGAGCTCGCTTTCGATGAAGTCGACGGCGCGCTTCCTCGGACGAATGGAGCTGTCCGGACAGATTCTGGATTCGAACGTCCTGCTGCAGGACCCCGATCGCGAGACCGCGGCACAGCCGGTCGACGGCCAAGCTCCCGAGATCAAGTTCGAGATGGAGTTCCGGGCGCCGGTTTCGCTCGGATTCCGTCAGCTGCCGCTCGAGCGCTGGCCGGCCGCCAAGCTCTATGTCCTCGAGTATCGCAATCCCGACAGCATCCCGCAGCTGAAGCTGCCGCTCAAGCTGACGGTCCTGAGATCGGACACCAATCCTGCGCGGGCAGCGACGGGGCGCGGCAATGTCGAGGAGTTGCGCGAGGAGTTCTCGATCGAAGGCATCGTCGACGCGGCCGGCGATACCCTGAGGAAGAGCGATGTGGTCATGCGGCTGCAGACGGAGCAGAGCGAGGCGGGGTATTGGCGCGACACCGGCGCCCTCGCCGTTCCATAGCACTCCGTCCCGAGGTTGAGGGGGAATCCGATGGCATCCATGGACGGGCTGACGGCGGCTGCGGAATCAGCCGCCAACGAAGCGCTGGCCGATCGGTGCGAGGCGGTCGCCAAGGCTGCACAGGACGCCATCGACTGGCTGGCCGGCGCGGGCGAGCAAATGAACGACCTCAAGCCGGTGCTGTCGCGCGAGTTCCGGCGCGAGGCGATGCACGCGCGCAAGTTCGCGGCCGCGGCACGGCGCCCGATGTGCGTCTCCGTCTTCGGGCCCAGCCAACAGGGCAAGAGCTACCTGGTGGGATCGCTTGCACGACGGGGAGCGGAATCGACCAGGATCACCTTCGGCGGCGAGATCCGCGATTTCGTGCGCGATCTCAACCCGGCGGGGAACAAGGAATCGACCGGCGTGGTCACGCGCTTCACGATCCGGCCGACCGGCGGCCTGCCGGGAATGCCGGTCTGCTTCCGCATGCTGTCGCAGACCGACGTGATCAAGATCATGGCGAACGCCTTCATGGCGGACTTCGATCCCGACAGCGTGACGCCGCTGGAAGATGCCGTGATCGAGGCGACGCTCGCGCGGCTGCGACCCCGCGCGGTCCGCGATCCGATCGGCGACCTGAGCGAGGACGACGTCTACGACCTGCGCGAATATTTCGACCGATACTTCCGCAACCATGTCTGCCACACCGCGCTGAGGGGCACCTGGGACGAGATCGAGTCTCTGGCGCCGCGCCTGCCGGTGCGCGATCGCGTCGAGCTTCTCGCCCTGCTCTGGCAGTCGACGCCGACGATGACGCGCGTCGCGACGACCATGGTCGAGGCGCTGGCCTCGCTCGGCTTTCCGGAGGAGGCGTTCGCGCCGCTGGCGGCGGTCGAACCGCGGGAAACCAGCGTCATCGACGTGGAGACGATGCGCGGCCTCGAGTCGGGAGCGGGATCGAAGGTGACGGTGGCGACGCGGTCCGGCCGGCGGGCCGATATCCCGCGCTCCGTGCTGACCGCGGTCATCGCCGAGCTCCAGCTGCAGCTTGCCGACACGCCTTTCCCGTTCTTCGAATACACCGACCTGCTGGACTTCCCGGGCGCGCGCTCGCGCGGCGTGGAGAAGGCGCAGGATGCCGAGAAGGAGGCGCAGAAGAACATCTTCCTGCTCGTGCGACGGGGCAAGGTATCCTACCTGTACCAGCGCTATCTCGCCGAGCAGGAGCTCACGTCGATGCTGCTGTGCTTCAAGCACAGCAACCAGGACGTGGCCCAGGTGCCGCACATGGTCTACGACTGGATATGCAGCACGCATGGCGCCACTTCGGAGAAGCGGCGCAATCAGACCGAGGCGCTGTTCATCGTCTTCACGATGTTCGACACCGAATTCGGCATCAAGGCCGGCCAGCGCGACGACAGCGTCGAGCGCTGGTCGACGAGGCTGGATACCGCGCTCTTTTCCTTCCTCGGCAAGAGCCACACCTGGATCAAGGACTGGGTGGACGAGCGGCCGTTCAACAACATCTACTGGCTGCGCAACCCGTCGATCGTCGACAAGGGCTTGCTCGACTATGATGGCGACGGCACGGAACTGGGGTTCCGCGAGCCCGACCGGCTGGCGATGCTGCGCACGAATTTCGTGGCGAACGAGGACGTTCGGCGGCACTTCGCCGATCCCGGCCGCGCCTGGGATGCCGCCATGGCATTGAATGACGGCGGCATCGCCTATATCGCCGAGCGCCTGGGGCCGGTGTGCAATCCGGCTCTCAAGCGACGCCAGGTCTCGAGCCAGCTCGTCGATCTCGCCGGGCGGCTGGTCGGCAAGCTCGAGCCCTACTTCGTCTCGAGCGACATCGACCAGGAGCTCGCCAAACGGCGTAACGAGGCGCGCGGTGTCGGCCGGCAGCTGCTGGCCTGCGCCCAGGCGCAGGCTTTCGGCGTGCTGCTGCGCGAGCTCCAGGTCACCGGAGAGGAACTCGGCCAGGTGTTTCGTCGCCAGCAGCTCGCGGCCACCGAGGCCCCTTCGATCATCAACACGCCGGTCGGCAGGCGCGCCAGCACCAAGACGATGGCCGATGACTTCGATGCCGGTTTCGAGGACGAGCCGGCCGCCGCGCCGCCGCCGACCAGCGAGAACCTGGATGCGGACGAAGCGCACGAGGCCAACGACATGGCGGACGTCTTTGCCGAGGCGGCCGTCCGGGCGTGGCTGGAACGGATGAACCGGTGGGCGGCGCTTGACGACGTGCCGTCCATCTTCCGGATCGAGAAGGAAAGCGCGTCGATCCTGGTGAGCCACGTGTTCGCCGCCGCCCGACGCCATAACCTGCGAGGGGGGATCGCTGCCGAGATCCGCAGCCGCGCTGCCTATCAGGAGCGTCTGGCGGAGCGGCTCGTCAAGCCGGTGATCGTTGCCGAGCGCAGTGTGAACGATTTCGTCACCTGGCTCGGCTTCGACAAGGTCCCTCCGGAAAAGCGGCCGCAGGCGGGACGCGAGAAGCGGGCGGTCTTCGTTCCGCCATCGCCGGCGGAAGACATGCCGGCGCTGTCCGAGATGCCGCTGCCCTATGACTCCGTCTTCTATGTCGACTGGGCGACCAGTTTCGTCCGCGCCGTCGAGGACAATGTGCGCGGCGCGCAGGGATTGATGACGGACGTGGCGTCGAACGAGCGGCTGGGCAAGGTGCTCGGCACGCTGAAAGCCGCGGCAGTCGATTAGCTGACCGCCGGCGAGGAGGGGGAGTATGGTCGACATCCGAGTGGAGAAGGTACCGGAGCGGCCGGGCTACGCACGGATCGTCATCTCGCCACTTGCGGCGCCGGCGACCGCTCCCGGGATCATCATCCGCCGCGAAGGATACCAGGAGCAGAACCTGGGCTATCGTGGCTGGCAGGTTCGGGAAGAGGAGCTTGTTCCAGCCGAGGTCGCCGGAACGGCGACCGGAATGACGTTGCTGCTGGGGCCGCAGGTGACCCGTCATCTGGAGTCCGCCCCCTACCTGCTCAAGATCCCCTCCCTTCGCGTCCTGCAACATGTCTTCTGGCCCGATGACATCGACATCTTCGATGGCGATCTGCCCCCCGCCAGGGATTATGCACGAGAGCCCGATGCCGCAAGGCCCGATCCGTCGCCCGTATCCCCGCCGGGCGGCGAGAATCGCGAGAGGACGATCGTCGTCTCGCGCGGCGACCCGGCAGCAGAGCGGGCATTCGCGCCGCCTGAACCACCCAGGCCGCCTGAGCGCGTAGACCTCCCGGGGTCCAAGCCCAGGCCAACGCCGAACCGGCGTCCGATCTATATCGTCGCCGGACTGCTGTCGCTTCTTGTCGTCGCCGGGGCGGTGGCGTGGTTCGTCTTCGTCGAGCGCCCCGAGCAGCAGGCCGCTGCACCGTCACCACCGCCGCCGCCGCTCGCACCAGCGCCCAGTTCCCCGGCGGCTCCTCCCGCCGATACGGCTCGGCCGCCGGCGACGCCGGGCTGGCCGGAAGGCACCGATTCGTTCACGCCGGTCGAGATCGTCCAACGTGCGCCCAATGCGGAGGCGATCCTTGCCGTCGCCCAACGACGCCTGCAGGCAGGCCGTTACGAGGATGCCCTGGTGCTCTTCGAACAGGCCGCCGAACGCGGAGTCGCTGCCGCGTCCACGGCCCTCGCGCGCATGTATGATCCCAACGGCTTCGAACCGGGCAAGCCGTTCCGCAACCCCGATGGCCGGACCGCGGCGAGCTACTACAAGGAAGGGGCTACCCGGGGCGACGACAGCGCCGCTGCAGCGCGCGAGGCACTACGGCAGAGACTCGAGAAGGAAGCCGGGCAGGGCAATGGAACCGCCGCCACCGCGTTGAAGGATTTCTGGCCATGAGAATATGGATCGGTGCCGCCTGGATGGTCCTGGGCATGCTCGCCGGACTTGCGTCGTTGGCCCTGCCTGCCATGGGCCAGACGACCGCCGCCCCTGCGACGACCTCTGCCCGGCGTCCGCTGGGCATCCAGGGCCTCGACGGGTTATTCCAGAGGGTGATCCTGAGGCCCGGTGCGGCGCTTTTCGAGCGGCCGCAGCAAGCAGCGCCTTCACGCCCCGTTCCCGGCTTTTCGGTGTACTACGTGTACGCCCGTCCCGGCGGTGGCGAATGGCTCGAGGTGGGATCGGCGCTCGACGAGCGCACCGAGGGCTGGATCGAAACTTCGAAGGCGATCGACTGGCGACACAATCTCGTTCTCGCCTTCAACAATCCTGCAGGACGCGAGCGGGCGATGTTCTTCCGGGACAGCGCGGCACTCAAGAGCCTCTGGTTCAAGGGCCAGGAACGTCCCGGCGCCGCGGCCCGGTACCGCCAGGAGGCCCAGGCCGGCCGCGATGATTCCGTGCTCGCCTTGGAGCCGGAGACGTTCGTCGACATCACCCGGCAGTTCTATTTCCTGCCGATCCTGTCGGCCGACCGCCTCGAGAACGAGCGGGGCGAGAGGGCCCGCTTGCTGGAGGTGATCTCGGCGCCCGCGCCGCCCGCGCCGCGGCGACCCATCGCCGATGCCGAGGCGCTCAAGAACTACAAGGGCGTGATCGTTTTCGTGATCGATTCCACGATGAGCATGGGCCCGTACATCGAGCAGACGCGCGCGGCCATACGGCGGGTCATCGCCCGCATGCGGGATACGGCGGTCCGTGACAATTTCCGGTTTGGAATCGTTGCCTATCGCGATGCCATGCAGGGCAACGCGGCCCTCGAATATGTCACCAGGCCGTTTTACCTGCCGAGCTTCGACGACCCGGCCGAAAAGGTCCTCCAGGACATCGACAAGATCCAGGAGGCGAAGGCCAACAACCAGGACTTCGACGAGGATGCCCTTGCCGGAGTGAAGCTGGCACTGGACAAGGTGAGCTGGCAGGATTTCGCGGGCCGCTTCCTCATCCTGATTACCGATGCCGGCACGCGCGATGCCCACGACCCTCTGGGCGAGACCCACCTCGGGATCCCGGAGATCAAGGCGCTGGCGCGCTCGGAAGCCAAGCAGGTTGCCATCAGCGCAATCCACCTGCAGACGCCCGCGGGCAAGAAGAACAACAACCATGCACGCGCAGAACGCCAATACCGGGAGCTTACCGAATTCTCCGGCGCCGGCAGCCTCTATTACCCCGTTCCCGGAGGAAGCGAGTCGGACTTCAGGGCTGTCGTCGACGCCCTCACGGACGCCCTGTTGCAGCAGGTCGCAAACACGGTCGGAAGGCCAATCGGCGGGCTTCGTCCAGCCCGGACGGCAGCAGAGCGGCAGATCTCGGCGCAGTCGGAGGTCGTGGGCACGGCGATGCGCCTCGCCTATCTCGGCCGCTCGCGCGAGCAGACCGCGCCAGACGTGGTGCGCAGCTTCGTGCTCGACGAAGATCCGGTCGATCCCCAGCCCGCTCGCAGGCCACTCGACGTTCGGGTCCTGATCACGAAGAACCAGCTGTCGGATCTCGCGAAGACCGCGAACGCGATCATCGCCGCCGCCAACGCGAACAAGCTGTCTCCCCAAAGCTTCTTCGACCAGGTTCGGGCAGTCACCGCAGCAGCCGCCCGCGACCCGCGTCGCATTGGCGAATCGCAGCGGCTCGCCGGCATGTTCGGCGATTTCCTCCGGGACCTTCCCTATGACAGCCCGGTGATGGAGATCACGCCCGAGCAATGGCGCGACGGCATGGCTCCGAGCGAACGGCGCGAGGTGATCAATGGACTGTCCGCGAAGCTCAGGCTCTACGAGGAACTGAACGGTCAACCATCACTCTGGATCAACATCGACGGTCGCCAGGGCGGAGACACGTTCTATCCTCTGCCCATCGATCAGCTTCCATGACGCCTGCAGAAGACGGCAGATCCGTTCTGTCCTTGCGGGGCGTCGTGTGCGTGCTCGGCGAACGGGAGCGCTTCACCCTCTCCATCGAGGCATTCGACGTCGTCCGCGGTGAGGCAATCGCCCTCGCCGGCCCGTCCGGTTCGGGCAAGTCGACGATCATGAACCTGCTTGCGCTCGCTCGAAGGCCCGCCAGCGTCGGCCAGTTCCACTTTTTTCCCCGCCGTGGCCAGGGATACGACATTGGCGCGCTGTGGGATGCCGGCGACGATGACGGTCTGACCGCCATCCGCGCCGCGCATCTTGGCTATGTCCTGCAGCAGGGGGGACTCCTGCCGTACCTTTCGGTCCGCCAGAATATTGCCCTCGGACAGTCGATCCTGGGCGAGCGCGATTCGCGGCGCCTCGAGGATATCGCCGGACGGCTGGAAATCGCCAAGCTTCTGGATCGCGCGCCTGCAGCCCTTTCCGTCGGTCAGCGTCAGCGCGCGGCAATTGCGCGTGCCCTCGTCCACCGGCCCGATCTCGTGCTGGCAGATGAGCCGACCGCGAGCGTCCATCCTTCCATCGCCGCAGAGATCCTCGGTCTGCTCGTCGAGCTGTGCATCGAGGAAGCGGCGACGGTCGTCGTGGCTACCCATGACCCCGAGCTGGCAAATCGGAAGGGCTTCGAAATCATCGACGTCGACAGCGTCGCTGGAGCAGAGCATGCCGAATGCTCGATCCTGGCGCGGATGGCGCCGGCGGGAAGGTCGCCGTGAGGAGCCGTGTCGGCCTCGTGGTGTATCTGTCGCTTCGCGATCTGCTTCACGAGAAGCGGCTCACCATCTGCTCGATCGCGGCGCTCGCGGCGGTGCTGGCTCCCCTCATTCTCCTGTTTGGGCTGAAGAATGGGCTGATCGAGGGCTTGCGCGCGGATCTCGTCGAGAACCCGCGGACCAGGACCATCGTCAACAGCGCCAACCGCGCCTTCGACGACGCTTTCTTCGAGCGGTTGACGGCGCGCCCGGACGTCGTATTCGTCGCTCCGCGGCTGCGGACGTTGAACAGCGAGGCCCGCTTTGACCGGCCGGATCGGCCGGGACAAGCGCGCCGCGGCGAGCTCCTGGCAAGTGGATCGGGTGATCCGCTGCTCGGCCCTCTGCCGCCTCCCAACGGTCTCGAAGTCGTGCTGAGCGAGCCGCTTGCGGCGCGCCTCGGCGTATCCGCCGGAATGAATCTCGTCATGCGCGTCGCGCGCGCGCGGGATACGGAGGTGATCGCGCTGCGGCTGGCGGTCGGTGGTGTCGTGCCGCGTGCCTCGTTCGCGCGCGACGCCGCCTTCGTTGCGCTGCCCCTCATGCTGTTGGTGGACGATTTCGTCGACGGCAAGATTCCGCCCGACACGAAGATCTCGGACGTCGCCGTGCGTGGCCGCACCTACGCCGGATTCCGGGCCCATGCGCGCAGGCTGGAGGATGTTCCGGTGCTCGATTCGGCCCTGCGGCAGCAGGATGTCGACGTCGAAACGCATGCCGCCGAGGTGCTCGGCCTTCTCGGCCTCGAGCGCAGCCTCAACCTGTTGTTCGTCCTGTTGGCAACCTTGGGCGCCGCCGGGTTCCTGGTCTCCCTGGGGGTGGGGCTCTATGCGAACGTCGAACGAAAGCAGCGCGAGCTTTCCCTGCTGCGCCTGATCGGCCTGGTCAAGCGCAACGTCATGCTGCTGCCCATCCTGCAGGCGGCCGCGGTCGGCCTGATCGGGGCGGCGGTCGCGGCGGTCACGGCGATCTTCGGCTCGAGCGTGCTCAACCGGCTGCCTCTCGTCGATCAGACGCAAAACGCACGGCCTATCTGCCTCGTCGAGCCGTGGCATCTGGCGGCCGCGGCGGCGATCTCCATTGCCGGCGCCGTTCTCGCGGCTGCGTTCGCGGGCCGGCGGGCGGCCGCGATCATGCCGGCGGAGGGCCTGGCCAATGCGTGAGCGATCTCCGAACCGGTGGCGGCGAGTGACTGCCGTGATTGTCGCCTTGTGCGGCGTCGTCGCCTCGGGCAGCACCCTGGCGCAGGGGGCCGCGCCCACCTGGCCCAAGGAAACGTGGAATCCGAAGCCGTCGCCCGACGATCTGGTGCTGCCGCTGCCCTGTGGGGGGGCAATAGCCTTTCGGCCCGTTGCCACGCCGGTGACGCAGGGAGTTCTCTCGGACCGCGAGGCCATGCTGGGATGGAGCAATGCCGACACCGACTATAGCGAGTTCCTGCACCGCTCGTTCATCGTCGGCGGCTTTGCCGGCGAGACGGCGGATGCGCCCCGCCGCTACTTCATTGCGAAATACGAAGTTACCGTCGACCAGTATGCGGCGGTCATCGAGCCTGATTGCGGCGCCTTGCCGACCGCCAACGGCCGGCTGCCCAAGGCGAACGTGGCGTGGCACGAAGCGACGATGTTCACGGTCCGGTTGTCGACCTGGCTGATGAAGAACGCCCGGCAGGCATTGCCGCGAGAGGGCGAGGCCGTCGCGTTCGTGCGGCTCCCAACGGAGCCGGAATGGGAATACGCCGCGCGCGGGGGCAGCAAGGTGACGGATGTCGAGTTCGGTGCGCAGACATTCCCGATGCCGGACGGCATGCAGCGTTACGTCTGGTTCCAGGGAACGCGGTCGGCTGGCGGCGCTGCCCACCCCATCGGTCGCCTGGAACCCAACCCTCTGGGCCTCTTCGACATTCTTGGAAACGTCTCGGAATGGACGATCGAGCCCTACCGGCTGAACAAGGTCGGCCGTGCCCATGGCCTCGCCGGCAGCCCGGTCGCTCGCGGCGGCGACTATCTTACCTCCGAGCGGCGCATCCGGAGCGCGCTGAGGCGCGAGGTGCCAGCCTTCAACGTCACGACCGGCGAGCCGGCGCGCTCACCGCAAATCGGCTTCAGGCCAGCGCTGGCGCGTACGACCACGACAAGCGACAGCGAAGTGCAGGCCATGCAGCGTGCATTTGCGGCGGAGGCGGAGTCGAACGCGAGTGCGTCCGACAACGCTCTCGACCTGCTCAAGCCGCTCCGTCGCGACGCGCCGGACGACAAGCTCAAGTCCGAACTGGAACGGATCGAAGCGACGCTGATGACGGCGAACCGCAAGATAAAGGAGAAGGAAGCCTTGGTGCTGCGTGGCGTGATCGCGACCGCGGTTCATGCCGCCCGCCAGGTCGTGGTGCAGCGCACGACGGAGGACGTCGCCGCTGCCATGGCGCAAACGCAAAAGGACGCCATCGCCGTCCAGCGGGAAATTATCGTAAGCCAGCAGAAGCTTGCAGCCGGCGCTCGTGAGGAAGCCCTGCGGAGTGCGTTGCGGATCCAGGAGCAGCGGATGCGCGACGCCGCCCACGCATACGAAGAGGTCGTCAAGTATGTGACGAATTTCACGGCCAAGCGATCGGCCGGCGCGCTGGCGTCGCTGATGGCAGAATACCTGCGGATCGTGATGATGGCGGCCCACATGGCCGACCGGGAGGCCCTCGACCGCGAAGGCAAGGTGGTGATGCAGGAGCTCGAGCAGCGTTCGCGTGGCGGCTATCTCGTCGCCTTCGCCAAGGTGGCGGTCGGACACATGAAGGCTGCGCAAGGAGGAACTCCGCCTTCCGCGGCGCAGGCCGAGGCTGATCTGATCGCCGCCGCGAACGCGCTGCAGCCGGCTCCGCAGCGTCGGTGAGCTTGCATACGACTACAACTGATGCCGGCAAGCCGGTTCGCGCGTCTCGCTCCGATTGCATGCACACGACCTTTGCTGCATGATCGGCACCGGGGGACGGAGCCTGCGCGGGCGACGGTTCGGGCGATGACGCCAGAGGCTGGTTTGGGGGAAAAATGGCCATACCTCGTCTCGTGCTCAAGACGGATATCTCGACTCTGCATCCGGTCACCTACGAGGGCCAGCCGGTTTCCGCAGCGTTCGACCGGATCGCTGGCTTTCTGCGGGGCCAACCTCTTCAGCTGTTTGCCGAGCCGGTGGAGAGCGGCACCAATCGCTCATGGTATGGCGAAGGCAGTGGCGAGCCTGTGCCAATGGCCGACCTTCCGCTCTCCCGCAAGGCGGCTGCCGGAGCCCTTCTGACACGTGCGCTGGACGCGCTCGATCCGTTGCTCGACGATCGCGAGATGGGACCGTTGCTGCGCCGGGCGTTGGTGGTGCCGTCGCTGCAGTCGGTCCTTGCCCTCGACGATGCCGTGGTCCTGACCGAATGGGGGTTCGCACCGCCCAATCTCGGGCAGGATGCGGCAGCCCTCGCCAACCACGTACGTTCGGTCTTCGGCGACTACAGCTCGCGCCTCGCCGCGATCACCGAGGATTTTTTCAAGGAGGTGCCGTCGGGTGTCCGCCCGACCGGCGGCAGCGCTGCGGCGGCCCCGGTGCCTGCAGTGGCATCCGCCGTGCCGCCATCGGCCAGCGCTCCGGCCGGCAGGCCTGCGGCGGCCGTTGCGATGCCCATCGCCGCTCCCGCGGCAGGCGCAACCCGTGGACGCCAAAGCGTTTGGCTGGTGCCGTTGTTCGCCGCGGTTGCAGCCCTCTTCCTCGTTCTCGGCTTCTGGCTGGCCTGGACACATCTGGTGAAGGATCTCGCGAGCCGTCAGTTCCAGGCGTCGCTCGGGGATGAGAAGTCGGCCCGGCTGGCGATCCAGGCGCAGCGTGACACGAACGCGGCCCTGGAGCGCGAGCTCGCGAATGCGCGGCGGACGCTCGAATCGGCGAATGTCTGCTCTCCAGACTTTCCGGGTGGTGCAACTCCGCCGCCGGAACGGCAACCGATAAGTCCCGGCACGGTGCCGACACCGGCGCCGCAGAGAAGAGGAGAAGCGCCGGCGCCTTTCAATGGATCGCTGGCAAGCCTTCTCGAGCTCGCCACCGTCTGGATCGTCGTTCAGACGCCGAAGGGCATAGGCTCCGGCACCGGGTTCTTCGTCACCACCGATACGATCGTCACCAACGCGCATGTCGTGCAGGACGCCGCCGATGGGCGTGTGCACGTCACGTCCAAGGCGATGGGGCGGGTTTTTCAGGGGCAGGTAACGGCGCTCAGCCGCGGTCCGGACGGCGGTCATGTCAGTGTCGGGGGCGAGGACTTCGCCGTCGTCCGTTTGTCCGAGCTCGTGCCCGGCGCCCAGCCGCTGGCGTTCAGCGAAAAGGTGGAGAAGCTCACGGACGTCGTCGCGGCAGGGTATCCCGCCGCGATCATCAGACAGGAAGAGGCTGTCCGCGAGCTGGCGCAGGGACACCTGAGCGGCGCTCCGGAACTCGTCCTGACCCGGGGGAGCATCAGTTCCATGCAACAGCTGCCCAACGGTCTCACCATAATTCCTCATTCTGCAGATATCTCGGCCGGCAACAGCGGCGGACCGCTGGTCGATTGGTGCGGAGGCGTGCTCGGCATCAATACCTTCGTCACCGCCGCCGACCGCTACGTCGACAGGACGAAGTATGCGTTGCGTTCGGACGCGATCATGCAGTGGCTGACGCAGCAGGGCGTTTCCTTTCAGCGGCGTCCGGGCGACTGCCATCCTCCGGCGGCCAATGCACCGGCGGCGACTGCTCCGTCCGTCGCTGCCAATCCGCCGGGTCCTGCATCCGAACCGCCCCGGCCACAAGCCGCGCCGGCGGCCAAGTAACGGCAGATCGTCAGATGGACGGCATCCTGATCGCCACGACCCGGAACGCGGAGTTGCAGACGCTGGGGACGGGAGGACAGCGCGCCGTTCATGCCTGGGATCAGATCGTGGGCTTCGTTCACCGTACGCTCGGACCAGAGCATGCGGCGCTGTTTGCGGAGCCCAACCAGGACCCGACCCGCGGCGTCACCGACTGGTATGCGACCGGGCAGGGAGCGGCCGGCGTCCTCGATTCCCTGGCGCCGGCCGAAAGGGAGGCGGCGTCGGCAACGTTGGCGCGACTGCACGGCGACATCGCCACGGCCAGCGAGCGGCTGCGGCAGGGCAGCCGCGAGGATGAGCGCTTTCTGGGGGAAATGCTGGCCTTGGCCCTGATCACGCCGGGCCCCGAATACGTTCGCGTCGTCGGAAACCAGCCGGTGCTGGTCGCGTGGGGACACACCCTGGTCAATGCAGCAATGAATCCGGAGCTGCTGATCGGCAAGGTTCCGTCGCATGCGGCTCGCGTGCCTGCGCCGCGGAGCGTCGGCGGAGCCGGCCCGATGCGGATCGTCGGCCCGCCGCCGCAACCGGCATCGCAGGCGTGGAAGTACGTGCTGGGCGCGCTCCTGCTGGCTTGCCTGCTGCTGTTCGTGCCGTTGCTGATCCTGTTGCTCGATCCTTTCCATCTCTTCCGTGCGAGGGCGGCGCAATGCGTCGTTGCTCCATCCGATATCGCGCTGCTCGACGAGTTGCGCACCGAGGCCCAGCGCGAGAGCAGCCTGCGCGATCAGATTGCCCGCGTGGCGCTCGAGCTGGGCAACCGAAGGGCCGCGTGTCCTCCGCGACCTGCGCCTGCGCCGGCTCCGGCTCCTTCCACTGATGCCGACCGCGCCCGGGAGGCGGGCGCACGCACCGGAAAGCTGCAGATCATCCTGGCCTGGGATGATGTGGACGACCTGGACCTCCTCGTCTTCTGTCCGGGCGGCGAGGTGATCTTCTTCAACAGCAAATCCAAATGCGGCGGCACTCTCGACGTCGACAAGAACCGGGCCGCGTCTGGCGCGACGAGAACTCCGGTCGAGAACGTCGTGTTCGAGCATCAGCCGGCGCCTGGTCAGTACCGGATCATCGTGTGGAAATATTTGCATCGCCCCGGCGCACCGGTCCGCTCGCCGTTTCGGGTCACGGTACGTCAGGAGGGTCAACCTGACCGCGTGTCCACCGGCACCGTGGGACCCGAAGAGAAAGTGACGGTCGAGCCGGTCGTCGTCGGAGGAGCTCGCTAGGCGCCGCATGCAGATTCTGGCTCCCGTTCCGCTGTCCGGACATCGTGTCTCTCTTCCCGCGGGAATTGACCACGCGACGGCGCACGCCCAGCTGACAGCCTTGCTGGCGCAAGCGGCCGGCCCCGAAGCGGCTGGCCTGTTCGGCGAGCCCCGGCAGTCCGCCGCTGAAATCGCCTACGTCGTACCGGATGGACGGATTGCCCGGTTCGATGAGCTTGACGGTGAAGGACGCGCCGCGTTGCGTGCCGAAGTCGGACGGTTGATCAGCCTGCTGCGGCGAGCGGCCGAGCAGGCCGCGCAGCGCGATCCTGCGCGGTGCGCGGGATGGCCCGGCCTGGTCGCGGGGGCCATCGAGATCCCGAGCTTCGAGCTGGTGTTCGCCCGCGAAGGTCGTCCGGTGCTCGCAGGGTGGGGGCTGACGCCCGCGGCAGCGCCGGCTGGCCTCGGTCTGCTGCGCGTGCTGGACGATGGACGGGCAGCCGAGCGCCTCGCCGTCTTTCCGATCTGGGCGATAGCCCTGTCCCTGCTCGCCCTGATGGCGTTGGGCGGCATGGCCGCAGTTGCAGCGCCGCGGCTCGTCGCCCTGTTCGATCCGCCGGAGGCCGTGTGCCGTATCGCACCCGGCGACCAGCAGGCATTTCTGCAGCTGGACAACGAAAGGAAGCGGGAGCAGGAGTTGCGCCGCAGCCTTGCCTCGCTGCAGCAAGCGGCAGGCGAAAAGCGCGCTGCCTGCCCGATCCCGACCCTTCCGCCACCGCCACCTCCTCCGCCGATAAGAAGAGCGGATCCGGAACCACCGGCCGCGCTTCCCGTTCCGCCGCCGCCTCCTCAGGCGCAGGTCCAGCCGCCCAGACCACCTCCGGCGGCCGCCCCCGCGCCACATCCACCTCCCAATACTCAGCCCTGCAATGTCGAGACAAAGAGCGGCGGCGCCGGCATCACGGACACGAAGCATTATCTCGGTCCCCGGCCGGGCCGTGTGCGACTCAACTATGACACCCTGAGGTTGCCCGATCGGCTCGTTGTCACCCACAAGGGCCGCGTGCTGGCGCAGACCCGGGGCTTCGTCTCCGGAGGCGGTGCAATCGAGTTCGATTGGAATCCGAGACCGAACGGGCCGGCCAGCGACTATGTGGTCAACGTGGAAGTCACCGGCACGCCGGGCTCGCACACGACCGTCTGGCGCTACAACCTGGGATGTCCTGCACGATGAAGCGGCTTGCAGTTTGCGGTTGAATATCGTGATCGAAAATCGATAGGATCAATCGCTACGAGTGAGGGGGCGGGAGTTAGCTCGGATGCAAGGGGGGATAATGGCCAAGAGATTGACGGCGTCGCCGGGCCGAAACGTCCTGGTTGTAGTGCTATGCGCGCTGCTCCTTGGAGGTTGTGTTACGACGTCCACGCCTGAAGTCGGCTTGACGCCTGAGCAGGCCGCCCTGCGGCAGCAGAAGGCGAACTGGAACCGGACGGTGCTCACGGGTACGGCTACAGGCGCTGCCGTCGGAGCGACCGTCGGCGCCATCGCAGGGGGCAACAATCGAGGGGCGGCGGCTCTCGTCGGGGGACTGTTGGGAGCTGTGGTGGGAACTGTTGCCGGCGCAGTCGTCGCGGACCGCAATCTCAAGTTCGAGAACCGCGAGCTCAATGCCGAGCAACGCATCGCCGCCGCCAGGGAATCGACCCAGAACCTCGAGGCGCGGGCAGCGACCTCGGAGGCAATTGCGGCAAAGAATCGTGCCCGCCTCGATGAGCTGGACCGGCAGTATCGCTCGAACCAGATCACCGCCGCCCAGTATCGCACCGAGGCGGCGAGCATGCGCAAGGACGTGGATCTCATCAAGGAAAGCGCCGATGACGCGAGGAGTGCGCGAGCCAAGCTGGTCACGAGCAGCCAACAGGTGGCCGGACTCATGGCCGAGGAACCCAAGATGAGCGCGGCGCAGCGGCGGCTCGAGCAGTCCGCCGATCAGATCGAGGAGAAGCTCAACCGGATCCCGACCACATGATGGCGACTTGCATGCGATACGTTGGGGTTCGGCGCGAGGTGCTCATGGCGCTGGTCGTTTGCGGTACGGTATCGGCCTGCGCCGACACCAGCAGCACGCCGGCGAGTCAACGCGGGTTTTTCGACGGTATTGGCGCAGCGGTGACCGGCAGCGACGAAAGGCGTGCCGCCGGTCTGGAACAGAGCGCAGCCGATGCCGAGCGAAAGAAGCAGCAACTGGAAGCGCGCCTGGGAGCGGCCAATGCGGACGCTGCGCGTACACAGGCGCAGGTGAGAGCCGCCGAGCAACGGCTCGCGGCGGTTCGCAGCGATCTACAGCGGCAGAAGGAGCGCTTGGCCGCCCTCCGGGCTCGATCCCAGCCCGGTCCGTCCGCCGAGGAAGCCTCGCGTCTTCAGAGGGAGCTGGATGCGGTCGACCGAGAGCGGCGCGCCGCGCAGGAAGCGAGCAATGCGGTGACGCCGGCGACGTTGCGCAATCTGGAAGAAAGAACCCACGCGATTGGCCTCGCGCTGGACCGCCTGGGAGCAGTTTAGGCCACGCTACGCCCGGACAAGTCGTTCCTCGGCCGCACCGCTCGATGGTCGTTGTCCCGCGCGAGCCCGCACCGCGGGACGAGCCACGGCGTTCGGAGTGCGTATGGCGAATTGGGCGGACAACAGGGAGGAGCCAAGATCCCATCCAAATGCGTCAAATTTCTCGTGTTGGACAGGAATCCGCAGGCTCATGCCCTTCCCGGTCGTTCTGAGCGTAGCGAGAGCGTGGAGGAGGGACGGTCCACGCCTCGTCGGTCCGGGACGCAGCATCGCCTGGCCTGCTTGGGTCGCCGAACGGCATGCAAACGCGTCAGATTTCAACGCCGGACACAGGCTGGACCCGCCCGGTTGGACCGAGGCGTAGCCCTGCCCGATCATGATCGTTGGACCGCGCGCATCCTGCGCGCTCATACGCGCCTATGAAGGCGCTCGATCATGAGCGCGCAGGATGCGCGCGGTCCAATGAGGATGACCCGGCGCACGCTCTCGTCGGGGGACGAAAACATGTCTTGTTGGTCCGACGCATAGCCTCGCTGGAATTATGGGTCGATCTTCGGTGCTGGAGAGACTTGCCGGAAAGCCCGAGAAGACTGAAGACGCCAGCCCGAATCCATTGTCAGACGCGCAAATGCGCCACATTCGGCGGCAGCCCTTCCGACTCTAACTAACAGCGCGGAAGCAGCCTATGGCGGTTGGTAGGCCCGGCAGGATTCGAACCTGCGACATAACCGTTATGAGCGGCTCGTTCTAACCGCTGAACTACGGGCCCCCGCCTCGCGGCCCGCAGTCATACATCATTCGGCGGGCACGAACATATAGCCGATGCCGCGCACGGTGCGAATGACCGTCGGCTTTTCCGGCATCGGCTCGATCTTGCGCCGGATGCGGGTAATGCGCAGGTCGATGGCCCGGTCGAACGGGTCGCGCGTGCGATGGCTGGTGATCTCGAGCAGCCAGTCGCGGTTCAAGGGGCGGTTGGGGTTTTCGGCGAAGATCTTCAGGATGTCGAACTCGCTTGCCGTCACCGGCACATCGTTCCCGGTGTCGTCGTTCAGCGTGCGCGTTCCGAGGTCGAGGACGTATCGTCCCATGCGCACCCTTTCGAGACGCGGGGGCGTGGTCTTTTTGACCGAGCGCCGCAGCACGCTCTTGCAGCGCGCCACCAGTTCGCGAGGCTCGTACGGCTTGGCGATATAGTCGTCGGCGCCGCTCTCCAGGCCGAGCACCTTGTCCAGCGAATCCCCTGCGGCCGTCAGCATGATGATACCGACCCGCGCACTGCTCTCGCGCAGCCAGCGGGCGAGGGCAAAGCCGTCCTCCCGTCCGGGAAGCTGGACGTCGAGCAGCGCGAGGTCGGGCATGGCGCGTGAGACCTGGTGGCGCATCTGCGCTCCATTCTCGACCGCGATGACCTTGAGGTCGTTGCTCGTAAGGTAGGTCTCGGCAGCCTTGCGCTGAAACGGGTCGTCTTCGACCAGAAGAACCGAAGGCTGTTGCATGGCCGGATCCACTATGAGTGCCTTCCAATGGGCGACAAATTACCAAGATTTTGCAATAATTTATACGGACTTCTTACGATTCTTGATAGAGTAATCGGCCGATCCTGCCGTGTCTCCGATCCCATGCCGCTCGCCGTTGGGCCTTCCATGACCGTCCCTCCCTCCGCGGCTGCCGATCCGGCGGGACTGGACGCCTTCGTCCGTGCCGAGCTGATCCGCCGGCTGTTCAAGGGTTCGAAGCAGGCGCGTTATTTCTCCTTCGTCCTGTGGCCGGTGATCGCCGCGATCTACTGGCGGCAGATCGACCTGACCGAGCTGATTGCACCGTTCCTGGCGCATCTGGCGGTGACGATCGGCTTCGACGTCCTGCGGCGCAGGTTCGTCCGCGCCGATCCGCCGGACAACGAGGTCATTCGCTGGGGCCGATGGTTCGCCGTTCTGTCGTTCCTCGCCGGCGCCTGCCTGGGCGGGGCGGGATTCATGCTCGCTTCCAGGGAGTACGAGCTGCAGCGCATGCTGCTCGCCCTCGTGCTGCTCGCCACCATCACCACGGCGGTGCCGATCCGCTCGGCGCATCCGCCGACTTTCTATACCTTCGCCGTCTCGACCGCCGCACCGCTCCTCGTCGTGCTGCTCATCTCGGCCGATCCGTTCTACCAGCTGGTCGGGATTGCCGGCGGCGCCTACGTCGGCCATCTCATGACCTACGTGCGCGATATCCATCGCTGGCAGTACGACAACATCGCGCTCGCCTGCCAGAGGGAAGAGCTCGCCCGCCGCCTGCAGCTTGCCTACGACGAAGAGCGCGAGGCGCGTGCCGCCGCCATGGCCGCGCAGTGCGAGGCCGAAAACGCCAACCAGGCGAAATCGACCTTCCTCGCCACGATGAGCCATGAGATCCGCACGCCGATGAACGGCGTGCTGGGCATGGTCGATATCCTCGGACATACGCCGCTCCTGCCCGAGCAGCAGGAGTCGCTCGCCACCATCCGCTATTCGGCGGCGGCGTTGCTGCGCATCATCGACGACATCCTCGATTTCTCGAAGATCGAGGCAGGCCGGCTCGATCTCGAGCGGCTGCCGCTGTCGACCGTCGAGCTGATCGAGGGTGCCGCCGACACGCTGGCGCCGCAGGCTGCCGCCAAGGGCCTCCGGCTGGCCGCCTATGTCGCGCCGGACGTCCCGGAGCATGTGATCGGCGATCCGCTGCGGCTGCGGCAGATCCTCTTCAACCTGCTGGGCAATGCGTTGAAGTTCACCGAAGCGGGGGCCGTCAAGCTGACCCTGGAGCGTGCCGCCAGCGGCGGGCTCTGCATCAAGGTCGCCGACACCGGCATCGGCCTGACCGAGGAACAGCGCGGACGGCTGTTCCAGCCCTTCGTGCAGGCCGACGACACCACCACCCGTCGCTTCGGCGGCACCGGCCTTGGCCTGTCCATCGTGCGCCGCCTCGCCGAGGCGATGGGCGGCAGCGTCGCCGTCGAAAGCGCACCGGAGGCCGGCTCGATCTTCACCGTCACGCTGCCGCTCGCGCCGCTCGATCCGGCGCCGGTGCCGCGACGGCCGCTGAGGAACCTTCCGCTGGTGCTTTCGCTGCCCGATGCCGAAGAGGCGCGCGCCATTGGCCGCTACCTGGAGGATGCCGGCGCCACCGTCGTGCTCGCGCCGACAGAAGGCTTCGTCGGCCTGCGTGTCGCGGGCACCGACGGCCCGGGCCAGGTGCCGATGCTCGACGCCACCGTCGCGCCGGGAGCAGCCGGCGGCCTGCCGCGCCCGTGGCGGCGCGGCATGCTGATCAACGCAGCCACGCGCGCGGCCGGCAGGACGCGGCCGTTTCCCGCCGCCGCGCAGACCATACACAAGCCGGCACGGCTCGGCGGCCGCGTGCTGGTCGTGGACGACAATTCCGTCAACCGCCGCATCCTCGCCCGACAGGTCGAGCTGGCGGGCGCCTCGACCGATACGGCGGCGGGTGGCGAGGAAGCGCTCGAGCTCGTGCGGCGCGGCCCATACGATCTCATTCTCGCCGACCTGCAGATGCCGGGGATGGACGGCTTCGAGCTTGCCCGCCGCATCCGCGCCCGCGAGGACGACGAGAGGCTGGCGCGCACGCCGATCCTGGCGGTGACCGCGAGCGCCTTCGAGGAACAGAGAACACGCGCCCACGCCGCCGGCATGGACGGGCTGATCGCCAAGCCGGTCGGCGTCGAGCAGCTGCGCGCGACGCTGGATGCCTGGCTGAAGGATGCCCGCGCGGAGCAGGCGGCGTGAGCACGGCCTACGACCGGGACAGGCTGGTCGAACTGTTCGGCGACGATCCGGTCACTCTGGCCGAGATCGAACGCGATTTCCTCGACACCGCGCGGGATGCAGCGCGCGAGATCGGCGGAACTGACGAACTCGCCGCGATTGCCCGCGCGGCACATCGGCTGAAGGGCGCCTCGGGGATGATCGGCGCTACGACACTGCATCAGATCGCGGCCGCCATGGAGCATACCGCGAAGGCCGGCGACCTGATGGGCGTGCGACGGATGGAGGAACCACTACGCCGCGAGGTCCTGCGTGTCGCCGCGCAGGCGGGCACGAGGACGCTGCCGTAAGTCCGAAAGACGCTGAACCAAAGCGTTCATTTCCTCCCTGCGCGCAGCGCGGAGAGGAAAATGACGCATTCGACACTCGGACGACGGCGCAAGCTAACTAAGTGCGTGGCCGCAGGAAGATCGTCGCCGAATAGGACAGCAGCGGCTTGCCGTTCTGCTCCAGCAGGCCGCGCAGGAAGGCGAGGTTGCGGCCGTGGCGCGGCACCTCGACCCGGGTGACCAGCGGCACGCTCGAGGAGCCGGCGGCGAGGAACTCGGCGGCGAACGACACCGTGCTTGGCGCCATGCCGGTGACGACGCCGGCCGCGCGCGTCACCGCCGAATCGGCGAAACTCATCATGTAGCCGCCATGCAGCACACCCCCCGAATTGCACATGCGGGGCAGCGTGGGCTGGATCATCGTCACGCCGTCGACTTCCCGGCGCGCGTAGGACGGCCCGATGTGGCGCGAATAGACGCTCGCGTTGGCGAGCGGCTCGAAGCCGACGGGCACGGTCTGCGCCGTCGGGGCGCTGCTCGCCGGCGCAGCCGCGTCCTTGCGGCCCATGACCCTGGTCCGGGCGACGTGGCGCACCACCCCCGACCACAGCGCGACCACCTTGCCTTGCTGGGTGATGCTGCCGCGCGCGAAGGCGAGGCGGCCGGTGACCTGCAGCGGCTCGCCCGTCGCCTCCAGCGGCACGCCGATCCGGCCCGCGCTCAGGAACTCGACGGCGATGCTCACCGTCATGGCGAAGGAGGTGTTGGTGCCGCCGTCGGCGGCGCGGCCGGCCACCAGGCAGAGCGCGTAATCGGCGAAGGTCAGGATCGCGCCGCCATGCACGCCGCCGGCATAGTTGCCGTGGCGCGGCTCGGTCGGCAGCACGCAATGAACCGTGCCGGCCTTCGACGCATCGCCGTGGATGCGGAAGTAGAACGGGCCGGTATGGTCCTCGAACGGGTCGGGCGGGGTGAAGACGGAGTAGCGGGCAAGGTCGATGGAATCGGGCATTTCCATGCTCTAATAGAAGAACTCACGCAAAATTGCGAAGCACCACGGAGCGAAACGACATGGCCGGGCCCATCCACAAGGTCGATATCTCCCGGGATCGCCGTCCCGCCGGCACCGTGGCCTACGTGGTGTACGACAACGCGCGCAAGCTGAATGCCCTCGCCCCGCCGGCGCTGCTCGACCTCACCGAGGCATTCCTCGGCCTGGCGCGCGAGGAGGACCTGCGCTGCGTTGTGTTCTCCGGCGCGGGCGGCCGGGCCTTCATCGGCGGCGCCGACATCAATCACATGACGACGATGAAGCACCCCGAGGACGGGCGCCGCTTCCTGACCATGATCCACAAGCTCTGCCAATCGATCCGCGACGTGCCGGTGCCGGTGATCTGCAAGGCGGAAGGCTACACCTTGGGGGCCGGGCTCGAGGTCGCGGTCTCCTGCGACCTGCGCATCGCCGCCGACAATGCCGTGTTCGGCATGCCCGAGGTCAAGGTCGGCCTGCCCTCGGTCGTCGAGGCGGCGCTGCTGCCCCGCCTGATCGGCTGGGGCCGCACCTCGCGGATGCTGCTGACGGCGGAGAACATCGATGCCGCCACCGCCGATCGCTGGGGCCTGGTCGAGGAAGTCGTGCCGGCGGCCGGGCTCGACGCGGCGATCGAGCGCTGCGTTGCGTCCATCGTCGAGGCGACGCCCAGGGCGATGCGGGTGCAGAAGCGGCTGATGCGGCGCTGGGAGCGGCTCTCGATCGACGAAGGGATCCAGGCCGGCATCGACGCCATGGCCGAGTCGGTGGCCGATGGCGAGCACCTCGGGCGCATGGGCGCGTTCGTCAACCGGAAGAAGAGTTGACCATGAGCAGGAGCGTCCGCATCGGCTGCCATTCGGGCTTCTGGGGCGACACGGAAACGGCCGCCGCGCAACTCGTTCGCCACGGCAACGTCGGCTATCTCGTGAGCGACTATCTCGCCGAGGTCACGATGTCGATCATGGCCGCGCAGAAGCTGCGCAACCCGCAGGCGGGCTACGCGACCGATTTCGTCACCGCGGTGATGGGCCCGCTCGCGAAGGAGATCGCGGACCGGAAGATCAAGGTGATCACCAATGCCGGCGGCGTCAATCCGCAGGCCTGCCGCGATGCCGTGCTGAAGGCGTGCGAGGCGGCCGGCGTGACGCTCAAGGTCGCGCTCGTGCTCGGCGACGACCTGCAGCCGCGGATCGACGAGCTTCGCGGGCTCGACATCCGGGAGATGGATACCGGCGCCGCGCTGCCGCCCCGCATCGCCAGCATGAACGCCTATCTCGGCGGCTTCCCGATCGCCCGCGCGCTGGCCGAGGGCGCCGACGTGGTGATCACCGGGCGGGTCGTCGATTCGGCGGTGACCCTGGGCGCGCTGATCCACGAGTTCGGCTGGAGCATGGACGACCACGACCGGCTCGCCGCAGGCACGCTGTGCGGGCACATCATCGAATGCGGCGCGCAATGCAACGGCGGCAACTTCACCGATTGGCGGCTGGTGCCGGACTACGACAATATTGGCTTCCCCGTTGCCGAGGTCGAGGACGACGGCTCGTTCGTGCTCGGCAAGCCGGAGGGCACCGGCGGGCTGATCACGCCGGCGACCGTCGCCGAGCAGATGCTCTACGAGATCGGCGATCCGCGCGCCTACATCGTGCCGGACGTGGTCTGCGACTTCACCGAGGCGCGCTACGAGCAGGTCGCCAAGGATCGCGTGCGCGTGTCGGGCGCGAAGGGCCGGCCGGCATCGGATACCTACAAGGTGTCGACGACCTTTCCCGACGGATACAAGCTGTCGACGATCTTCATGCTCGGCGGGAGAGAGGCGGTCGCCAAGGGCAGGCATAGCGCCGGGATGATCGTCAAGAAGACCCGCCGCCTGTTCGTGGAAAGGGGCTGGGCCGACTATCGCGACGTGAGCATCGAGGTGATCGGCGGCGAGGCGACCTACGGGCCGCATGCGCGCACCGGAGACAGCCGTGAGGTCGTGGTCAAGATCGCGGCCAGGCACGACCAGAAGGAAGCGCTCGCGCTGCTCGGGCGCGAGATCGCGCCGATGTCGACCGGCGGCGTGGTCGGCATGACCGGCAGCTTCGGCGCCGGCCGCGTCTCGCCGACGCCGGTGATCCGCATGTTCTCGTGCCTGGTGCCGAAGAGCCAGGTGCCCGTGACGATCGACCTCGACGGCCGCCGGATTCCGATGCAGGAGGGCGCGCGCAGCGGCGGGTTCACGGCCGCGCAGTTGCCGGTCGAGGCGCCGGCTGCCGCACCGCTGCCGGCGGAGACGCCGGGCGAGACCGTGCCCCTGGTCTCGCTCGCCTACGGCCGTTCCGGCGACAAGGGCGACAACGCCAACATCGGCATCTTCGCGCGCAAGCCGGAGTATGTGCCGATCCTCGACTCGCAGGTGACGGAGGAGGCGGTAGCGCGGTACTTCGCGCACCGCATCCAGGGCAAGGTGACCCGCTGGCGGCTGCCCGGCATCGGCGGCTTCAACTTCCTGCTGCGCCAGGCGCTGGGCGGCGGCGGCATGGCCTCGCTCAGGGCCGATCCGCTGGCCAAGGCCTTCGCCCAGATGCTGCTCGACATGCCGGTGCGCGTACCGGCCGAAATGGCGCGCAAGCTCGCGACCTAGGGCACATTCTGCAAAGCCTCGGGCCTGGCACGATCCCCCTGTTCCTCCCTGGCGAAAGCCGGGGAGGTGGCCCGAAGGGCCGGAGGGGTCATGGGCCGCCGTCGTGCTCGCGGCCCCAATCCCTCCGTCGCGGATTACCGCGCCACCTCCCGCGCGGCGCGCGGGAGGAAAGTCTACAGTGTCGATCGACGGGCACTGCTTCGCCCGGCCAGCAGGATCACGATCAGCGCCGCCAGGAATGGGTTGGCGATTTGCAGAACGAGCAGCCCTTCCAGCCCGAGCCGGCCGTCGATGAAGGCTACCAGCGAGGTCATCAGGACGAGGTGGAGCGCCACGCCCGCGAACAGCGTGACGATGATCGAGCGCACGCCGAGGCCATAGCGCGAGACCGCCGCCGCGAAGACGATCAGGCACAGCGGCAGGAAGAGGACGAGCGCCGTCAGCAGGCCGGGATTGTAGTGGCCCGACAGGACCGCCGGACCGGCATGGGCGAACAGGTTGATTGCCGGGATGGCGAAGAAGCTGAGCCCGATCAGCGGCCAGCGCGCCGCCAGCAGCGCCGACAGCGGACCGGCGACCCACACCGCCGCGACGTTCACCGCGGTGATGAAGGAGAGTGGCACCGGGCAGGCGTTGGGATCGGGAAAGCCGACATTGGCGCACAGGAAGCCGCGGAAGGCGTAGGCCTTGTCCATCGCATCGATGCCGTGCTCCTCGAACTGATGCACGAGATAGGCGAAGGTGCCGGCCCAGGTCAGCCAGACCATGTCGCCCCATCGCGTCACGGCGCGATTGCTGCGCAGGGCGTTGGTGCACAGGAGAATCAGGAGCAGGCCCGCCGCGCCGATGCCGATCCACGGCCAAACCAAAGCGAATGCAAACATCCGCGGGAAGCTAAACCCGTGCGACCGGGGCGTCGACGGCTACAATGTCTCGACTGCCTTGTGTGCGATGGCGTCGCCCCACTCCTGGAGGAAATGCCCGCCGTCGGCGATCTCCAGCGGCCGCGGGCAGTTCCTGATATGGGCATGCAGGGACCGCATCACCGCGGGCCCAAGCACCGGGTCCTTCATGCCGATCGCCATCAGGCTCCTGCCCGCCCAGGCGTTGCGCCAGAAGTCGCGCGCCCGGCGCGAGAGCGCCGCGCCCGGTGCGTCCGGCCGGTCGGGCACCAGGTTGGGAAAGACGCGCACGCCTGCCTTGTGGGAAGCGTCGGGGTAGGGCGCTGCGTATGCGGCCGCCTCGTCCTCGCTGATATGCGGGCATGCGCGCTTCATGAGCCGTGCGATATCCATGTCGGGATTTCGGTTGGAGAAGTCGCGCCAGTCGAGGAAACCACGGCTCAACGGCGCGTCGCCGGTGCCCAGGGTGGTGTTCATCACGAGCAGCGCCTCGAACCGGTCGGGCATCGCCATCGGCAGGGTAAGGCCGATCAGACCGCCCCAGTCCTGCACCACCAGCGCGATGTTGCGCAGGTCGAGCGCCTCGACGAGGTCGAGCAGGCTGCGGCGATGGAAATCGAAGCTGTAGGCCTTTTCGTCGACCGGCTTGTCCGAGCGGCCGAAGCCCGCGAAATCGGGTGCGATCACGCGGTGTCCGGCCATCACGAATATCGGCATCATGCGGCGGTAAAGGTAGCTCCAGGTCGGCTGACCGTGCAGGCAAAGCCAGGTCCGGGCCGCCCCGCGCGGCCCCGTGTCGACATAGTGCAGGCGCAGGCCGTCGGTTCGCTGGTGATAGAAGGGCGCATAGGCCCATCCGGGCAGGTCCTCGAAGCGGTCGTCGGGCGTGCGCAGGGCCTGGATCAATGGTGTATCCTCCGGGCATGAACACCCCCGCCAAGCCCGCCGATTCCAAGGACATGCGCGCCGAGCGGCTGGCTGCGGCTTTGCGCGAAAATCTCAGGCGACGCAAGGCCCAGGCCCGCTCGCAGGCGCAGGCCAGGGAACAGACCGGGGACAAGGAGGAGTCGGGCTGAGCGGCGGTTGAGCGGCCCGGTCCGCTCGTCTAGAAGCCTCGAACTCCCCTCGGACAAAAGACAAGCAAGAATGGCCATTCTTTCGGACCGCTGGATTCGCCGCATGGCGCAGGAGAGGGGCATGATCGAGCCCTTCGTCGATGCCCAGAAGCGCGATGGCATCATCTCCTACGGGCTGTCGTCGTACGGCTACGATGCCCGGGTCGGCACCGACTTCAAGATCTTCACCAACGTGAACTCCTCGGTGGTCGATCCGAAGAACTTCGACCAGCAGAGCTTCGTCGACCGCAACACCGACGTCTGCATCATCCCGCCCAACTCCTTCGCTCTCGCGCGCACGGTCGAGTATTTCCGCATCCCGCGCGACGTGCTGGTGATCTGCGTCGGCAAGTCGACCTACGCGCGCTGCGGCATCATCGTCAACGTGACGCCGCTGGAACCCGAGTGGGAAGGCCACGTTACGCTCGAGTTCTCCAACACCACGCCGCTGCCCGCGAAGATCTATGCCAACGAGGGCGCGGCGCAGTTCCTGTTCCTGCAGGGCGACGAGCCCTGCGAGGTGTCCTACCGCGACAAGGCCGGCAAGTACCAGGGCCAGCGCGGCGTCACCCTGCCGAAGATCTGAGGAGTCGATATGGATCGCATCAGGATCAGGGGTGGCCGCCGGCTGCAGGGCGAGATCGTCGTCTCCGGCTCGAAGAACGCCTGCCTGCCGCTGATGGTCGCGGCAATGCTGACCGACAAGCCGCTGACCCTGAAGAACGTGCCACGGCTCGCCGACATCACGACCATGATCGCCTTGCTGCGGCAGCACGGCGTGGAGATCAACGCGGCGCCGGGCGAGAACGGCCACAGCCACGGCACGACGCTCACGCTGCGCGCCGACAGGATCACCTCGACCACGGCGCCCTACGACATCGTGCGCAAGATGCGCGCGTCCGTGCTGGTGCTGGGGCCCCTGGTGGCGCGCGAAGGCGAGGCGCGGGTGTCGCTGCCGGGCGGCTGCGCGATCGGCGCGCGGCCGGTCGACCTGCATATCGCGGGCCTCAAGGCGATGGGCGCGGAGATCGACATCGACGGCGGCTATCTGGTCGCCCGGGCGCCGAAGGGACTGAAGGGGGCACGCTACACCTTCCCCAAGGTGTCGGTCGGCGCGACCGAGAACCTGATGATGGCGGCGGCGCTCGCCAGGGGAACGACCGTGCTCGACAACGCCGCGCGCGAGCCCGAGATCACCGACCTCGCCGAGTGCCTGTCCAAGATGGGCGTGCCGATCGCCGGGATCGGCACCGAGACGCTCACCATCGAAGGCGTCGGGCAACTCCGGGCGGCGACCCATGCGGTGGTGCCCGACCGGATCGAGACGGGGACCTATGCGATGGCGGTGGCCATGACGGCCGGCGATGTGGAACTGGTCGGCGGCCGGCTCGACCTCATGCAGGCCCCGGCGCAGAGCCTGCGCGCCGCCGGCGTGGTGCTGGACAAGACCAATCGCGGCTTTCGCGTCAGCCGTGCCAACGGCCTGCACGGCGTCGACGTGATGACCGAGCCCTATCCCGGTTTCCCGACCGACCTGCAGGCGCAGATGATGGCGCTGATGACGCGTGCCGAGGGCGCCTCGATGATCACCGAGACGATCTTCGAGAGCCGCTTCATGCATGTCCCGGAACTTGCCCGCATGGGCGCCAACGTCACGATCCACCACGAGTCGGCCCTGGTGCGCGGCGTCTCGCGCCTGCGGGGAGCCGACGTCATGGCGACCGACCTGCGTGCCTCCGTCTCGCTCGCCATCGCCGGCCTCGCCGCGGAAGGCGACACGACGCTGCATCGCGTCTACCACCTCGACCGCGGCTACGAGCGGCTCGAGGAGAAGCTCGCCGCCTGCGGCGCCGACATCGAACGCCTCAAGGGATGACATAGGCACGGCGCCGTCAAGTGTCCCTCGCTTCGCCCGGCATTACATTGCTATTGTCGCGGCGCGGCACATGAAAGGGACGATGGAAGGCAAGCTCAAGCTCTCGGCGCTCGATGCCGACGATCTCGGGGTGATCTCGGCGGCGGTCCAGGACTCGTTGGTCGCGGTGCGCGACTGCGCCTATTTCGGCGGCGAGAAGCGCTTCGTTCTCCTGCTCAACCGCTTCCGCTGGGAGGCCGACGCGACCATCGAGACGGCATACTGGCGGACCCATTCCGCCCTCGTCTTCAACGAGGTGAAGGCCGTCCATCACCACAAGATCCCGCTCGACAGGCCCGACCGGATGCTCGATCTGCTGTCGGTGGCACTGGAAAGCGCCGGCTCGGTGATCCTGCGCTTCGCGGCCGATCGCACCATACGGCTGGAAATCGGCCGGCTCGCGTGCCATTTGGGGGACGTCGGGGAGCCTTGGCCTACCCCATGGAAGCCCGCCCATCCGGTCGCCTAGTTCTACGGTGTTGTCAACACGGTAGAACGAGCCAGCCGCCGGACCCCCGGGGCGGGCGTTCGTGTTACTGGAGCAACGGTCGTGCGGAGCGAAGCGAACGAGAAGCTGATCCTGGCAGTGCCCAAGGGTCGGATCCTGAAGGAGGCGGCCCCCCTGCTGGCGGCCGCCGACATCGAGCCGGAGAAGGCGTTCGCCGATCCGGATTCCCGCCAGCTGCGCTTCGCGACCAACCATCCCGATCTCGACATTATCCGCGTGCGCTCCTTCGACGTCGCGACCTTCGTGGCGTTCGGCGCCGCCCATCTCGGCCTCGCCGGCTCCGACGTGCTGATGGAGTTCGACTACCCGGAGATCTACGCGCCGATCGACCTCGGCATCGGCAAGTGCCGGCTGGCCGTTGCCGAGCCGGTCGAGATGGCCGGCAGCGACGATCCGCGGCGCTGGAGTCACGTACGCATCGCGACCAAGTACCCCGAGGTGACGCGCCGCCACTTCGCCGCCCGCGGCGTGCAGGCCGAATGCGTCAAGCTGTCGGGCGCGATGGAGCTGGCGCCGTCGCTCGGCCTCAGCCACCGCATCGTCGACCTGGTCGACAGCGGCCGCACCCTGCGCGACAACGGGCTGGTCGAGATCGAGCACATCGCCGACGTCACCTCGCGCTTCATCGTCAACCGTGCCGCTCTCAAGACACGGCCGCAGCGGGTCGGTCACTGGGTCGATCGCTTCCGCGAGGTGAGCCGTGCCGCTTAGGCTGGACGCCTCGGCGCCCGGCTTCGACGAGGAATTCGCCTCCTTCCTGGCGCGCAATCGCGATACCGACGAGAACGTCGACAGGATCGTTGCCGACATCATCGCCGACGTGCGTGCGCGCGGCGACGCGGCGGTCGTCCATTACACGCGCAAGTTCGACCGGGTCGACAGCGATGCGGCGGGCCTGCGCATCGCCGAGGCCGACCGTCGGGCGGCCGCACTCCAGGTGCCGGGGGCGCAGCGCGAAGCCCTGGAATTCGCGGCCAAGCGCATCGAGGCGTTCCACCGCGAGCTCCTGCCCAGGGACGTCGAGTTCACCGACGACACCGGCACGCGGCTCGGTGCGCGCTATCGCCCGCTCGACTCGGTCGGCGTCTACGTGCCGGGCGGCACCGCGGCCTATCCCTCGTCGGTGCTGATGAACATCGTGCCGGCCAAGGTGGCGGGCGTGAAGCGCATCGTCATGGTCGTGCCGACGCCGGACGGCGTGCTCAATCCGCTGGTCATGCTGGCGGCCGGGATCGCCGGCGCGGACGAGGTCTGGCGTATCGGAGGCGCGCAAGCCGTGGCGGCCCTCGCCTACGGCACCCAATCGATGAAGCCGGTGGACAAGATCACCGGCCCCGGCAACGCCTATGTCGCCGCGGCCAAGCGGCGCGTCTTCGGCCAGGTCGGCATCGATCTGATCGCCGGCCCGTCGGAAATCCTCGTCGTTGCCGACCGGCACAACGATCCGGCGTGGATCGCCGCCGACCTGCTGTCGCAGGCGGAGCATGACGCGTCGTCCCAGTCGGTGCTGGTGGCGGACGATGCGGCCTTCGCCGATGCCGTCGCCGCCGCCGTGGACGTCCAGCTGAAGGCGATGCCGCGCGGCGGGATCGCCGGCGCAAGCTGGCGGGACAATGGCTGCATCATCCTGGTGCCGAATCTCGCGGCCTGTGTGCCGATCGTCGACGCCGTCGCCGCCGAGCATGTCGAGCTGGCGATGGAACCGGAAGAGGCAGAGGCCCTCAGCCGCGGCATCTCCCATGCCGGTGCGATCTTCATCGGCCGCCACACGCCGGAGGCGATCGGCGACTACGTCGCCGGCACCAACCATGTGCTGCCGACCTCGCGCGCGGCGCGCTTCTCGGGCGGCCTCGGCGTCGCCGATTTCCTGAAGCGGACCTCGATCGTCGCCTGCACGCCCGAGTCGCTCGCCGCTCTGGCCCCGGCCGCATTGGCGCTGGCCGAGGCCGAAGGCCTCGATGCGCACGGCCGCTCGGTCTCGATCCGGCTGAACCGCCACGGCTGACGATGCCGGCGTCCCCGTCCACGGCGCGACGCATCGTCGACATCTCGCTCGACGAGCGATCGGTGGCGCGGCGTTCACCCGAGGTCGAGCACGAGCGCGCGGTCGCCCTGTTCGATCTCCTCGAGGAGAACGACTTCGTCCTCGTCGAGGGCGAGCCCGGCCCCTACAAGCTGCATGTCGGCGTGTTCGAGCGGCGCCTGGTGTTCGGCGTCCATGCCGCGGACGACCGCAAGCTGCGCGACATCATCCTGTCGCTGACGCCTTTCCGGAAGGTGGTCAAGGACTACTTCCTGGTCTGCGAAAGCTACTACGCCGCGATCAAGAAGCTCGGCCCGTCGCAGATCGAGGCGCTCGACATGGGCCGGCGGGGGCTTCACAACGAAGGCTCCGAGCTGTTGCGCGAGCGCCTCGCCGGCAAGATCGAGGTCGATCTCGACACGGCGCGGCGCCTGTTCACCCTGATCTGCGCGCTGCACATCACGGCATGAACGTATTGCCGCCCAGCGTGCTGTTCGCCTGCAGCCACAACGCCATCCGCTCGCCGATGGCCGAGGCGCTCGCCAAACGCCTCTACGGCAACATGGCCTTCCTCGATTCGGTCGGCGTCCGTGCCGGCGAGCCCGACAGCTTCGCCGCCGCCGCGCTCGACGAGTTCGGCATCGATCTCTACGCCCACCGCGGCAAGTCGTTCGACGATGTGGATCCGACATCCTTCGACCTGATCGTGACGCTTTCGCCGGAAGCGCACCATAGCGCCCTGGAATTCACCCGCAGCGCGGCGACCGACGTCGAGTATTGGCCGATCCCCGATCCCAGCGCGGTGGAGGGCTCGCGCGAGGCGCGCCTCGACGCCTACCGACGCACCCGCGATATCATCCTGGCGCGTCTCAAGGCGCGGTTCGGAACGCCGGCTGGGCCGAGCCTTTGACTGGCGGCAGCAGGCCGCAGTCGATCAGCAGCCAGACGAGGCCGATCGCGGGAATGAACAGCAGGAGTGCCCAGAAGCCGGATTTGCCGCGATCGTGGCAGCGCTTGATGACGATGGCGCATTGCACCCAGATCAGCGGCGCGGCGAGGACCAGGGCGAAGGTCAGGCCCTCGAAGACGCTGTAGGGAAACCAGCGCGCCAGCAGCGGGTCGACATGCTGGCCATACAGCCAGAACAGGACCAGCACCGGAACCTGGACGGCCCAGAACATGCCACGGCCGATTCGGCCCTCGAAGCCGAACAGCAGCTTCCGCATTGCCGGTGAAACTCCCCTTCTCGTCGGACGGGAGGGTGCCCGAGTGTGCGCTGGCCGTCGAGGGCGACCTAGCGTTGCCTGGCTGCCGCGTACCAGGCGCTGTGCCGGGCGGTGCGTCTCGCCATCGGCAGATCGATGATGTCGATGAAGACCGTTGCCGGGCCGTCGGCCTGTCCGAGGTCGCCTTCGAGCACGGCGACGTCGAACGTGAGCCTGTCGCCGTCGAGCCTGGGCGCCTTCAGCACGACGACGGCGTCGGCGACGCTGGCGTTGGCCTTGTTCAGCACCGAGATCGTGGCATTGGGCGGATCCTTGGCGAAGCTGTCGTGTGCGCCGTCGCCCCATTCCGTGAGCAGGTGGGCGGTGAGCGCGTGGCCGGCGGCGCGGATCGGCCGGTCCGCGAAGACGATGGCGTTGGGCGACACGCCGTCGAGCGTCAGCTCGGAGCCGGAGAGCGTCGCGCCCTTGGCATTGAGCACGATCATCGACGGCACGATCAACGGCTGCTGCGGCGTGCCGATGGTTTTTGCGGGCGAGGGGCCGGGTGCCTGGGCTGCGGCGCCGGCCGACAGGCCGATCACGGCCGCGAGGGCGAGAACGAGAATGCGCATGGGAGGACTCAATAGCAGGGCAGCAGCGGCGGTGCGCCACAGGCGGGGCGATAATCCGGGGGCGGGGGAGCACCTGGCCCGAGGTCCGCGCGCGGCGGAGGCCGCCGGTAGGCCGCGCCGTCGGGCGCCGGATTCGACCAGCCCGAGAAGGTGCTGGTGTCGCTCTCGCTGCCGATCGCGGGATCCGTGCCACCGGTCGTCTGGCTCCGGCCGAGATAGTTGAAGCCGCCTGAGCCGACTCCGAACCAGATCGTGTCGATGAAGATCGAGGCCGGCCCGTCGGCGTCTCCCAGGCTTCCTTCCAGGACGGCGACGTCGAAGGTGACCCGGTCGCCCGCGACCCTCGGCGACCGCAGCACGACGACCGCGTCGGTAACCCTGGAGCCGTCCTTGGAGAAGGCCGAGACGGTGGCGTTGGGCGGGTCCTTGGCGAAACTGCCGGTCGCCCAGAGCTCCACCAGCTCGGCGGTAGGCATGTGCCCGGCGCCGCGCGCCGGGCGGCTCGTGAACAGGATGGCCGACGACGCGACACCCTCGAGGGTGAGCGTGGTGCCGGCCAGCCGTGCATCATGCGCGTTCAGGACGATCAGCGCCTCCGATCGCTTGCGGGCGGACGGCACGCCGATCGTCTTGTGCGCCGGCGCCGTGATGGCATCGGGCGCGCGCGGTATCGCTGGCGGTGTCTGGGCGAACGACAGTCCAGGCGCGAGAAAGCAGGCAAGAGCGGCGACGAGGCGAGGAGCGGACATGCGCGAAGTTTAGGCTGCCCGCGGGACGGTCGGAAGGGGAAGACGTTGACTAACCCCCTGCCGAAGCCCATTTTCCGGCCGCTTCGCCTGTATTTCACTCTTAGTCGGAGGCCGGATGGCCAAGGAAGATCTGATCGAGTTCAACGGCGTGGTCGCCGAGCTGCTGCCCAACGCGATGTTCCGCGTGAAGCTCGACAACGATCACACGATCCTCGCCCATACCTCGGGCAAGATGCGCAAGAACCGTATCCGCGTGCTGGCAGGCGACCGCGTCACCGTCGAGATGACGCCCTATGACCTGACCAAGGGCCGCATCACCTTCCGCTTCAAGTAGGCATTGCTCGTCCTGGCGTCCGCCTCGCCGCGCCGGCTCGACCTGCTGCGACAGATCGGCCTCGAGCCCGCTGCGATCGACCCCGCCGACACCGACGAGACACCGGCTGCCGCCGAGGCGCCGCGTGTCTACGCGTTGCGCATGGCGATGGCCAAGCTCGCCGCCGTGGCGCCGCGCCACCCGGGCGCGACGGTGCTCGCGGCCGACAGCGTGGTGGCGCTCGGCCGGCGCATCCTGCCCAAGGCCGAGACCGAAGCCGAGGCCCGCCGCTGCCTCGCGCTGCTGTCGGGCCGCCGCCACAGGGTGCTGGGCGGCGTCGCCGTCGGCTCGGCCGGCAAGGTGAGGGCGCGGCTGATCGAGACGGTTGTGCGCTTCAAGCGTCTCGAGACGTCGGAGGTCGAGGGCTACATCCGAAGCGGCGAATGGCAGGGCAAGGCGGGCGGCTATGCCATCCAGGGCCGCGCTGCCGCCTTCGTCGCCTTCCTGTCGGGCTCCTACAGCAATGTGGTCGGCCTGCCGCTGTTCGAGACGGCGGCCCTGCTGCGGGCGGCGTCGCGGTGAGCCGGCCCGACCGTCTGGTCGTCCAGGTGCTGCCGCAGGCCTTCCTGATGGCGCTGACGGCGGGCGGCCGTCTTGTCGAATTGCAGATCGCACGGCGCGACCGGCCGTCGCCGGTCGACGGCGTGTTCCTCGGCCGGCTCGAACGGGTGATGCCCGATCTCGACGCCGCCTTCGTCGACATCGGCACGGGCCGCTCCGGCTTCCTGCGCAGCGAGGACCGGGCCGGCATCGACGGCTGGCCGCCGGCCGGTGCCCCGGTGCTGGTCCAGGTGCGCAACGACGGCGAGGGCGACAAGGGTCCGCGCCTGTCGATGGATGTCGCGGTGTCGGGCCGCTACCTCGTCTATCATCCGCTGGGGGCGGGCGTACGCTTCTCGCGACGTATCGACGGCGAGTCCGAACGTGAACGGCTTGCACGCCACGTGGTCGACATGCTCGAGGGCGGCATCGTGCTGCGCACCGCGGCCGCCGGCGCGTCGGCGGACGTGCTGCGCACCGACGCGACCCAGGTCGCCGAGCACTGGGAGCAGCTCCGCCGGCACGCTCTCGACGCTGCCCCGCCGGCCGATCTCTCGGCCCGCATTTCCGGCGCGCGCGATCCGATCGAACGGATGCTGCGCGATCACGGCGCGGGCCTGGAGGAGGTGATCCTCGACGACCGCACGATGGCGCGCACCCTGCAGGACGAGATGGACCGCCGCCAGGAGAATATCCGCGTCCGCTGGCACAACGGCGCGATGCC
>Ga0182738_1000675_pt1 | contig 45429 bp, 24 predicted proteins | sample eDN5th30CBELigMG_FD_128876 | JGI IMG/M metagenome (GOLD analysis project Ga0182738, IMG submission 128876) | Enriched Miracle-Growth compost microbial communities from Emeryville, California, USA - eDNA 5th pass 30_C BE-Lig MG (version 2)... ... | reverse complement strand
TCAGTAAGGACGATTCTGAAGGTATTGCGAGAGATATGGATAAGGAATATGACACATTGCCCTCCCATAAACTCGACAGTTGGCATATCACTAAGAGAGTTTGTCAGGAGATTTGGAGGTTTAGGATAAATGGCAATTTCTTTATTTCCTTGTTCATTAATTCGAATCTAAGAAATGTTATTTTTGGGGTTGAACTTCAAAATAAATACAGTTGTGAAAGGCATGAGGAGCCACCTTGCGAGGGAGAAGAAGTTTTTGATTTGTTTCATATGGAAAGTAACAGGCATGATATCTTTGTATTCGACATACTTGATGATCTTTCTGAGATCCTTGTAATGCAGTTGGAGTTCAGATTCAACTTTATCGGATTCTTGGCCAGTTTTTTCATCGATAGGGATCAATTGTAATTTGAAGATTCTTTCATCTTTGCCCCAGTTGGCTCTGCAAACGATCACATATTGAGAATTTTCATCGAAGTAGAGCTTTTTCCTGATGATGGCATATTTGGGTTGCTTGTTATCATTGGATGGATTATTATGACTTCCTGCAGGAGAATCCATATAATCGATGCTGGTGGGAATAGAGAAACTTGGTCTCTTTTCTGTATTCAAACTCTTGGAACGATCGGAATCGGTCTTCATTTGCTGATTTTCAAGGCCTATCAGGTTGAGGGGTTAATTTTTACCAAATAAACTTACTTTGATCACCTCTTTCAGGAGTAGCTTTGATACTGATGGAAGTATCTTTATCATTTTGTTCTTTATTAGAAGTTAATGCGGCAGTAGAAGCACTTGGAAGAGCTTTTCCATTGATGACAACAGGCATTTTTTCAGTAGATTCTTGTTTAGCGAAGGAGTTGGTTGAATTGGATTGGACAGTGGCGCTGCTTGAGGGGTTCTTGGCTGCACTTCCAACTTCTTTAGTTGGTTGGATTTTGTTGAGAGTGACTTTTTCACTTGTCTTTGTGAGCTTAGGAACGCTCTTTGACATTTCTTGGGAAGGATTACTGTCTGTCTTTGTGAAAATTTGAGATTGGCCAGAACCCCCTATAGTATCAGCTGGTTTTTCATCATTTTTAACTCTGTCTCTGACAGCCTCTTCAGTTCCTTGGAAGCCATTGACTTTGCTGAGATCCAATGGGAACTTTCGAGACGCAGGGTCAGAGTATTTTCCAGGGACCCAACCAGGTTCTTTTTTGTTAACGTGTGGATATTCTGCGAATTTTTCTTCTCTTGGAATTGGCGATAAACTGCCCAGCATATTGTTGTGGGCAGGTTCTGGGAACTCTTTTTCAGTTTGGTTGTTGATCTTGATTTTGGTGATGGGCTGAGACTGAGATAAATGAGGAGCATGCTCTTGGCCAGATGACTTTGTAGAGACGCTGCTTTCCCTTCTATCAGGAGCCATGATGTTTTCGTTGGATGAGAAACCGTTGCCATTGGCAAAGAACTGAGGTCTGTTGTTGGGAATTTTAACTGCAGAGAGAGTGGAAGGTTCAGGAATGTAGTTCATGGTGTTAGGAGCGGTGGTTTGTTTACCAGTTTTTTCTTTTTCTTCAACAACTTGAGCTTCATCGATTTTGCGGATTTTTTGCTTGATTTTTTCAAGTTCATCTTGTAATTGTAAGATTCTGAGGTCATCTTTGGACTCTGAGACTTTATGATCAATATTAGCAAAAGTGGTGGGATTGTTTTTATTCTTTGCGGATTCTTCTGTTCTTTGGTTTAATCTTTCAGACAGTTCTTTTTGATTTTGTATTACTAATCCGAGAAGAATTTGAGTCTGATCTGCAGTATTATTCATATTCATAAAGGAGGGTGGGCCATAGAAATCAGGTCTAAAGGAAGCACTTGTGGGTCTATGGTAGAGATAATAAGGCTCAGGCTGAGGGGCTAAATAAGGATTGTAGGGCTTAAATCTGCTTCCACTGGAAGGACGAGTTGGTTTACGAACGCCAGGACCGTCAAAAGAATCTTCTTGGCTGGAACGGGAAGAATCGATGTTTTTGTGGGACTTTCTCATGTGTCTGTCTTGTTGAGTTTTGAATAATAGAGAGTTGCTGGTAGGAGGGTTGGAAATGGATTTGGTGCTTGAACTCATAACAGAGCCAGGATTTTTACGAATGCTAACGGGTCTTCTAGGTGGGATATTCTCTTCAATATTGATAGATTTGAGCATTTGTTCAAGACGAGTAGTCGGAGACTTTTGTTTATCAAAATCAGAGTCATCAGGGGTCGCAAACTCTTTGGTAGAAGCCGCCTCATTCTTATTATAGGAGTGCCAAAGTCTTTGAGTGAATTCGTGGCTCTCGCCGAGGTATTTCTTTGCAAGTCCATAAGCATTTTTGAAGAAATCTTTGGGGCTCATATTTGACATTTCGCTAACACCTTCTTGGAAAGAAGTGTTGAGTTGGTATCCTTCGAGAATAGTGCCCATGTTCAAGTAACCTGTCAACAGAATAAGGAGCTTTTTCTTAAAAACTGGATCCTCTTTGAGTTGCCTGGCTGAGTTTCCATCAATTTCAGGGAAAATCTAGAACAATGTGAATATTTATTCTAAAAAATGCGGCTTACTTCCGGTTCCAAAATGTACAAGGACTTTTTGGTGTATTTGAAGGCTTTTTCGTATTTTTTAGCAGCATAATAGATGCCAGCCAGGTTATTATAAAACAAACAGGTGAGGGCAGGGCTGGTACCAATATCCTTTTTGAGGCAATTTTCAAGGAATTTGACAGCCATTGCGTAGTCACCAATACTGAGAATTTGTCAACTTATTTCAAGAATTCTATTTTACCTGGAACAATATGAGGAAATGTTGTTGTAAATCAAGGCTTTGAGTTTTTCGAAAACTGGATCTTTGACAGGAATCTGCGAAACCAAAGTGCGCACAGATTCAAGCAGTTCCAAAGAACTAGGACCTTTACCTGAAAAGGATTCTAGATTAAGAGAATAAATCTTGGAGTTACCATTCACGAGAAGCTTAGAAGAAGCTTTAAGACAGTGCTGGATGATTTTCTTTAAAATATTCAAATTTTCGATTTCAAGGAGTTCTGAAGTTTTGAAGGTGGTCATAAATTTCAAAACTTCAGAAATATAATCTTCATCTTCTTGGTCCTAAAGCGGTGAGGAAAGGAATGGGAAAGGGCAAACTTCTTTGGAGAGATAGTCAATATATTTGAGTGATTGAATGGGGTTATTGGCTTTGGGAGCGGAGTCGACCGTGCTGTGTGATTTGCGGTTCATTATATATTTTCTTTGTTTTCCTGAAAACGTCAAATATTTTAATGTAATTGGATCTCGAAAGTAAGTAATTTAGTCTTAATCAAGATTTCTTTTGTGAAGGATCAAAACCATGATACTCAGATTTCAATAAAAATAACCTTGATGAGGATTGGAAAATTGAGACTAGACTGGGGTCAGAGAGATATCCTCGAAGTGTGAGATGATTGGGGAAGGTATATTAATGGAGCTTCTTTAAAAATAAAACCGCAAATATTTTACTCAAATTTTATAAATTTTAGTTCAATGATGCCTGTTTGTTTAATAAATTTATTTGATTTGTCTGCCGAGAGTATTATATAATTACAAGTTGTGGTGGATTTATTCAGATGAATGAGATTATCGAAGAAGTAACTGAGCGACTGAATGACAAAAATATTTTTCCTCTCTAACTTTAAAGGTCTAATTTCTTTTTTTTTAAATTCATACTTTCAGAGCAAATTTGAGATTTCTGGTGAAAACATGAAAAGTGAATTTTTAGAAAAATTTGATTGAATAAATTTCCGAAATTTTTTTAATGCGAAATTTTGGGTGAGTTTGGGAATCTTGATTCTCGCATGTGAGATAGGGTTGAAATTCTAAAACATATTGGTTTCGAGTCTAAATTGTTGAAAATAAGCAAGAATTAATTTTTCTTTCTAAAAAGGGCAAAATATAAAAGCAGGTTTAAAACTCCGATTACCACCAAATTAGGCCACCCAGTCAACCAGCCGTTATTGATAAACTTCCTCTTGACCGAGAGCTGTCTCGAGACCTAGAAAGTAGTATCAACCAAGAGAGAATAGATTAAAGTATAAGAAGGTTGCTAATTAATGAGATTGATAAAGGAGTGAAAAAAGTTGAAAATCACTGCAGTTACATTTTAGAGTAAGTCTAATTAATAGGATCACTTAATCTCATCATTCATACAAATTTTAATAAATTTTATGAGGTCAATCACATATGGAGAAATTTTTATGAAAGGACTCTTGATTTTTTTTTTAATTCATTCTTCCATAATTTGGCGTAAGCAGTTCGATACCAAAAAATGTTTTGGAAATTTGTCTTTCATAAAAATTCTGCTGAAAAAAATTTATAAATTCTGAGACTTGTAGATGGAAAGGAGATTTTGTATAATGAGTCTTGTTTTTTGAAAACAACATTCAAAGAGAGGAAGCAGAGACAGGGTGAAACAGAAATTTTCTTTATTCATAGTTTGCTCGAAACTTGATTTTCAACGGCAAAATTCTTTTGGAGAATTTAAATTTTTGATTTAACAAATACATAGAATACCTCTCTGCATCTGCCTATGAGAACTTTTCTTCGAGGAGATCCAACTCCTTTTAAGAGCAAAGCTGAACTCAAGAAATATATTTCTGTTCCTTCTTTTTCTGCACCAAAGCGCCCTTATGCGAAGTCCAGTTATATGAAAAGACCAGAGACAAAAAAACATGCAAATGAAAACTTACATGCCACAATCAATTTGGTTCGAGCAAGCAGCACCTTCTTGGAAGAACACAGTCTTGAGTATCCAAAGAATAGAGGAAGCGAAGTTCTGAGGGAGGTTGGATTTATGGATAACTTTACCAAAAGCCTGGAAATTCCGACTGAGACTGATATTCCATCAAAAGTGATTGAATCTATAAAGCCATTAGGCTCAGGAGGGAAATCAATTCGAGGATCTGGCTCAAGGGATCACTCAGTTGTAGGGATCTCTGATTTCCAAAGAACTCAGCCAGTTCACGTTCCAGATGAAGATGATATGCTAATTTCGTTAGTTGAAGAAGTAAGTAGGCTGAATGAATGTTTGCTTGAGAGAATAAATGAGAATGAGAAATTGAAGAAAGAGAATTTGAACTTGGAGAGTAGATTTTTGGAATACAAAAATACAAATAAAAAGGAGGACATGGATAACACAATTTCTGATATTAAAGGAAAGACTTACACTTATGCAAGCTTGGAGTCAGAAGAAGATCAAAGAGTCCTTGAAGAAAGCATGAAGAAAACTCCACTTGGTTTTTCTGCAAAGGCAAAATGGAAATCTTGCGTTAAGCCAAATTTTAACGAAACAATCAAGTGCAGTAACTGTGTGCTTGCTGAATCATTATTGAGGAAGCATATGAAACAAGATAAGGAGAAGTTAGATGAGCTTTCTCTTTCACTGGATAATTTACAAAATAATTTGATGCACAAAGAAGAAGAGAATTATAATTTGATAAAAGAATTAGATGCTGTGAAAAAAAATCACGAAGGCGTTTCTCAACAGCTCACTCAACAGCAGCAACTGACTGAAAAGCTGCGAACCGAGTTAAGAAATGCCCATGCTTACAATCAAGAGCTCAGCAACAAAGTTGCGGCATTAAGAGCTGATCAAACTGAAACTCAGCAGCAAGCAAAGCAAAATACAGCAACAGTATCATTTACTCGAATTGAATCTTCAAAGCCCAATTTTTCAAGTCATGAGGTTTCTGAATGGGAAAAGAAATACGATTTTGCTAGAAAGGATAATGAGAGACTGATTAAAATAGTTTCTGAAAACCAAAAAGTGATTCAGAACTTTAAGAATATCCTGAGTGATATTGAGCAAAGACATAATGTCAGCTATGAAGAACTCAAAAGAGACTATGAAGAAAAAATTCGAGGAATGAGTTTGAGTCAGTCAAAAAATGACCCAAAATTTTTCATAAACAGTAATATGAGTCGAGATAATCGAATCAGTTTCTATTCCTCCATGCCAAGCGATGCTCTTCGATCTGAGATGAATCGACTCAATAGTGGAGGAAATCTATCTAAACAACCATTGTAAAAAAATACAATGTAACCCAATTTTGACTTTCTGCGAAGCATTGAAAGTCACCTTTTGCGAAATTTTCTTTATGTAGAATAACTTTTCCATAAGAAAATATTTTTGTTAACATCTTAGTTTAGGTTTCTATTCTAGATATATTTTGGCAACTTATTGTAATCATCATGCTTTTGATTGTCTAAAATTTTTCCCCGAAATCTCTTTGAAAAACAAAAATGAACAGAGAAAAAAAATTCAAATTTTAAAAATCAAAAAGAATTTATGAAATATTTTTTAGAGAAAGTGAAAAAAAATCTTTTTCTTGAAAAAGTCAAAGAAAGACTCACTTTCGTGTGGAGAATTTAAACAATAACAAAAACAACCGAGATATCTAGTTCAGTTCTCATTATCGAAAACTTTTCCCCACAACAAAGTTCAACAATAGATGGGATGTATGAATTAAAATTTAATATTTCATAATAATAACTAACTGCAACGGTGATTTTTGATTTGATTTATTAAAATAAATATTGTGATTATACTACTACCACTTCATGCCAAAGAAACAAACGAAGAAGAAGGTTGAGGAATCTGAAGAAGAGGAATCCGAACAATCTGAACGCTCTGAAGAAGAAAGTGAAGAAAAGGATTCTGATGAAGGAAGCGACGAAGGAAGTGATAAAGAAGAAAATAGTGATAAATCTGAAAAGTCTGATGACGATGAATCAGGCTCAGACAAAGATTCAGACGATGATGGATCAAAATCTGGCAGTGATGATGAGAGTAAAAGTGGAAGTGACAAGGATTCTGATGATGAAGGAAGTGACGAAGGTTCAGACGAGGATAGTGATGATTCTGGCAAGAAAAAGAAGAAAAAGAAAGGTGGTAAAAAGGATAAGAAAAGTGATAAGAAAGGAGGAAAGAAAGGTGGAAAGGACGATAAGAAAGGAAAGAAAGATGATAAGAAAGCAAAAGGCAAAGAGGAGCCCGAAAAAGTAAATATTTCATAGCAAGAAAATAATTATTAATCTTGAACTATTAGAAAGTGACAATAATCACTCCAGTTACAGGTCCAACCCCAACTTTAGCATCTGTGATTCAAGATCTCGATGATCTATCTTTAGAATTAGCAAAGACTTTCCCATCATTTAGACCAGAGAGCCACACTCCAGAAATCAAGACCTCTTCTTCTGCATTCCAAAGAAATCAATTCGAGGATATCAGACTTCAATCTCCTCCAGCCACCACTTACGGAAATGGTCACCATTATCACCCACCCACCAAAGAAGAAATGCCAATGAGAGCTTTGAGAAAGCCTTATTCCGAGCCCATTTTTAATTCTGATTATAAAAGCGGAACCGGAACCTATGCAGAAGAACATAAGCCACTTCATAAGGATAGAAGCATTCAATATGAAGTGCCTGTTGTGAGAAATCCCTCACCAGAAGCTGTTAGAGCTGTAAATGAGTATAAGCAGCGAAGAGAACAAGAAAAGAAGAAGGAAACAGGCCTTATTGATAGATCTGTTGGAAGTATTCATGATATGGTGATTGAGCCTTTCTCAACTAGTGGAAATGTCAGTAGAAAAGAACCCAAAAACAGAACTGGAGGGTCAGATGCCCAAGGATATGAAAGAGACACGATGCCAGAAATTGTTGAAAGAGACGAGAGAGCAGAGAGAACTGCAAGAAGAAGCCAAGAAAGAACAGAAGATCAAGATCCTAGAGATTATGATTATGGTATGTCAAGAAGCAGAAAGAACTTTGCCAAATCAAGCCAGTTAGCAGAAGATTATTATGGACATGTCCGAAAGATCTCAACATCTCCTCAAAGAAAAACTCTGCAAGATTTATATAAACATAAACCTAAACCTAGTAACTGTTAATTATTTGAAAATTTCCTAACAAAAATTAGTGTATGTGGAAAGCGGAAATAAGCAACCAGTTGACAGATATCACGCAAATTCACAATCCTATGGACAGCAGAGTGGACAATATAGAATTCAGTCTTCAGCTGAGAAACAAGGAACACAACAGAATTTTAGACAAAGTGGTTATTCCAATAAAAACCAGAATGATGGAGGAGACAATAAAAGATTGATAAATAATGCCATGGAAGTCCTTTTAAAGAAAAGCCAAAATAAATATTAAATTAGCTTTTTATTTTGAAATGTAACATCATAGCTGAAATATGTTTTTATCTTTTATACAATCCTTTTGATTTTTGATCTTTCTATATCACTCAATCAATATCTCATGATCCACTGATGAAATAAAATTTTCTTCTCACTTTATTTTTCAAAAGCAAGGCAATTAATAAAATTCAAAATGCGGTAAGGTGTGTCAATTCATAATTTGATATTAGGTTTGGTTTATTTGAGATTTATTTGAATTTTTGCTTATAAGCTAATTTAAAAATTAAGAGGTAAATACATTCAATCATGATGCAAAACAACGAACAGTTCAACCAAATCTACGAGCTTCAAAGAGAAGTTTTGGGAGTTCAACATAAGATCAAGTATTATGAGACCAGCAATATTTCTTTGAAGAGAAATACCGAACGTTGCAAGATTAGTATAAAAGAAATTGAAGGTTTGGGCGAAGGCTACAGAACTTTCAAGCCTCTTGGCAGAGCGTAACTATCCATTGAGAGATAAAACTGATTTCATTTATAGATTCATCTTGAAGCCTAAGGACGAGATCAAGCAAGATTTGATCAAGCAAATTGAACAAAATGAAAAGGATACTGACGAACAATCAAAATATAAAACTCATTTCGAATCCAAGCAAAAGGAATTGGAAAAGCAACTCACTGAAATGCTTCAAGGCTTGAAGTTGTAAGGAATCAACGTAGAATGCTCAAATAAAAACTGGAAGTCCAACATAGTGGAGTAATAGGAAAGATGTTGTAATTATTAATTCAATGTTCTTTGTCCCTTTCACATTTTTATATCGCATGGTTTTCATATTGCCCAAAAAGCCCCGAAAAAAACGTTTCCATGTTTTAAACGTCTCCTCAAAAAAACTTTTGAATAAATAAACATTTACTTCTTTTATACATGATAAAATAGCCCAAAATGTGGGGGATGGATGTCGATTTTTCTCAAGGATCAAGCACCACAATCGTATTTGGACAAATATTTGTTCAACAATATTTGAAAGAAAAAGGAATCCTCAAGAAAAATTTTTCTCACAAATCGAGTTCGATATAATACAAGAACGATTCAAAAGGCAAGATTGGAAGATATATTTTATAAAAAAGAATGAGTTATTTTTAGAAGTGAGAAAGAAAATCAAACAGAACAAAAAAATTAAACTACTGTATTCTTCGATTTCGAGAAATTTCAAATTTCTAAAAAGGTTTTATTTCAAATTTGAACTTTTCGTTTAGATGTTTGTTGACTTCTAATTGAGGTAATTCCAGATGCTCTCTGATTTTTCCTGTTGCCAAAAAATTAAATAAATCAATAAATTTTTTATCTGGTATTCGAAACTTCGAAACAGTGTGAATTTCAAGTATTAAAGTGAATATTAATGTCAAAACATCAAGACAAGTTGATTATTTGATTAACGATTTGATGGATTAGAAATAGATCATATATCCTGCATGATATGAAATACGAAGTGTAAATCATACAAATAAAGACTTTAAAACAAATTTCATACAGCAAGTTATTTTGGTAATTTTTTAGGAGGAAGTTGGAGGAAGAGAATGTGTTAATCAAGAATATAACTAACAACACTTGTTACTCTTTACTTTTTTCTTGGCTGCCTCTCTTGCTTCCAGATGGACATTCAACTCAGTAGGCTCAATAGCGGTGGTGGCATTTCCACCACTGGAATTTCCAGCATTTTTTCTATACTCAAGGATGTCAACTGACAATGAAGCAAACAGATCATTAACATTATGTCTACTTTTTGCACTTGCTTCCATGAACTTTAAGCCATAGCTCTCAGCTAATTTATCTCCTTCTTCTTTAGTAACGGCCTGGAAAAATAAATAATTTGATTTGAGAGGTTTAGTTATACTCTTTTGTCAGCAAGATCGTATTTATTTCCAATAAGAATGACTCTGATGTTTGAATCAGCATTATCTTTGAGATTTTTCATCCAATAATTGATACCTAGGAGTTAAGGCAACTTGATAGTCGTTTGATTTACTTTCGAAAGAGTTTCTATCAGTTATATCGTAGACCATAACGACGCCATCAACTTTGCGATAGTAAACTGGATAAAATTGAGCATTAAAAACTAGTGTGAAATGTTACCTGGAGTGATTGTTCTGAATTTTTCTTGTCCTAGAAAGCATTAGGTTGTGGGGGCAATTTTCTAAAATACCTGCAGTATCCCAAACTTGTGTCATGACTTTTTTGTCATTTATCATTATAGTTTTATGTTTATACTCGACTCTGATTGATTAGGTGACAACAAAGGAGAGAAAGTTACCCAAGAGTGGTAAGGAAGTTTGTGGAAAATTTATCATCGACGAAGCGTGTAAGAATAGAGCTTTTGCCGACACCTAGGAGATGAATACGATTGAGTTTAAGATCTAAGTACCGCTTTCGCCGAGCATAAGAATTTTGATAGTTTCATCAGAACCTTTAGCTTTCATTTATGAGGTAAGCAGTAAAAATGTATTTTGTTTTTGTTCTAAGAGCTTGCTTAAATTATTTTTAGAATGATATGAAGTATTAGGAATTTTTAATTGATAAAAAATTAAACTTTCAAGCGTTGATCTGTTTAAGACAAATTTCTTACGTTGTCGTATTATCCTTAAATTTTTCCCTTGAAAGGCAAGTTCGAATAGATTTTATGAGGTTTTTCTTGATTCTACGATGGTTAGCTTCAACGTTATTGATCTCTGGTCGGTGCAAAAATAAATTCTTTCTTCAAAACATTTAATAAACGAGTTGGTGTGAAAATTTTTCCGCGGCATTCGAAAAAGACTTAAATGAGAACGGGAACACTAATTATTAGGGCTCCAAACCTAAAATAATTGTTTTGTCTTTCGAGGAGGAGCAGCTTATAGGAAAAAGTAAGCCTCACATTGTCAGTGAAGTTTTAATTGATCTCTACTCATCATTCTAATTTAAAAGGCCCTTTTAAAAAAGAGAGTTAAGGATGACTTTGGGACCTTTGGAAAAAATCCTTGACTTCAACAACTCAGATAGATTCAAGCAAGTCTTGGAAAAGTTTCTTTGAGAATCACGGTCGGGAAAAGAGTTTATAATATAAAAAATTGTAATAAACAAAAAAGTCAGTCTAAAATATTAAGACGTAATATAATACGAAATATCTTTTGAAAATAATTTGGTCTTAATTGATCAACAAATATCTCGTTTATTGCTCTTAAAAAATACTAGTTAGATTTTCAGAGCGATTTCTCTCTGCTTTTCAAAAGACTTCATCATCAAAGATTGGATGTCTTGACGAATAAAAAATAAATCCATCTTCAATATCTTTGTTCCCTTCATCTTTCTTAGATTCCTTTGGCGGTTCCAATGTCTTAATCCTCTTATCCTTTTTAATCCGAGAAAGGAATTTTTTTCATGATTTGTGAATTAAAATACATTTTATGCAAAAAAATATTACAATCAAGCAACATCGAACATGAAGCTCAGATAAAATAATCTATACTCAATACAATATTTATCACATAATTACACACCATCACCATCAGAGAGTAAAGTATTCAAGATATCATCAAGAGATGCGGTTTCTTTAGCAATATTTGAATTAGGAGGAAGAGCTGTATCAAATTGAAGTTCAGAATTTGTTTTGATATATTGTGGCATCATTAAATGGGCCATATAATAAGCGTGGAAAGCATATTCAGCAAGTCCAATTTCTGCGAATCTTTGTCCGATAGAAAGCCATTCCAATGTATCCATTCCTTCCTTTTCAATAGCATCTGAAACGATTCTATCAAAGGCAATAGGAAATCTGGTTTGAATATTGTTTGCATTGAATAAATACTCTCCAATAAAGTCAACATTATAAGGATTCATCCAGTAACGATCTCTGGTAAGATGGGATAAATCGAGCAAAGCAAATCCAAGAAAAGCACAAAAGACTATGGAAAATTCATATGACTCAATTTGCTTTTATGCATACCTGTGTTTCTGATTCTTCCTGACCATTTTCTCCAAAAAAGACTTTCATCTTTAGCAGCGACAAGCTCGAAGAAACTAGAGTTTTGGATAAATTGTATTGAAAGAATATGGGTTACTTATCCTGAATTTGATAGCCCATTTTATCAAGCTTTTGGTTGAAAGGAGAGTTTTTAATAACACCCCATCCTCGACGGTAATAACCAAACAAGTCTTTGACTACTGGTAAGTCTTTGAACTTTTGCATAAATTAATAGATTTGTAGAAATAAAATTTTGATTTAAGGTGTGGATTGATGTAAAAATCTTCTTCTCTTATTTGCATTGCAAAAAATGAAGATAAAAAAAATCATGTTTTTTTGAGGAATCAAACGGACAGTTTTCTTGGTCTTCAGAGAAAGAGGATTAGAGGAAGAAAAAAAAATAAATGGGGAAAATGAAAAGAAATGTGAAAATTTTAAAAAATTGTTGACAGAGATGACGTTATTGACGAACTTCAAGAAGGTTGGTCAAAGGAAGATTTTTTTCTTGAAAGATAAAAAGAAAAAAAGCTGAAAAAATTAGAATGTTTGAGGAAATATTTATAATTAACGATCGTTTCAAAAGTTCTTTTAAATATTTATTTTCTTGAAAGTTAAAAACAAGAATTCAAAAGTATATTTTCCATAAACTCTAGAATTCTGAATGCAAGGCAGTACCACAAACGCCAATACTCAGCAGTCCCAACAAAAAGTAAGATTATCTCTCTCCTTCTTTCAACTCTCATTTGAGACACTCTGATTTGGAATATATTGGAAATTCAAACTAATTCTTTCCTAGTTAAATCAGACTGGCCAGGCCAACAGCAACACAAATCTTCAAAATAGCACTGGTGCTTTACCCAACCAATCTCAAGCAGGCTATGCTCAAGGGCAAAGTCAAAATAACATCCCAAATCAATCTACAACAGGCCAAAAACCAGACGATGCTCAAGTCAAGAAAGTCCAAACAAAGTTCCAGTCTGTTTCTTTAAGAGAATATTATGACTCATCAAATTTAACTTTGGTTATCACTAAAGGTTTAGAAGAACTTGGAAGACAAAGGTATTTCTTTTTGTAAAAATTATTGTTAGCTTAATCTTCTAAATAGACCTGCTAACCCCATTCGTTTCTTGGGAAATTTCTTGTTGGATCACGATCCTGAAAAATAAAGAATTCAACATTTATCTTATTTTTGTTGTAATATTTTATATTGTAACCTCTCTTTGGTAACAATCAGAAGGATTCATATTTTTTCTGATTTCCCTACTGAACCTCTTGAGGATATAGAAATATAACAACTTGTATGCATACACAACTGCTACAATCACTATTATTATAAAAATATCTCAAATCGATTTTTTGTTAATATGGATTAAGTGAAATTTATTGAAATAAAGGGTTGCAAATGATACAGCAGAATTTGCTCATTTTTCTCAGAGTTTTTGAGATTTCACAAGATTCTGAAAAGTATCAATCCTCAGACAGAGGATTCATTCATCAGAAACCCAAAAGAGACTAAGATTTTCAAGATTATCTCGAGAAGGTTTTTTTTATGAATAAGAGTGTAGGGGATTTTTTTTTCTGGAAAAAAAAAAGAGAAAGTTCAAGAAGAGGGCGAAATATAAACTAGTTTCACTAAAATTTGGAATGTCAAAATATGGTTGGAATGAAATACGAATTCATAAAACCCAAAATAAATATGTTTGTCATTGAAATTTATTTATAAAGTTTGGAAGGAGTTTAAAATATTTTGGCGACTCTTCACCCTTTCCCAATACGAATACTATCAGGCTTGGCCCCCTTTCTAAAGTGCCATCAAATCTTATGAAACAAGCTCCTTTCAGTTTCAGACCGGTTTGTTTCGTTCTTTATGATAGTAGTGCTTGTTGAAGAAAAAAGTGTTTAAGTGAGAGAAAACCAGGTTAGAGGAAGTTAAAATTCTTTAGCAAAGTTGTTGAATTTTGAGACATATAGCGTATCATAAAAGGTTTAACGAGAGAAAGACGGGCTCAAAAGTCGGAAATTTAAAAATGCATTTTCAAATAAACCATGGTTTAATTTTCAAAAAGAAATTGGACTTTCAAAAAAACTCTTTGGAAGAAGAAAAAAGTCGAATGATCTCTTTCTAGACAAAGTCTCTTGAGTCAAGATTTATCTTTTCCTTTTGACTAAAGAACCAATAGGATGGTTTGTTTATAATAATTTAAAGCTCTTTGAGAAAAACTCTTTTTTTCTAAAAATTTATTGGGTTTGAATAAATTTGTTTCTCTGCTGAAATTACGCAAAGAGGAGCGAATTTGAATAATAATTATTGGTTGAATTATCTTTTAAAAATCCTTTGAATTGATGAACAAGAAACATTCGCAAAACTCCATTGATATTTTCAATGACTCTGAAACTGATGCCAAAACCTCTCCAACTCGACTTGATGATGTAAGCTGCACCATAAATCCTATGGATTCCTTTATCCTTTCTCCCGAAAGAAGAGTGCCAAGAAATGATATCCTTAATGCATCCAAGGGCGAATTCGAGAAAGACCTGAAAGACTTTATGAGCGTGCTTTCGAGTCATAGGGGCTTGAATCCAACCGAGATGGCTGAACATCTGAACCATCTCAAGCAAATGGTGATTAGTTTAATTAAAGAAAACACTCGATTGACAACTTTAATTGAGACAATGGATGGTGAGCATGAGGGTGAATCTCCAGTAGAATTGAGACAAAGACTGTTCCATTTGGAGAGCGATAGAGCTATGTATGAAGATAAGATCAAGACTCATGGAATGTACATTCATGAACTTGAGCACAAGATCAACCAATTGATTGAAGAGTATATCGTCGTGCTCGAGAGAAACGAGACATTGACAACTCAATTAAATCACGTCGCTAAGCCCGGCACAATATTCAGTGAGGTTACAAGGCCAGCATTGGAAAGACTGGGCAACTTGATTGAGAATGAACAATCATTGTATAATGAAAATAACAAAATGAAGAGTGAGCTCACTGTTGCCAAGCAAAAGCTGAGAGAGTTTGAAGAACTTCAGCAAGGCTTCACTTTTAGAGATGACAAGCAAGGGGCAGGACTCGAAAGAAAAAAGTCAAATGATCTGATCCGAGCTACCTTATCTCCCAAGGTTCAAATCAACGGCCAAGACTATACAAGTCCCCGTGAAACTACAGAAAGGTTGAAGCAAGAAAACGAGGCTTTGTTGAGAAGACTGGAAGATCAACAAATTTTAATGAGGAATATTGAAAGTCACAACTATGATTTACAAAAAGAAAATGACATGCTTAAGCAAAGCTTGAAAGGCCTTGAAGAAAAGTTCATGTCTCAGTCTTCTCAGTACATCGAACAAATTGAACAGCTTGCGAATGGGTTGCAAGATTCTGAATATAACATGAGTTTGGTGACTGAAAAGTGCGAGCGTCTCCAAAAGTTGGTAGAAACCAAGACTGAGCTTGAAGTTTTGTTACAATCTCGTTCTGAAATCATCCAAAGTTTGGAAGAGAAGCTTGAAAACTTGATGGAAGAAAATGAAGAGCTTGTAAAGATTAATGATGAAAATGCACAAATAGTGGAAGATTTGAAAGCTCAACTTCATGAAGTCCAATTTGCATCAACTCTCTCGAGCAAAAAGTCCCCTAACAAGAAAAAGGATGCGCATAATATGAGTACCGAGAACTTGGAGGCTCAAATTCAAGCTCTTGCCTCAATCAATGCCCAACTTGGGAAAGAATTAGGAATCTTGAAGGATGACTTTGCAAGCTATAAAAAAGGTGCTTGGCAGATAACTAGAGAAATGAAGAAGAATTTGGAGAATTATAGCACTCGTGATTCAGAAATAATTAAAAAGTTGAATAATTTGATGTCAACAAATAACCAAGATGTCTTGAGATTGAGAGAATTATACATCTTGGGAAGAAAAGATGTTGAAAAAATTGCTGAATTAATTGATGAAAAACAAAAACATCATGAAAAATAAATCTTGGGGAAATGAATACTAACGAAAGTCAATAATTTTTTTTTCCTTCGTAAACAATAATAATTTTTTTGTTGTGTAAAACTGTGTGTATTTTCTTTTTTTTTTGTTTGTTTGTTGTGTGTGATGATGCGTTTGAGTTTGTGCGCATGTGATTTTTGAAATCCATAAATAAATTATTCATTCTGGAATCCTATAATTAGATTTTTCCAATGTCAAAGTCATACATGATGAGGAGAACTTTCAATTCGACTTTTCAAAAGTCTATTTTTCTGAATAGTGGGGTCGTTGAAAAAGAGGGTTAAAATTAGAAGAATAACTTTCTAAATTATTGAAGACATTGTTTATTTTTATCAGAATATTTTTTTAATATTTTCAAGTTTGATTAAAAAGGAGAATTTGAGATTTCCTGAGGAGATTCGAACGTCGCCACTAGCAAGCAAACATTTTGAGACAAGATCTTTGAGAATAATCAACCATATCAAAATGAGGATTCAAAATTTTAAATTATCTCAAAGAGAATTTAAATTTTTGAAAATTTGAATTTGAGTTGTTAAACGAATCAATAGATATTCTCTAGATTGAGCCAAGTAAAGAAGAGGAAAATTTAAACTTGAGAACACTATTCCGATTGGCTTGAGTTAATAGATAAATTAGTACGCTTCGCTTTTTGCAGTTTAATACTAATAATGTATTTTTCAAATATTCAAATTTCTCCCGTACAACGTATCCTTGATGACCTTTCAACGATCATCAAGAGCCCCATTTCTGGTATTTCACTATGTCTCCTCGACAGAAATGATCCATTTGTTTTGCATGGAAACTTTATAACGAATGCTGGAGCTTACAGAGGAATTCTTGTTCAAATTTCCCTTCAATTCCCTGCTGACTACCCAAAAAGTCTGCCAACCGTGAAAATCGCTCCTAGTCACAAATTGTATTATTTGAATAATAATAATCAAGGGTTTTCCAACTCGAATTATGAAGACTCCATTTTTGACAACTTTACAAACGTATTCGCTGCATACCTTGCTGGCATAAAAAACACCAATACCAATAGAATTTATGCGAGTGCACCAGAATTTACCATATCATTCCTTTTGAGACAACTCCAACTTTTCTTTGCTGATCCCGATCTCCCAAAGTCATGCTATTTTCTACGATGAACTCCAACAATAGTGTCAAAGAAATCCCTCAACCACAATTGAATAATTCATTCAGTACAGTTGCTGCTTCTCATACCAGCTCTCAAAATAGTTTTGATCATTATAGTATGAGTTCTATTGATGAAAACTCAAATACCAGCTCATTCAAAAGTCATGAAGAAACCCCTCAGTTTTTCAAAGCTCGATCAAAAGTTTCTGGGCATGAAATGCAACAAGAAAATCCTGAAGAAGAGGAAGGAATCCACCAACAAGAAGTCAACTTTGCTGAGGATTTATCAGCCCAGCCAAAGCCATTAAAATCCTGCTTAAAACAAAAGAGAAGTTACCCATCCCCCACTAACAATATCATCTCTCAAGCTCAAGCTCAAACTCCAACAACAATGTATACAGAAGACGATTCCGAGCCAGAAATCGAGCCAGAAGAAACCAATAATTATGATATCAAGAGAGAAGCTTCAAAATTCACATGCTCAATTACCCACATGAATGTATTTGATGAGAGTGAGCCTGTGCTTGGTTACCCAATAGATTTGAGAAAAGATCGATATGGAAGAATCTGGGCCACTCCAATTATGGAGATTATCTCTTACGATGCCTACATGGCAAATTTCCCATTTGGAACACGACAACTTTTGGATTTTGAGTCATACAGTTTTGTGTCTCCCCAAGGCTCAACTTATAACTTTTGGTTGCCTCTGTATATCAGTGAGGCCCATTTCAAGCGAGCTGGAGATTTGTTATTGAATGCAATCTTGACAGTATACAAGAACATTGAGGCAAAGAGAGTGTCAACTTTTGAGCCATACATGGTTTTGAAAGTGCTTCCTTCAATTTTGGTCAAGATAATGATTCATTTCCTAAAAGGCACAATTGATCAAAGCACCATTGCGATTGATATTTATATTCAAACATATCGCTTGTTTATCGAATTGGTTAAGTTATACCCCAACTTGACCGATGTGATTGACTTTGAAGTTGAAAAGTTTTGTCTGCATGAAAAGAATCGACACAAGACAACTGCTGGAGATCTGGGAGAATTTGTAATAAAACTTGCTGTTTCAAGTCGGGGCATCCACAATACCAAGATTATGAACATGATTTTAAAAGAATCTTTAGCTAGACAAATTTCTTGGGCGTGCCAAAAAGATGAAGGTTTGAGACTTCAAGATCAGTGTCCCAATTTCTTGAAAAGATTTATGTCTGCAACCAAGATTTCTCACCAATACATTGCTGTTCAAGTGGAAGCTGCTAAGCTCTTATTGAATCCCTGTGTAAAACAAGAACTTGAAATGACCTTTGGTTTATTAAAGAGATCAAGAATGGAGAATTTCATTGAGAAGTTAGTTTGGATTCAACAAAATATTAAAGATGATTGGAAAATCTTCATCAGAGAACTTGGTCAAGAAGGTTATATCCCCGATTCTCAAACCATGACCAAATACATTCTTGAGGCTTACAATTCTGCTCATTTAAAAGGGTACCTTAAGGAAGCTTAAGCGCACTGAATAAAATCTGTATTTTAGACAAACAAATTGAAAAATGGAAACTCCTCTGAAAGTGTTTTACTTTTCACTTTTTGTTATATTAAGTTATTTACTAATTTATCATCGAAGAAAAATGATTTCACATTTTAATTAAAAAAATTTCAATAATCATAAGTTAATAATAACTGATCAATATAAATACAAAAATAGGAAACAAGACTTTTGTGATTTGTTTTGGAATAATGAATATATTTAAGTTGAGAAATGAAAAAAATTATTCTTCATCTTCATCATTGTCTTCTCCTCCTTGGACGGGGATATTTCTTTTAGCATCTCTTGGGAGGTCATATGAATTTGACATCATGCTAGAACCATTGAGGACTTTAGCTTCGAAAGATTTATTTGTTGCGCTATCAGCTAACACAAGTCTTCCAGAAATGATTAAAAAGACGATGAAAGTAAATATTGTGCCCAAGACGGCCACTGCAACGATGAGCCAGACAATCAAGCTGTCCTTAGCGACACTCTGCAAAGCTTCAGAAGTATTTTTTTTCTCTTTTTGTTCTTGTCTGAATTTTTTCATTTGTTCTTCAACTCTCTTTTTGTAGTCATCTAGATCAGAATCTTGACTTTCTACTGTTTGAGGTTGGTTAGTTTTGTCTTCAACGTTTTGGGCGTATGAAGTGGTTGTGTTTGTTTTAGGAGGAGCTTGTTGGACTGGGGCAGGCTTGTCAGTTTCAGGGGCAGTGCTTGCAATACTTTGAACAGCGCATTGTTGTTTGTGAAGTTCCTTGGTCATATTGTTTAATGCTACAGGGAGCTCCTCAATAAATTGAGTAAGATTGCAATCTAATGCTGCTCCGTTTCTGCATAATTTTCTTTGTTTTCCGTTATACAACATTTTAATGTAAGGGCTGCCAGTTTTATTGTAGAACTCAAAAATCAATTGGCTGCTATATTCTGGGAAGACGCATTCTGGGAAGGGAAGTGGTTGCCCATTCTTCTCGGCTTTATAGTTTTCGTAGAAGCAGTTATGATCAGAGATATTGAACAAGCTGAGGAAAGGGAACATAGTAGATTCATGTCCACCAAGCAAGGCCATTTTAAGTTTAGATTTTCCGTGGGCTTTTTCACTGAACCACTCAATAAGGCGGCTATAAATAGGATATACTCTGAGGGATCTTTCAAGCTCAGTTCCAACAAGATTGTACATGTTCCACCATTTAAAGGCGAAAACAGCATCGTTATAAACAGGTCCTCCATGTGGAATGCCATCAAGATCAGGCTTACCTGCAATATGTCTATTCATAACGATATCACCGACTTCTTTAAGGTCATAAACTTGAAAAACCTTGTATCTAAGGCGTCTAAGCTGATTAATAGAGCCAATCAAATCAGTGGTCATTTTTCTATTGACGTTGTCAGTGAACCTCTTTTGTTGGCCTTTTCTGATAGCGAGGCAATTGACTGGGTCAATTTGAAGCAAATCTTCTTTGGCGTCGGGGAGGACTTTTTGGGTGAGAAGTTGAAGTCTATTTGGAATTAATTCAGCTGTGTTTGTGAGCTTTGTTGAAATTTCATCAAGCAACTCTCCGTCTTCAAAAGGAATCTTAAAGTCATTTTTTGCTTGCTTTTCTGTATGGGGATGGGTCTGATCGTGGAACATTCCCAACAATTCAGCAGAAACACTCATTTGTGTACGGTGGTACTCGGTTGATTGAAGGTAAATTTCGTTAGGAGAAATATTGTCAACAAGGTGAGCATATTTTTTTGCAAGAAGGGCACCCAAAGCATAGTGTTGTTGAACTCCAATATCCATTAAATAAGTGGGATTTTGCCATGAGGGATCGAATCTGTTACCCAAAGGTTCACGAGCTCCATGGCGGGAAAGAACAACGACCATATCAGGTTTTTCTTCTTGACAGCGAGTCAGCACAAGAAGAGTAGCTAAGATAAGGAAGATTTTCAAAAAATGATTTGGCATTGAGTTTCTGAAAGGCTGAGAAGAGATCTTAGTTGTATTTTCAGTTTAATGAAAAAATAATTTATGTTTTATTAAATTAAAATGTGTTTAAATATCAAAGTGAATGCTATGCTTTGATTTCCACTAAATTTAGGTGATAAATAACTACCTTGATTCTTTATTTATTTATTAAACCAATCCAATCCGTCTGTTATTAAAATAATTGAATTCCTTGAGACTTTCGGCCACCGAGGAAGATGAAATATTTGAAGTGAAAATTTTGAGCCTGAAGTTGATCTTAGGTCTCGAGTTGGCGAGAAGGTGTAGAGTAGATTCTTTAATGTGATGTGAAATACCAGGACGCGGCCTCTTAATTTCATTTTGGGCAAATTGAGCTGAATTAATCTGTTTAAAAATAGTAAATGATTGACTCTAATGTATTAAACTTTATTAAAAAATTCAATTATGGCTGTTAGAAGAGTCAATTCTGAGCTTTCTATTAACGTTGCTAAATTTACTTTTGTCTGAAAAACCTGAAATTTGAAGAGGAAAAAGGTGCAAAAATATAACGTTAAAGGGAATTGAATTCATTCCGCTAAAAAAAGCAGTTTTTAACAAATATCCAGAGGGATGGAAATTCCTTTTGGATAAATTTCCTTGCAGGAAAATTTAAACGAATTCGAAATTGTGCAAAGTCTTTTGAATTAATAAAACCTGAATTTCACAGATTTAAAGGTTAATAAAACTCTAAAACCTATTCTTAGATATATAGAGCAGTGTACAAAAACTGGCATATAACTTGGGGAATTTCTGAAGAATAAGGACAGTTAAAGGGATTTAGAAGAAGAGAGTGAAGTGAGTAAAAATAAAGTTTTATTTTTGTTTTTCTTCAAATCATTAAAGTAAAAAAATTTTGGTGAATCTCAAAAAAAGCTGAAGGATAACTTTGATATAGAGTGAGTTTGCTTATGAAAACGTTGATGTGAGAATCAATATTAATTTTTTGATAAGAGTAAAAAACCTCGAAATTTTTTCAGAAGATTCGAAGATTCACTGAACCCATTTTGACAATGATTTGGACGAGTCTTCCAAGATACGTTAGGAAATTCATTTTAAGTTGCTGCTGGGATGGTAATTTGATTTTTTAACATCATTAAATCTTATAAAACGATTAATTAATACAACTGTGAGGTTGATTTCGCAAGGTTTTTTTTTGGGGGTTTCATAGTTTAGGATGAATTCAAACTGTTTTGCGCTTGAGTTAATTCAAAGGTAGCCAGCCAGTCATTTTTGAGTTGGAGATTAGATTAAAGGGGCCAATCACTTGATAAGAAACCTTTACAAAAAATGGGATCTAAAATCAATCAAATTTAATCGAAAGTATCAGAGGTGAGACTTTCTACTAATATAATATTCAAATGCAATTTAAGATTAACCGCAATAATTAATTGAAAACTGAGCAAGCAAAACAAGACTAGAATGGTCATAATTCAGTTCAGAAAATCAAAAGCTGAGTAGTCGGCAAAGGTTCCGAAAATGAAGGAACTGAAAAGACTAAGAAGAAATTAAATTTATTTCAGCATTTCGAAAAGAAAAAAACCCATAACAGTCAGATAAAAAATTCAACCCTATGATTGAGATTGGACTCAGGAATTTATTTTGATACAAGAATTAATTTATTCGTGTTGAGTGAGAAATTATTATTTCATGATTGAAGATATTTGATTAATAAATCAATTATTATTTCATGATTGAAGATATTTGATTAATAAATCAATTAATATTTTCAAACGAAGATGAAATGCTAACGAACTTTATTTATCCATATTAAAGGGTGACCGATAGATGCGTTTTAAATTTGAAACTTAATTTTAGAGTAGCAATAATGAGACTTGAAAGTTATCAACGTAAAAATCTGTACTCTCCATTGAGACTCCCTAATTATAGTAGAGAAGAGAATTCTTCTAAAAATATTTCGAAACTTTTGAAATTTAACATCATTTTTCGCTCGTAAAGTTGAATTGAAAGGAATTTATGCTTATTGTTTCGAAATTGGAAAAGCTATTTTTTTGATGAATTAAAGACAGCATTTTTATATATTTTATGTGAGAACTTATCAGTACAAATTTGATATTGATAGAATTTGAATAAAAAAATAAAACAAATTAGAGAAGAAATGACACAATAATAGTTTATTTTTATTTAGCGTACTCTCTAGTATCTTGATCCAGCTCATCAGGTGCTGAATTATCTGCAGTTTGTTCCAAAGAATCATGCGAGAACTTTGCATAATGTGGTTCTACAATCATCAGCTTTCCAGTGATTAAGCCAATGATAATAAAGGCTAATATAATAAGGAAGAAGGCAACAACTCCGGTCATAAAGAGGATGAGTCTATTTGAAAGTAAGCCTTGAATTGAGGATTGTTCTGTGGTTATTTTCTTGGTAGGTATAGGTTTTCCTTGGGTTTCTTCTGTAGTGGTTTTTGGAGTGTTTGGAGTTTCAGTAGTTTTTTGTTCAGGTTGAGTCTCAGTCCTTTTTTCTTCTTGATCTTTCTTGGGAGTGGAAGGGGTTGGAGATGGCTTGGAAGTTGAAGTGGTTGAAGTAGTTGTAGTTGTTGTGGTTGTGGTTGGGACGGTTTGCTTAATGTCACATTCAGCTTCATAAATTGCTGCAGTCAAGCCGCCAAGCACTTCTCTCTTCTCTTTGGCAAATTGTTCAAGAGTGCATTCAACCCCAGGACTATGTGCGCAGAATTTTCTGGGTTTACCATTGTACAATAGTCTAATATAAGGAGCATCAGTCTTATTGTAGAATTCGTAGATTAGTTGACTTCCATATTCAGGAAATTCGCAGTTGGGAAAAGGTTCAGGCTGACCAGCTTTTCTGCTTTTATAGTTTTCATAGAAGCACGCATGTTCAGAAATATTATATAAGCTCAAGAATGGGAACATTGTGGACTCATGACCTCCAATAATGGCAAGTTTGAGAGTGTGATTTCCTTGGACTTTACCGCTAAACCATTCAATCAATTTGGAATAAATGGGAAAGACTCTGAGAGATCTTTCTAATTTTGTGCCAACAAGATTATACATATTCCACCATTTGAATGCGAAGACTGTATCCTTGAAGACATTCCCATTATAAGGGATACCTTCTAGAGGAGGTTTATTTGCGATAAATCTATTGGCCAAGACATCACCCATTTCTTTGAGATCATGAACGCTATAGATTCTATACTTTAATCTGCGAAGCTCTCTAATGGTGCTGGCCATATCAACAGTCATTTTCCTGTTGATCATGTCCTTGAGTCTTGCTTCTTGGCCTTTTGCGACAGCCTTGCAATTTGAAGGATTAACTTGAAGGATTTCGCCCTTTGTCAAATGACTGTATTTTGGATGGAGGAGCATCAATCTATTGGGGATCATTGTCTTCTTTTCAGAGAGTTGGTTTATAACTTGGTCAACTAATTTTTCATCCGCAAAAGGAAGGGAGAGGTTAGCTTGAGGGGCAATATTTGTTGCGAGATCTCCAAACATCCCCACTAATTCAGCTGAAACACTCATTTGAGTACGAGAAGTGTCAGTGGATTGAAGGTACATTTCACTAGGAGAAATGTCATGAAGGAGGTGAGCGTATTTTTTTCTCAAGACACGGCCCAGAGCATAATGTTGTTCGACACCAATATTCATTAAATCAGATGGATTTTGCCAGGATCTATCAATATAAGTGCTTAAAGGTTCACGAGCTCCATGTCTGGAAAGAACAACAACCATGTCAGGTTTTTCTTCCCCACTGAGTGCCAAGACTATGAAAGTGGAGAATAAAAGGAAGAATGTCCAGGAGCTGATAGTCATAGAGTTTGAAGAGGGGACTGGTTTTTATTGATGAGTTGTTTTTTCTGGTTATATTAATCTTTATTAAAATCGTAAATCTGTTAAATATGATTTCGATAACTTATACTAAAATTAGAGAAAAAAATATGAGTTAATCTAAACTCACTCTTTAAATAATTAATCTTATATTATTTAAGCCGTGATAATTAAAAGTGATGATTACAACAGGATTCTTTGTGATTGAGGAGTTATGGGAACTTTTGAGTCTGTGTATTGCTCGAAGGAGTTGGTGTTTTTGTGAAAACATGGAGGATTGACAGTTGTTTGAAGGCCTAATGTGCAGAAGTGAATTAATTTAATTAAAACCTGGACCAACCTTAAAATATCGAAATAAAGTTGCTTATTAAAGTCAATTATGGCTGTAGTAAAGTCGTTTTCAAAATTCCGAAATGAAGTTGCTTGAGAGATATGAGAGAAGATTACATGAGCATTGTGATTGAAAAGTAGTTTCGAGGCAGAAATTAGCGCTCCATTGATTGATAAAAATTGACCCTGAGATCCTTGGGGATTTCCTTTTGGATAAATTTCCTTGTCGGAATAAACAAAAAATAATTTGAATTCCTTTGTGACTTTGAGGCCGGTCATTGCCAAAAAATCGATATTTATTTTCAAAGGTTAATAAACCTATAAATACTATTAGTAGCTTCCAAAATGACAGAGTTGAGTGAAAGTCGTTATATGATGAGATTGACTTTCACAAAAAATTATAGTTGACTTATAACGAAATTTTTCGACTAAATCAGGTTTTGCCGTTGGAGATTTTGGCTGGAGATTTGGAAATTGAATGGATTTTGAATTTCTTACTTTTGAAAGAAATCCCTTGAAGAAGTCTTGAGATCTCTTGAATTTTCATAAAGAAAACTTCAAAAGTAGGGTATTTTGGTTGAAGAATTGAAGAGAAGTTTGGGAAAAAAGAGTCGTTATGGTTTTTTTGAATGAAAGGAAGTCAAGTTTAAGTGGAGTTGTTTGTCAGATTATTTGATAGATTTCTGTATTTGGGAATAAAAATTCATCAAAAAAACTTTTTGAAAAAAAAATTAGTTGACTTTCTAATGGACTGATAAGATGATGGAAATCTTGTTGGCTTGAGGTTCTCTCGGGAAGCAGAAAGCAAGCTTTTTTACGATAACGATGGATTAAAAAATCATTTTTCTTTGAAAGGGAAGTAAGTTGCTGAGAAGAAATTTATTCCGAGTCAGAAAAATTTGACTATTGGGTTTTTTAGACAAGACAAAAAATAGATGTAGGAATGAAGGATACATTTCATTTTCTCTATGGAAGATTTCTAATGGAATGAGAATCATCATCCATGGTTTTATCATTTAACTGTTTATATTTTTGTGTACATCTGAGTTTTCCAAATAGAATTAAACCCAAGAAAACGCTGATTGCTGATCCAAGAAGTAATATAGCTAAAACCAAGCAATTTCTCAATGTGGTTCTTTTGAGAATGATGGCTTGATCCTTGAAAGGATGAGTAACTCTCAAGTCTTGAGACATTTTAGTTAAAAATTCAGCCTTAGCGAAGCGAATTTCTATTGAATTGTTTTCTGGTACCGAAGTTGGAGGAGGAATTTCAGTGGGGACAATTTTTGAGATATCACAAGCCTCTTCACGGATATTTTTGGTCACACCATCAAGTAGAAAAGAAATTTGATCTGAAAACTCTTGAACCTTACATTCAAAAGTTTGACAGATTTTCATGGGACCGCCATTACATAGTGCTTTAATTGTAAGGTTATTTGGATACTCCAGATCCTGATGTTGAAAAATCTCAAAAATGATCTGGCTGCCAGAGTCTGGAAAAACGCAACTCGAGTTTGATATTATTTTCTTGTTGAATTTTTTTGTTTGAAGGCGTTCATAATTAACCGCCCCGTAAGCATCAAGAATTGAATACATCAAAGATTCGTAGCTGCTTAATAATAAAAGTTTTGTGGTTTCAGAAGATTTATCACTGAGCCAACCTTCTAAATTCGAGTAGAAAGGAAAAAGTCTCAGTGACCTTTCAAAGTTATTTCCAACCAGATTATACATTCTCCACCATTTGAATATAAAAACAGCGTCTTGATATAAATTTGTGTTGTACTTTATCCCTTCCAAACTAGGTTCTCGATTGAGATGTTTTTGATATAAAATTGCTCCGAGCTCAGCCAGGCCATGAATGTGTGAGATTTCATATCCAAGATTTTCTAATTTTTGGATGGTTTTGTTAAATTTAGACATCATTTGATTTGTGATATTACTCTCAAAATATCTTTTATATTGTTCTTCAAAAACCATTTTACAGTTTAGAGTATTGACCTCAAGTACATCTTCTTCTTCTTGCTTCGATATCACTTTTGGTTTGAGCAATTGGAGTCGATTTGGAATTTTCTGGGGATTTTTCTGGAGCGTACTGAAAACCTCTTGAAGCAGATTCGAGTCTTGGAAAGGGAGAAATTGTTGATTTTTGGTAAAATTTTGGTGAAGATTTTGTTGAAAAATGCCCAGAAGCTGCGCTGACAAGCTAGATTGCGAAAAAGAATGGTTTGAGGCTTGGACAAAAACCTCGTCAGGATTTATATTATTGAGAAGAAGTGGATATTTTTCTGCAAGAAGAGCACCTAAAGCAAAATTTCTTTCCGCATCAAAATTTGTAAAATCAAAGGAATCTGTCTGTCCAAATAGGTTCTAGCTTGGATGTGAAGAGACTTGATATTTCATTAGCAGTCAGAACAATCACCATATCTGGACCACAGTAGATCAGGGAAAGCCGAAAGCAGAAAAGGATGAAGAGAGATTTGAACATTTAAAGAAGGCGTGATCTTTAAATTGAATAAAATAATGTTTATAAAATCTTAAGGTGTTTTGTTTGTTTTGATTTTTATTGTTAAAAGGGTTCCTATGGTTTGTTTTATCCAAAATAACTTATATTTTAATTTTGATAATCATATCTCTCAATCTGGTGCTTTGAGAAACTTGGATTGAAAGATGAATGTTTGAGAAGATTAAAACAAGATTGGGGTGTCTTTTATTCCAAAGAAAGGAAGTTTCAAGAGTTTTTTTTTCATTTTTTGAAGGAAAAATTTTTTTGAGATAAATTGATCTAAATTTAGAAAAGAAACTATTATTTTGAAGAGAAAGATTTTTCCTGATCTTCAACAAAAAATCTTCTGAGTTCCAAAGAAAAGTTCAAGATTGTTATTGTACTGACAATTGAGAACCCTTTCGTCAGATCAAAATGTTTTCAAGTCATAGTCTCTAAACTCTGACTTTAAGTCGTTGAGAAAAGTATCTATTTTTAGCGCACAATAAATTGACCAAAAGTATTCGCATAAAAACAACTAAAATTAGAGTTATGCATTTCGAGTTAGTACCTATCAATTTAGATATATAAATAACAATAAGCAAACAAAAAAGAGTATGAAATGATTGGATTATCAAGGCTTGTTCTGAAAAAACTTTATGAAAGTTTAATTTTCTCTTTCTGGAATTTGAATTTGAGGGACTTGGGATAAATCTTCCTCTTCTGCAACGGTTGTTGGAAGAGAATGGAATTGGTGTTTTGCTCTAAATTTGAGGCGGCCTGACAGCAGTCCGATGATTGCGGCTGCGATCATGACTCCAAAGAAAATAATAGTTATGATCAAGAAAAAGACAATTCCACTAGAAAATGGTTTACTCGATTCAACTTGGGCTTGGGCTTCCACGAGCATTTGTTTTAGAGATTCTCCCTTGGGGGGAGGAGTTGAAGTTGAAACTTCTTTACTCTGCTTTGGGGCCTCTGGTTGAGGTTCTCTCTCACAATATTTTTTAAATGAGGTTTCGTTCAAACCTCCCAAGACTTCTGCTTTCTCTTTGATAAATTGCTCAAGAGTACATTCAACTCCAGGGCTATATTTGCAGAATTTTCTGGGTTTGCCATTATAGAGTAGTCTGATATAAGGAGGAGTTTCAGTTGTGTTGTAAAACTCATAAATCATCTGGCTTCCGTATTCAGGAAACTCACAGTCGGGATAAGGGATGGGTTGGCCCGCTTTTTCGCTTTTGTAGTTTTCATAAAAGCAGACATGGTCAGATATATTATATAAACTCAAGAATGGGAACATTGTAGACTCGTGGCCTCCTATGAGAGCAATTTTAAGAGTGTTATTCCCCTGAGCCTTGCTGGCAAACCATTCTATTAGTCGGGTGTAGATGGGGAAAACTCTGAGTGACCTTTCTAATTTTGTGCCAACAAGGTTGTACATATTCCACCATTTGAATGAAAAGACTGTATTATTGTATAATCTTCCATTATAAGGTATGCCATCCAAAGAAGGTTTGTTTGCGATATACCTGTTTGCCAGCACATCACCCATCTCTTTAAGGTCGTAGATATTACGTATTTGGTATCTCAAGAGACGAAGATCTCGAACTGCACTTCTCATATTCAAGGTCATTTGCTGATTTACAGTATCTTTGGCTCTGTGGAATTGACCCTTTTCTACAGCCTCACAATTTGAAGGATTGATCTGAAGCATTTCAGTTCCTGAGTTTTTACTATTCTTTGGGATCACCATAAACCTATTGGGGATGAGTTGGGTATTTTGGAAGAGCTGATCCATAATTTGATCAACTAGCTGTTGATCCTCAAAAGGGAGAGTTAAGTTTGAGATAGAACCTTTTTGGCAAGTAGAGTCCAGTGGTTGATCTCTGAACATCCCCATCAGTTCAGCTGCAAGACTTGTTTGAGTTCGTGAAGCTTCAGTTGCTTGCAGATAAATTTCACTTGGGGCAATCCCATTTGTGAGGTGATGATATTTCTCATTCAAAAGGGCTCCAAGAGTATAATGTTGTTTGATACCAACATCCATTAAGTCTGATGGATTCTCCCAAGAATGATCAATATTAGAGCTTAAAGGTTCTCTTGCTCCATGTCTTGAAAGAACCACGATCATTGTCGGTTTTCTCTCACTACTACAGTGAACTTGGCCTGAAAGAAGTGCAAGAATAGCAAGGATTATGATCAGTAACTTGGGGGTCATGTTTATTGAAGACAAAACTGAAGAATCCCAAATCTCAATTTAAATTTATTGATAATCAGTCATTACTGTTACAACCTGCCTGCAAAAATACAGAATATTTTTCAGTTTGTGAGAAATGAAATCAGGTTTGTTGAATTTGAGAAGTCGAGACTCTATTGTCATTGAGAAGTTTGAAAAGAAAATTCTTTGTGAGAATTGAAACAATGGAATCTGAAAAACTTTTTTAGATCGAGTAAAATCTTTAGAGATGTAAAGGGGACATGGTAAGAAGAAATTTTGTTCTCAAAATATCCAGAGTTGAGGGATATCATCGAGGAAATGACTTCTTTCTATCAAGTTTAGTAAAAATAATTTGACCGTTAGTTAGATGAGATTTAATTTCGGTGGAGAAGATGGGTGGGAATAAGAGCGAATCAAGATAAAGAATTACATATGATTTACCAATTGTACAAAGAAATTGTTATTTACAAATTTGAAGTGATTTAACAATGGGAATCTCCATTAACGCTAGATTCGTTGGTTTCTTCTAATTCAGCATGAGGCATTTCAATGACGGGGATAAAGTCTTTTTTTTCTGCATTGACAATATTTTTTGACAACACTAGTTTGTGAGTCAGTGCCAAGTAGATGATATAAAGAAGGATCACAATCAACACAATCAGAGCTGTTAACAAACCATTAATGATTCTGGATTTCAATAAAACCAGAGACTTGCTTTCGATTGGAGTTTCGCTGGTTGAATCCAAAGTTTCCTCCTCCTCTTCAGTAGTTTCAGTGACAAACTCTTCTGATTTTGAAGGAGGAGGGGGTGGGGCGTATGTGATATCATGAACTTCCTCTTCATTGACATCAACAGGAGCCTCTGGAGTCTTTTCAATTTGAGTTCCTTCTGTGGTTGAAGTTGTAGTCGGAACAACAGGTGGTACAGGAATTGCAGATGGATCAACAGGTACTGTTGGACTCTGAACTTGAACAGCAGGTTTTGGGGGAACAACTGGAGTAGCACAGACTCTTTTGAGATCCTCTTTTGTGAGGATCTGGACAATACGTGTGTTTTTTTCTTCGGCAAACTTGATGATGGAACATTCAAATCCGGGAGTATCTTTGCAGATTTTTACAGGCTTTCCATCATAGAACGCTTTAATATAAGAGCCAAGGTATGCATTATTGTATGGACCCCGAGTGAATTCGAAAATAAGTTGGCTTCCAAATTCTGGGAATATACAGTCTGGATATTGAAGAGGTTTTCCAGCTTTTTCATTTTTGTAATTTTCATACAAACATTGATGATTTGTGACGTTGTACATGCTTAACATGGAGAAGAGTAGGGACTTATGGCCATTTAATAAGGCAATTTTGGTGGGGTTAGTGGAGGTGGCTTTGGTCGTAAACCATTCAGCCAAACGAGTGTACAAAGGGAAGACTTTAAGAGATCTTTCGGAATCATCACCCACAGAATTGTAGAAGCTCCACCATTTGTAAATGAAGACAGCATCATTATATAAGGTCCCGCCAAACTCAATTCCATTTAATTCAGTTTTGTTGGCGAGAAAGCGACTCTCTAAAATGTCTCCAAGCTGGGCCAAGCCTCGGATATGTGTGATGTTGTATCCAAGCTCTTGTAATTTTTGGATTGTTTCAGAGAAGTCACTCATCATTTGAGCAGCGACTTCACTGTGGTATCTTTGCTGGTGACCCTGTAAAACAGCATAACAGTTGGCTGGGCTTACTTCGAGTAAGTCCTCGTCTTGAGTTTCCAAAACTTTGGGCTTCAGCAATTGGAGTCTGTTGGGGATCAGGTCTGGTCTATCTTGTAATTCTTTTGATACCTCATTTAAGAGATCCGCATCCTCGAAGGGAGGTAGTCTTGAGGCCATGGGAACTCCATAAATATCCTGAGCTCTTCCTTGGAATATTCCAAGAAGCTGGGCAGAGAGACTCATTTGGGTGCTGTGGTGATTCGAAGCTTGCAAATAAACCTCTTGAGGAGTGATGCCTTGGACTAAATAGGAGTACTTTTTTGCAAGGAGATTGCCAAGCATAAAGTTTTGTTCCGTGCCGATATCCATAAGTTCAAATGAACTCATCCATGAGTCGTCAATTTCGGAGGCAACAGGTTCTCTGGGGCCATTTCTTGAAAGTGAAATGATTAAAGAAGGGATTTGAACTTCTTGAGAGAAGGCTAGGATTATCAGTAGAGAAATTAATAAAGCAACTTGGATTTTCATGGCTGATAAATTGTGAAAATATTATAATCTTTCAAACTGGTTTGAGTGAGTGCTAATATATAATCTGTGAGAATACAATCTAATTCAGCTCCACTAAATTTAGAGAAAAATTGATTGCCATCGTTATTCAATTAAGAATTATAATCAATGGATAAAATTAGACTTGTTATTTCGTCACTCCAGGAAAAATTTTTCCCTCTATTCCTTTCCCTTGATCTCAAAATAATTCAAGTCAATCAATCTTGTTGATTGAAAGGGTAATAATCTGGGAGATCTCTTAAGGAATGATTCGTTTTCGATGGAAAAAAATGGCAATTTACCAGACTCACCCAGTTTCAGGCTATCTGAAGTAAGCAAATTTCAGGTAGGAATTCGTGAGGAAAATTGATTTTAACAAGGGTTTTAATGAAATCAAAATTCCTCATCAGACTAATTTTTCCTTTCAGGAAGATGTAGAAACTATTTTTTAATGAAATTTTAATACTAGCTTTAATTTCCAGACAAGATTTGAGGCTATTTTTAGATGTACAGAATGTGAAATGGTATATGTCTTATGAGCTTAAGATGTTTTATTTCTTGTTCTTATGATGAAGTGGGAGGAAGTATTCATTTAATTTTGAAGAAATGAAAAAAGAAGATAGTTTATTCCTTAAGCTCTTTGAAGATTCAAATTTCTATTCCCGCCTGTTTTGTTCTCCCTTCTTCAAAACAAAGAACATTTTTTAGTGATTGACTTTGGAATAGTCGTGAATCTGTTCAATGCGAACTTAAAGAGGTCCAATATGATGCAGAGTTGATCTTTAGAGAAGCAAGAATACGATTTTTATGACAGTTATTTTTATTGCAGCTTTTGGACGGTAGGATCAGAGGAGTTTATTAAAGAGGTTCTGAGATCCTTGAGACTCTCCTGGACTTTCTAATTTTAGTCACCAAATTCCAGCTCAATTCCTGAATCTATCGGTTTGTGGGCTCTTAGGGAAGAGAAAAAATCCATCTCTGGTTGGAGATGCATCGAAGATACTGTAATCTTGAATGAACGAACATATTTGAAAATTTTAGAAGCAGGCAAACAAGCAAACCAAAGTTTAATTTTTAGAAAAGCCTGAAGATGAGGAGGAAAAATTCTTTTTATTTTTTGCAGAAAAGTCTCACTCATGGAAAAAAACAAGAAATCTGGCTTGATCTGGAATTTACGAATATTTCTTAAGAATTTTATAATCCTCTCCAATGTCAGAGGAAATAAATGAAGTGATTCTCTAAGGAGAAAAGTTTTTCCATTCCGATTGAGAAAAAAGATAAGTTATTCAGATGAAAGCAAATCAATGAGTTTTAGTTTTGAATAAAAAAATCTGAAAAAAATAAAGGAAAAGGAAAATTTTTAATAAAACCTCTCCAAACGTATCAATTCAGTGAATATGTCCTTCAAAAATTAAAGTTTTTTTGGTGAAACTGCGAGATGTGTTAAACTTGTCTCAAGGCCTGAGGTTAGACTTCTTGAAAAAACAAATCAGAAAAATTCTAAATGGAGATGATGTTTCTTATCGGATAAGGCTGGGGAATATGACATTTTTCCCTGTTGTCTCCTTTCATGATTTGTTTGGTTTTTTCCTCAATCTCCATCACAGTTGATTTTTATTCAATTAATCCCAAGTCTAAACGTACTTGAGCTGAAGTGGACCAAAAACTTCCTGAAAAATTTGAATGATTTTTGGTTAACTTGACAAAGTTTTCGTTTAAAAGCAAGGACAAAATTGCGGGGATCGAAGAGTTATTTATTAATTATGGATCTCTTTCATAAGCAGAACAATTTATTTCCAATCAGGGAAGTTTTTCTGTTGAGTAAACTAATCTTAAAAACTTTATTATTTTTTCGGCCTTTGGGGCTTTTCCAAAAAAAAATTGAGAAAAAAATTTTAATTTTGATCTGGTCAGATCATCATTTTTCTTTTTGTTTATAGGCATTTTTCACAAGAATTTATTGAAGTTTTGACAATATGAGATGGTGGGTCCTCTTTCAAAGTAAAAACTCTGCTCCCTGCTCACATAGAAAGGCAAGACAAGGCAAGGCATTTTCAAGTAGATTGACCGCATTGATCTTATTCTTGTCTAAGAGATCACATTGGACAGTGTTCTTACGACAAAAATAATTCTCATAACTTATAAGAGTCATTTTTTTTTGCAGAAGATTCATAAAAAATTCTCTTACAAAAATAGAATTCAGTCAATTTTGTAATTTTGATTTTTTTTTGACACGTGTAAGACAAGTGTTCTGATCCTGTTTCGACAAGTGTCAAATATTCTTAAAGTCACTTGGTTTATTTGAACTTTGTCATTTCTGGTAACTGAAGGGGAAAAATTTGTCATAAATGTTCTTTGCAAATAAAACTCCTTTTTTCGGCGCCAAGAAAATTTTTAATGAGATCAGAAAATTAAGTTTATAACGCGTGTGATAAAGTCTCACCTCCTTGTCAGAATAGATTACACAACGGCTATTTAAGCAAGAAATAGCCGTGTATATTATAATAAAAAAATTCAAAGCAACAATGTTATCAACAAACAATTTATCAGCTAGAGCTATCAAGAGAATTCTTTATGACTTGAAGGAGCTTGAAGAGAATCCAATTGAGAATGTCTCTATTTGCATGCCAGATGTGACTGATCCTTTTACTCTTCACTGCAATATTCTTGTCAAAGAAGGACTCTATGAAGGGCTCATTTTTCACCTTATTTTCCACATTCCCCATGATTACCCAATGAGTGCCCCAGCAATAAATATTGCACCTGGTCTCGAATTTAACAAGAGTTATCATAATCATGTTTATGATGCTATTCCTTACGTCAAATCAGAATTTTTTGACGAAGTGAATTATGGCTACATCGTGTGCACTCCTTTGACCAGCATCTTTTCTGGCTATTTCAGACTCAGTGAAAACGAAAAGGATGCTGTGAAATCTATGTGGCTACCAGGCTATTCTCTGTCATCATTGTTGATGCAGCTTCAAGTATTTTTCGCTGACTATGATCTCCCTGTGAGTAAGCTTCCTCCAAAGAGCGAAGTTGAGAAACTGAAAGAACATGTCAGCCTCTACATGCTGGATATTACAGTGAATGATGGGTCAAACAGTGAGGTCATCACTCACACATTTTACAACCCATATCCTTCCTTGAGTAGTTTTAAAAATATTTCTGAGGGGAAAAGAAATATTGAGGTAAAACCAAAAAGTTTGAAGAAAGCAGAAAATAGTAATTCTACTACTTCTGCGACAATTAGCGAAAGCAACGGAGATTCAGCAAACGATGCAGATATTTCTTATGATGAAGAATCTAAAGAAGAGCAGAGCAATTTTATTTCATCAGAATGGGACCAACCTATCAAAAAAGTGAAGCCAAGAAAAGGGCAGGAGAAGAAGGAATCAAATTGTCAGGTGGTGGTTGAATCTTTTGATAAGAAAACACTTTATTCCAATCATGAGATAGAACTTCCAGAAAATCACCAAGAAATTTCCCAAAGGATTATTTGCTCAATTAATAAAATTGACATTTTCGATGAATCAAGACCAATATTTGGTTATGCTATTGATCTAAGAAAAGATCAATTCAAGAATATTTGGGCTTATCCACTTCCTGAGATGATTTCGCAATCAGCTTATATGCTCAACTTTAGAAATAAATTGTCAACTACGCCAAAGTACGAAGACTTTGCTTTCAAGTCTGCGTCTGGATCATCCTATAACTTCTGGTTGCCCATCTACATTAATGAAGAGCACTTTGCCAACAGCAAAAAAGAGTTTTACAAAGCAATTCAGGTTTTGTATGAAAAAATACAGAATAAGAAAAGCGATAATTTTAATTCAGCCATGATTCTCAAAGTTTTGCCACCAATTCTTGTGAAATTATTGGCACAACTTGCTAAAGTTAATATTGATCAAGGCTCAGAAATCCTGGTCGCATATTGCCATTTCTATCAGCTTCTTCTCAGAATGATTAAAATCTTTCCTAATTTACAGAAAATTATTGATAAAGAAGTTGAGCTTTTCTGCCAAGATGAAAAATGCAGAAATAAGCAGGCTCTTCCTGACTTGAATGAGTTTATTTTAAAACTATCCTTATCATCAAAGGGCTTTGATTCCAATGGAAAAGCTGTCTCTTTCTTGTTTAAAGAGTATTTGACAAGACAGGTCCCTATTGCTTGTAAATTTGACCGTGGTTTAATTCGAACAGAAAAATGCACAAACTTTTTGAAAAGATTTACAGATGCAACCAAGCGTTCTAATTATTTCTTTTTAACTCAGTTTGTTTCATCAAGGGTTCTTCAAAGTCCAACATTGAAGACTGAACTTGACCAAAATTATGGTTTGCTTCAAGAACCAATTCTTGAAGATTTCAAAACAGAACTAATATGGAACCAGGATCGCGCGAGTGTTGATTGGCGACTCATGATTGGAGAACTCAAATTAAAAGATGAAATTCATGATGGTAGTAAAATGGTAGCGTATCTTTGTGAAATCTTTAAGGATGCTGAAACGAAAGGATATATAAAAAAATAACCTAGGGGTTTGTAAGAAATTTGATAGTAAAAATATTTTATACATAACTTGAGGTCTGATGAAAAATTAAAATTTATCAAAAAATATTTTTCTAAAAAAAAAGAAGTCTCACAGAGTGATTGATTTAAAGGCATTTTAATTCATTGATTTGATTTGAGTTTAGTGTTGACACTGATTGAGTTTTACGAAATTTCAAAGTCAAAGACGTGGTCGTGGTAGTGAGATGAGGTTCTTTTTAAAGGATTGAGGGGGGAACCACTCTGCGGGCAAGGAAAGGAAAGGAAAAGATAGACTTTTCTTGATTTTCAAATTTAAATTTTCTCATAATGTCTAAAGTTTAAGAAATACCAAGCTTGATAATTGTAGATGATAGTGTTTTGATCGAGAATCTCTATTCCTTGATCCTCCTTTATGGAATGTGCAGTTGAGAAGAATTTCTCTTTAAATTTTTTAACAAAAAATTCTGAATGTCAAAATCATATGAAACTCCGAAAGAGAGAATGATCAAGAAGCTTCACACAGTGAAGGGAGATAATAATTGATGTTATAAAATTTCTGATGTGGAAATTAAACCTTATCGTTCCCAAAATGAGTTTTTGGAGATATCATAATTTTGGGATAAATAATTGCTGATAAATAAAATTGGTCAGAAATTTAATAATATTTCGAGCTCTATATAAGCAAAGCGGTTTTGATATTTTTATAAACTCAAGCAAAATGAATTCAAAATTATCTGTAAGAGCAGTAAAAAGAATTCTTCATGATCTTGAAGAAATCAAGAAGAATCCAGTCACTGGCATCTCTGTTTGTATGTCTGATACAACTAATCCTTTTACTCTCCACGGAAACCTCATTGTAAATGAAGGTGCCTACAAAGATATTTTGGTTCATTTAATTTTCCACATCCCTCAAGATTACCCCATGAGCCCTCCAGCTGTGAATGTTGCACCTGGTCTTCGATTTGACCATAAATACCACCATCATCTTTATAATAATGAAGTGTATGGTAATTCAATCTGTACAGACATTACAAGCAACTTTGCTGGATATTTCAAGGCAATAGATGAAGGACGAGATGTGAAAAGTGGATGGACACCTGGCTACACATTAACATCAGTGCTAATGCAGCTCCAAATCTTTTTTGCTGATCCTGATCTCCCCAAGCACATGCTTCCATCACAACAGGAAGTTGACCAATTAAGGCAACATGTTTTAGGATATAAATTAGATATAAAACTTTATGATGGAACAAAATGGACAACCGTCACTCATTCTCATGCTAACCCTTATCCTCCTCTCGAGTCTTTTGAAGTGGCTTCAAAGAAAGAAACTGTGAGTAAGGCCTCACAAAAGGGGCCAGAGAAGAAGCCCCAACCTCAAAAACAGGAAATCAAGCCAAAGGAGGAGATTCCTGAAGTCAAAGAGGACCCAAAGAAAGAAAATCTGGGATGGGGAGCTCCACTCAAGAAAGTTTCAAAAACCAAGCCTGAAGAATCCAAGAGTGCAAAAGAAGACTTGCTTCCTCAACCTGAGCAAAAACCTGAACTTGGTGTAAGCGAGCCAGTGAAAGAGGAAGAAGCTAAAAAGGTTGATATTGAAGATATCAAAAATAGATTGACTTGTTCAATTAACAAAGTGGATATTTTTGATGAATCTGAGCCAATTTTGGGATATCCAATTGATTTGAGAAAAGACAATTTTGGAAGAATTTGGGCAACTCCAATCATGGAGATTTTGTCTCGAGATGCTTACCTAATGAACTTTGCTTCAGAATCAGACATTGATGAGAATTATGAGAAGCATAGCTTCAAATCAGGTTTTGGAGCAACTTATAATTTCTGGATGCCCGTTTACATCAATGAAACTCATTTTGAACGCAGCAAAAAGCACATTTTCAACGCGATTGGCATGATATACAAGAGCGTCGAAGGCCAGAAGTTGGATGGAAATCCCTCAGTTATGGTCCTCAAAGTGCTTCCTCCAATTCTTGTGAAGACAACTGTTCATTTCTTGAAAGGAACAATTCACCAGAGTTTGGTAGCAATCGACGCTTACTGCCAATTGTATTCCCTGTTTGCAAAGTTGACCAGAATGTTCCCCAATCTCAAGAAAGCTATCGACGAAGAAGTTGATAAATTTTATGCCAGCGATAAGAACAGACATAAAAAGACTGCTGGTGATCTCGGCGAGTTTATGATCAAGCTTGCTTTATCTTCTGACGGCTTTAGTGAAAATGAGATTGTGAAGCTTTTGTTCAAGGAATATCTCGCAAGACAAATCTCTTGGGCATGTAAAGCTGATAAAGATCTGGGCAGAAGGTCTCAGTGTCCAGACCTTGTCAAAAAGTTTATGGTTGCTGCTCAAGTTTCTAATCAATTCTTCTTGGTTCAGCTTGCAACTGCTAAACTCTTGCTCAAAAAGGGTATGAAAGCTGAATTAGAGGATAACTATGGTTTCCTCAGCAGTGCAAAGATGAATGAATTCAGAGAGAAAATTGTCTGGATCCAAAAAAGTGCAAGTGTGAATTGGAAACTCTTTATCCAAGAAATTGGATTGAGTTCCGTCGTCGTTGACAATGAAACTATGTCAAGATATATCCTCGCTGCCTTTGATGAAGCAACCAATAAAGGATACTTTGGTCCCAAAAAATAATCCCCTTGTCTTTGCGATCTTTTGATCTCTATATCACTTAGATTTCACATTATTCGTAGAATCATTATTTTTCTTTAAAAAAAAAATCAATCATCAAAATTTTTCCAAAATGAAAAAGTGAGGATTTAGAGGAAAGAATATTCTTTAAATTGACAAATTGTGGTCATATGTGAAATATCATTATAAAATACAATAGAGAGTCAATTATAGTCATTTTATTCCCACAGTTAACCTCTTTTTTGGCTTTCTTCATCTTCAATAACTTCATGGTTATAGGCAGTCTTGAATTTTGTTTTCCATCTTTGAGCAATACCTAATAATGGAGGTGAATAAAAAGTTTTCCAAGGAGATTCCAGTACCTTTAATATGTTGAGGTTCAGAGACAGCAACGATAGTTTTATATAATCCAGTAGGAATGATGGAAAATTTGGGGTTGATTTCTTGCATGATAGCATCAACATAGTATTCTTCCTTTTTGTCGAAATATGTCTCCTTTTCTAATGATTCTTTAGATTTGGTAGCATCTTCTTTAGTAGCAGTTTCCATTAAGCCAAGGTTAAGATTGGTTTGGTCAGAATAGATCTCCTTTAATTTAAGTTTTGCTTGCAATAATTTCTCGTATTCTTCCTGTTGTTTATCTGCGTAGATAATGCTGCACTTATTCTTTTTGCAGAAATAGAGAGGGTAAAGTTTATCCAAATCTTCGACATCAAGGCCTAGAGAATATTCTGAGAAAGAAGTGTTGATATTGCTTACCTGGAACGGTAGTAAGGTCATCAGACTTGATTTTTGCGAAATATTCAGCTCTTTTCATGGTTTCTTCGAATTTGGGGCCGTCAATAATTTTCATGTATTTATCCTGGGCTTCCTTTTTGGATAATGGGATGGCAACGAGATTGGGTTTTGATAATTGGAGAATATCGTAAAGAGTAAAGAAGGAATCCAAATCCTTTCTGTTATATCCTTGAAGATACATGAAGGACATGGTACTGTACAAAAGTTTGATATTCTCTTTTTCAATAATTTTGAGTCTTTGTTGATAGACTTCATCTATTTAGGGTGTGAGTTTTGAGATGCGAAGATGCTAAATTGATACTTTTATCAGAGGTGAGAGAAGCAGTTTTGATGAGGTAGTAGCCTCCAAGGCCTCCAATGGCGACCATGCTTGCTCCAATAAGGGCTTTTTCCAAGACTGACATTTTTATTTTGTGTTTTGGATTTTTTTAATTTTTAAATGAAATAAAGAGAAAAGTAGAGTGTCAAATCAGCCAGAATTAATTATTAATTAGAGTTCGTTGAGATGCAAAGATAAAGTAAATATTTAGATAAGGAGATTAGATAGAGTAACTTTATATTTAATACTTTATGCTATACGAACTAAAACTAGTTTAAACAAGTAACTTGGGCTGGAGGAAAACTTCAGAATAGATTCTCCGAAGTTGTTGCAAACTCATGAACATGACAATATTCCAAGTTACTAATCTGCTGCAGTTAGCAATGAATCCTCCATAGAATGCCAATGGTCCCTAAGTGGGTTAAATTTTGGAAAAGAGTGACTAGTTTACTTCATTTTTAAGGGTTTTGATGACACAGTCCAAGGGGTTTTTGTAGCCTTCACCAATGCCTTTTTGAGAATTCATCATTCTTGTCTTGACGACATCAAAAGGAGAACCAAAAATGACAGCCAAAAATCCAGCGAACTAGGTTTATATTAGGATATGCGATGATGAACAGAGTTTATTACTGCAGAAGAGACGAAATGGCATGGAATACCATCATTTAAGAATCCTCTAGAGATGATTTGGTATTTGATTTCATCGTAACTGGCCAGTTCAACTGCATTAATTACGGAGTTTCTCAGGACATTGGGACCCCAACCTCTCCATAAGCCAGCAACACTAAACGAGTTTAGTTTTTAAAAATAAAAGAGAATTCAACCCTTCTTGTTTGATAATTTTTGAATATGCGTCAGTAACGCTATTGTATTTACGAGGAACATCAGGTGGTAAACGTCCTTCAGCTTGTAATCTCACCTTGACGACATCCTAAGTGAGAGTTAGATTGAGGGGGAGTTTTTTTTGATACAGTAGGATTAGCGATGGAAATGGCAAATGCTCCAGTAGTTAAACCAGCAAGAATTTTTTTGGTAATTGGGGGGTCACCTTTAAAGTCCTTTCCACAATAATAATCTCTAACCTTTACGCTTATTAGAGTTGATTACAAGTGGTTATTATACCGAGTCGTAGAGACCGATCCTCAATGAAGCAAAAACCATTTGTCTTTGAAGGCCAGCGACAAGACCCCTGTACAAAAAGGAAACACCTTCTTCTTGAGCGACTCTAGCAACACAATGGATGAGTCCTCTGTACTTGGCAACCTCGCCAGGCTTGATTTGACTGCCTTGAATTTGCAATCTAACTTTGGCAGTATCAAGAGGGATGGTGGCAATCTAAAAGTCGGTTTTTAGGGGAAGATTTAGATGGTTTATACCTCAGCAATACTTCCAGCCAAACCGCCAGTAAGCATCTGGACCCAAAGTGGGATCTTTGGTTGAGCAGTAGTCTTTGCAGGTGAAGACATGAAAAATTAGGAAAAACTAGTTAAATGCGAGAAGTTTGTAGAATATATTCTTAATTTGGAATGACAAAAAAATAGTAATAATTGAAAATCTTTTTGAGCTCAGTCCCGTCATAAAGGCATTACGAAACTGACGTATTAAAAGGCGAATAATCAGAAGAGTTTTTTTCCAAATACTTGTAATTTTAAATTTAGAATCTATTTATTGATTTAGAAGCTTGGCGCTATATACAGTTTAACAAAAACAGTCCGACGTGTGTTGTATCTTGAGAGTTTATCTATCGGCTTTAACAAATCAAATATTATTAATATTATTATAAAAAACAAATTATAAAAAATATACGTGTTTATCAGAGTTTATCAGGAGTTGATTAGAAAAGAAAGATTCTCATGATCTCATCTCAAGAAGTCTCACAAACCTTGTTGACAATTCAAGACTAATTTGGAGTCGGATTTTCTGACCGACAAATTGGAGGAGAGGAGAGACAAATTTGTTAATTTGTTCGGAAGATGTGAATAAAATAAATAATTTGACTCACGATAAGAAGAAAGCACTGATGTTTCAATGAAGATTTAATGTTGGCACGAAGAGAAATAGAAAAAATCTATCATGTGGAAATTTAGACTTTATTGAGGGCATATGTTACTCGAATTGCGTCCGAGAAATTTATTAAGGCGAAAAAAAAACAGATTAAAATTAAGGATCAATCGGCTTGACAGACAAATTTTTTGGTGAGATAGCAATTTCAAATAGAAAAAGAAATTTTTGTGATTTAACATAAAGGGGTATTTTGAATACTTATCATTGAACTGTCAGATTTTTGCCTCTCAAGAAATGGAAAATTGAGAGTTTTTCTTTGGAAAAAATAAAAAGTTGAATTTTGAGTGCGAAAGATCAGTGTTGAAAATTAATCTCTTTCTTGAATTCTTTGCTTAGAAGTATTATGGGATCTCTTGAAAGATACAAAACTCCCCATAAATAAAGTTTTTTTTTTGCATTTTATCAAATTATCAAATTATAAATATAATAAGAATATCTTTTGGAAAAACTGAGAGCGCGAAAAATATCTTTTTAGAAAATAAGAATCGGAAAATGAAGCTAAAGTGAAAAGGCGGGAAAATAATTTTTGTAAAGGAATTCGATATTAATGAACCCTTTAATAATATTCCAAGTGAGAAGAGTTACCTTTGAATAATAAAAAATTAATTTAATATCTAAGTAATTAAGCGTGTTTTATCATCATGATTAAGAAGCTTCTTATCGCCAACAGAGGTGAAATTGCCTGCAGAGTCATCCGTACTGCCAGAAAGTACTCCCCGGACCCTTCCATAACTCAACTTAAACTCTTAGGATGGGCATAGAAACTGTCGCAATTTACAGTGACATTGATAAACATTCCAGACACGTTGAGATGGCTGACAAGGCTTACAACGTCGGCCCTGCCCCTTCAGGTAAACAGTTCTCGTTTCGCATTTGTGTAATCTGAGTAGCCCAAAGTTATTTGAACGCCAACAAGATTATTGAGATTGCTCACCACACCGGTGCTCAAGCTATCCATCCAGGGTAATCTGTCTTTAGAAAATATCTCTTACCCTTAATCAATAGTTTTGGTTTCTTGTCTGAGAACGCTGCTTTTGCTGATACTGTTGCCAACAGCGGCTTGGTATGAGAAGAGCGCTTTTTTCTGTTTTTAATTTTGCTAGATTTTCGTTGGTCCTCCTTCAAAGTCCATTAGAGCTATGGGATCTAAGAGTGAATCGAAAAAGATCATGGAAGCTGCTAAAGTCCCAGTTGTTAAAGGTTATCACGGTGACAACCAAGACAAAGAATTGTAGAATTCCAGAAAATAATTTGTGAATATAATTGTTTTTAATAGCTTGTTAAATGAAGCCAGAAAGATTGGATTCCCAGTCCTCATCAAGGCCGTCAGCGGAGGTGGTGGCAAAGTAATTTTCTTCCTTTTCTAGCGTTTAACTCTCCTCTTAGGGTATGAGAATAGTCAATAACGAAAAAGAATTCTTTGAAAACTTGGAATCTGCCAAGAGAGAATCTTTGAAATCTTTCAGTGATGACAAGGTTTTGGTCGAAAAATACATTACTAGACCGAGACACATTGAAGTTCAAGTTTTCGGTGATAAACATGACAACTACGTTTACCTTTTCGAAAGAGATTGCTCCATCCAAAGAAGAAATCAAAAGGTTTTATTTTTCGAAAGATGAGCTAAAACGTTTACCCCTAGGTTGTTGAAGAAGCCCCATCAAATATTGATGACCAACTCAGAGCTCAAATCGGTCAATCTGCTGTCGATGCTGCTAGAGCAGTCGGCTATTACAATGCAGGAACAGTTGAATTCATCTTTGATGTTGATGCCAACACCTACTATTTCATGGAAATGAACACTCGTCTTCAAGTCGAGCATCCTATTACTGAAATGATTACTGGCCAAGATTTGGTCGAATGGCAACTTTTGGTCGCTAGCGGTTATCCTTTACCCAAGAAGCAAAAGGATCTTTACATCAACGGTCACTCTATCGAAGTCCGTGTTTACTCTGAAGACCCCTACAACGGCTTCTTGCCCGGTAGCGGAAAGATTAGCTACTTGAGAGAACCCAAAGAAGAAGAAGGATTGGTTAGAATGGAAACCGGTGTTAGACAAAATGATGAAATCTCAATTTTCTACGATCCTATGATTGCCAAGTTGGTCGTTTGGGGAAAGGACAGACTTCAAGCTTCTCAAAGATTGTCTCATGCTCTTTCCAATTTCAAGATTGCTGGTTTGGTTAACAACGTTCCTTTCTTGAAGACTATCATTGATGATGACCAATTCAAGTCCTGGGACTATGATACTTCGTACATTGCTAAAAATAGAGATGCTCTTTTGACCAGATCAAGTGACTTTGACCACAACTCCCTTATTTCTTCTGTTCTCCTCTATGTTTCTCAAAACTTGAATAAAGACCTTCCTTCTTCATTCTTGAACTTCAGAGTCAACTCTGCCCTCAGCAGAACCTTGAACTTCGAAGCTAAGCTCGTTCAATCTCCCGAAGAAGCTTTGAAAGTAAGAGATTGCATATTTTATTGAAATTCTGATTGATTAGTTCTCTGCTACCGTCAAGGCCAACTCAAAGGGAACTTATGATGTTTCCATCAAGGGTGACAAGAAGCAAATTGAATTAAAGGATATCACTTTGACCAGACCCAGAGATCACTTTGTGACCATTGCTGCCAATAAAGATGCTTTCACTAAAGAATACTTTATCCAAGGAAATAAATACACTATCTTTGAAGATTCTGGAGATGCTATCGAAATCGTAAGAATTTTGCTTGGGTAAACATGATGTTAACTTTCTAGACTTTCGCGGAAGACAAGGCCAGAACTGGTTCTGCTGCTGCTAGTGAAGCTGACAAGAATAGTATTAAGGCTCCCATGCCCGGCACTTTGGTCAAACTTTTGGTTAAACCTGGTGATAAGGTCGCTGAGGGAACACCTCTTGTCGTTTTGGAAGCTATGAAGATGGAAGTAAGATTTTTTTGTGATGGAAAGATTCTAAAAAATATTTAGCACACCATGAAAGCTCCCAGAGAATTGACTGTCAAGGCTATAAACTATAAAGAAGGATCATTCGTTGAAGGTCTCTCTACCTTGCTCACTTTTGAATAGTTGCAGTTTTTTCAAGTCTAGAGAAAGGATAGGAACGAAATGTATGTAATAATTTTATAAGTAAATGTTTTGGATATAAGAAAGGATGGATTACTA